>Ga0163199_1000645_pt1 | contig 21900 bp, 23 predicted proteins | sample PL_2010_150m_FD_113537 | JGI IMG/M metagenome (GOLD analysis project Ga0163199, IMG submission 113537) | Freshwater microbial communities from Powell Lake, British Columbia, Canada to study Microbial Dark Matter (Phase II) - PL_2010_150m | ecosystem: Environmental > Aquatic > Freshwater > Lake ...
ATGAAGAAACTTTCGGAAGTTGGAAGTCCGCCGATAAGCCGGGTTCTGTCGTGGGCAGCCATTCCTCTGGGCCCGCCGTTACCGACGGGCTCTAGCAGCCTACCCGGAAGCGGCGCGAGCAACGCCATTGCTTCCCTATTTGGCCTTGCCCCGGATGGGGTTTGCCATGCCGTCCGTGTCGCCACGTCCGCGGTGGGCTCTTACCCCGCCGTTTCACCCTTGCCTGATCTCCTTGCGGAGCCATCGGCGGTTTGCTCTCTGTTGCACTTTCCGTCGCCTTGGGCCGCGGCTTTCACCACAACTTATAGCGCCCGGCCGTTAGCCGGCATCCTGCTCTGCGGGGCCCGGACTTTCCTCCATGAGCTTGCGCTCACAGCGGCTGCCTGGCGGACTTCCGCTCAGGATTGTAACAGTCGCAATGGCCTGAACTGCCGCGTGTCGTCATAGTAGGCGGGAATTTGGTTGTCCGGCGTGGCGCCGGGGATGCCGAGCAATGGCAGCGGGTGAAATTCCCACGGTCTGCCGTACGCCGCGAGTTCGCCGCTGAAGCGTTGCGCCATTCGCAGATCGACGTCGGCGCGTTGCGCCGGCGACGATAGAGCCAGCCATTCTTCATCGACCTGGAGGAACAGAGCCTTGCCGCACAGGCCAAGGCGCGGAGTGCGCAACAAGTCGAAGCTGGCGTGACCGAAGACGAATACGCGCAAGCCGCGCTGGATCGCTGCTCGACGTGTCCAGAAGACCTCTTTCCAGCGATGGGCACAGATGCCTTCCCAGAGTTCCCGATCTGATGACACCACCGCCACCCCGCATTCGTCGAACTGCGTCAACGCATCCCGCAGCGGTCCGCGCCGGCCAGAGTTGGAAGTCCCGTTCTCATGCAGGGCGCGATGGTGGCTGGCATTCAGGACTGCCTTGGTCAGCGGGTAACTGAGCCAGGTCAGCGCGTTGAAACTGTCGTGCCAGTTGCTCGGCCGCGTCTCGATCTCGCCCAGCCAGTAGGCGCGTTCCTCGTAGGACATCCCGCTGGCGCCGGGCACTACGAAGCGCAATGGCGCCCCGCTGCCGGTGACGATCCCGCGTTCCGCCGCGACGCGATTGAGCGCTGCGCGCTCCGGCGGAGTGCCGTTGTCGCTTAGACTGTCCAACAGTGACCGCAACGGCTCGTACAGCGGTTGCTCAAGGAATGCGGGCAGCACGACTAGCGCGTCAATGGGGGCGCCGCCGAAGGTGCTTCCTGCCCTGGCGCCGTCAGCGCAGGGGTTGGGGGAATTGAACCTGTCGCCGGCGCAGCCGAAAACTCCATTCCATCATTCTTGTCTTCAAACACGCCCAGTAGAATGCCCGGCTCCGGCGGTGGCGTCGAGAATTGCTGGAGACGACATTTTTGCGTCTCGGTGACATACCAGTTATTGCCTTGTCGGATGATGTAGTTGCCCTCCAGAGAGCGATACAGTTGAACCTTGAAGTCGGCGCCGGCCGCCGCCTGGAGTTTGTGGCGACGCATGCATTCGGGATTACGCGCCGTCACCAGCGTCAACTCCCACTCCTTGTCCCAGAGAAACGTCTTGGTGCGGCTCAGGGAAAGGCTGTGCTGCGCGCCGCTGATCATGTAGGAAGCCGAATCGATGCCGCCGCAGCCCGTCAGCAGAATTGCAGACACCAGGCTCGCGGTAATGTTGACCTTCAGTTTCATGTTTTTATCCTCCAGGCAATCGTTTCGCCGGCACGCAGGGGAATCAGCGTGTCGTCGTCGACATACGGAATTGTGGCAGGCACCCGCCAGCTTTCCTTGAACAGCGTGATCCTGTCAAGGTTGCGCGGCAACCGGTAGAAGGCAGGGCCGTTGAAGCTTGCGAACGCTTCCAGTCTGTCCAGCGCACCCGCCGCTTCGAAAACTTCGGCGTATAACTCGATGCCCGCGTGTGAGGTGTAACAGCCGGCGCAGCCGCAGGCATTCTCTTTGGCGCCGCGCGCATGGGGCGCCGAATCGGTGCCGAGAAAAAACTTCGGATTGCCGGAGGTGGCCGCAGCCACCAGCGCCAGGCGATGCGTTTCGCGCTTCAGCAGCGGCAGGCAGTAATGATGCGGGCGTATGCCGCCGGCGAAAATGGCGTTGCGGTTATGCAGCAGATGGTGGGCGGTGATGGTCGCGGCAACGTGGTCGCCGGCCGATTGCACGAACTCCGCCGCCTGACGCGTGGTGATGTGTTCGAACACCAGGCGCAGCGCCGGAAAGTCCTTTAGCAGAGGCGTCAGCACGCGCTCGATGAATACGGTTTCGCGATCGAACACGTCGATCGATGGGTCGGTGACCTCGCCGTGCACCAGCAGCGGCATGCCCAGTTCTTCCATGCGCGCCAGGGTCGCGCGACACTTGCCGAGGTCGGTGACGCCCGCGTCCGAATGGGTAGTCGCGCCGGCCGGGTAATATTTCACCGCATGCACCAGGCCGCTGGCGTGCGCTGCGCTAATCTCGTCCGGCGGCGTGTTGTCGGTCAGGTACAGCGTCATCAACGGGTCGAAAGCCATTCCGCTCGGCAGCGCCGCCAGAATGCGTTCGCGGTAGTCGGTGGCGGACGCCAAGGTCGTCACCGGCTGCTTCAGGTTCGGCATGACTATGGCGCGGGCGAAACGCCGTGCCGTGTCCGGTAGTACCGCGGCGAGTGCCGCGCCATCGCGCAAATGCAAGTGCCAGTCGTCGGGGCGGGTGATGGCTAAGGTCTTGGGCGAGGTCTGCATGGTGGTGGGAGCCTATTATAGCTTTTCGTGCTTCCAGGCCAGCGCCAGTTCGTAGAGCGCGTTCTTCGGCCTGCCGCTGATCTGCGCCGCAAGTTTCACCGCTTGTTTCAACGGCAACTCCGCCAGCAGCAGTTCCAGGGTGCGTTTGATTTCCGCCGGCAATGCATCGGCGGGCGGTGGGGCCGAGACCAGCAGGACAAACTCGCCACGCCGCCTATTCGGGTCTGCGGTAAGCCAGGCGGGTGCATCGGTCAGCGGCAGCGTGACAATCTGTTCGAACAGCTTGGTCAGCTCGCGCGCGATCACCAGGGTACGTTGCGGCTCCAGCAGTTCGGCAAGGTCGGCAACGGCGCCGACGATGCGATGCGGCGCTTCATAGAATATCAACGAGGCCGGAATCGATTTCAATTCCTCGATTTTCTGTCTTCGTGCCACCCTCTTGACAGGGAGAAATCCGGCGAACAGAAAATTAGACTCTGCCAGTCCTCCAGCCGAGAGCGCAGCGATCGCGGCATTCGCACCGGGTAGTGGGATCACCGGGTAGCCGGCGGCGCGCACCACCGCGACGGCGCGCGCGCCGGGATCCGAAATGCACGGTGTCCCGGCATCGGAGACCAGCGCCACGCGCTTTCCGGCCGCCAGCATGAGGACAAGTTTTTGCGCTGCGGCGGCCTCGTTGTGTTCGTGAAGCGCGAAGGTGGGGGCGCGTATCCCATAATGATCCAGCAGTCCTCGGGTGTGCCGGGTATCCTCGCAGGCAATCGCGTCGACGCCACGCAGCACCTCGAGTGCGCGCAGGGTAATATCGCCGAGGTTACCCAGTGGCGTAGCCACCACATATAATGTCGATGCCCCGATCAAATCCTGTTCATGCTGATCCCGCATAACGCTACCCGTCACGCCAAAAGACAACGCATTGTCCGGCCCTCGGCGCTGCCATGCAAGTGAAGAAACCGCCCGGCATGAGCCGGCAGGTCGCCGGCGCTAGTGCCGAAGCGCTCGCCGAGGCATTCCTGCTGCGCCAGGGTTTGCGCATACTGGAACGCAACTGGCGGGTGCGCGGCGGCGAGATCGACCTGATTTGTGATGACCACGGCAGCCTGGTTTTCGTTGAAGTAAGGCTGCGACAGCGCAGTGATTTCGGCGGCGCCGCGGCCAGCATCACTTCGGCCAAGCAACGTCGCCTGATACTTGCCGCGCGGCACTACCTCGCCGGCAAACGTGAGCAGCCATGCCGCTTTGACGCGGTGCTGCTGGACGGGCTGACGGAGGCCAACCTGGACTGGATCAGAAATGCGTTTGAGGCATATTGAAGCCCTCATCATGCTGGTGCTGTTGGCGGTTTCCGCCCAGGCGCAGATGATCCGCATAATGGTGCAGAGCTCTCCGCTGGCCGGCTTCCAGTATCACGCAGGTGCTGCGGTGTGGGACGAAATGAAGGTCGGCGATGCCTTGACGCTGACGCGCGAAGCGGACAACCGCCACGATGCCAACGCGGTACGGGTTGCCTGGCGCGGGCAACAGCTCGGCTATCTGCCGCGTGTGGAGAACAACGCGGTGGCCGCCGAGATGGACCGCGGCGGCAGGATCGAGGCGCGCGTCGCCAAATTGAGGAAGCATCGCAATCCCTGGCAACGAGTGTTGATCGAAGTGTATGTGGTGCTTTAGCGACGCGCTCTGGCGCAAGGGACCCAGCGACAGCCATGTTAGAATCGCCATCGCTCAGTCGCATTCAACGACCGCCCAGCCATGGAACTTGTGACCCGCATCGCCCGCCAATTCAATGACAGCGCCCAGGTCAAGCTGGATGTGGTCGACGCACTGGCAGCGCCGATCGCCCGGGCCGTCGAACTGATGGTTCAGAGCCTGCTCGGCAACGGCAAGATCATGTCCTGCGGCAACGGTGGATCGGCTGCTGACGCGCAGCACTTTGCCGCCGAACTGCTCAACCGCTTTGAAGTTGAACGTCCGCCGTTGGCGGCGATTGCGCTGACTACCGACAGTTCGACACTGACCTCGATCGCCAACGATTATCGCTACGACGAAGTATTTTCCAAACAGGTCAGAGCGCTCGGCCAGGCCAAGGATGTCTTGCTGGCCATTTCCACCAGCGGCAACTCGGCCAACGTCATCGAAGCGATCCACGCGGCCCATGAGCGCGATCTCTATGTCGTGGCGCTCACTGGGCGGGACGGTGGCAAGATGGCCGAACTGCTGGGCGATGGAGACGTGCATCTCTGCGTGCCGGAATATGCCACCACGCGCGTGGCACGCATCCAGGAAGTTCACCTGCTGGTTCTGCACTGCCTGTGCGACGGCATCGACCACCTGTTACTGGGAGAAACCGAATGACAAAATTCAATTTCAAATTGAACGCCAGGGAAGCATCGGTCTGGATTCTGCTGGCGATCTTGACGCCTGTCCTGGCGGGTTGTTTTGGCGCCACGGTAGCCGGTGTCGGCGCCGGTGCGATCATGGCGGCGGATAGGCGTCCTTCGGAGACTTATCTCACCGATGAGGGCATCGAGTTGCGCACCAGCAATCGCATCAGTGAGAAATTCCCCGGCGGCGCACATGTCAGTGTCACCAGCTACAATCGCAGCGTGCTGCTTACGGGCGAAGTGGCGGATGCAAATGCCCGGACCGAGGTGGAGAAGATCGCCGCGGGCGTGCCCAACGTCAAGGCCATCAGCAACGAGGTGCAGATCGCCGGCATGAGTACCCTGGGCGCGCGCAGCAACGACGCCTACATCACTTCCAAGGTCAAGGCGCGCTTCCTCGATGCCAACCAGTTCGCCACCATCCACGTCAAGGTGGTGACCGAAGCCGGCACCGTGTATCTGCTGGGCATGGTCACCCAGCGCGAGTCGAACGAGGCCGTCCAGATCGCCCGTACCACCGCCGGGGTCCAGAAAGTCGTGCGGGTGTTCGAGATCATCCCGGAGGATCATGCGCGGCAGATGGACAATCGTCCGGCGGCCGAAGTCGCGGGCAAGAAGCCCTAGTTGGGCGCCACGGCCGATGCCGATCGCGTCCGCCGGCCTGGCGGTAAGGAGATTGGCGTGACGAGCGCAGCATGATCTTTCCGTCGCCCGCGTTCGAGGCCAAACTCAGTCAGCCTGCAGAACTGACGCAACGCCTCGCCTCGCTACCGCGGCCGCTGGTGTTCACCAATGGCTGTTTCGACATCCTGCATCGTGGCCACGTGACTTATCTGAGTCAGGCGCGGGCACTGGGCGCCAGCCTGCTGGTCGCGGTAAATTCCGATGCCTCGGTCAGATCGCTCGGCAAAGGCGATGACCGGCCGGTGAATCGACTGGACGATCGCATGGCGGTGCTTGCAGGGCTCGAATGCGTCTCGCTGGTGACCTGGTTCGATGAGGGAACGCCGCTGTGTTGCATCCTTGGCTGCCGCCCGGATATTCTGGTCAAGGGCGGTGACTGGCCAACTGAGCAGATCGTCGGTGCGAAAGAAGTCCTGGAACAGGGCGGTAAAGTGATTTCGATCCCGTTCATCCACCAGCGTTCGACAACCGCCCTGCTGGAAAAAATCCGCCGTCTTTAGCCGGTCTTGCGCCGGATCGCCTGACGTACCAGGTGGATATGGCTGCGCAAGGTATACAGCATGTCGGAAAATGGCAGTGGCGTCGGCATGTTATTGACGTCGGTTTCAATCCGGTCGAGACGCGTCAGCCATTCTTCGCGCGTGTGTCGCGTGGGCTCCAGGTCGAGTTCCGCCTCGATGAACTTCAACTCCCCATAGCGACGGAAAATGCGCGAACGCACCCGCCAGCCATACAGGGCAGGTCCAACCCTGACGATGGGGATCAGCAATGCGAACACCGGGACCAACATGACCACCAGTCGATCGATCAGGGTTGCGGCCCAGAACGGAAGGTAGTTTTGCAGGAACGGTTTGCCGGATTTGTAATAATGCTCCGCCTCCGTTGCTATCGGGAAATCGGTCGTTGCCGGGGGGCGCGGAAATTCACCCGCGTTCTGAAACAACCCGGAAGCGCCGTGTACCTCGGTGGCTGCCTGCAGCAGCAGGCCAATCAGGGCCGGATGCGTATCTTTGCGCACCAACATCGTTGCCATTGGGGAAACCAGACTGACGTCATGCGGCGGAATATCCCGTTTCAGGTCGATCGCCCCGCGCGGCAATGACAGCTTGGCCAGGTGTGGAAAGAGGCGCGAGTAGGCTTCGGCATGCGACAGATTCATCAGCTGGATGCCATCGGCGAACAACATTAGCCATACCGCGGCGGATTGCGTCGGCCCGACCACAAAGGCGGCGTCGACCCTGCCCTGCTTTAGCGCTTCGACGGCGTCCAGGCCATCCAGCGGCAATAGCCTGGTCGGCGCGGAGGCGATGCCGTTGGCTTCTAGCAACTCGAGTGCCAACTGGTGGGCGCCACTGCCGGAAGACCCGACGGCAATGCGGCGACCCCTTAGCTGGACGATCCGATCGAGAACGCCCGCAGCCAGATCCTTTGCCAAGTCGGCCCGATAGAAGATCCACAAGGGTTCGTAATAGAGGTTGCCGATCGAAGTCAGTCTATCGCCTTCTTGCGCGCGCGCAGTGCCGCCCTGGACAAAGCCGGCATCGACCTGATAGGTCTCGTCGCGCAGGCGTTGCAGATTTTCCATTGATCCGGCCGACGGTTTTTCCACCAGGTCAATGTCATACCGCGCCAATACGTCCCTGTAGCGCGCGGCGAACTGCTGATAGGCGCCGCCCGTGCCGCCGCTGCTGAGTATGATCCGTCCGGGTGGGGCCGGGCGAATGAACTGCGCCGTTACCCAGAAACCGGCAACCACCAGGAGTACCGAGGGCAGGGCGACGAAAAGCAGATCGCGCAAGGAGATCTCGCGCCAGCGCTTGGGGATTTTTCGTACCATCAGACCGTCCTGTCCAATGAATCACCATTGATCGTAACTGAATTGTTCATGAAGAGGCGCATCACTCACCCATGACTTCCCCTTCGCGGCGCGGGTCGGCGCCGCCAAAGTAATTCGACGGAGTGCGCTGGACTGCCTGCAATCCGCTCACCATGGGAATTTCGCGAATCTCGTGGCCGCGCGCCCTGAGCGCATCGGCGGTGGTCGGCGGGAACCGCTGCGCCTCGAGCAGGGTAGGCCCATTCACCGAGCCGAAGTTAGGCAGGTTGATCGCGTCCTGCACGTTCAATCCCCAGGCGAGCGTGCCAAGCAAAGTCTTGGCGACATAATGGATGATCAGCGCCCCGCCCGGCGACCCGACCGTCATCAGCAACTGTCCTGTTGCCTGGTCGAACACCAGGGTCGGGCTCATACTCGACCGCGGGCGCTTGCCGGCCTCAACGCGGTTGGCAATCGGTCTGCCGGAAGTGTCCGCGGGCGCAAAAGAGAAGTCGCTGAGATGATTGTTGAGCAGAAAGCCTCGGACCATCTGGCGCGCGCCGAAACCGCTCTCGATGGACGTGGTCATGGCGACCGCGTTTCCTTCGGCATCGATGATCGAGATGTGCGAGGTGCCATGCTCAATCTGCTCGGCCTGCGGCGCCCAGGAGGTCTTGACGTCGCCGGGCCGGCCGGGCCGGGCGGTTTTCATCGAGCGCGATCCGATTAGCGCAGCGCGTTGCCGCAGGTAATCCTGATCGACCAGTGTCATCCAATTGCCACCGGGGGCTGGCACGAAATCTGGGTCGGCCAGATACTGATTGCGGTCGGCGTAAGCCAGGCGCGATGCCTCGGTGTACCGATGCAAGAACTCGACCGAGGGCAGGCCGTCCTTGAGCGGACCTTCAACTTGAGGGAGGTACTCGAGCATGCCGAGTATTTGTGCCACGGCGATCGCCCCGGAAGAGGGAGGCGGGAATCCGCAGACTCGGTAAGTCCGCCATAGCGTGCAAAATGCCTCGCGTTTCTTCGGCTGGTAGGCGACAAGATCCTGTTCACCCAGTTTGCCGGGATTGGTCGGATGATTGCGTACCTTGGCGACTATTTCGCGGGCAACCTCGCCGGTCATCAGTGCGGCGGAGCCCTCCGTGCCGATGCGCTGCAACACCGCCGCGAGTTGCGGGTTCTTCAGCAGATGGCCCACCGGCCAGGGCTCGCCATGCGGGTCGTAGAAGTAGTGCCGGGCGGCCGGGTCCCTTTTCAGATGTGATTCGCGCGTCAGCAGTTCATGTAATCTTGGGCTGACCCTGAAGCCGGCTTCAGCCAGCCGGATGGCCGGCTCGACGAGTTTCCGCCAGGCTAGCCTGCCATGCTCGCGGTGGGCCATTTCCAGCATCTTCACGACGCCGGGCGTACCGACCGCCCGCCCGCCGATAGCCGCCTCGTTGAATGACATGGGCTTGCCGTTGGGGGCGAGGAAAAGCGAGCCGTCGACCTCGGCCGGTGCGGTCTCTCGCCCATCGTAGGCTTCGACGCGGTGGCCATCCCAATGCAGCAGGAAGGCGCCGCCGCCGATGCCGCTCGACTGCGGTTCGACCAGGGTCAGTACCATCTGCACGGCGATGGCGGCGTCCAATGCCGAACCGCCCGACTTGAGTATCTGATAACCCGCATCGGTGGCCAGCGGGTTCGCCGTGGCGAGCGCAAACTTGTGCGTCGCCCAGCCGGCCTTTTCCGCATAACCGGACGCGGCCTCCGGCTGCGTGGCGGCATCAAAGGAACTGTACTCGACGGTGGCGCAGCCCGCTGTCAGCAGGATTGCCGACAATGTTGAAATGCACGCGAAGCGGGGCAAGGCTTTAATGTCCGGTGCCCGTCTTTGGGTCTGGGGTGCTAGTGCCCGTATTTGGGTCTGGGGTGCTGGTGCCCGTATTTGGGTCTGGGGTGCTGGTACCCGTATTTGGGTCTGGGGTGCTGGTACCCGCCGTCGGGTCTGGCGCGCTAGTGTCTGAACACATACAGGGCCACGCACAAGGCGCTTCCCACGGCATACATTAGCCAGGTCTCCGAAATGGCATATGGATAAAGCATCAGGGCGACGCCGATCCACAAGGGAGTGCTGCGCTCGGCCTTCTTCCCATACCGGTAGCCGGCATATCCGATAATGCTGAAGAAGAGTGCGCCGATGATGTAGGCAGCACTGGGCATGGTGAAGCCAAGAGATTCTATGGTTTTCAATTCGTCCATGGAGCGATTACCCGGTCGGCGTCGAATTCGTCGAACTTCGCAGAAGCGTTTTTCGATTATGGCATGATCTCTCGCGGCTGCAAGTTTGACCATGGGGCGGCGTTTCCGGAACCATTTTGCGGCCTGCATCTTTGGTGATCAGGCGCCGGTACTTCCGCCGCTTGACGGAGATCGCCCAAGAACGATAAAATAATACCTGACAAAATTTATCAGTTATTTCGGAGAGTGATTATGGACGCACAAGCGCAGATCCGTGAAACCGTCACCAGCAACCCGGTCGTACTGTTCATGAAGGGCACGCCACAAGCCCCGCAGTGCGGGTTTTCCGCCACGGTGGTACAGATTCTCAAGGCCTGCGGTCGAGAGCAGTTTGCTTCGGTAAACGTGCTGGTCGATCCGGAAATTCGTCAGGGCATCAAGGACTATTCCAACTGGCCGACGGTCCCCCAGCTCTACATCAACGGTGAATTCGTCGGCGGTTGCGACATCGTCAAGGAGATGTATCAGGCGGGCGAGCTGCAAAAGGAGTTGGCAAAACTCGCGACGGCCTGAGACAGTGCAGGCAAAACGGCGGAGCGAAATTGACAACGTCAGGGTCTGTTGAATCGGAATCAAACCGCCGCCAGGCGGATGTTGGCGAGTCCCAGGCGCACCGACAGAACTTCCAGGAATGCCCGGTAGAAATGCATGCGGCACGACTCGGAGGCCTGATTCAGCGATTCGCCACGGATGGTGATGACCTTCGCGATGCTCTGGGCGATCACATCGGCGCCGCGAATCCGGTTGTTGTTGCCGATCAGCGCCATTTCTCCGAAGCATTCGCCTGAGGACAACTGATCGAGGACGCGGTTGTGCTTGACCACGCGCACCTTGCCCTCGCAGAGGAAACAGAAGAAGTCGCCTGGTTCGCCATCCTTCATCAGGACAGTGTCGGGAGACACCACTTCCCATTTGGAAAACCGCACCACTTCCCAGATCTCGACATCGGTGAATTCACCGAAGAACTTCAGGGAGCGCAGCGTGCCGAACTTCTCGCTGTCTGAAAAATCCTGCTGCTTTAACGAGAGTTTCTTGTTGCGAAATGCCAGCGCAAGATCCTGCGAAAACTCATCCCAGGTGGCATAACGCAGATCGACGCGTTTCTTCATCGCACGTGCGACGATGGCATCGAGGCTGGGCGGTACGTCGCCACGGAAAGACGAAGGTGGTGGCGGATCAATGTGGGTGATCTGGTACATCATGCTGTAATTGTTGCCGGCCTGGAACGGCAGGCGACCGCACAGCATCTGATACATCACGACGCCGAGCGAGTAGATGTCGGTCTGGTGGTCGAGCGGTGCTTCGCACACCTGTTGCGGCGACATATACGCCGGCGAGCCGACTCCGGCCACCTGTGTCTGGTCGTTGCCGGTGGTTAGCGCGGCGCCGAAATCGGAAATCTTTATATCGTCGCATGGATTCGCAACATCAGCCGACTCGGTCAGCAGGATATTGGCCGGCTTGATGTCGCGATGGGTTATCCCCATGCGGTAAGCGTAATCGAGGGCGCGCGAGCATTTGAAGATGATTTCGACCAGACGGTCGATCGGCAGCAGGCGGTCGGGCGCGCAGAACTGCTCAAGAGTCCCGCCCGTTACATACTCCATGACGATATAGCTCAATTCTTCACCGACCACTGCATCGTAGATTTGCACGATGTGAGGATAGTTCAGCCTGCCGGCGAGCGACGCCTCATTCACCAGCATGCGGTGGTAGGCATGTCCGTGGCCGAAATCCTTGAGAACCTCTGGCAAAATGACCTTGATCGCCACCTCGCGCCTGGAAAAGGGATCGAAACCGAGATACACGGTCGACGTCGCGCCGTCGCCAAGTTTCTTGATGATCTGGTATTTGCCAACGCGGTCCATAGATTGAGCCGAGAATCACCGCCAACTATCGGAGTCGGGTCCGCTGATTATCCACGCGGTGACGAGCTCGATGCATGAAATTCGGGGCGCCGATTTCTTTCCGGCAATCACTCAAAGCATTGCCTTGCGCGCCCGGCCGATAGCCGCCCGGACCTGCGCCGGGGCCGTGCCGCCGATGTGATCCCGTGCCGTCAGCGAGCCTTCGACCGTGAGCACGGCGAAAATGTCGGCGCCGATCAGCTTTGAAAAGACCTTTAGCTCATCCAGCGATAGCCCCGCAAGATCGCAGCCTTTCGCCTCGGCCGCGCGCACCGCTCGGGCGACTGCCTCATGCGCGTCACGGAAAGGCAGGCCCCGCTTCACCAGGTAGTCGGCCAGATCCGTCGCCGTGGCATAGCCATGGGTGAGCGCCTCGGCCATCGCGGTCTCCTGGACGCGGATGCCGCGCACCAGCTCGGCGAAGATGCGCAAGGTGTCGACCAAAGTATCGACGGTGTCGAACAGCGGTTCCTTGTCCTCCTGGTTGTCCTTGTTGTACGCCAACGGCTGACCCTTCATCAGGGTCAGCAGCCCCATCAGGTGGCCATAGACACGACCGGTCTTGCCGCGCGCCAATTCCGGGACGTCCGGATTCTTCTTCTGCGGCATGATCGAAGATCCGGTGCAGAAACGGTCAGCCAGATCGATGAACCCCATGCGCGGGCTGAGCCATAGCACCAATTCCTCCGAAAAGCGCGAGACATGCATCATCATCAACGCCGCGCCGGCGGAAAATTCGATGGCGAAATCGCGATCGGATACGGCGTCCAGCGAGTTCTCGCAGACGCCGTCGAAGCCCAGCTCGCCAGCGACAAACTCGCGGTCGATGGGGAAACTGGTGCCGGCCAGCGCCGCAGCGCCAAGCGGCAGGCGGTTCATGCGGCGGCGGCAATCGGCGAGGCGCGTGCGGTCGCGCTGGGCCATCTCGACGTAGGCCATCAGGTGGTGGCCGAAAGTCACCGGCTGTGCCACCTGCATGTGTGTGAAGCCGGGCATAGGCGTCGCCGCGTGTTGCTCGGCAAGATCGAGCAAGGCCGTTTGATAATTGCGCAGCAGCCCGTCGATGGTATCCACGCTATCGCGCAACCACAGGCGAACGTCCGTCGCCACCTGGTCGTTACGCGAGCGGCCGGTGTGCAGGCGTTTGCCGGCATCGCCGACCAGTACGATCAGGCGCTTTTCGATATTCAGATGCACGTCCTCCTCATCGCGGCGCCAGTGGAACTCGTCGCGCTCGATTTCACCCTGGATCTGTTGCATGCCGCGCTCGATGGCGACGAGATCCGCGGCGGAAATGATGGCCTGTTTGGCCAGCATGCGGGCGTGCGCCAGCGAAGCGCGAATGTCCTGCGAGGCCAGACGCCGATCGAACGACACCGAGGCGGTATAGCGTTTGACAAGGTCGGATACGGGTTCGGAGAACCTCCCCGACCAGGCTTTGCCGGTGGTATCAAGGTGCTGTTCTGTCATAATCGGGCCGGTTAATTCAAGATTTATCAGATGACGAGTATACGGCAAAACTCCGGGCCAATTGGCGGGCCATCCCTGCCGGATTTCCGCAATCTTGGGGTCTGGCTGCGCATCCTGCTGGGCACCAATGTGCTTGCCGCACTGGTGGCCCTGGCGGCCAACCACAATCTGGTTGACCTGCCGGGAGAGCTGGCGTTGCTGGCGGCATCCGTCGAGCCGCCGCTGATCGCCTGCATGCTGCTGCTGCATGCGCTGCAACCGCGGCTCCAGGGCCTTTCTCATTCGGCCGGCGTGACTCTCGTCGTGCTGCTGGCGCTCGCCAGCACTGCCGTCATGCAAGATTTCGGGATTTCTCTGAATGCCGCCGTGACGGCGCGAGAGAGCCTGCTGCGAGGGCTGCTGTGGACCGCCATGGATGTGGCACTGCTGCTCGCCTACTTCAGGGTGCGGGCCAGCCTGCAATCGCCGGCACTGAGCGAGGCGCGCCTGATGGCCTTGACCGCCCGTATTCGTCCGCACTTTCTGTTCAACGCGTTGAACGCCGTACTCGGAGTCATCCGTTCCGATCCGCAACGGGCCGAAGCTGCGCTCGAGGAACTGTCCGATCTGTTTCGCGTGCTGATGCGCGAGAACCGAGAGCTGGTGCGGCTTTCCGATGAGATCGCGGTGGCCCGGCAATATCTCAGCCTGGAGCGATTGCGCCTCGGAGAGCGCCTGCAGGTGAAGTGGGAAGTAGAATCCTGCCCTCCCGATGCCTTGATGCCGCCGCTGATGCTCCAGCCATTATTGGAGAACGCTGTCTATCACGGCATCGAGCCGTCGGACCGGCCCGGCGAAATCACCATTGGCTTTACCCGCCGCGGCGAACAGTTGCTGATCGAAATGACCAATCCCCATGACCCCGAGGCGCACCCGCATGCCGGCAACCAGATGGCGCTCGCCAACATTCGCGAGCGCCTGATGCTGTTCTATGATCTTGAAGCGCGCCTCGAAACCGAGTTTCATGGCGGGCCGGGGGAAGGGCGCTACCTGGTGCGCATCGTCGTGCCGTATCGTCGGGAGGCGGGAGCATGAGCAACGCGCCGCTGCGCCTGCTGATCGTTGACGACGAGGCGCCGGCGCGCTCCCGGCTCAGGAATCTGCTCGCCGATATCGCCGCCGAATTGCCGAACGTCGTGGCCGGGGAAGCGGCGGACGGCGTCGAGGCGCTGGAGTTCCTGACGAACGAATCCTTGCCCGGGGTCGATGTGGCGCTGGTGGACATTCGCATGCCCCGCCTCGACGGTATCGGCCTGGTTCAGCACCTGGCAGGTCGAAAGTCATCGCCTGCGGTGATCTTCACCACTGCCTACGACGAGTATGCCGTGCGCGCTTTCGATCTCAATGCCATCGACTATCTGCTCAAGCCGGTGCGTGCGCCGCGTCTGCTCGCCGCGCTAAAAAGAATCGGCAAGCCGGGCAAGCAAGCGCATGCCTTGCCGGGCCCCGAGGCGCTGCGCAGCCTGGCTCCGCAGGGACGCGCACACCTGCATTCCAGCGAGCGCGGCCGCATCCTGCTGGTGCCTCTGGCCGATATCCTGTTTCTTCGCGCCGAGCTGAAATATGTGACGGTTCAGACCCGCGAGCGCGAATACCTCGTCGAGGAGTCTCTCACTCATCTGGAACAGGAATTCGGCGAGCGCTTCATTCGTGTGCACCGCAACTGCCTGGTGGCGCGCGACGTCATCGTCGGTGTTGAACGCGAAACCGCGGAGGACGGAGAAACCCGCTGGCTGGTATTGTTGCGCGAACTGGCCGCCAAGCTGCCGGTTAGCCGGCGCCAATGGCCGCAGATCAAGGCTTTGTTGAAGCAGGACTGATGGAGCAGGATCTAACCCGGCCCGAACGGATTCCGCTGGTGTTTTCCCACGCCAACGGATTTCCGGCGCCCTGTTATGCCCGGCTGTTCGCCGGACTGGATGATGTCTTCAATATTCGTTATCTGCCGCGGCTTGGTCATCATCCGGATTATCCGGTGACTGACGGCTGGCCCGAAGTAACGCGCGAACTGATCGGCTTCATCGAGCGGGGCCCGCATCCGGTCGTTGCCGTCGGCCACTCGTTCGGCGGCTTTCTCAGCTATCTGGCGGCGGTGGTGCGACCGGACCTGATGTCTGCGCTGATTCTGCTCGATGCCCCAATCATCGGCCGCCTCAAAGGACGCGGACTGGAGATGAGCAAGCGCTTCGGTTTGGTCGACCGCATCACTCCGGCGCGCGCCACCCGCGACCGCCGGCAGCATTGGGCGGACGAGGCGGAGGCGCTGGCACATTTTCGTACCCGCAAGCTGTTTCGCCATTTCGCGCCCGAGTGCCTGGCGGATTACGTGCGCTACGGGACGGTCGAGGACCCGGCGGCAGGCGGGCGCGTGCTGTGGATCGATCCGGCGATTGAAGCCAGGATCTACTGCACCGTTCCCCACCACATGCACCAATTGCTTGGCGATCTGATGGTGCCAAGCGGCTTCATCGGCGGCCGCGATTCCGATGAAGTGCGACGCATCGGCCTCTCGGCGATGCGCGGTCGCTTCCGCCTGAAACGCGTCGAGGGCGGCCACCTGTTTCCGTTCGAGCATCCGCAAGAAACCGCGCGGGCGATTCGGGACATGGTGGCGACGCTGCTCGGCGGCGGCGCGGGTGGGTGATTCGTGGGTATCCGTTTAACGAGATTGATTACTTGTTTTACCGTGCAGGGGCTGCCATCCGTCAGGGGAGCGGAAGCGGGCGGCTCCAAACGGCCATAACCGGTGGGTGGGAATTCCGCTCCAATGCAGCCATTGAGAGATAACAAATGCCTATTCGATCAATCTATCGGCACGCAATAACAGATCCTGAGGGATGATCAGCTTGAGCGCCTTGGCGGTCTTCCGGTTGATCGTCAGTTGAAACTTGGTCGGTTGTTCGATTGGCAGATCGCCCGGCTTCGCGCCTTTCATGATCTTGCCCACGTACTTCGCGGCTTGCGCGAATTTCTCAAGTGCATCTTCACCGTAGCTCATCAGGCCGCCGGCCTCGACGTTCTCGCGAGTCGCGAAAAGCGCCGGTAGCCTTTGCTTGAGCGCCAGTTCCGCAATTTGGCGACGTTCCAAGTAGAACATTTCATCCGCAACCGCGATCAAGGCATCCGCACGTTCACGCTTCATCGCGGCGAATGCGTCTGGCAATTGCTCAGGCGAGTCGATCGGGACCGTTTGCAAACGTATTCCCAGTGTTTGCGCCGCCGCTCGAATCTTCAGATCGAAGGCGGGAACGGCACCGACGACCCTGGAATTTTCGAGCATTGCAACTCGAGATGCCTTCGGTAGGAGCGACTTAACCAACTCCAACTGCTTTGGAATCAGTTCCGCATAGAAGGTAACCAAACCCGTGAGGTTTCCGCCGGGACGAGCAAGGCTTACCGCATATCCCATCCCGACAGGATCGTGAACGGCAATGCAAACGATTGGTATCGTCTTGGTCGCCTTGTGCGCGAACCCCGCTGCCAGCGGTGATACCGGGATGATGATGTCAGCATTCTGGGTTGCGAGTGCGCTGGCTTGCGGCAGACGATCGTAGTCGTCAAGAGAGCGAACCTCGAGCGTATAGTCGATGCCAAACGTGAATCCGGCGGTCGCAATTTCAGCCACAAACGCCATGCCGTATGCGTCGCTTTCGGGCTTCGCATCGGGTTTGCTGGACGTCAAAACGACGATGCGCCACAGTTTTACTGGTTGTTGCGCATCGGCGGCAATCGGGGCCGTGAACAGTGCAAGCAATGAAAGCAACGTGTCACGTCTATTCATTTTCCTGGCACCGGCCAGCTTTTAGTCGAGGCCTAGCATACCATTGGCCGCTCTTTGGTGAGGTGACGGGCAGGTTTGGGTCGTCAGACCCGCCGACGCGGGGCGGCTCTGGAGCAGCGAAACCCCAGCGGCGGCTATCCTGCCGCGAGATCGGCGAGTCCTCTGGCTCTGGTCGGCCATCAAAAGACGTTTGCAGCTGGAAAGTACTTCGCCATTCAGCGGCGGCTTGCACCACATTCCGGTTGTTCCAGCCATGTTTGAGGGCGCTGACTGATAGGCAAGTCCCAGCAAAAACCGGCCCGTGCGGATATCGGCATATCTGCCCGCGATCTGAAGTCAACCGGCCGTTGCTGACTTACCGGCAAGAAGGTCCAGTCGCACCGGCGCCCTCGCGACTTCGAGTTGCCACGGCGCCTCAGCGATCGGCCCTGCGCTAAAAACATCCGTGGACGCTTCCCGCACAATTCTTTGAGGCGATCGAGAGTCTCCGCCAATACAGACCAAGATGACCAGGCCCGGTCAGTCTTTGTTCGACGGGTCGGCAAGTCCGGATTCGACGATGATCTCCGCCAGTACATCTTCATTCTTATGCCCCATGACATGGATGCCGGCGACCCCATCGATGCCGAGCAACGCGTCGATGGTCTCCAGGCAGATAAGCTTTGCTGCATGCTTCTGATCTTTCGCTTTACCAATCCGATCGATAAGTGCGGACGGGACATGGACGCCTGGGACATGCTCTGCCATCCATTTCAGGGCCTTCGCGCTGCCCATCGTGCCAACGCCCACAATGATGTGGGCACGGCGGTGGAGTTCGCGACGGCGCACTTCACGCATGAAGTCGTCGAACGTCTCGACATCGAAGCAGAACTGGGTTTGAATAAAACGGGCGCCGGCAACGATCTTCTTCTCCAGGTTGGCAATGCGATCGAGGTAGGGCGGGACAAAGGGATTGGCGGTAGCACCAATAAAGAAGTCGGGTGGCGTTTCCAGCTTGCGCCCTGACGCATATTCGCCTTGGTCGCACATGCCGCGCGCTACGTGAAGCAGCGACACCGCATCGAGATCGAACACCGGCTTGGCCTGCGGGTGGTCTCCCTGGCTGACATCGTCGCCGGTCAGGCAGAGGATGTTCTTGACCCCGAGCGCTGCCGCGCCGAGGATGTCGCCTTGGATGGCTATCCGGTTCCGGTCCCGGCAGGCGATCTGATAAACCGGCGCATAATCGTGAGCGGCGAGAATCGCCGAGGCGGCGACACTCGACATATGGCAATTGCCACCAGCACCGTCGGTAATATTGATCGCATCGACGAGGCCTGCAAATTTTGCAGCGCGTGCCAGCAGCGCGTGCGGGTCAGCCGAATCGGGAGGCGCCACCTCAACCGTGACCACACGCCGACCGGAACGGCAGGCATTTTCGAAGGTTCCGAGGCGCCGGTCGCCGACGGTACGTTCGCTGACCGGAGGCTGGAAGGCAGGATCAGCCCGGCCATAAACAACCTGGATCCAGGTGGAAGTGCCGCGCTTGCGCATATCGATTGCCGGCAAAAGCGGCGTTGGATGGGCCAGGTGGTCCGCGGAAATGCGCTTGGTGCCGTCGGTCGCCTCGATCCAAACGCAGCGAATTTCCGGTTGAACTTCGCAACCGCCGTCCGCGCGCACACCGCCGCATGGGCCGTTCCTCATTTCCTTGGCGCAGTTCATCGGGCACGCCATGCCCGTTGCAGAGAGCACACACTGCCCGCATTCATGGCAGTCAAACATGAATCGCTTGGCCGCGCGCTCGAACGGATACAGGAGCGTTTCGGCGCGACGCGAACCCAGCCAACGAAACAAGGGAGCAAAGATTGGCGCAAGCCGCGAAAAGAATTCATATGCCCGGCGCAAACCACGGGCGTGTCGGACCGACCAGAGGCGGGCCAGGTACATCCTCAGGGCACCTCGTCGAAGTGGATTGGGAACGGCAAGTCCACGATGGCACCGTTGACGCTGGGCGGAGTGGCAAGCATCAGGGTTCCTTGGCTGCGTTCAGCGCCACACGCGCACAGGGTGGCGCAGGGCATGGGGGTGATGGAATGGGGATTCCGCCAGCAGCACAGCCGCGAATGGGGCATTGCGCTCCAGCCGCGGATTGGGTTGACCGAAATGGCGACGTGCGGCAGAAGTGGCAGCGCCGAGGGTCTTTTCCATTGAAAGGCCGGCCTCAAGGTAGCGGTCGATCTCTTCATACATGGCACGACCGTGTTCTACACCCATGCTTCCGGCATCGGTGCCCATTAGCAGCGGAACACCCATCTCATCTGCCAGGCGCAGATGCTCGGCATGTCGATCGAGAATGCGCCGCAGGTTGCCGACAGTATTGGCGGACCAGCCAACCGCCTCGGGGTAGGCCCACTGGAAGTGCACCGGACAGAAGGTCGGGGTCCATGCCACCTGCCGGTCGCGCATGATGGCCAGCGTTTCCCGAGTCATGAAAAATCCATGCTCGATGGAGCCGACACCGGCGCAGGCGGCGATCGCCAGCCCCTTTTCGCCGCTGCAGTGGGCGAAGGTCTTGCGGCCGTGGGCGTGTGCGGTGTCGACCACGAGTTGGGCGCTTTGCAGGTCGAACTGGGGCTCGTCGGTGACGGCGCCGGCATCGAAGTCGATGATTCCCGTGAGGATCAGTTTGATCTCGTCACTCGAGGCCGCCAGCTTCACTACGGACTGCCGGATGCTCTGCTCATCATCCACATCCATCGCCATGAAGGCGCCGTAGCGATTCGACCGCTTTACGCCCAGGCCGCCGGAACGCACCCGTGCCATGTCATCGCGGCCCGTCGCCTCGTCCCGAATGGTGTGGTTGATTCCATGGCGATCGCCGGCATCCCGGACCAGGGTGACGCCGCAGGCAAGCGCTTGACGGGCGCTTTGGCGGGCCGCTCCGGTCAGTTCTGCCAGTGGTTTCTTCATGTGGGCCGAGCGGGTCAGGCCGTCTGTCGGCGCACCATCCAGAAACAGATGGACATGGGCATCGACCAGGCCGGGCATCAGGAAAGCGCCTCGATCGGCGGGGATGCCTTGTTTCGCGCAGTCCATGCCGTGATCGCCTGGCGTGATCTGCTTGACGAGGCCACCCTTGACCAGGAAAGTAGTCAATTCCCGGTGGTGAACCGAACCGTCAAACCAGGCATCGACGACCAAAGCGAACTCCTCCATGTTCATGCCCTATAGAACTTGCGTACCGCGCGCAGCGCATTGCTTCCCTTCTGTTCCAGGAAGTTCTTGTAGGCGACGAGTACGTAGTGATCATCGGGCAAGTGCTGATAGCCGCGCCACGGTGTGCCAAGGACATAGTCGAAGCCGTGCTGGACGGTGAGAGACAGGAAGGCGCTCTCCAGACAGTGCTTGAGATCGGAACCATCGGCGGCCCTGGGCGGCAATTGCTGGCCGATGTTGGAGAGGCCACCCATCATGTGCACCCCCTTGAGCGCCGGATCGCTGCCGATCAGCTTGATCGCATCGATGGTGCTCCGATTGAGTCCTTCCGTGTCCGCGATGATCGCCGACACCGACATGTCGATGAAGACATGTTTGAGCGGCATGCCATAGTCCCGGTTGAGCCGCAGAGACGCCCGCCGCGCCGTGGCGTAGATTTCATCGGCGGTCTTGTTGCCTTTGGCCGTCCTGACTCCATTTACGTCTTCGACACGCTCCGAGGCCATGAGGATGACCTTGAACTTGTATTGGCCATACAGTTCCATCAGGTCCCAGCGGCCTTCTGTGATGGAATTGACGATAGGCAATTCATTGTTGGCCTTGTCCGGGTCATAACAGGATAGGCAGATTTCCTGGACGCTCTTGCTGGGAAAATCAAACGACAGCGGCGTCGTCACGACGGACTGGATGGCCTCGATGACCCGGGCCATCCATTGCGGATCGGTGAGCGCCTGGGCGCCGATATTGACATTCTGGTAGCGCGCTCCGGCTTCGGCCTGCCTTACCGCCAAGGCCTGGATCCCGGCCAGGTCCTGATTGTCGAACAAGGCCTTGGTGGACTTGAAGCCCGGGTTAATGCGTTCGCCGATGATATTTATTTTGAGACCGTTGTTCACCGCCCGCTCCCCTCAACAAAATGCTTCTTGAATCCGATGTGATGCAGGAATATCTTCTGAAAATCGCCGCGCGAGCTCAGTTCGATGTATTGACATGTATCGGCCAGCTCCTTGGCCCGCCTGCGTGCCGCATGCGAGGCCAGCATGCGGCGCACGCCTGCCCCGGCAGCATTGCCGACTTGCAAGAATCGCTCGCGCGGCAGATCCGGGAACAAACCGATGGCGATTCCGCTGGCCACGTCGATATAGGCGCCGAAGGATCCGGCGATAATGAAGCTTTCAATTTCCCCTTCACCCACGCCGGCCTGGTCGAGGAGCAGATCGACGGCGGTGCGGATTGCCGCCTTGGCCAATTGCACGGCGCGGACGTCGTCCTGGGTAAGCCAGACTTCCGGCGCAAGCTGCACCGCGCGCTTCCCACGATGAGCGACGATGTCGGGATGCGAGGCCGCCAGGCGGCCCTGGTCGTTGATCAGGCCGGCACGGTGCAACGTCGCCAAGGCATCGAGCACGCCGGAACCGCACAGTCCGACGGCCTCGCCATGGCCGATGGTCTCGGCCCTGAGGCGGCCGTCAACAATGGCGACTTTTTCGATCGCACCTTCAGCCGCCCGCATTCCGCATGAGATGTTGCCTGTAGACGCTGACCGAAAACTGACCCAGCAATAGGAGATATGCCGACCGAAAATTGACCCAGGTG
>Ga0163199_1000646_pt1 | contig 21899 bp, 12 predicted proteins | sample PL_2010_150m_FD_113537 | JGI IMG/M metagenome (GOLD analysis project Ga0163199, IMG submission 113537) | Freshwater microbial communities from Powell Lake, British Columbia, Canada to study Microbial Dark Matter (Phase II) - PL_2010_150m | ecosystem: Environmental > Aquatic > Freshwater > Lake ...
GTACATGACATGGCAAACGAACTGATCCTGATCGTCGAAGACAAAGAGACGAATCGCAAACTGTTGCGCGACGTGCTGCAGTTCAAAGGTTACCGCACCATCGAGGCTGAAATGGGTGAAGACGGGGTGACTCTCGCAATGCAGCACAAGCCCGATCTGATCCTGATGGACTACAAGCTGCCCGGCATCGATGGCATCGAGGCGTTCCACCGCATCCGCAACGCTTCCGCCACGGCGCATATCCCCATCGTGGCCGTCACCGCCTCGGCCATGCCGGAGGAGGCGAAGAAAATGAAGGAGGCCGGCTTCGACGGCTTCCTGACCAAGCCGATCAATGTGAAAAGTTTTATTGAAACAGTCGAGCGGTTTATCGGCAAGCCTCAAGGAAAATAACGAGATGGCGCAGAAGATCTTGGTCGTCGATGACGTGGCCAAAAACATCAAGCTGCTTGCGGACATCCTGACCCTCAAAGGCTATGAGGTCATCACTGCTGAATCCGGCGCCGAAGCGCTTGCCCTTATAAAGAATCAGCATCCTGATCTTGTGTTGCTCGACGTAATGATGCCCGGGATGTCGGGCTACGAGGTATGCCAGGCCGTGCGCGCCGATCCCGCCATCCGTGTTCTGCCGATTGTATTGGTTACTGCGCTCGATCCATCGGAAAGGATCAAGGGATTGGAGGCCGGTGCAGACGATTTTCTCACCAAGCCAATAAACCGGCCCGAACTGCTTGCGCGCGTACGCTCACTGCTGCGCATCAAGGAGCTGTACGATACCGTACAGTCGCAGGCAAGCGAACTCGCCGAATGGAACCGGACGCTGGAGACGCGCGTGCAAGCCGCGCAGGTACAGTTGATTGAAAAAGAACGACTCGAACATGAGCTTCATTTGGCAGCAGACATTCAACGTAGTATTCTGCCTGATGAACTGCCGGAAGTTAATGGATTCAGTTTTGGCGCGTGCATCCTACCCGCGCGCCAAATTGGCGGCGACTTTTATGATGTTTTCAGGATCGGTGATGATGAGATGGGTTTATTGATAGGCGATGTGGCAGATAAAGGTGTTCCCTCCGCATTGTTCATGGCGCGGACCCATGCCTTAATCATGGCTGAAGCGGATAAAGGCATTTCTGCCGGTGAAGTGATAGAGCTGGTTAATAGGCATATTACGCGCATGCATAAAACGACTCAATTCGTGACGGTTCTTTATGGGATATTGAACCTTAAGACACGTGAACTAAATTATGCGCGCGCTGGTCATGAGCCGCCACTTGTCCTTACAGCAGATGCAAGAGTAGAACGTCTGTCTCATAGCAGAGGCATTGCACTCGGATTGATGGAGAATATCGTGATCGACCAGCGAAGTGTAGTATTATCGCCTGGTACGACACTGCTTATGTATACGGATGGCATGTTAGACTGTCGTAACGCGAATGGTAAGCCATTTGGACTGGAACGTATCAAACAGACCCTGAGTGGGCTTGTGGATCTCAATGCACAGCGAGTCTGTGATGTGTTGATCGAGACTTTGAAAAACTATCAGGATGGCGCTAAACAGGACGATGATGTGGCGCTGGTTGCCGTTCATGTGGCATAAGGAAGAATTACCCGTCAAAAGAAAGTCTTCCTTGTTGTCTTTCTGTTCGCGATAGTCCATGCAACATCTCAAGTGTAAATCTTCAATTCGGACTGAAACCGGGGGCTATTATCTCCTTGACTTTCCATTCGCATAAGGGCATTGGCTGGTTATCGTTTCTCTTTTAGCTCAGTAAACCCATCAACCTAACCCTTAATCTTCTGGAGGCCACCATGAAAAGAGGTTACTTGGAGAAGGCCAGACCATGGGGCGACAAACGCCCGGCTATCTGTGTCTGATTCGTTTCAGCGTTTGAATAACCGGGGTTCAAAATAAAAATTGCGGAAGGATATTAATCGAGGTCAATAATTTCTGTGCTTGTAGAATGAGGATGTGACCATGTTAGAATTCTATTCCAGCAGTACAAGTGCGGTAAACTCCAAGAGAGCCATTGCTGAATGCCTTGAAAACGCTCTTGAAGGGGGAAAAAATCTGGATTGTGATCTTATTATATTCTACACATCCATTGGCCACAATTTTAAGGATATTTTAAGCGAAGCCCATAGGCTCTCACCCAATGCGCTGATTATCGGTTGTACTGGCGCCGGCATAATAGGGAGGGAAGGTCCAAATGAATCAATGAAGGCTTTGGCTATCATGGCCATAAAGGGCGAAAAAGATGACTTTGCGGTTGCAGGCAAAGAGAGCATTACCAGTTCAACCTCGTTCGAAGTTTCTGCTGAACTGGCTCAGCAACTGAAGAACAAAAATCCCAACATTAATATGATCCATTTTCTACCGTCCGGCTTTGACATTACTGCGGATAGAACCCTTAAAGGTATCGAATCTGTCTTTGGCCCCGAGATCCCGATATTCGGGGCTACCTCGGGCGACAACATGAAAGTGATAACCAACTTTCAGTTTATCGGAGACAAAATATTTGAGAGAGGAGCTGTAGCCGCTGGATTTGCTGATCCCACACTTGAAGTTATCACCCAGGCCACCCTTGGATTCAATGTCATGGGAGAGCCTTTTGAGGTTACCCGTTCGGAACTCAATCGTATAATTGAACTTGACGGCCAACCGGCCTGGAAATTCTTAACCAACAGGCTGGGTTTCCCGGAAACGGCAACAGGCATGGAAGCCGGCCCGGCTTTATGGCTCGCCCAAAAATTGCCCGAGGAGTTGCATGATGAATATGGTAATACACACATCATTTCAACAATTTTAAAGGTAGATGCGGATAGCAGTGTATATGGACCGGTCGTTTATCCGGAGGGGACGAAACTCTGGCATGCCGAACGAGATGAAAAGAGAATGTTCGAGGACCTGGATAAAATGGTAGAACAACTTGCCACGCGTTGTAAGGGCAGGAAACCTTGGGCGGTCTTTCACGCCGATTGTGCCGCCAGGGGAAGGTGGAGTTTCAACCGCGTTCTCAAGGATGAAATCGTCAGCCGCATGCAGTACCCCTTAATCCAGGATAAGGATGTTCCTTGGTTGGGAATATATGGCTTTGGTGAGTTTGCCGGACTGGGGGGACAAAACCGATTTCATATGCTCACGACATCGCTCTTTATCATTCTAAAGAAGAACGGATGAACATGGTGAATGGGCCTGTCGTTATATTCTTTAGAACCACCCTTAAAGGAAACACCGGGGCCTAAGATGAACGAAGATAGATTAAACTACGACAATCTTAAAGCTAAGTATGAGGATCTCCAAAAACGGGCAAATCGATTTTTAAAGGTTGAGCAGGATCTTATCAATGCCAAGGACAGTCTTGATCGTGAACTGGCGCGTTTTAAGGCAATTCAGTCCTATAGTGAAAAAGCACTATATGCGGCGCGGTTGAGGGACTTTGCTGAGATAACCGTAGAGTCTGTCATTGAAGCCTTTGAGGTTGAATGCAGCGCTATGCTTATATACGACAAGGCCATCAATATCCTAAAGGTGGAGGCAACATTCGGTTTTGAGGATTTTGGGGTCGGCGATCAATTAGATATCGATTGGATGGCAACGAAGGGTCTTTTAAAAGGAAAAAATGCCTTCATAGAAGGGATCGACTCCGATACGCATCCCTGGAGTTCTTTAGGGCTTTGTCAAGTAATTCTGTGCCCTTATAACGACCACAAAGGAGATTTACGGGGATTCATCTTAGCTGGCCGGAGTTTAAAGAAGCAGGCCTTCTATGATGAAATAAAGCAAGAAATGATCCCATCATTTACGGTCTTTACGAAACAGTTGGGTACGTTGCTCCAAAATTTCGAATCCAAGGAATATCTCGATAGAACGGTTCAAGAACGGACCGAAGAGCTGAAAGAAGCGAATGGTGAATTGATAAAGATCAATGAGGATCTTGAACAAGAGATCATTACGCGTCAGCGGACTGAAGAAAAGCTTCTTCTGGCAGAACACGAAGCAACTGAGCTTTCTGGGTTTCTTAAAAAGATGTTCGGCCGTTACCTCTCCCCCGAAGTTATGAATTCTCTCCTGGAGAATCCTTCCGCTTTGGAACTCGGCGGTGAGCGAAGGGGTGTCACCATTATGATCAGCGACCTCAGGGGTTTTACGGCCATTACGGAGCGCCTTGAGCCGGAGCAAGTGGTCAAGATGCTCAACGCTTATTTTGAGGTCATGGTTGAGGTGATCCATCACTATAGCGGCACAATCAATGAGATCATAGGTGATTCCCTTCTGGTCATCTTTGGCGCACCGCAGGAAATACCTGATCGAGCGCAACGCGCTGTCGCCTGTGCGATTGCCATGCAAAATGCCATGGCCCAGGTAAACAAACAGAACCGTTCTCTGCGCTTGCCGGAACTCGAGATGGGGATTGGTCTCCATGACACCGAGGTAATCGTGGGTAACATCGGCTCAAGCACGAGGATTAAGTATTCGGTTGTTGGTAGTGGAGTGAACATGACCAGTAGGATCGAATCATACACTGTCGGGGGGCAAATCCTCATTTCTAAATCCGTTCACCAACAGGCAGAGGATGTCTTGCGTATTGACGCCCAGCGAGACGTGTTTCCCAAGGGATCGGAAACACCTATAAGAGTTTACGAAGTGGGCGGGATCGCCGGACGATACAACCTCGCTCTGGAGGAGAGGGATCCACCTCTGACGACACTAACGTGCCGAATTCCGATACGGTGCACGATGATTGAAGGCAAAGATGTCGAAAAGGAAGGAATCGAAGGCACTCTTCTGAGGCTTTCCAAGAACCGAGCCGAGATTACTCTGGACGGTCCGGTGGAGATATTGGCCAATCTCAAAATGAATCTTGGGGATGTGGATGACAAGCTGTCAACAAGGGACTTTTATGGAAAGGCAGTCCAGGAGTCAGGGAAGGATAGGCATACCTATATCGTTCGCTTTACCTCGGTCCCACCCGCAATAGACGGCTACTTACAGGCTCTTCGGCTCCACGCTGCCAAGCCGGTAACGAACTAAGTAGAGAGAGTGCCCCGGGGGTTGAAGAACCCGGATTCAAAACAACCAAGGAGGCCATTCCATGAAGTGCTCCAAGTGCGGGTTTGAGAATCCTGAAGGCAAAAAATTCTGCGGTAGATGCGGAACTAAGATAGAGAGCATTTGCCCAAGTTGCCAATCCCCAAACCCTCCAGACTTCCAATTCTGTGGTGACTGCGGTCACGACCTCACCCAGCCTTTCGCTGCACCCCCCAAAGATCTCTCCTTCGACGAAAAGATCGCCAAGATTCAGAAGTACCTGCCTTCAGGCATCACCGAGAAGATCCTCTCCCAGCGGGACCGGATCGAGGGGGAGAAGAGACAGGTGACGGTGATGTTCTGCGACATGAAGGGCTTCACGCCTCTCTCCGAGAAACTCGGCCCTGAGGCCATGTATGCGATGATGGACGAGGTCTACGAGATCCTCATCCACAAAGTCCATGAGTACGAAGGAACGGTCAACGAGATGACGGGGGACGGAGTCATGGCCCTGTTCGGCGCCCCCATTGCTTTGGAGGATGCCCCCCAGCGAGCCATCCGTACTGCCATAGCCATCCACCGGGAGATGACACGGTTCAACGAGCGGATGCGCCGGGAGAAGGGGGAGTTCCCCCCGGTAAAGATGCGGATTGGAATCCACACCGGCCCCGTAGTGGTGGGGACATTGGGAAACGATCTCAGGGTGGAATTCAAGGCGGTGGGGGATACGGTGAACCTTGCCTCCCGCATGGAATCCCTTGCCGAACCGGGCACCACCTACATCTCCGAGGAGACCTTCAAGATCACCGAAGGCCTGTTCCGTGTCGAGGCATTGGGAGAGAAGGAGATCAAAGGTAAGAAGAAACCCCTTAAAGTATATCAGGTCATTGCCCCAAGCAGCAGAAGAACCCGATTCGATGTGAGTGCGGAAAGAGGCCTGACCCCCTTCGTGGGACGACAGAGGGAACTGGAACTGCTCCTCGATGGTTTCGACCGTTCCCGGGAAGGCCGGGGCCAGGCGATCTCTATCATCTCCGAGGCAGGCATCGGCAAGTCGAGGCTTCTCTACGAGTTCAGGAAGGCTGTCACCAACGAGGATGTGACCTTCCTGGAAGGCAGGTGCCTCTCCTACAGCAGAAACGTAGCCTATCACCCCATCGTAGACATCCTGAAGGCCAACTTTGAGATTCAGGATAACGACACGGATCAGCAGGTCCGCCAGAAGGTCACGAGCTTCCTCAAAGTCATTCATGTGGATGAACCCTCAACGCTACCCTACATCCTGGAGCTTCTTTCTTTGAAGGGGAGTGGCATCGAGAAGATTCAAATGAGTCCCGAGGCCAGGAAGGACAGAACCCTGGAGGCCCTTAAAAGGATCACCCTCAAGGGCTCTGAACCCAGACCCCTAATCATGGCCGTGGAGGATCTCCACTGGATGGACCGGAGCTCCGAAGATGCACTCAAGCAGCTTCTGGAGAGCATCTCCGGATCGAGAGTCTTTCTGATCTTCACCTACCGGCCCGAGTTCGTCCACACCTGGGGCAGCCGCTCCTATCATAGCCAGGTGACGCTGAACCGGCTCTCGAACCGTGAGAGTCTCGCCATGATCGAGCATGTCCTTGCTGTCAGGAACATAGACCGGCACTTGGAAGACCTGATCCTTCAGAAGGCGGAGGGGATACCATTCTTCATCGAGGAGTTCATCAAGTCCCTGAAGGATCTCAAGATTATCGAGTCCAGGAACGGAGAAGTGACGATCACCCAGGACATCAAGGCCGTCTCCATCCCCTCCACCATCCAAGATGTGATCATGTCCCGGATTGATAAGCTCCCTGAGGGGGCAAGAGAGATCCTTCGCACCGGCTCTGTCATAGAAAGGGAATTCAGCCATGAGCTGCTCAAGAGAGTCGCCGGCCTCCCCGAACAGGAACTTCTTTCCCACCTCTCCACCCTCAAGGACGCGGAGCTTCTCTACGAGCGGGGCGTCTATCCGCAGTCCACGTACATCTTCAAGCATGCCTTGACGAGAGAGGTCGCCTACGATTCCATCCTGACGAAAAGGAAAAAGCAGCTCCATGAGAAGATTGCCGGCACCATGGAAGAAATCTACAAAGACGATATCTGCTACCATTATGGCGTTCTTGCCGGTCATTGCATCGCCGGTGAAAATCATGAAAAAGGGGCGGAGTATGCGAGGCTGGAGGCCAGGAAATACCATAAGGCGGGGTCGTACAGGGATGCCATCTCGTATGCGAAAAAGAGCATCGCCTGTCTGGAAAGACTGCCTCAGACTGAACAGTTTCAAAAGAGGCTCATTGACACCAGGGTCATGCTTTCTACATATTATCTCACTTTAACTTATCACAAAGAAGCAAATGAGGCTGTCGAACCCATTGTCGATTTGGCGGTGGGTCTTGATTATCAGAAAAGGATGCCCGGCATCTATACGGCTATAGGCCTCTACAATATTTGGGTAGAAGAAGATTTCGCCAAAGGAGTCCCTTATCTAAAGGATGTTTTCGACATATCCGCAAAGGTGGGGGACGTTCTTGCTCTGTGGTTTGGTAACTACCAACTGGGTATCGTCATGTGTCACGATTACCGATTTAAAGAAAGCCTGGAATGTTTTAAGACGTCGCTGAATTTGAGTGTTATGGCAAATAACCTTACAGGAATGTCCCATTTAAAGAGTGCTATTGCGATGAATTATTATCTTCAGGGCAAGACCGATCTGGCGTTGCAGATATGCACAGAGGCATTACAGGCAGCAACGGAGAGCGGAGATATATTTGCAAAGGAACCTGCGTATGCTCATTATGGAGTAACCTGTTATTATAAAGGCCACTTAGATGAAGCGGAGAAGTATCTCCTGGAAGCGCGAGGGGATCACGAAAAAACATTTCAAGCTGGCTGGGGATCCTATGCGGCTGCATTTTTAGGATTCACCTATCATGACATGGGAAATTACGACAAGGCTAAGAAATATCATCAGCAATGCGTTTCAATCATGGAAGATGTAAGATACTTCCCTTCCTGGCTCAATTGTCATAAACTCTGGGTGAAAAATAACAGGATTTTAAATGGCGAACCTGACATTGATTTCCACAAGTTTGATGAATTGATTAAAGCCCATGAAAAAAGCAGACTCGCAATGAGTCAATCCTTTGGATCACGCTGCATTGGGGAGATCTTTTTGCACATTGACGATCACCATATGCCGGAAGCGGAGACATGGATCAGGCGATCCATCGACTTTGACGTCAAGCATGACGTACCCTGGAATGTGGGCAAAGACCATGCCCTCTATGCCGACTGGTTCAAGAAGAAGGGAGACGTTCACGGGGCGAAGGAACAACTCAACAAGGCCATCGATCTCTTCCGGGAATGCGGCGCCGACGGCTGGGTGACACGAACGGAAAAAACTCTCGCCGATATTTCATGAGAAATCGAACCTTACATCGGCGAATATTGCCTTGCGCCCCAACGGATGTGACAGCCTGCATGACATAACAGAGTTGTCTATGTTGTTGAACCAAAATGGAAGGTGAACCGTGAAAACACTGCCTCATCTCTTTGCGAACAACCGGAAATGGGCGTCACAAATATCTCAATCAGATCCCTCTTTTTTCCCAACCCTTGCCAAACAACAGCATCCTGAGTTTCTCTGGATAGGCTGTTCAGACAGCCGAGTTCCAGCCAACGAAATCATCGGCCTGCTCCCCGGGGAACTCTTTGTACACCGCAATGTCGCCAACCTGGTTATCCATACAGACATGAACTGCCTCTCCGTGCTGCAATATGCCGTGGAGTTGCTGAAAGTCAAACATATCATTGTCTGTGGCCATTACGGATGCGGCGGCGTGAGGGCTGCACTGGAAAGTCATCCCCACGGGTTGATCGACAATTGGCTTCGTCATATTCGAGATCTTCATCAAAGACGGTCCCCCGAACTATTGCCGCTTTCCAGAGTAGACGAAAAGATAAACCGGCTCTGCGAACTGAATGTGATCGAGCAGGTAAAGAATGTTGGGAACACGACGATTGTCCAGGAAGCCTGGCAGAAAGGCCAGATGGTGTCGATACATGGTTGGATTTACGCCATCTCGGATGGGCTATTGAAGGACATGGACGTCAGTATTTCTTCTGTTGCCGACCTGATGAAACTGGAAAATAGGTGATCGAACGAACCGCTACAATTTGAATCATAAGCGCTCGCATAGCGAGCAGAGGAGAGCGAGAACTATATGAAGAAGGATAGAGCACCCGGATTTGGCCAGATCAACACAAGCTGACGGGCTCTTAACTCCGACTTTGATACCAAGGGGGACATGAACCATGCAATGCCCGAAGTGCCAGGTTGAGAATCCCGACGGCAAGAAATTCTGCCGTGAGTGTGGCGCCGATCTCATCTTAGCGTGTCCCAGGTGTTCATCCGAAATCCTTCCTTCGGATAAATTTTGCGGCGCCTGTCGTTATGACCTGAGGGCCGCTCCCTCCGCTGTTCCCGATAAGTCACCAGATCAAAGGCCCCAGGAAGAAAAGAAGCCTCTCCCTTCATCCGACAGTGCCCGGAAATATGTAACTGTGCTCTTCTCCGATATGTCCGGCTACACCTCCCTGTCGGAGAAGATGGACCCCGAAGAGGTCAAGGAGATCATGGGGAAGGTCTTCGGGGAGATCTCCAAGGTAGTCACCAAGTACGAGGGCTTCATCGAGAAGTTCATCGGGGATGCCGTCATGGCATTGTTCGGAGTTCCCCAATCCCACGAGGATGATCCGGTAAGGGCAATCAAGGCCGCCAGAGAGATTCACGAAATCGTTTCTTCCCTAAGTCCCCGGTATGAAAAAAGGATTGGAAAGCCTCTCGCCATGCACACTGGTATCTGCACGGGTCTTGTCGTTACCGGTGAAGTCAATCTCGAAAAAGGAACACATGGGGTATTAGGGGACACTATCAACACGGCAGCACGGCTTTCAGGACTGGCAAAGCCTGGAGAGATTGTGCTTAGTCCCGATACATACCATCAAGCTGAGGGTTACTTCAACTTTGAGCCCATGGATCCCGCCGCCGTCAAGGGCAAGGTAGAGCCCATCCATCCTTACAAGGTAATCTCTGCCAAAGAAGACCCCACCAAGACCCACAGATTAACAGGATTAAGAGCCGAGCTGATCGGCCGGAAGGTGGAGATGGCCCAGCTCCAGGAGGCCGTCACCAATCTCAGGCAGGGCAAGGGGTCCATCTTTTCCATTGTGGGTGATGCGGGAACCGGCAAGAGCAGGCTCATAGAAGATTTCAAAGCCACCATCAATTTGGAGGAAGTGCAATGGCGCGAGGGTCACGCCTATGCCTACTCCCAGAACATCCCCTACTTCCCATTGATCGACCTTCTCAGCAGGGCATGGCAGATCACGGAGGGAGACAATCCGGAACAGGTCAAGAAGAAGGTCGAGACAGGAGCAGGATATCTCATTGGAGAAAGAAATGATCTCATCCCCTATCTGGGAAGCCTCTACTCTCTCAAGTATCCGGAAATCGAAAATATGAGTCCTGAGTATTGGAAATCGAGGCTCCATGAGGCAATACAGCTTATATTGGCCAATCTCTGCAAGAGGTCCTCGACCATCATCTGCATCGAGGATCTTCACTGGGCGGACCCTTCGTCCATCGAGATTTTACGCAACATCCTCTCCGATATCCGATACCCGGCAATCTTTCTCTGCATCTATCGTCCAAACTTCAGCCTCTTTACGAGCCATCAGGCCGCCGCGGTCAAGTCGTATCATGAGATCAGGATACAGGATCTTTCACCCGGCGAATCCCAGGATATGGTGGAGTCCCTGTTGAAATCCCGGAATGTCTCACCTGAGCTCAAGAAGTTCATCCAGACCAGGACAGAGGGCAACCCCTTCTACCTTGAGGAAGTGATCAACTCTCTCCTGGAGATGGCCACACTCATTCACCAAGACGACAAGTGGTTACTGACGAAACCCCTCAGCGAAGCCAACATCCCCTCTACGGTACAGGGCGTCATCTCAGCCAGATTGGACAGGCTGGGGATGGAGACCAGAAGAATCCTCCAGGAAGCATCGGTGATCGGCCGTGCCTTTTTGTACGAGATCCTCCGGCGGATCACGGAACTCAAGGAGCAGATCGACAGGAGCCTGATGGGCCTCGAAAGACTGGACCTCATCCGGACAAGGTCTCTCCAGCCCGACCTGGAATACATCTTCAAACATGCCCTCACTCAGGAGGTGGTCTACAACGGTCTTCTCAAGAAGGAGCGACAGGAGATCCATGAAAAGATCGGTCAGGTCATGGAAGAACTCTTTCAGGACCGGCTTACGGAGTTCTACGAGGCCTTGGCCTATCATTTCAAACAGGGGCAATCGGTGACCAAGGCCGTCGAGTATCTGATGAAGGCAGGCCGGAAAAGCTTTTCAAAAGGGGCTGTTGAGGAGTCTCACCAGTTTTATAAGGAGGCCTTTGACCTCCTTTCCCAGCAAGCGGCCATGAATAAGGAAGGGGAGATCCTGCTCATCGATCTTCTGAATGAGTGGGCCTTTACGCTCCTTTTTAAGGGAGCTAACAGTGAGTTAGTAGAGCTATTCAAGGCCCACGAGGGGCTGGCCGAGTCCATCCATGACAAGGAGAGGATCGGAATGTTTTATAGCGCACTCGGAATCGCACTGAACCAAAAAGAACAGTTCACAGAGTCCTATGCCTACCTCTCAAAGGCCCTTGAACTGGGAGAGGAGACGAAAAGCCCCAAAGTGACAGGGTATGCCTGCTTCCGGATTGCTATCACCTGTGCGAACCTCGGTTACCTGGACGAGGCCGTCAATTATGGGGAACGGGCTCGTGACCTGTCCGGGGATCCCAGGGCAGACTTGCCTTTTCACAGAGTTGCTATCGGATTGTCTCTCGCCTATTGGTACAGAGGAGATATCCGGAAGCTGCGTGAACTGGGAACGAACCTCCTGGATGAGGGCAGGAAGAGATCAGACCCCCGGTGCTTGGCTATAGGTGAAATGGCATCTGGATATTCCCATTTTTCTGCTGGCGATTATCAATCAGCAATTGAGAGCTTCAAATCAGCACTTCAGGCCTCGTTAGATCCTCTCCTAATCCAGGCGTCCACACTTATGCTTGGATTTGCATACCTGGCCAACGGCCAGTACCGGGAGACCCTACCCCTGTCTCAAGAGGTGATGCGCTTCAGTGACAAGTATGGTCTTCAGTTCTTGGGGACACAAGCATTGTCAATTATGGGATATACTTTGGCCGCCACGGGGGACTTGGACAGGGGGTTGGAGCTCGTAGAGAGGGCAGAAGAGATCTACCTTGCAACAAACAGGCGGTGGTCCTACGCAGCCGGGCAATTATTCTATGGTCAACTATACCTTCAGATCGTCGAGGGCGGGGGACCTAAAAGCTTCTCCTTCATGGTAAAGAACATCCGCTCCCTCGTCAAACTCGTTCCCGGTGCGGCCGGGAAGGCGGAAGAGCATTTCAACAAGGCGATTGAGCTCTCCGGTGAAATCGGCGCCCGGGTACTTTTGGCCCAGGCGCATCTCGGCCTGGGGCTCCTCCACAGGGCAAAGGGCAGAACTGAGAAGGCCAGAGAAAGCATTTCCCTGGCCATTGAAATCTTCGAGGAAATCGAAGCGGATGCCTTTTTGAAGCAGGCTAAAGAGGCACTTACTTCCCTTTGAAACAGTTTCGGCACATCCGGTTGATGCGTACTTCCTTTGAACGGGTTGATTTTTCCCTTGATATTAATAAACAAACCGTTTACTATTTTAACAATGATTCGATCATTTCGCTGCAACGAAACAGAGAAAATTTTTCATCGTGAATTTTCACGTAAATTCCCCTGTGATGTTCACGTACGGGCATTCATGAAACTTAACGCCATTGATGCCGCCATAGAGATAAAAGATTTACGGCTGCCACCCTCAAATCGGCTGGAAGCTTTAAAAGGAAACCGGAAGGGACAGTGGAGTATCCGTATTAACAATCAATGGCGGATCTGTTTTAAATGGTTAGAGGGCCATGCCGAAGATGTGGAAATCGTGGATTACCATCATTAATGGAGGATAAGAATGGTTAAGAAAAAAATCCCGCCGGTGCATCCCGGTGCATATCTGAAAGAGTTACTGGATGAATTTGCGTTGTCGCAATATCGCCTTGCTAAAGATATTGGTGTCCCCGCCATGCGTATTAATTACATTATTAACGGAAAACGCCCGGTAAACGCTGAGCTTGCGCTCCGTTTGGGACGGTATTTTGGGCAGAATCCCCGCTACTGGCTCAACCTTCAAAGTCGATATGACATGGATCTTGCAAAAGATACCCTATCCGTTCAAGTGGATCAGCAAGTAAGGCCGTTTGTGCTTGCCATCGGGCATTGATCTCATCCATACGGCGAATGAAACGACTGATTGGCAGGCAATAAGCCCTATTGAAGAGTGAACAGGTAAGCGCATAAAGGATGTTTGTACAGGTTTAGCCAGTTCTCCACAAGCTGACAGGTTCTTAGCTCCGCCTTTGAGACCACGGAGGACATGAACCATGCATTGCCCGAAGTGTCTGACCGAGAATCGTGATGGAATAAAATTCTGTGAGCAGTGTGGGGCAAAGATGGAGCTGGAATGTCCCAACTGCAAAGCCAAAATACCACTGGGTAAAAAATTCTGCGGAGACTGCGGCCACGACCTGACCCAGCCTTTTGCTGCACCCCCCAAAGGACTCTCTTTCGACGAAAAGATTGCGAAGATGCAGAAGTACCTGCCTTCGGGCATCACCGAAAAGATCCTCTCCCAGAGGGAAAAGATCGAGGGGGAGAAGCGCCAGGTCACGGTGATGTTCTGCGACATGAAGGGCTTCACGCCTCTGTCCGAAAGCCTGGGTCCTGAGGCCATGTATGCCATGATGGACGAGGTCTACGAGATCCTGATCCATAAGGTGCATGAGTACGAAGGAACAGTCAATGAGATGACCGGGGACGGGGTCATGGCCCTGTTCGGCGCCCCTATCGCCCTGGAGGATGCCCCCCAGAGAGCCATTAGATCCGCCATGGCCATCCACCGGGAGATGACACGGTTCAATGAGCGGATGCGCCAGGAGACGGGCGAGTTCCCACCGGTGAAGATGCGGATCGGGATTCACACCGGCCCTGTGGTGGTAGGCACACTGGGCAACGATCTCCGGGTAGAGTTCAAGGCGGTAGGGGATACGGTGAACCTTGCTTCCCGGATGGAAGGTTTAGCGGAACCGGGAACGACGTATATCTCCGAGGACACCTTCAAAGCGACGGAGGGCCTGTTCCGTTTTGAGGCCTTGGGGGAGAAGGAGATCAAGGGCAAGGAGAAGCCCCTGAAAGTTTATCAGGTCATCGCCCCGAGCAGCAGAAGGACCCGGTTCGATGTGAGCGCGGAAAGAGGCCTGACGCCATTTGTCGGACGACAGAGGGAACTGGAGTTGCTCCTCGATGGTTTCGAGCGTTCCAGGGAAGGCAGGGGCCAAGCCATCTCCATCATCTCCGAGGCGGGTATAGGCAAGTCAAGGCTCCTCTACGAGTTCAGGAAGGCTGTAACCAACGAGGACGTGACCTTCCTGGAAGGCCGGTGCCTCTCCTACAGCAGGAATATAGCCTATCACCCCATCGTAGACATCCTGAAGGCCAATTTCGAGATTCAGGATAACGACACGGGTCAGCAGGTCCGTCAGAAGGTCACCAGCTTCCTCAAGATCATCCAGGTGGATGAACCCTCCACTCTGCCCTATCTGCTGGAGCTTCTCTCCGTGAAGGAGAGCGGCATCGAGAAGATTCAAATGAGCCCCGAGGCCAGGAAGGACAGAACGTTGGAGGCCCTTAAAAGGATCACTCTCAAGGGATCAGAAGTCAGACCCCTGATCATGGCCGTGGAGGATCTCCACTGGATGGACAGAAGCTCCGAGGATGCATTGAAGGAGCTTCTGGAGAGCATCTCCGGTTCAAGGGTCTTTCTGATCTTCACCTACAGGCCGGAGTTCGTCCATACCTGGGGAAGCCGCTCCTACCACAGCCAGGTCACATTGAACAGGCTCTCCAACCGTGAATCCCTGGCAATGGTGAGCCACCTGTTAGGCACCACCAACGTCGACAAGGCCATCGAGGATCTGACCCTGAGTAAGGCCGAAGGCATCCCCTTCTTCATCGAGGAGTTCATCAAGTCCCTCAGAGAACTGAAGATTATTGAAAAGAGCAACGGCACATACAAGCTGACCAAGGATCTCAAGGCCGTCTCCACCCCCTCCACGATCCAGGATGTGATCATGGCCCGCGTTGATCATCTCCCCGATTGCGCCCGAGAAGTCTTGAGGACCGGCTCCGTCATCGAGCGGGAATTCAGCCATCAACTGATCCGAAAGGTGACCGGACTCCCGGAGCAGGAGCTTCTCTCCCATCTATCCACATTAAGAGATTCGGAGCTCCTCTATGAACGGGGCATTTATCCTAACAACACCTATATCTTCAAGCACGCCCTTACAAAAGAAGTCGTCTACGCTTCCATCCTCACGAAGAAGCGGAAGCAGATCCACGCCAAGATCGCCCGTGCCATAGAGGAGATTTTCGGGGACAATATCTGTGACTGTTATGGCGTCCTGACCAACCACTGCATGGCCTGTGAGGATTATGAAAAGGGGGCGGAGTATGCAAGGCAGGAGGCAAAGAAGTACCAGAAAACAGCATCTTTCAGGGACGCAATAGAGTATGCGAAGAGAAGTATCTTGTGCCTGGAGAAACTCCCCCAGGATGAGGCTGTCCAGAAGAAGATCATTGATGTGCGGGTCATGCTTTCAATGTATTACCTGAGTTTAAATTACCATACCGAAGCAAAAGACGCTGTTGAGCCTGTTATCGACTTAGCCTTAGATCTGAATTACCAGAAAAGGATTCCCGGCATTTACACAGCCGTGGGGCTATATTACTGTGCCGTTGAAGAAGATCTCGTTAAAGGGACTCAATATCTGAAAGATGTTTTTGAGATATCGGCAAAAGCAGGGGACTTTCTCACCTTATGGTTCGCAAATTATATGTTAGGTGTTGCAATTGTGGATAATCACCAATTTGATGAAAGCATTACTTATTTAAAGACCGCTCTCGATTTGAGTGTTTTAGCAAAGAACCTTACCGGGATAGCACATGCAAAGAGCGGTCTCGCACTGAATTACAATCGGCAGGGAAAAACGGATCTGGCCCTTCAAATGAGCACAGGGGCATTGCAGTCTGCAACGGAGAGCGGAGATATTTTCGCCTTGCAGCCTGCCATTACCAGTCATGGTATATCATACTATTATAAAGGCCTATTTCATGAAGCGGAGAAATATCTGTTAGACGGATTGGCATATTATGAAAAAATGAATCTTAATTCTTGGAGTGCAATTGCTTCCGCATATTTGGGATATACCTATGGTGATATGAAAGAATATGAAAAGGAGAAAGAATATCTCAAGAAATGTATTTTAATCTTGGAGGATGCAAGATTTTTCCCCTCCTGGATCAATGTCTTCAAACTATTCTTGGCAAGGGGGAAGATTCTTAATCATCAATCTGCTGTTGATATGCATGAACTGAACAGCCTGATCACAGCTCATGAAAAAAACAGGCTCGCCATGTGCGAATCCTTTGGAGCCCGAGGCATTGGAGAGATTTTCTTACATCTTGATGATCACCACATGGCCGAGGCGGAGGCATGGATAAAACGGGCCATCGAAGCTAACACGGGATATGGCACCAAGTGGAATCTGGCCCGAGACCATGCCCTCTACGCCGACTTGTTCAAGAAGAAGGGAGACATTCAAGGGGCGAAGGAGCAACTCACCAAGGCCATCGATCTCTTCCGGGAATGCGGCGCCGACGGCTGGGTGACACGAACGGAAAAAACTCTCGCCGATATTTCATGAGAAATCGAACCTTATTTTCCGTAATTCTCACCTCAATTCGATACCCTGCGTCGTGGACTTGTACGGGGGCGCGGCGTCATTCATAGTTGATCAAGATCGGCCCTATTGATAACTGGTTGTAAGGTGGAAGCTGGACCTTGGATGCGACTTACGGGATTCGAAAGATGCAAAATCCGGACAGATACTTTTCCGTTCATGTCATGTGCAGATGCTTTCCTCTTGCTTTTAGGCTCATTTCCGAGAATGCAACATTTGACGGCCTTGTAAAAAGTCGTCACACCGGTGAAAACCGGTGTCCAGTGTTTAGTAACACATTGAAATCTCTGGATTCCGGTTTTCACCGGAATGACGATTCTTGGGCTTTTTCGACTTTTTACGAGGCCGTCACATTTCAAGGGGAAACAGCAAAATGGGGTAGAAATTGAGCACCCAGGTTGCCTATAATCACACTCATCAGGAATCAGCTTGATCTCCACAAGCTGACAAGTTCTTAGCTCCGACTTTGAGCCCAAGGAGGCCATCCCATGAAATGCTCCAAGTGCGGGTTTGAGAATGCCGATGGCTTAAAATTCTTCAACAAATGCGGAGTGAAGCTTACGATCGTCTACCCATCATGCCAGGCAAACAACCAACCGGGCAGCAAGCATTGTGGCGACTGCAGCCACCTGCCCCGGTATTAAGGACTGAAGGAGTATGGTAACAAATTATTGAGGAGGCAGCATGAAAAAAATCGCATTGACGAAAGATGACAAACAATATCGATCTCTCAAAAAAATTGGCCAATATCTGTGCCCTGATCCGGCTCGCCTGGAAGGAGCTTTGGCTCTTCAGAATCAACTCCAGGCCGAAGGCCAAAGGATCAGGTTGGGAGAGTTACTACAATTGCAGGAAGGGGCCATCACATCGCAGGAGCTCATGAGTGCCCTGTCACGTCAGCGTCTTGATCGCCTCGCCTCCTGTCCCCTCTTTACCGATATCAGCCCGGAGGAGCTGACCGATATCGCCCCCTTCATTACGGAAATATCCCTGGAAGAGGGAGCAGAAATCATCAGCCAAGATACAAAGGGCGACTGTTTTTACATCTTGGCCAATGGCCGTGCCGAGGTGTGTCGTTCGGGAGATCATGGCGAAACTGTTTCTTTGGCCTTTGTCGGACCCAGCGAAGTCATCGGTGAAATGGGGTATTTTTCCGACGGTTACCGCACCGCCTCAGTCTATGCCAGAGAAAAGTGCGACTTGACGAGGATCAATTATGCCGATCTCCAGGATATCTTCCGAAAAGTCCCTTCCTTGGCAAGAAACTTTTTGGATATGATAACAGGCCGGCTCCGAGAGACTAATCTTCACTTTCAAGAATTTACACTGGCACAGTTGATTGAAAAAGAACGACTCGAACATGAGCTTCATTTGGCAGCAGACATTCAACGTAGTATTCTGCCTGATGAACTGCCGGAAGTGGATGGATTCAGTTTCGGCGCGTGCATCCTACCCGCGCGCCATGTTGGCGGCGACTTTTACGATGTTTTCAGGATCGGCGATGATGAGATGGGTTTATTGATAGGCGATGTGGCAGATAAAGGTGTACCCGCCGCATTGTTCATGGCGCGGACCCATGCCTTAATCATGGCTGAAGCGGATAAAGGCATTTCTGCCGGTGAAGTGATAGAACTGGTTAATAGGCATATTACGCGCATGCATAAAACGACTCAATTCGTGACGGTTCTTTATGGGATATTGAACCTTAAGACATGTGAACTAAATTATGCGCGCGCTGGTCATGAGCCGCCACTTGTCCTCACAACAGATGCAAGAGTAGAACGTCTGCCTCATAACAGAGGCGTTCCTCTGGGATTGATGGAGAATATCGTGATCGACCAGCGAAGTGTAGTATTATCGCCTGGTGCGACACTGCTTATGTATACGGATGGCATGTTAGACTGTCGTAACGCGAATGGTGAGCCTTTTGGTCTCGAACGTATCAAGCAGACCCTGAGTGGGCTTGTGGGTCTCAATGCACAACGAGTCTGTGATGTGTTGCTCGAGACTTTGAAAAACTATCAGGAGGGCGCTAAACAGGATGATGATGTGGCGCTGGTTGCCGTTCATGTGGCAAAGGAAGAATCACCTGGCAACAGTAAGTAGGCGAAAAACAAAGGATCTCAGTTTTCTCGATTAAAATAGTTTCTGCGCGTCATCACGACTGTCCATAATAGGCAGAAAAGAGTCGAACCCGGATACTTCAAAAACCTCTTTGACGTAATCGGCCATGGAACACAAGACAAGTTTTCCTTCCAGGAGATTCAGGTCTGTTGTTGTCTTGAATATTACCCGTAATCCCGCGCTTGAAACGTACTCCAGATTTTTAAAATCAATAATCATCCACTTTACCCCCGTTGCGATGACTTCACCAACTTTTTCTTCAAATGTGGGGGCCGTATTTGAATCCAAACGTCCTTCGATTATAAATATGTGAATTTCATTTTGTTTCTCTTCTCTGATTTGCATATGCTGTCCTCCATCCCTAGTCTGTTTCTCTGTTTGCGAGTGGAACGACTGTAAAATTCCCTCATATATTTTTTGTCATCACTAAGACATTTTTATTGCTAAGGCGACGGCATACAATATCATCCATAAAATGTTTTATGAGATGAACCCCCAGACCCCCAATCTTTTTCTCTTCAAATGTGCATTTAAGGTCCGGCGCCGCTGTCTCGGTCGGATTGTAGGAAATGCCGTCATCTTCGATGCAAACAATAAATTTCTTATCTTCGCATGAAAGTGTTATCTCGATCCAATGTTCTTCATTGTCCTGATAGCCATGGGATATAATATTTGTAATGCACTCCTCAATGCAGAGAGTGATTGCTAAGATGTTTTTTTTAGACAGCCCCTGAGCTTGGGCAAACACCTCCAGATGCTGAACAAACCCCTTGAGCTCTGCCAGATTGTTTCTGAGTTTGAATGATATGTTGCTGCGCTTTATCATTTGCCAACCTAAAGAAGACTAACCCCAACCTTCTGCCGGCAGATATCACAGCCTTCATCAACTTTCGTGAGAAATATTTTCTCCCACGAAGAGATGCTGTCGACCAGCGCCTGCAAAACTCGTGGCACGATGTCAGGGAACTTCTCCATCGTCTTGTCAAATTTTTGCCTGGTCAAAATCAGACAGGTCATGTCGGTCCGAGCCTGCAGCGAAAACAGCCGCTGTAAATTACCCAGCAATGACAGCCCCCCCAAAAAAGCGTTTTCAGCAAACTCCTGAATCACGATGCCTTGACCACCATCCCCATGCAGCAGACTGGCCACACCCGAAATGATATAAAACGCCTGGCCATCGTCATCATTCTGACGGAAAAGGTAATCCCCTGCTTTATAATTCTCCCGGGTACAGAGATAGGCCAGCACTTTCAGCATTTCCAGAGGCAGCTTCGAAAAAAACTTAATCTCCCGTAAGATTGAAAGATTTTCTTCGAACTCACTGGATGAATAGATTTCATTTTTTCCCATGGACGAGTTCATATAACATTCCTTTTTTAGCCATTAGTTCATCGTAAGATCCCAATTCAGCGATTTTTCCTGTTTTCATCACCACAATCCGGTCATAATTTTTAATGATATCCAAACGATGGACAACAGCGATCATCGTGCTTTTACCCTTCCAGCGGTTTTCCAGCAAATTCTGTATGCGCGCCTGTGAGCTGTTATCCAACGCCGAGGTGGCTTCGTCCAAAATCATGATCTTTGGATCTTTAAGAAAAACCCTGGCAATGGCCAGCTTCTGGCGCTGCCCGCCGGAAAGTTTGTCTCCCTTGGTGCCGACTTGAAATTCCATACCGATCTTGATAATCAACTCCAGGAGATCCTCGGCAATCAGCAGTTGGATGACACTCTGGTTGATTTTCTCCTGTGCCTGCGACCCTTCGGATTTTGTTTTCCCAAAAAAGATGTTGTTTAAGATGGTTTGCGAGTAGATGTATTCGGACATATCATAAAAGGAGAACGCCTTCGGATCATCCCTCGAAATCATTTCTCTAAGCAGCGCCCTTCCCTCCAGGATCAGGTTTTCAAATACTCCCGGTAAAGCAGCCATTTTATGTTTGCCCGGTGTAAATCGGAGGGCCAGCTCCAAAAGCTTTTCCTGATCTGCCGCTGACAGTTGATGCAGCTTGGTTTTTCTGAGGTGTTCGACCAGCAGCTTATAGCCCTCCAGTTCGTCCGCAAGAATGGGGCTTTGTTGAAAAAACACCTCATCGTGAGGTAGATTTCCCAAAATATCGACTGTCTGCCTGGATAAATCAGCGCCCAAACTCATCAAGGGCCGGGTCAAGTCCGCCTGATTCAGAAATTTTCTAAAATAATCGTTTTTCAATAAGCTATTTTTAGAAAAATCATCCCGGTTTGGCGTGCCGAAGGTAAGATTTTCAGAGACGCTGGAATAATGAAGGTATCTGTTTGCATCAAAAAATTCGACGTAATCGGCCAGCCCTTTCCCGTAATTGCGCTGGAACTCCTTACGGATCCGAATGATTTTGGAAACCAGTGCCTCATCATGATCATATGCCAGAACCGTATTCATGCCAAACCTCAAAACATCCACAAAAATCCCCGTTTGCTGCAACACCTCAATCATATCATCTAAACTCGGCATGTTATTGTCTTGAACGGCGCCGCTGCAACTCGTCTTCGCTCTGCATGCATACAACAGGTTTTCTTCAATGGTGCCGTCAAAAATAAAGGGAGCCTGCGAAACAAATCCCACGTTTTGCACAATATCTCTCTTGGTAAGCGATGAAACTTCCTTATCATCGATACAAACATTTCCGCCGGTATACTTGTAAAGCTGTCCTATACAGAGAGCTATGGTACTCTTGCCGCTACCGGAAAACCCGACCAGGGCCATGTGTTCACCGGCTTGTA
>Ga0163199_1000647_pt1 | contig 21891 bp, 25 predicted proteins | sample PL_2010_150m_FD_113537 | JGI IMG/M metagenome (GOLD analysis project Ga0163199, IMG submission 113537) | Freshwater microbial communities from Powell Lake, British Columbia, Canada to study Microbial Dark Matter (Phase II) - PL_2010_150m | ecosystem: Environmental > Aquatic > Freshwater > Lake ...
CAGCGCGACGACCGCGCCGGCCTCCTCGCCCAGGAGGGATTCGGCCATCTGCTGCATGCGCATGTCGAGGCCCAAATAGAGGTCGTCCCCGGGCGTCTGTTCCACGACGTCGACCGTTTTCCGCTCGTTCCCGCGCGCATCCACTTCGATGGTCTTTTCGCCGGCCGTGCCCCGGATCATGCGATCGTACGTCTTCTCGACTCCCGCCTTGCCCACCATGCTGCCCTGGGCCAGGCCTGCGAAGGCCGGCTCGTCCAGTTGCTCGGGCGAGACCTCGCCGACGTAGCCGAGGAGGTGCCCTCCCAGCGAGCCCTGCGGATAGTTGCGCTGGGACTCGGCCTGGATCCGCAGCCCCGGCAGATCGAGGCGGTGGCCTTCGATGAGCGCGGCTTCGCGGAGCGTGAGGCCGGCTTTCACCAGGATTGGCACGTACGACCTAGCCTGAAGGGCCAGCCGCTTTTGGGTCTCGGCGCGGGGTAGGCCGAGCAGATCCTCCAGGGCGGCGGCCAGGCCTTCCCGGTCCCGGATGTCTTCCACGGTGAGATACAGGTTGAAGCTGGGGACGTTGTTGGCGAGAAGTTCCCCGTGACGGTCGAAGATCAGGCCCCTTGCCGGCTTCAGGTCCACCGTGCGGATGCGGTTCTGTTCCGAGAGCGCGCGGTAGTAGGTGCCCTTGACGACCTGCAGGTACCACAGGCGTACGGAGAGGAGCAGCAGCCCCAGCAGCAGGCCGAGGCGCAGATACAGCAGCCGGCGCTGCAGGTTCTTGAAATCCTCGTGCTGGGTGGTGAACTTACTCATAGGTCAGGGCCGTCAGCGGCGCGCGGCGCGGCTTCCACAGCCGGATGAGCTTGATGGCGGCCAGGCCGAGGATCGCGTCATAGCAAGCCTGCGGCAGGATGATCCCGCGCGCCGCCAGGAAGAAGTTCGCGCCCGATCCCGTGAAGGACTTCAGCAGGTACATGACGGATCCGGAGAGGAGCGAGAGCCCCAGCATGAGAACCAGCGCGAAGGCCCAGGTCAGGTTGACCAGATTGCGGCTGGCCAGCCCGGCCAGCAGGCCGAGGATCGGCTTCAAGCAGAGGTTGCCCCAGAGGGCGCCGCCCGAGAAGAGGTCCTGGGCAAATCCCATCGCGAGCCCGGCCAGCACCGTTTCACCCTCGCTCCGGTACAGTCCAATCAGGCACACGACGACGAGCGCCAGATCCGGGCGGATCCCGGCGATGCTGATCCGGTCGAGCAGCACGATCTGGATCGGAATGACCAGCAGGACGAGCGCGGCGTATGCGGCGACCTTCATCGCTGGTTCCCCGCGTCGTGTTTGGCCGGGGGCTGCAAGGGGAACGGCATGGGCGGGAGCTGCGTCGACTCGCGCGGCGACGTGATGACGAGCACCTCCTCGAGCTTGGCGAAGTCGGTGTCCGGCGCGATTTCGGCGGCGAGGAACAGTTCCGCCTCGCGCCGCTCGATCTTGGTGATGACGCCGATCGGCAGGCCGCGGGGAAAGCCGCCCGCCAGGCCGGAGGTCACGACCTGGTCGCCGACCTTGACGGTGGAGAGAAGCGGGAGATACTTGATGCGGGCGAGGCCCTTCTCCGTACCCTCCACGATGCCCTCGTCCCGCGTGCGCTGCACCAGCCCCGTGACTGCGTTGTTGGGGTCGATGATCAGCAGGACGATCGCGAAGCGGTCATAGGCTTTCACGATCCGGCCGATGATCCCCGCCGGCGTCACGACGCCCATGTCGACAGCCAGGCCGTCTCCTGCGCCCTTGTTGATGACAAGGCTGCGGTACCAGTTGGAGGGATCCCGGCCGACCACTTGCGCGGAGACCGTGGGGTAGGGAAGCCGTTCCTTCAGCTCCAGCAGGTCGCGCAGGCGCGTGGACGCGGCGGCCGTCTCGTGCATGCGCACGTTCTCCTGCCGCAGGCGCGCGATTTCCTGGCGAAGCGTGAAGTTCTCCTCCCGCATGTGTTGCAGGGTCACATAGCGCGTCCACAGGCCGTCGAGTCCCTCGTTGACCCACTCCAGCGCGCGCAGGGGAAGGGAGACGGCGGCGGCCATGTGCCGGCCGAGCGTCAGCAGGGGCTCCTGGCGGGACTCCGGCAGCAGCAGCAGCGCGGCGATGAGCAAGGAGAGAAAAAGGACGGTGGCCCGTTTGCCGCCGGCGATGGATTGCAGAGAGATCATGGCCCCGGCCGGTTCGCCGCGTTACCGCGTGCTGCTGTATGGGGACATCACGCTGATTTTGCGCAACAGGTCCAGTTCATCGAGAATCTTGCCCACACCCAGCACCACCGAGGTGAGCGGGTCATCCACCGTGATGATCGGCAGGCCCGTCTCCTCCCGCAGGCGTGTGTCCATGCCCCAGAGCATAGAGCCGCCGCCCGTCAGCACGATCCCGCAATCGATGATGTCGCCGGCCAGCTCCGGCGGCGTGTTTTCGAGCGCCACCTTGACGGCGTTCACGATGGTACTGATCGGCTCGTACAAGGCCTCCCGGATCTCGGAGTCGTCCAGCACGAGCGTCCGCGGAATACCGGAGATCAAGTCGCGGCCCTTCGCTATGAGGGTCTTCTTTTCCTCGTAGGGATAGGCGGATCCGATTTCCACCTTGATCCGCTCGGCCATATGTTCGCCGATGAGCAGGTTATATTTCTTCTTCACGTAGCTCATGATGGCGTCGTCCATGCGGTCGCCCGCCACCTTCACGGATTCGCTGTACACGATCCCGCCGAGCGAGAGCACGGCGATGTCGGTCGTGCCGCCCCCGATGTCCACCACCATGTTGCCGGACGGCTCCGTGATCGGGAGGCCGGCGCCGATGGCGGCGGCCACAGGCTCCTCGATGAGGTACACCTCGCGGGCGCCGGCCAGTTCCGCCGAATCGCGCACCGCGCGCTGCTCCACCTGTGTGATCCGCGACGGCACCCCGATGATGATCCGCGGCCGCACGAAGGTTCGGCGGTTGTGCGCCTTCTCGATGAAATGGCGCAGCATCTTTTCCGCCATCTCGAAGTCGGCGATCACGCCTTCCTTCATCGGGCGGATGGCCAAGATATTGCCGGGGGTCCGCCCCAGCATCTTCTTGGCCTCGGTGCCGACGGCCAGCACCTTTTCGGTCTTCTTCTCGATCGCCACGACCGAGGGCTCGTTGAGGATGATGCCGCGCCCGCGGACGTATACCAGAGTTGTGGCGGTGCCGAGATCGATGGCCAGGTCATTCGAGAACCACCCAAGGATGTCTGAGGTGACGCTCACGCCGCTGCTCCTTTACGTCTGGGACTCCACGTCAAAGATCGACTCATCGACGACCTGCGTGTGAGCCAACTCATCGCCGATCCGCAGCCCATACTCGTTGCCGATGATCAGGAGAGCCTCAATGCCCAGAATGGCGACGGTGCCCAGCCATCCCACGTAGGGAACCTGGAAGATGATATAGCCGACGGCGAGCGGCACGTTCCGGACGATCGAGTCCTTGAATCCGGCCGGCGCGCGCAGTTCGGGAACCCAGGCCTGGAGCCCAATGAAACGTTTGCCGATGCTGCGTCCGGAAAAGCCGTCCGCGACCAGCACGTACCACAGAGCCACCCAGAAACCGTACGGTGGCGTCAGCGCCCCCATTCCCAACACGATCAGCACGTCCAACGACTTGGCGATGAAGCGGTGGAGGACCGTAGCCTTGGAAAAAACCTGAACGGGGGCTCGTTCCTGCTGCTTGTCGAGGATGCCCCCCGCTTCCGGCAAGTGTCCTGCTCCTGCTTCCAAGAGCGAATTGTAGCAAAAAACATTCGGCAAGACAAATAGTTGGACGACGTTGCAAGGCGGTCCCCTGTTGGTTACAATAGGCGCGACTTTTGTACGGGAGGCGCGCGCAACATGCTGAAGGTGATCCGGGAAGGTGCGATTGGACGGCCGTGGTTCTATCGGACCATCATGGGCCTGATCGCGGTGGCCTTTGTCCTCACGATGGGCTGGTGGGGATTCGAGCAGAACAAGGAGGAGGCCATCGTCAGTGTCGGCGACGAGCGCGTTGCGCGTGATGAATACCTGCGCCTACTGCAGAACATGTCCCGGTTCTACAAGGAAATGATGCCGGGCGGCGACAAGATGCCGGAAGACCAGCTCAAGCAGATGGTGATCGATCAGCTGATCGACTCCCGCCTCTGGATGCAGGCGGCCCGCGAGATGGGCGTGATCGTGCCGGCCAATGAAGTGCGGGAATCGATCATGAAGATCCCGGCTTTCCAGCACAACGGGACATTCGACCCGGAGCAGTACAAGCGCCTGCTGGCCCAGAACCGCCTGACGCCCGAGCTCTTCGAGACGTCGCATCGTGGCGACCTGTTGCGTGAAAAGGCGCGGATGCTGGTTCGCGAATCCGTGGCCCCGACCGCGGATGAGCTGTCCGAGGTCCAGGCGATGCTGGCCGTTCAACCGACGCCGTCCGTTCCGATGCAGGGGGGGCCGTCACCGGATCGCGTGGCGCAAACGGTGATGATACAGAAGCAGCAGCGGGCGCTCATGGCCTATCTGGAAGCGCTGAAGGCCAGGAGCAAAATCACCGTCCGCCGGGAGCTGATGTAAGAGGGGGAGCCATGGCGGTAACAGGCGGGGGCGGCGGGAGTAGGGGACGAAGCCTGGCCGTGATGGCCAAGGACATCATGGAAGGCTACGTGATGCTGAATCCCCTGGTGCTGAAGAAATTCGACGTCGCGACGTTCAAGGAACTCCACATGCATCTGCGCAAGATGCAGACGGTCATCCGCTTGGAGGGAGTCGACCTCACCAAGCAGGAAGCCACCCGCACCCGCAATCAGAAGCTCCAGCGCGTACAGCAGGCGATGGCGGTCCTCGAAAACCAGGCCAAGATACAGAAGATCATTCTCGGCTAGGTTCTCTCAGGCGTTGCCCGTCGGCCCGGCGGGTGCGTCCTCGTCCTCCTCGGGCTGCGCTCCCCGGATGTTCCGCACTCCCAGGTCGAGGAACTCGCGCTCGTCGGCGAGCGTGAGGGAATGCCCGCAGCACTCCATGTGCTCGAGGCCCTGCCCACCGTCCATGATCATCAGGCGCAGGCCGCAGGATGACGGGTGGCTCTTCTTCTCGTCGATGATGAAGCCGACGCCCTTTTGGCCCATCTTCCGGCTGTGCTTCTTGATCGGGGCGGACACCACGTCCTCTTGGGTCAGTTCGTGCCCGCAGCAGACGATCTTCGTAAAGCCGTCCCCGCCGCTCAGCACCTTGACGACCAGCCCGCAACTGTCCGGGTGGCGCTTGTACTCGTCGATGATGTCGCCCTTCTTCAAGCTCATGTCGCATCCTTCTAAAACATCCCTCCACCCTTGAGGGGGAGGGTCAGGGTGGGGGGAATCTTCAGCAGGCGTCAGTGTACCGAAGGAGTGGACACGGTGACAAGAGGATCAGAAAAGACGAATCTGCGATGTTCGCTCACGCGAATTGCGTCTGTTGCCTACCAACGCCACCAAGATTGCTCGCTTAGTGGATTTGTGTGGTGTGGCACGGTAGTTGGTTCGGCACCTTTGGGGATGCCGAGGCTAGCCCAATAAGACGATGGCGTCATGAGCTTAGTTTTGCCAGAGGCGGAGGAGAGTCGTTTCCTGAAGTCGTGGTCGTAGGTCAGCACAATATCAAGCTCAAGCTCTTCAGCTTCAGCGAGTATCCGGCAATCACCGGTTTTGGGGTGATACGCCTCAAATTGCGCGGCACGGCCCTGAACAGCGGCAAGGTCACGAACGGGATAATCGAGGAATAGCGTTCGAACAAAACTTTCGTGAAACTCGCGGCGGTCGAGGCTTCGAATTCGTGCCACCTCGGACATAACGGTTTCAGTGAGGATATAGGTGCTATAGGTGCCGGGTTTGTAAAACCACAAACGTAGGAGAGCTTTCTTCTCCTCCGCCAATTGATCTCCTGGCTCGCCAATACCCGCGATGCCGTCAAGCAGATAGGACAGGCACTGCGAATCAAGCCCAACGTGTGGATGGCGCTTGCGTCTCAAGGCGAATCTAGATGTTTGGCGGTCCGCTGGAGCAACCTGTTGGGCTGGAGCGCATAGTAGTTACTCTTCAAAGCGTTCCTTGATTTTGTCTGCGTTGAAGTATTTGAGTTCAGACGACCGCTTGTTTTCATTTATCTGAATTCGGCGGTACAGTTCGATCAACATCTTCGCCCAATGGCCTCGCTTCTTGAAGGCGTTGACGCTGTGACACCTGTAACTATCTACGTATTCGTCGTATTGAACCGAGCAGCCAATCGCAAAGACTTCTGCCCCGTCTTCCCGAAGAACGAAATCTGCGTAAGCATCCCCCTCCTCGCCGTGCCACTCCTTCTCTGAAACGGCGTACCGATGCCCGCCATAGGAGAACAAGACTGTTTTCACCTTCCCATCTTCCGAGCCACCTATTTCTACGAGCTCTAGCTTGTTCCACTTGCTGAAGTCTTCGCGCTCGACCCAAGCAGGATAGTGCTCAACCTCTTTCCAAATGGCTATCAATGCCTGGTCCAACTCTTGCTGCCGTGCGAACTGGGATAGACGCTCCTTGAGTTGAACATCACCCGAGAACCGATTCTCCAATTCGCGCTCGTAGTCCCGAGTTATAGCCTCCACTTGCAGATCAGTTTGCTGCTTGGCCTGCGCGACTTCATCGAGAAATGGATCGGACACAGTCGCCGACTCAATGTCAGTTGCCGTCGGTTCCAGATGTCGAGGCTCCGGCGCTTTCGCAACTGTCTGCTCTGCGGCATTGCGGAGGAAATACCACACTGCGGCACCCGCCAGAACGATCACTACAACAAGATCAAGACTCATATTCTTCTGCCCAACTACAATGCGACGCCCACAATCATTTCTGCAATTCGAGAGTGCAGCAGTGGGACAGATCTATTTTTCCGATGGAGCTTGTCCATGGGAATAAATCTGTCCCCTTTAATTCCTTTCGGCTTTGTCGTGGGACTCGCGGACTAAGCCAGCTATTCAATGCACTCGAAAGAGTAGTTGCGGTCCCAATAATCGGCTTTGATCGTCATCTTCGCGTAGCGCTTATATTTCGCGCACTCCGCATCGGCGAGTCTTTGCGCCTCTCTCGCATCCATCGATTGCGATTCAACTACCACGTTTCTTGGGTTTGAACTTACAACTGATGACGCGCAACCGTTCATTGCGCCGGAGATAAATGCCGCGATCACAAGTAGCTTCAAGGATGTCAGATGCTTTTTGCGTGACATTTCTTCTCCAGAAGAGCAGGGCAGATAAAGAGTAACTGCGTCCTACTAACGGTTAGCATCACGCATGTGCGTCTGAGGGTCGCGTGGATGCGGTTGTTATGCAGCCATCTACCATTCGTTCACAATGTTGTAGTACCTTTATCCAGAATTCCAGTCCGCCCACCTGTTCGGGTTTCACTCCATCGCCGTCTAGATTCGTCGCGTCAAAGTCAAACATTGATCCGTCATCAAGTGTGATTGGGTAGGTCTTTCTGTACTTCGGGTAGACTCGCCATTTGGGCCGCCACGGATTATGTGCAAAGGCATTACGCAACTGGTTCACCATGACACGGATGCTAACGCGCGCCGGATCCCTCTCGCTGGCGCACTCGCCGAATACTTCGTCCAGGGTCTCATCCGCGGTAAGCGCCGACGCGCTCAGAGCGATCTGCACCAAATTGAACATGCCGTGTTGGAGGTTCTCGTTAGTACCTTCGGGAGACGGACGTAGCCTGAGACCAGTGCCACCAGTGAAGATGGTAACTTCGCGCTTGAAGAGGTCAGAAGTGATGCGGCCCTGAATAACCTCGGCGTTTAGGCGAATCGCAAGGCTGAGCGTTGCTTGGGCGGTTGCGATTTTATTCGCAGGAGTTTCAATGCCGTGTCCGTTTGCCATGGCTGTCTAACCATTCAGTATGCTGATCGGCATAGCCCGATCCTTGAGGCCAGACACAATTCTCCCCGTGAGTCGAGGACTTGTCAATGATCTAACCTGTGCCCAGTCGGCGTGAATCATGGTCGGCAAGGTTGAAGAAGTATCCCCCTCACCCTGGCCCTCTCATAACCCGTTGCATCAGGCGGAGCAACGGGTGCCCCGGGCGAGGGGAAGCAAAGTGTCAGACGGCGGCGTCGGCGGCCTGCGGCGCGCGCGGTGCTCGTACCGGGCTCATACGGTCTCCCACAGCGCGCGGATCGGCACTGCGTACAGCCTATCGCCGAAGCCCGCGCTGCTCTCGCCGTCATACAGCACCACGCCTCCCACGAAGCGCTTGCCGGCGGCGTCCCGGAGCTTGTGCAGCCCGCGGAAGTCCGCGGCGGTCACCGTGGCGGCAGCCTTCACTTCGATACCTGCCACCTCACGCGCTCCGCGTTCCAGCACGATGTCCACCTCCGCGTTGTCCTTGTTGCGGAAGTGATGAAAGCCGATCGACGTTTCGTGCCAGCTCGCTTGGCGGCGTAATTCCTGAAAGACGAAGGTCTCCAGCAACGGTCCGAGGGTTGCGCGATCCCTGGCGAGCGCGGCGGCGTCGAGCCCGAGTAGGGCACACGCGAGTCCGGTATCTCCGACATGGAGCTTGGGCGTTTTGATCAGACGGCTCAGCCGGTTGCTGTGCCACGGCGGCAGCAGCTCGATCAGGAACACCCGTTCAAGCAGGGTCACGTAGTCGCGGATCGTGGGCCGGCTCAACTGGAACGGACTGGCCAACTCGCTCAGGTTGAACAGGCGGGCGGTCTGCCCCGAGGCAAGCGCGAGCAGGCGCGGCAGGGCGTCGAGGGCGCTGATGCGTGCGAGGTCGCGCACGTCGCGCTGGACCAGGGTCTCGATGTAGTCGCGGTACCACACCGCCTGACGGCGGGGGGTGACGCGGGCGAGCGCGGCGGGATACCCGCCGCCGGCGATGAGCTCGGCCAGCCGCACCCCCAGGCGCTCGTACTTCCGCGTCTTGAACGCACCGGCGAAGAGTGCATTGAGAAAGCGCGGCGCGCGGCCGGCCAGCTCGCACTGCGCCAAGGGGTGCAGCCGCAGGATCTCCATACGCCCGGCCAGCGAATCGGCCAGCTTCGGCACCAGCAGCACGTTGGCCGAGCCGGTGAGGATGAACCGGCCAGGCGTGCGCCGGCGGTCCACCATCGCCTTGAGGGCGGTGAAGAGCCCCGGCGCGCGCTGCACCTCGTCGAGGACGGCGCGATCCGGCAGGTCCGCCACGAAACCGACGGGATCGGCCTGAGCCGCCGCGAGCGCCACGTCATCGTCGAAGCTGAAGTAGCCGTAGTCTCGCGCCTCACCCACCTTCCGCGCCAGCGTGGTCTTGCCGCACTGGCGGGGTCCGTGGATCAGGACGACGGGCGAGTCCTCCAGTGCCTCGACCAGACGCGGCTCGGCGAAGCGAGGGTAGATGGCGGTCTCCGTCATGTCGGCCAATCGTAACCTTATGGTTCGGCTGATTGCAATGTTTGAGGCCGGCCACTTGAAACCTTGTAGCCCGGCCACCTGCAATGCGTCAGCCGCCATCGGCTCGCACCCCATCGGTATGGGGAACCGTCCAATATTTCCCTCAAAGGAGCGAGGGACGCGAGATGTCAGGCTGCGGCGTCCGCGGCCTCGCGAATGGCGTGGGCGACCTCGCGGTGCTGTTTCGTCCCCACGCGCTCGGCCGCGTGCTTGGGGTCCACAGGCGCGTAGGGGAGGAGGAACCGTTCCTTGGCCTCCAGGACGCGCAAGAGGGCGTGTTCGACCTGCAACTCGGTCACGTCCCCGGCCTTGACCGCACGGTAGACCGCCTCCATTGCGGTCACCTGCCGGTCGTGGTCCTTGCAAATCAGGAGGATGTCGGCGCCGGCCCGCAACGCGCGGACCGCGGCGTCTTCGATGCCGTAGTGGTCGATGATCGCGTGCATTTCCAGGTCGTCCGTCAGCGCCAGCCCCTTGAAGTGCAGTTGCGTGCGGAGTAGGTCGGTCATGATCGCCGGGGACAGCGTGGCGGGCGCGTCCGGGTCCAGCGCAGGATAACGGACGTGGGCCGTCATGACGGCGGCCAGCCCGTTCGCAAAGCAGTGGGCAAAGGGGCGCAGCTCGATCTCGCGCAGCCGGTCGATCCCATGGGACACCGTCGGCAGTTCCTTGTGCGAGTCCGCCGCGGTGTCGCCGTGGCCGGGGAAGTGCTTGCCGCAGGCCAGCACGCCGTTGTCCTGGAGCCCGGCGATTACGGCCAGGCCGAGGGTCTCCACCTGTTCAGGGTCGGCGCCGAACGCCCGATCGCCGATGATCGGGTTGCCCAGGTTGGTGTTCACGTCCAGGACCGGCGTCAGGTCCATGTTCACGCCGATCGCGCGCAGCTCCCTGGCCGTGACTTCCGCGAAGGCGTAGGCCAACTCGGCTGCGCCGGCCTGTCCGAGCGCGCCTTGTCCCGGGAACAGGGTGAAGCCCTTCGGGAGGCGCGCGACCCGGCCGCCCTCCTGATCGATGGACACCAGCAGGGGCAGCTTGGGGGCGAGTTTCTGGAGGGCGTTCGTGAGGTGGGCGGCCTGTTCGGGGTCTTCCAGATTGCGGCTGAAGAGGATCACGCCTCCGGGGTGGTAGGTCTTGAAGAGGTCGCGCAGTTCCCTGGAGGGCTTGGTCCCGTGGAGCCCGAGCATGAAGAGCTGGCCGATCTTCTCCCGCAGGTTCACGTCACGACCGTTTGCCGTTGGCTCTATTGGAGAGGAACCGGATCAACAGGCGTGTGCCCACGCCCGTCGCGCCTTTCGGGATGTAGGCCCGCTCCCGATCGCTCCAATCGGTGCTGGCGATGTCGAGGTGCGCCCACCGGGCGTCTCCCACGAACTTGCTGAGGAACGCGGCGGCGGTGATGGTCCCGCCGGGGCGGCCGCCCGTGTTCTTGACGTCGGCCACGTCGCTCTTGATCTGGTCGTAGTATTCCTCCCAGAGCGGCAGTTGCCAGGCGCGCTCGCCGCATTGCTCGCCGGCCGCCGTCAGCTCGCCGATCAGCTTGTCGTTGTTGCCCAGGACGCCGATGGCGTGGTTGCCCAGCGCCACGACGCATGCGCCGGTCAGGGTCGCGATGTCGACGACGACCGCCGGCTTGTAGCGATTGGCATAGGTCAAGCCATCGGCCAGGATCAGCCGTCCCTCGGCGTCGGTGTTGATGACTTCGATGGTTTTGCCGGAAAGGCTTGTGAGAATGTCGCCGGGCTTGGTCGCGCTGCCTCCCGGCATGTTTTCCGTGGCCGGGATCAGGGCGACGATGTTGATCGGGAGCCGCAGCCGCGCGGCTGCACGGACCGCCGCCAGCACGGCGGCGCCGCCGGTCATGTCGGCTTTCATCTGCTCCATATTGTCGGCCGGCTTGAGCGAGATGCCGCCCGAATCGAAGGTGACCGTCTTGCCGACGAGCGCCACTGGGCGCCCGCCGCGAGGCCCACCCCGATACTCCAGGATGACGAACTTCGGCGGCTCATGGCTGCCCCGGGCGACGCCCAGGAGTGCGCCCATGCCGAGACGCTGCATCGCCGGACGGTCCAGCACCTTGACGCGCACGCCGCGTTCCCTGGCGATCTTTTTCGCCTCGTTCGCGATGTAGGTCGGCGTGACGACGTTGGCTGGATGGTTGCAGAGGTCGCGCACGTAGGTCGTGGCTTCTCCGATGATCTGCCCCTGGCGGACGCCCTGCCGGGCCTGGGCCAGCCCGCGCGGGTCGCCGACCACCACGGACATCTTTCGGACGGCCTTGCGCATTTCGTCCGTGCGCTCCGTGCGGTACGTCGTGAACTGATAGAGGCCCAGGATCGCGCCTTCCGCGAGGGTCTGTGCGACGTCGCGCACGCGGTTCACGGCAGGGACGGAGGTCAGGAGGCCGGCGAGATCTTGAACGGGGACAGCGAACGATTTGGCGCCGACGTTGCGGATCGCCTTTGCGGCGGAGCCGGTTGCCTGGCGGAGCTTCTCCAGGGAGGCATCCTTGCGTTTCCCCAATCCGGCGAGCACCACACGTTTGGCGCGCAGGCGCTCCCCCGGAGCGACGTGGAGGATGGACACCTGGCCCAGTCGTCCCGTGAACTCGCCGCTCTTGATGAGGCCGGCGAGCCGTCCGCGGAGCCGCGCATCGACCGCGGCGGCCGCCGGGGCCAACCGCCGTTCGCCCTCGCAATGGATCAGCAGGACGGCGTCGGCGGACTCATCCTCGATACGGCTTTTTCGTGCTGTGATGTCCATAGTCTCCTTCACACCCCGCGCATCGCGGGGTCCCAGATGTATTTGTGCAGTTGAAGCTGGCAGCGGACGGGCAGCCGGTCGGCCAACACCCATTCGGCGAGGGCGCGCGGGTCCTGTTCGCCGAAGACAGGGCTGAACAGCACCGTGTGGCTGTCCGTCAAGGCGTATTCGCGGACCTTCGCCGCCGCCCAGTCATAGTCCGCACGGTCCTTGATGACGAATTTGATCTCGTCCGTCGGCTTGAGCTTCGGAATGTTGGTCCATAAATTGTGGTCGGCCATCCCGCTGCCCGGGCATTTCAGATCCATGATCAGGATGGCGCGCGGATCCACCGGAGTGATGTCGATCGCGCCGCTGGTCTCGATCAGGACCGTGTAGCTCCGGTCGGCCAGGGCGCTGATGAGGGCATGGACTTCGGGTTGAGCCAGCGGCTCGCCGCCGGTGATCTCGACCAGCCGGCATCCGTGCCGATCGACCTCGCCTAAAATGTTGTCGAGGCTGCGTTCGGTTCCCCCGTGGAAGGCATGGGCGGTGTCGCACCAGGTGCAGCGCAACGGGCATCCCGTCAGCCGGACGAAGACACAGGGCCGGCCCGCATGGGTGGATTCCCCCTGGATGCTGAAGAAGATTTCGGTGATGCGCATGGCAGGTTCGGGGTGCGGGATTACTCCCAGCGCAGGATGGGCCAGCCGCGCCGGCTGGCAATGCGGCGCATGCCGCGGATCGGGTTCACGACGCGGGGATGGCCGACCGCCTCCATGATCGGCAGGTCGCCGGGGCTGTCGCCATACATGAAGCTGGCGGCCAGGTCGAGGTTCTGTTCGGCGGCGAGCCGTTCGGCCGCCTGGCGCTTGCCGTACCGATAGGGATACGGCTCGATCATGCGTCCGGTAAACGTGTTGCCCGTTTTCTCTAGCCGCCCGGCCACGACCTGGTCGAGCTTGAGATAGGTCGCCAGCGGTTCCACGATGAACTCGGGCGATCCTGTGAGCAGGATCAACCGATGGCCTTGCGCGCGATGCTCCTCGATGGCCAGGCGCGCTTGCTCCGAGATCCGCGGGCACACGTGCTCCCAGAAAAAATTCTGCGCCGAGGCTTCCACGGCGGCGATGGGTTTATTCGCCAGATAGGCCTTGCATCTCCGGAGCGGGTCGAACGACAAGGGCGGGATATTCCGCAGCAGCACCGCCGCGCTACGGACGAGGTCCATCGGGCCGACCAGCCCTTGCCGCCAGAGCAGGCGGAAGTACCGGTACTCGATGGCGGGACCGGGAACGATGGTGTTATCGAGGTCGAAGAACGCCGCGATGCGTGGACCCGTAGCCATGGGCGGATTTTAAGAGGGCCGACGGTGACTGTCAACCACGTTGACAGCATGGCACCCACACCCTATATAATCGCCCCGTAGTGCCGAAGTGGTGGAATGGCAGACACGCACGTTTGAGGGGCGTGTGGGGAAACCCGTGCGGGTTCAACTCCCGCCTTCGGCACCAATCAGAGCTAGCGCGTATTTCCCCTCGAGCCCCCTATTTGCTTATGTCTGAATGGACTCCCAAGCTCAACGCCGTTGCGGCGGGCGTCGTCGTCGCGTTCGGCTTCACAATGGTGTGGAACCCGATTCCGGTCGCGTATGCGGTGATGGCCGGACTGGGGTTCACCGCGCTGCTGGTCTGGCTCGGGGAGACGCCGAAGCATGTCTGGGCCTGGGCCTGTCTGTTTCTCGGCATTGAAAGCCTGAGCTGGCCGGCAGTGCAGATGATCAGGCTGCACATGAGCGGCGTGGCGGAGCCGAGCGAAGATCAGATGAAGGAGCTTGTGGGGACCATGTTCCTCGGCGTCTTCTTCGCGACCTTCTGGCTCTCCTTCGCCTACGGCGTCTTTCGCTGGATCAAGCGCGGCGAGCAGCCCGACGAGCCCCCGCCGAAAGCCTGACGCCTAGAGGACTGGCTCCATTTCCGAATGGTGCTTGCACACGTTCTTTCCCTAGCTGTCCTCTTCCCCTGCATGACTTTACTGATCAGTGGTGGTACCATTTCTACAATTTATTTTGGCTTGCTGAAAAGGCCGACCATGTTGTTCCGGAGAGATGGTGACAAGTGAAGGCTTACGTTGCTGTTACTGATAATGACTGGTACCAGTTCCTCAGTCAGAGGCCGGACCGTGATGAGGTTAATTTCTGGCAGCCAGGCGGCAAGCAACTCTTTCGTGCGCTAAAGCCGGGAGAGCTATTCTTATTTAAGCTGCACTCTCCAAACAACGTTATCGCAGGCGGTGGCCTATTCGCGCACTCGACCCTACTACCCGTTAGCATGGCCTGGGAAGCCTTTGGAGAGAAGAACGGTGCAGCGACGCTTCTTGAGATGCGTCGCCAGATCGAACATTATCGTCGAAGCCGATCTGACCCGCATCAGGATTACACCATAGGGTGTATCGTTCTTGAAGAACCATTTTTCTTCGATAAAGCGAATCGGATACCAGTTCCTGAGGATTTTCCTTCAAACATTCCTGGCAAGGGGTACGATCTCCAGACAGAACCCGGCAGCTCTTTGTTGAAACAATTAGAGTGGGCTCTGCGCAGCCAAGGGAAAGACAAAGTCTTCATGCATGAGAAGCCTCCCATGTACGGGAAGCCGATCACGGTGTTGCCTCGCTTGGGGCAGGGTAGCTTTCGAGTACTCGTTACCGATATCTACCAGCGGCGCTGCGCAGTCACTGGTGAAAAGGCACTTCCGGTGATAGAGGCCGCACATATTCAGCCAGTAAGCCAAGGCGGTATTCACCGTATCGACAACGGCCTATTGTTGCGTTCCGATGTTCACACACTCTTTGACCGCGGATATGTAACTGTCACACCGGATCATCGTTTCAATGTTAGTCGGCGTCTCAAAGACGATTTTGACAATGGGGAGCACTATTACCAATTCAAGGGTAAGCAGATTTGGCTCCCGCCGCGCACCGAGGACCGCCCCAATCGTGAGTTTCTAGAATGGCATGCTGACGCAGTCTTTCTTGGCTAAGCATAACAACCGCTTCATCTTAACGCAGCAAGCCATTTCGACCATCCACTGCCTTCTGACTCAGCTTTCCACGTGAAGTAAGCCAGGAGGTGAAATCGGGGACAGATTTATTTCTGGAGATTAAATCTGCCGGATTCATTGATAGCGCTGTTCAGGCGATTCCGAACCACTGAACCGTCCCAGGGTGTAAATTCAAGACCATGCCATCCTTGATCCATTGCACGCAGAAGCTGTTGGCGGAAATCACGGACCGCCTCATTGACCCATCTGCCCCCGGTGAGAGCTGGCACGCCAACCTGCTGCGGATCGATCGGCGCAAGTGCGTGTTGTTCACGCACGACGCGACGTTGTACTCGGTGTTCGTGCCGGGGCTGAAGAAACCGGATTTCGAGCAGTTGGGCGAAGTCTTCGGCCAGCGCCTGTTCAAGGCGCTGCTGTGGGACGAGTTTCCCCAAACGCAGATCGAATGGATGCTGGAAGCTTGCCGCGTGATCCGCTTCACCCGTTCCAGCAACCGCAGCGTGCTGGGTTCGATGAACGACATCCGGTTTCATGTCGGATTGCATGTGGAACACGACGGCGGCCTGGCAAGCGTTGACTTGGCTCAGCTTCACCACGAGCTGAACCGTATTCCCTTTGCTGCCGTCGGCTACCAGTATCCGGTCGAGCAGCTTCGGGAATACCTGGGGCAAGCGCCGGTTGACGGTATTCTCTGAGAGGCTCTGGCAGCGTCTTTCGCTGGATCAAGTGCGGCGAGCAGCCAGGCAAACCCCCGCCGCAGAGCTGACGCGTAGGGGACCGGCTACTTTTCGACTTTGAAAAGTTGCCAGGCTACTGTGTTTGGGGTGAAGTAGAGTCCGACTCCATTTCCGAAGCCTGAACCCGTCTCGATCGTCCGGATCAGAAGACGGGCGTATCGCCATACGCCCCTACGTCGGATCGAAGACGAGGACAGACTCCGGCGGAAGGGAGCCCGTCCCCGATGGCTGGACATTACGGGGTGGACGGGCTACCATCCTTCTAGATTCGATCTCAAAAGTGAGGGTCCATGAGCACTGCAAAAGCCGAATTTGTGACCGATACAAAAGGCAACAAGAAAGTCGTGGTTCTTCCCATCAAGCAGTACGAGCAGTTGATGGAGGACCTGCATGATCTGGCTGTCGTGGCGGAACGGCGCGACGAAGCGCCGGTGAGCCTTGAGGAGATGAAGAAGCGGCTCCGGAAGCGTGGCGTCCTATAGCGTCCGCTTCAAGCCGTCTGTCGAGAAGGACCTCCTTCGCCTGCCGAAAGATATTGTCCCTCGCGTCTGGGATCGCATTGAAAACCTGAAAAGCGATCCATTTCCTCACCAAGCCAGCAAACTATCCGGCGCTGAACGTCTGTATCGCATCCGCGTGGGCGACTATCGTCTCGTGTACGAAGTTGACACCCAGGCCAAGCAGATCACGATCCAGCACGTACGCCACCGTCGCGAAGTCTACCGGAAGCTGTAAGCGCCCCCTTTGCTGCCGTCGGCTACCAGTATCCGGTCGAGCAGCTTCGGGAATACCTGGGGCAAGCGCCAGTTGACGGTATTCTCTAAAGCTCCGCCTTGCCATCCGGCGCGCAGGCATGTTAGTAGCCTGCAAATGACGCCTGATTGAAGCATCTCATTCTTGTTTATTGAGGGGAGACCCATGAGAACCACGCTGAACATTGAAGACAAGCTTCTCGTTAAAGCGCAGCGCGTGAGCGGCCTGAAGGAAAAGACTGCGCTGGTGAGGGAGGGGCTGAAAGCCTTGATCGAGCGGGAGAGTGCTCGGCGCCTGGCGCAGTTGGGCGGCACTGAGCCGCAGTTGCAGCCTGTTCCCAGGCGCCGGTCCAATCCGGCTAATCCTGGAAAGTCGTGAAAGGACATAATGGCATCGCCGATTCTGTTGAGTTGTGAGTCCATCAGCAAAACCTACGGGGCCAAGCCCCTGTTCGAAGAGCTGTCCTTTGCCCTGTTCGAAGGCGATCACGTGGGTCTGGTCGGGCCCAATGGGTCCGGCAAGTCCACCTTGCTCAAGATTCTTGCCGGTCTTGAGGCGCCGGATCGCGGCACGCGGACAGTGCGTCGACAACTCCGCCTGGGGTATGTACCGCAGGAGCCGATCTTCGCCGAAGGCAAGACGGTCGAGGACGTGCTCGCGCAGGTCCTGGTTGCGGAGAGGCTGGATCCCCATGAGCACACAGGTCTGACCGCCAGGGCCTTGAGCATTGGAGGCTTTCCCAATGGCGACCAGCCTGTCGTCTCGCTGTCCGGAGGGTGGCGCAAGCGCCTCGCCATCGGACGAGCGCTGATGATGGAGCCAGACGTGCTGCTGATGGATGAACCGACGAACCATCTGGATGTGGAAGGCATCCTCTGGCTGGAAAGGCTGTTGAAGGCTCAGGCCCGGGCGTATTTCGTGGTCAGCCACGACCGCCGGTTTCTGGAGTCGGTTGCGTCACGCATGGTGGAGTTGAGTCGCGGGTACCCCGGCGGCGTGTTCGAAGCCAAGGGGCGATATAGCGACTTTTTGGAACAGCGCGATGCCGCGCTTCAGGCGCAGGCCGACTATCAGTCCTCCCTCGCCAATCGTGTCCGCCGCGAAGTGGAGTGGCTCCGACGTGGGGCGAAGGCGCGCACGACCAAGGCCAAGGGGCGGGTGGAGGCAGCCGGACAGCTCATTGAAGAGTTGGCCCACGTCACGGCCCCAGCGGGACGGGCCACGGCCGGGATTGACTTTGTGTCCTCGGGGCGCAAGTCCAAACAGTTGGTGGTAGCCGAGCAGCTCGGCAAATCGCTGGGCGGTCGGTCGATCGTGAAGGGTCTGGATCTCCGGCTGGGGCCCGGCCAGCGGCTCGGCCTGCTGGGGCCCAACGGCAGCGGCAAGACCACCATCTTACGGCTTCTTGCCGGCACGCTGGAGCCGGATGAGGGCACGATCGTACGGGCGGAGGGCCTCCGAGTCGTCGCCTTCGGGCAGCACCGCGAGTCGCTGGATCAAACCGCCACACTCCGGCGGGCTCTGTCTCCGGCGGGAGACATCGTCCAGTACCGGGACCAATCGGTGCATCTGGTCTCCTGGGCCAAGCGCTTTCTGTTTCGGCCTGAGCAACTCGATCTGCCGGTCTCCCGGCTCTCCGGCGGGGAACAGGCGCGGCTGCTCCTGGCGCGGCTCATGCTCCAGCCGGCCGACCTCCTCATTCTTGATGAGCCCACGAACGATTTGGATATTCCCACGCTTGATGTTTTGGAAGACAGCCTGCTCGAATTTCCCGGGGCGCTCGTCCTCGTGACGCACGATCGCTGGCTGCTGGATCGCGTCTCCACCATGATCCTGGCGCTGGACGGCATGGGCCGCGCGGAATGGTTCGCCGACTATGCGCAATGGGAGGCAGCCCAGGAGCGGAACGCCGCCGCCGGCCTTGACTCCGCAGCGCCCAAGGCCTTGTCGGTTTCACGAACGGACACGGGAGCGGCGTCATCCAACGCAAGGCGGAAAGGCTTATCCTATCGCGAGCAGCAGGAGTGGGGGCAGATGGAACAGAAGATTCTCCAGGCGGAAGACACCCTCGCCACGTGCCGGGCCGCGGTGGAAGACCCCGCCGTCGTCTCCGATGCAGGCGCGCTCCAAACCCGACACGAAGCACTGGACGCGGCCCGCACTGAAGTCGAGCGGCTCTATGGTCGCTGGGCGGAGCTGGAAGAAAAGCGGGGCCTGACACCGTCTTCTGCGCTCTGATACTACATCAGGCTCTGCGGGTCGACGTCGATGTCGTAGCGGAGGCCGCCAGCGCGGCTCGTCTTTTCCATTTCCGCCAATGTGGCGCGCACGGCTTGCCGGAGCGCGGACTCGTCCATTCCCTTCACCAGAAGCTGCCGGCGGAGCCGTCCGCGCACGTGGGCCGGTGTGGCCGGGATCGGGCCGAGGACTTCGATCGTGCTCGCTGACGCACTACCTGCCGCGCGCAACTGTGAGGCCCACCTTGTCGCGGCGGCGTCCACGAGCTCTTCCTTCGTCCCGCTCACCCGCAGCCCGATCAGCCGGCCGAACGGCGGGTAGCCCAGCGCCTGCCTGGCCGCCAGTTCGCTTTCATAAAAGATGAAGGGGTTGCGTTCCGCGAGCGCGCGGATCACGTGGTGTTGGGGGACATAGGTCTGCAGCACAATCTCCGCGCCGGGCGCGATCGGGTCGGCGAGGGCCATCACGTCGCTGAGCGTGTGATAGGCCCGTTCGGCCGATTGGAAGTCCGGAAGGTGCAGGGCGGCATCGGGATAAACCAGGCCCACGAGAGAGGCGACCGGGCGCGGGCTTCTCGTGACGACCAGCTGGGTGCCGATCAGGATGTCGAGTTCCTTCGCCTGCCAGAGGGACAGGATAGCCGAGTTCGCCCCGTCTCCGCCGGTCCGGCGCCGCTCCAACCGCGCGACCCGCGCGGACGGGAAGCGTGCCTGCACCGTCTCTTCAAGGGCTTCGGTGCCCGATCCGGACGGGACCAGGCGGGTGCCGGCGCAGCCGGGACAGCTCTCCGGCGCGTGCCCGGTTCGCCCGCAGTAGCTGCATCGCAACAAGCCCTCGCGCTTGTGAAAGGTCCAGCCGATCGAGCAGGCGGGGCATTTCACGGCCTGGCCGCAGTCGCGGCACACGAGAACCGAGGCATATCCCTTGCGGTTGAGAAACAGCAGGACGGTGCTTCGGTCGGCGAGGCGCGCGGCGATGGCTTCGGACAGCGGCGCGCTCAGGATGTCTCCGAACGGCGCCTCGCGCAGGTCCGCCACCGTCACCGTCGGCGCGTCGGCCTGTGGGGCGACGGGACCGAGTGCGCCGATGTCGGCGCCCGTTGTGTGGACGGTTTCAAGGGATGGGTGCGCCGACGCCAGAACCAGCACCGCTCCTGCCCGCCGGGCACGCTCGGCCGCGACGACGCGTGTGTCGTACCGCGGGACGTTTTCCGCTTTGTAGGCCTGATGATCTTCCTGGTCCACGATGATCAGGCCCAGCTTGGTGAGCGGGGCAAAGACGGCTGAACGGGTTCCGGTCACGACCGTGGCTTCTCCGGCCTGGATGCGCGTCCAGGCCTGTTGCCGATCTGCCGGAGAAAGCCCGGCATGATACATCTGGCAGCGCGCGCCCCAGCAGGTCGCAAAGAAGGCATGGAGTGCTTCGACCCGTCCGGTCTCGGGGACGAGCACGAGCGCAGTCCGTCTCTGGTCCAACGCGGCCTGGATGGCTTCTGCGTAGAAGCCCGGCAATGTGCCGGTGGCTGCGGGAAGCAACAGGCGCGCATGGGTCTGCCGGGCGATGGCGTCCAGTACTTTCTTGCGGAGTGGAGCCGGCGCTTCGTTCAGTGTTGAACGATGCACGTGCAACATGGACTGATCGGAGGCGGGAACGGCGGCGACTGTAGAGGGCGCATCCGAGCGTTTCGCGCGTGCGGCGGAGCCGGTCCGTTCAGGGGATCCGGGAAAGGCCAGGCGCAGACACTGTCCGAGTGGGGCAAGGTAGCGCTCCGCCACCCATTCGGTGAGCGCAAGGAGGTCGGGAGGGACACTGGGCGTCTCCTCCAGGCGTGCAAGGACCTCGCGAATCTGCGTGGGCTTGCCGCCGGTTTCGGGCTCGGACGTGACGGCCACGACAAACCCCGTGAGCGTGCCGCGTCCGAACGGGACGCGTACCCGCATCCCGGGGGCCCAGCCCGTCGGAGTGCCGGGTGGAGTCGCATACGTGAAGACGCGGTAGAGGCGGCGGGGGACGGCTACCTGGAGGTACTGGGTTGCATGGGCAGACAACGAAGCAAAAGCAGACTGAAAGAGCTAGGGCGTGGATACCCGGAGCGCGGTGTACTGGCCTCCCGCCGTCTGGAACTCCACCGTCACCTGGTCTCCCTTGGCCAGATCATTGAGCGATTTCCGGTTGCCCGTGAACGCCGTCTTGGCGTCCACCGCGAAGGTGAAACGATTCCCGTCGGCCTTCTTGACGGTCAGCTTATTCGCCGCCGTGTCCACCTTCAGGACCTCGCCGGCGAATTGTTCCCCCACCAGCGCGCTTGCGGCCGCGGTCAGGGAGAAGACAAACAGAAAGGCGATGGCGGCCCGCAGGATCAGCATGCCTCTATTCTAATCGACGCAGCCGATGAAATCAATCAGTTCCCGGCTGACAAATGGACGCGTCGATTCTTCGTATAACAGGTCTCGGTGCGCTCCGTGCAGACCGGCCGGTCCTCGCCGTAGCTGATCACCGTGAGGGCATTCGTCACACCCGAGTCGGCGAGGAAACGGCGGACCTCCTCCGCCCGTTTTTCGCCAAGACTCAAGTTATATTCAGCGCTGCCGCGATCGTCGGCGTACCCTTCGATGGTGATCGCCAGCGCGGGGTTCTGCTTGAGAAAGTCCGCGTGATCCGCAAGGGTCTTCTTGGCCTGGTCCGTGAGCTTCGCCTTGCCGCCGTCAAAATACACGTCCTCGAATGCCGTCACGGCGGGCGCCGCAGGGGGGACTTCCGGAGGCGCGGCTTTCGCAACCGCCATGGCGTCTGCAGCGGCTTCCTTGAGCGCGGCAGCGGCGCGCGTGGCCGAGAACCGTGGACCGAGTTGTTTCACGAGCAGATGGTCCCACCCCCACCCGACCACCCTGTCGTTCCCCAGCAGCAC
>Ga0163199_1000649_pt1 | contig 21855 bp, 15 predicted proteins | sample PL_2010_150m_FD_113537 | JGI IMG/M metagenome (GOLD analysis project Ga0163199, IMG submission 113537) | Freshwater microbial communities from Powell Lake, British Columbia, Canada to study Microbial Dark Matter (Phase II) - PL_2010_150m | ecosystem: Environmental > Aquatic > Freshwater > Lake ...
CACCCCCCCCAACCCCTACCTGGCGCAAATTCCGGAGCGCGACATCAAGACTCCCTCGGGCCGCGCCCTGACCCTGATGAATCCGGCCTACATGTTGCGCGAAATGCAGGCCAACTTCCCCAGCGATTACGGTGTCAAGAGCCACATTACCAGCCTCAAGCTGCTCAACCCGCACAATCGCCCAGATCCCTGGGAAATCAAGGCCCTTAATCGTTTCGAGCAAGGGACGCAGGAAGTTATCGAAACGCAAAGACTGGACGGTCAGGCCTATTTGCGGATGATGCTCCCCTTCCGGGTGGAGACCGGCTGCCTCAAATGCCATCGCCAGCAGGGCTATAAACTGGGAGACATCCGTGGCGGTATCAGCACCTCCATCCCCCTGGTGCCCTTGCATGCCCTCGAACAGGGGCAACAGATTGGTATTGCACTGTCCCATGCGGCCATCTGGATGATCGGCCTGACGATTCTGGCCTATTATCAGCGGCATCTGGAACAGGTGGTGATGAGGCATACCGCCGAGCTGCAAACTAGGGCCATGGAGCTCGAGGCCGCTAACAAGGACTTGCAAGGCTTCAGCTATGCGGTATCCCATGACCTACGCTCACCGCTGCGGGCCATTGACGGCTATTCCGCCATCCTGCGCGAGGACTATGCCCCCCACCTAGATGCGGAGGGTCTGCGTTTGCTGACGGTGGTGGGCGATGGTGCGCGTAAGATGGGCCAGCTTATCGACGACATCCTGGCCTTCTCCCGTGCCGGAAGCTACCAGGTGCACCTGACCCACCTGGACATGCACGCACTGGTGGGTGAGGTTTGGGAGGGGTTGGCGGGGCAACGAGGCGACCGCCCCATTGAGTTTCGCCTCGGGGCACTGCCCCCCGCCTGCGGTGATCGGGCGATCCTCTGCCTGATCTGGCAGAATCTGCTAGAGAATGCCCTGAAATTCAGCCGCCAGCGGGTACCTGCGGTGATCGAGGTCAGCGGCGAGCAGAGGGACGGTGAGATCCTCTACAGTGTCCAGGACAACGGCGTGGGATTTAATAACGCCTATGTCAACAAGCTGTTCGTGATCTTCCAGCGCCTGCACGGCATGGATGAGTTCCCCGGCACCGGGGTAGGGCTGGCCCTCGTCAAGCGCTACATCCAGAAGCATGGGGGTTGGGTGGAGGCGGATGGTCAAATGGGGGTAAGCGCAACCTTCCGTTTCTCCCTCCCCGCGGACCCGGGTTGTTGACCGAATTCGGAAAATGCCTACGGAATACAGATGGACCGTTATCATCAAGATTATAATCTTTGGGTTCATGGCCACGTAGGGTGGGTTGACGGCCTCATCGTCAACCCACCATTGATGACCAGCGAAATTGTAGGGTTGCCAGTCGGATGTCAATCCGACCTATAGCGGGTCTATAGGGATACGATGGATCACTACCACCAAGATTACAGTCTCTGGCTTCAGAGCCAAGTGAAACTCCTGCGCACGGGTCGATTTCATGAACTCGATGTAGAGCACTTGATTGAGGAAATGGTGGACATGGGGGCGAGTAGCCGCCGTGCCTTGGCGAGCCATTTGATCATCCTCCTAGCCCATCTGTTAAAGTGGCAATTCCAGCCGGAGCATCGTTGTAGCAGTTGGAGTGGGTCGATTGTCGAACAGCGGGTGCAGATCGAAGACCTGCTTGATGCCTCGCCAAGCCTCGGATCGCTTATCCCGGAACTGATGGCGCACACCTATCCCAAGGCGCTGAAGATCGCCAGTAAGGAGACGGGAATCCCGTACAGCGGATTCCCTAGTGCCTCGCCTTACACCCTTGATCAGATACTGGATGAGGACTATTTCCCTTGACGTCAAACGGCAAGACTCCAACGATCCTAATCGTTGATGACGCGATTGAAAACCTTACAGTCCTTAATACGCTCCTGAGCCCCGATTACCAGGTATACGCGGCCACCTCCGGCGAAAAGGCCCTGCGCATCGCCGGCAATGCCCTCCCGGATCTAATCCTCCTGGATGTGATGATGCCAGGCATGGACGGCTACCAGGTGTTCGAGCAATTGCACGCCGATCCCGCTACTCAGGGTATTCCGGTGATCTTCATCACCGCGATGGACAGCACCGAGGCCCAATTGCGTGGGCTGGCCGTGGGCGCGGTGGACTACATCACCAAGCCCATTGTCCCACCCATCGTCTTGGCGCGTGTGCGCACCCAACTGGAGCTGAAAAGTGCCCGTGATCGGCTGACCGACCAGAACACCTGGTTGGAGGCCGAAATCCGACGGCGCATGGGGGAAAACGAGATTGTCCAGGAGGTCAGCATCCGGGCCCTGGCCCACCTGGCGGAGATCCGCGATCCAGAGACCGGCAACCACATCCTGCGTACCCAGGGCTATGTGCAGTTGCTCGCCATCCAGCTCAAGGGACATCCGCGTTTCGCTCATCGCCTCGACGACCGCTCCATCAGTTTGCTGGTCCGCTCCGCGCCTCTGCACGACATCGGCAAGGTTGGCATCCCCGACGCCATCCTGCTTAAACCCGGCAAGTTGACGCCGGAGGAATGGATCATCATGCAGACCCATGCCGAACTGGGCGCACGGGCCATCGAACAGGCCGAGCAGGACGCCACCCGAGCGGTGGACTTTCTCGCCCTGGCCAAGGAGATCGCCCGCGGGCACCACGAAAAATGGGACGGCACGGGCTACCCGGATGGCCTCTCGGGAGAGGTCATTCCCATCTCGGCCCGCTTGATGGCCCTCGCCGATGTCTTCGACGCCTTGATCTCGCGCCGGGTCTATAAACCTCCCATGCCACCTGCGGTCGCCCAAAAGATCATCCTGGAGGGCCGCGGCAAGCACTTTGATCCAGATGTGGTGGATGCCTTTCTGGCCGGCTATGACGCGTTCGTCGCCGTTGCTGCACGTTACGTCGATCCATTGGAGAGTTAGGCGCATGTTGACCCAGCAGGCCCAATCCAATGCCCCGGTGAGCGAGAAACACTACCGCATGCTCGCCGAGTCCTCGCCCGACTGGGAGTATTGGATCGACGCGGACCATCGGTACCGCTATGTATCCCCCGCCTGCGAGTCGATCTGCGGCCACCCCCCGGCGGAGTTTTATGCCGATCCCGAGTTGATGGATCGGCTCCTCCACCCCCTAGACCGAGCCCTCTGGCGCACCCACCACGACCAGATCTTCGCCCCAGATGGTCCTCGCCAAGCCCCGATCAGCTTGCGCATCCTCACCCCGCAGGGCGAGGAATGTTGGATCGAGCACGTCTGCGTGGCCCTCTACGATGAGACCGGTCAGTACCTGGGCCAACGCGGCAACAACCGGGACATTACCACACGCAAGCGCGACGAGGCCCGGCTGTTCGCCAGTGAACAGGTCAACCGCGCCATCTTTGAGCAGGCCCCTATCGGCATTGCCCATGTGGGCCTGGACGGTGGTTGGCTGCGGGTCAACAACCAATTGTGCGAGATCCTAGGCTACCCAGCGGGGGAATTGCTGCAACAGAGCTTCCAGACCATCACCCATCCCGACGACTTCGCGGCGGATCTGATCGCCATAGAAAAGGTCATCGCGGGGGAGCTGCGGGCCTCTTCCAGCGAAAAACGCTATATCCGCAAGGACGGGTCCCTGGTATGGATTCATCAGCGGATCACCCTGGTCTTGGATGCCGACGGCGATCCGAGCCATTTTGTCGCCCTCATCGAGGACATTTCCGAGCGCAAGCAGGCCGATCAGGAACGCACCCTGTACCAGGAACGACTAGAGGCCGCGGTACAGCAACGTACCCTGGAGCTGGAGGCCGTCAACCGGGACCTAGAGGGCTTCAGCTACTCCGTATCCCACGACCTGCGGGCGCCCTTGCGGGCCATCGACGGCTTTGTCGCCATCCTGCTGGAAGACTACGCCCCGCAACTGGATGCAGAGGGCCAGCGCCTATTCGGCATCGTGACCGACAACGCCCACAAGATGGGCCAGCTCATCGACGACATCCTGGCCATCTCCCGGGCCGGGCGGCTGGGGCTGGAGCATGGCGAAATCGACATGAACGCCCTAGTGGACGAGGTCTGGGCCGGATTCGCCGGGCAACGGGGTAATCGCTTGATCGAGTTTCATCGGGACGACTTGCCGCCGGCGGTCGCCGATGTGCGCGCCCTACGCCAGGTCTGGCAGAACCTGCTGGGCAACGCCATCAAGTTCAGTCAGCATCGCAATCCCGCTCGCATCCAGGTGCGGGCCGAGCGGCAGGGCGACCTGATCTGGTACGAGGTCCAAGACAACGGCGCCGGTTTCAACCCCGACTATGCCGGTAAGCTGTTCGGCCTGTTTCAACGCCTGCATGACACAAACGAGTTTGAGGGTACCGGCGTCGGCCTGGCCATCGTCAAGCGCTTCATCCAGAAACACGGCGGCGAGATAAGGGCGGAGGGCGTCGTCAATGGGGGGGCCAAGTTCCGGTTCGGCTTGCCGGTTCGTGATTCCGAAAGCTAGTGCACACCCATACCCGTCCAAACCTCTATCTACCGCACGGCGCGATGAGGGATTGAAGCTGCGCGAATACGAGGCTGAGGGGGTACGATACTATATTCTGATCTACCCGAATGCCCAGTTGGCGAAGATTTATCGTCATGATGGCAACAAATTTCGTAAGGTTGCGGAGTGTGATACGGACCGTTTTGAATTTGATGGACTCCCCTGTCCCGTGAGTGTGGACTTTGGCCTGGTGTTTCGGCGTTTGCGATAAGATAAAAAACACAGGGAATCGCAGGACCCGGTTTCATCTAAACTCGATTATTCCAGTGGGAGATCGTCATGCCTTTGCAACCCGTAATCCTGTCCGGTGGCTCTGGTACACGTCTGTGGCCCCTATCCCGGGAGGCCTATCCCAAGCAATTTCTGCCCTTGGTGAGCAGCTATACCATGTTGCAGGAGACGGTGCGCCGGCTGGACGGATTGGCCCAGGAGCACCCGCGGCAGGCCATCGAAATACTGCCACCCTTGGTGGTATGCAACGAAGCGCATCGCTTTCTGGTAGCCGAGCAATTCCGCGTCCTAGGAGGGGCCTCCCCGACCATCCTATTGGAGTCGGTGGGGCGCAATACCGCCCCCGCCCTCACCCTGGCCGCCTTGCAGGCGGTAAACACGGGAGCCGATCCGGTATTGTTGGTGATGCCCGCGGACCACACCCTCAGCGATGGCCAGGAATTTCGCCGCGTCATCATGCGTGGCCATACCCAGGCCAGCACGGGGGCGGTGGTCACCTTTGGCATTGTCCCGGACAAACCGGAGACCGGTTACGGCTACCTCCATCGGGGCGCGCCCCAGGACGCCGACGGCGAGGTCTATATACTGGACGGCTTTCGCGAAAAACCGGATCGAGCCACCGCCGAGGGCTATTTGGCAAGCGCTGACTACTACTGGAACAGCGGCATTTTTATGCTGCGCGCAGGGGTCTGGTTGGGGCTGATTGAGCAGTGGGCACCGGCCATCGCCGCCGCCTGCCGCGCCGCCTTTACTCGCGCCACGCGGGACGGCGATTTTGTGCGTCTGGGATCTCAAGCCCTATGTGATTGCCCCAGCGACTCCATCGACTATGCGGTGATGGAGCGTATCATCGGCCAGCCGGGCCAGCCCCCGGCCCTGGTGCTCCCCCTGGCGGTGGGATGGTCCGACCTGGGGGCCTGGTCCAGCCTGTGGGAGGTGCGTGAGCGGGACGCTTCCGGCAATGTGTTGGACGGCGACGCCTATGTCCACGACGCCCACAACAACCTGTTGATTGCCCAACACCGCATGGTGGCGGCGGTGGGGGTGGATGACCTGGTGGTGGTGGAGACCCCGGACGCGGTGCTGGTGGTGAGTCGGGCGCGGGCCCAGGACGTCAAGGCCGTCACCCAGTACCTCAAGGAACAGCAGCGCTGTGAATTCCGCCAACACCGCCGTTGTCATCGCCCCTGGGGCAGCTATGAGCCCATCGACGCGGGGCAGCGCTATCAGGTCAAGCGCCTCAGCGTCGCCCCGCGCCATTCCCTGTCCCTACAGATGCATCATCACCGGGCCGAGCATTGGATCGTGGTCTCCGGCACCGCCCGGGTGACCTGCAATGATCGAGTGTTCCTGCTCACCGAGAACGAATCCACTTACATCCCGGTGGGGGCCCGGCACCGGCTGGAAAACCCCGGCGCCATCCCCTTGGAAATCATCGAGGTGCAGTCCGGCAGCTACCTGGGCGGGGCCGATATTGTGCGTTTCGAGGATGCCTACAGCCGGGGATCGGAGGACTAAATAGACTGAAAATATTCATAACTCTTCCGCTAACGGCGCCACCCGCAACACCTCTTCCACCGTGGTGAGGCCCGCGTGTACCTTGCGCGCCCCGCTGACGCGCAGGGGCTCCATGCCGTCCTTGACGCCCAGGCGACGAATGGCGTCGATGTCGGTCTGCGGGCCGATCTGGGCGCGCATAGGCGGGGTCATGCGCAGGATCTCGTAGATGCCGATGCGTCCGCGGTAGCCCGTGTGGCGGCATTCCGGGCAACCTACCGCTTGCCGCAGTTGGGCCGGTGCGGGGAAATTCCAACCGGCTACCAGGCTCTCCCATAGGACCGGGTCCGTATCGATAGCCTTTTTGCAGTGGGGACAAAGGGTGCGCACCAGTCGCTGGGCCACCACTCCGAGCAGGGTGGCATTGATCAGATAGGCGGGTACGCCGATATCCATTAGTCGGGTGATGGCTGCGGAGGCGTCGTTGGTGTGCAGGGTACTGAGCACCAGATGCCCGGTTAGGGCCGCTTGGATGGCCATGTTGGCGGTCTCCAGGTCGCGGATCTCCCCCACCATGATGATGTCCGGATCCTGCCGCAACAGGGTGCGCACCCCGCTAGCAAAGTCGACGCCGATGCCGTGGCTCACCTGCATCTGGTTGAAGGCCGGTTCTACCATTTCCACCGGATCCTCAATGGTGGAGACGTTGACCTCGGGCGAGGCTAGGTGTTTAAGGGTGGAATACAGGGTAGTGGTCTTGCCCGAACCCGTGGGGCCGGTCACCAGGACGATGCCGTGGGTGCGAGCGGTCATCTCCTTCCAGTGGCGGGCGTCGCCCGTGCCAAAGCCCAGCTCCGTGAGATCGCGCACCAGGACCTGGGGGTCGAAGATCCGCATCACCAGCTTCTCGCCAAAGGCTGTGGGCATGATGGATAGGCGCAGTTCCACTTCCTGGCCGTTGGGGGTGCGAGTCTTGAGGCGGCCGTCCTGGGGCCTACGTCGCTCCACTATGTCCATACGTCCGAGGGCCTTGACGCGGGCGGTGACTGCGGCCAGCACCGTCGCCGGCATTTGATAGACGCTGTGCAACACCCCGTCGATGCGAAACCGCACGTTGCCGACCTCGCGCCGGGGCTCGAGATGGATGTCGCTGGCGCGCTGATCAAAGGCAAACTGTAACAGCCAGTCGACGATGTGTACGATGTGGTGGTCATTGGCATCGAGTTTGCCCGCCTTGCCCAGCTCCACCAGGGCCTCAATGTCATTGACACCGGTCGGCCGATCCTGTTCGGCGTTGCGGCGGCGGGCACGCTGCACGGACTGACTCAGGCCAAACAGCTCATCCTGGTAGCGAACGATGTCCAGCGGACTCGCCAGCACCCGCCGCACCTCCTTGCGTAGGATCTGCGCAAGTTCCCGCTCCCATTCCCGCAGCAGCGGTTCGCAGGTGGCGAATACCACTTCCTGTTCCCCTACCTGCACTGGGAGCATGCAAAAACGCACGGCATAGGCCTGGGACACCACCCCGGTGACCGCATCCAGGTCGATTTTGAGGGGGTCGATTCGCAGATAGGGGATTTGCAAATGCACCGCGAACCAGGCGGTGAGAATCTCTAGGGTCAGGTGCTTGCTTGGGTTGCGAGGATCCAGCAGATTCTTGTGGGCCAGCCATACCAATGGGTGCAGATGGATCCGACCTTCTGCCGCTCGATTCCACAGCCGCTGTAGCCCGTCCGCCTGGTCGGGGTCCACGAGGCGATCCATGACCAATGGGGGCAGAATGTCCGCCATTTGCAGTCGGCGCTCGCCGGCCGATGCAGGGGGTTCAGTTTCAGGCATGGGAGCCTCGCCGGACCTTCCGTGAGGATGCGGGGCCTCCTACAGGATGTAGCGGCTCAAGTCTTCGTTTGCCGCCAGCTCCGCCAATTCCCGGTTCACATAGGCGGCGTCAATGATCACGCGGTCACCGGCCTGCTCCGGGGCCTTGAAGGACAGACCCTCCAGTAGCCGCTCCAGCACCGTATGCAAGCGGCGAGCGCCGATGTTCTCGGTGGACTCATTGATCTGGTAGGCCAGCTCGGCGATGCGCCGGATGCCCTCCGGGGTGAACTCCAGTTGCACCTGCTCGGTGGCCAGCAGGGCCTTGTACTGATCCGTGAGGGATGCGTCGGGCTCGGTGAGGATGCGCACGAAATCCTCGGTGGTCAGGGCGGAAAGCTCCACCCGGATGGGCAGGCGCCCTTGCAGTTCCGGGATCAGGTCCGAGGGCTTGGCCAGATGGAAGGCCCCGGAGGCGATGAACAGGATGTGGTCGGTGCATACGGTGCCGTACTTGGTGGACACGGTGCAGCCCTCCACCAACGGCAGCAGATCCCGCTGCACCCCCTCCCGGGACACGTCGGGGCCACCGTACTCCCCGCGCTTGGCCACCTTGTCCAGCTCGTCTAGGAACACGATACCGTTCTGCTCCACCAAATCCAGGGCGCGCAGTTTAAGATCCTCCTCGTTGATGCGCTTGCCCGCCTCCTCGTCCCGCAGCACCTTGAAGGCGTCCTTGACCCGCAGCTTACGCCGCCGGGTGCGTTGATTGCCCAGGCTCTGGAATAGGCCCTGTAGCTGGTTGGTCATCTCCTCCATGCCGGGGGGGGCCATGATCTCCACCCCCATGGGAGTGGCGCTGATCTCGATTTCCACCTCCTTTTGGTCCAGCTCGCCACTGCGCAACTTCTCCCGGAAGCGCTCGCGGGTAGCCGGGGAGACCGCCCCCAGGCTACGGCCTTCATCCTCGAAACTGCGCGGGGTGGGGGAGGGCAATAGGGCGTCCAGCACCCGCTCCTCGGCGGCCTGGGAGGCCTGGGTGTCAACCTTTTCCCGCTCCTGTTCGCGCAGCAGCTTCACCGCCGCATCCGTCAGGTCGCGAATGATGGTCTCCACATCCCGCCCCACATAGCCCACCTCGGTGAACTTGGTGGCCTCCACCTTGATAAAGGGGGCGTTGGCGAGTCGCGCCAGGCGCCGGGCGATCTCGGTCTTACCCACTCCGGTGGGGCCAATCATCAGGATGTTCTTGGGAGTGATCTCGGAGCGCAGGGGTTCGTCTACCTGGGCGCGCCGCCAGCGGTTGCGCAAGGCCACCGCCACCGCCCGCTTGGCTTGAGCCTGGCCGATGATGTGCTTGTCCAGCTCTTCGACAATTTTCTGGGGGGTGATATCGGACATGAATGTGCTCGGCGGTACGGGGCAATACGGATCGGGAAGTGGGTAACGCGGTACCTGACGCCCCTAGGGGGCCTCTGAATCCAGCTCTTCCAGAACCCGATTATGGTTGGTGTAGATGCAGATGTCGGCGGCGATGGCCAGGGCCTTCTCCACGATCTCCCGGGCGGACAGATCGCTGTTCTCCAGCAAGGCGCGGGCGGCGGCCTGGGCGAAGGAGCCGCCGGAACCTATGGCCATCAGGTCATATTCCGGCTCGATCACATCCCCGGTGCCGGAGATGATCAGGGAGGCGCGGCTATCGGCCACGCACAATAGGGCCTCCAGACGGCGCAACATGCGATCCGTGCGCCAGTCCTTGGCCAACTCCACCGCAGAGCGAGCCAGGTGGCCGTGGTGCTTCTCCAATTTGCCCTCGAAGCGCTCGAACAGGGTGAAGGCGTCTGCGGTGGCCCCGGCAAAACCGGCGATCACCTGTTCCTTGAACAGGCGCCGCACCTTGCGGGCGTTGCTTTTCATCACCGTGTTACCGACGGACACCTGGCCGTCGCCACCTATGACCACCTTGCCGCCGCGTCGCACCGAAAGGATGGTAGTGCCTTTAAAGGGTTCCATAGCCGTTACCTAGTCTATTCGTGGGGGAGATCCGAGCGGTCCGTCACAGATCGATCTCCCCATCGAAGACCCGCACGGCGGGGCCGGTCATCCACACTGGCTCTCCGTTTCCAGCCCACTCTATCACAAGATCCCCACCCGGCAGACTGACCCGCACCCGCCCATCCAATAACCCCTGGCGCTGCCCCACCACGGCGGCCGCGCAGGCGCCCGTGCCACAGGCCAGGGTTTCACCACTCCCCCGCTCGTAGACGCGCAAACGGATGTGGTCGCGAGCGAGCAGCTGCATAAAGCCGACATTGGTCCGATTGGGAAAGCGTGAATGGGCTTCAATACGCGGGCCAAGTCGTCTCACAGGGGCGTGATCTAAATTTGCGACCTGTAACACCGCATGGGGATTGCCCATGGATACTGCACCAATCTCGAGGGTCTCCCCGTCCACTGTGAGGGGGTAGCGATCCCGCTCCTGACCGGCGACAAAGGGAATCTCCTGGGGGTGGAAGCGGGGGATGCCCATGTTGACCCGTACTTGGTCATCTTCCTCCACGAACAATTGGATGCGCCCAGCGCGGGTGTCCACCTCAATCTCTCGCTTGGCCGTGAGGCCTTGCTCCCGCACGAAGCGGGCGAAGCAGCGGGCGCCGTTGCCGCACTGTTCCACCTCGCCGCCATCCCGATTGAAGATGCGGTAGTGAAAGTCCGCCCCGTCTTGTTCTGGGCGCTGCACCAACAAAATCTGGTCGCAACCCACCCCGAAGCGGCGATTGGCAAGGGCGCGGCACTGCTCTGGCGTAGGATCGAAGACCTGATTGATGGCATCCACCACCACGAAGTCGTTGCCTAGTCCGTGCATCTTACTGAATGATAGGCGCATGTAAGTGCCTACCCCCCGAGATGGGACGACCACGATAAACGATATGCCCAGCGCTGCATTCCTGAGTACTCCAATGACCGGGAAGGGGAAGGGGAAGGGGAAGGGGTCGGCAGTATACGGGAGATGGGCCTCACTCGGCGAGGTCAGCAATTCTCATTTTGCGGGGCAGGAGGCAGGAAAGCTCCCAACCAGACCGGTGGGAGCGGCTTTTAGCCGCGACGTACAGCATCTTACGCTTCCCCACTGCCCAATCGCGGCAAGATGCCGCTCCCACCGGCATACGTTTGCGCCTTCGATGGCAGCCCATTAGCCAAAATAAGAATTGCTGCGGCGAGGTGGCCGGCAATTTCGCGTTCTGGCCTGTACGGTAGAGGTGTACTTACCCAAGGGTGTTTGCTATGGTCATGGCAAATAATTCGGTGACCACCACACTATGACTTACTGCCTGAAAAGAAGCCACGCCGCAGCGGTGAATTCGGTCGACCAACCTGTCTCGGCCCCACGTCTATCCCGGTCCGATCTGTTGTGGCCGTTCCTGGTCTGGATCCTGATGCCTGGCCTGCTCGCCCCTCTCAGCGGGTTGGCCGCTGCGACGCCCAGCGCGGCGGATCTGTTCCAGACCCATTGTGCCGCCTGCCACGGCCCAGACCGCCTGGGGGGCCTGGGGCCGGCCCTGATCCCGGAAAATTTTGAGCGCCTCACTCGACCGCAAGCGCTGGAGGTGATTGCCCACGGCCGCGCCGCCACCCAAATGGCCGGCTTTGCGGATCGACTCACTGCGCCCCAGATTGAGGCGCTTACAACCCTGATCTTCACTCAACCAAGCCAGTCGCCCCAATGGGGCCTAGAGGAAATGCGGCGCACCCATAAGCGACTGTTGGATCCCGCCACCCTCCCCGACAAGCCCCTGCATGGGGCCGATCCGCTTAACCTGTTCGTGGTAGTGGAGACCGGCGATCACCACATCACCATTCTGGACGGCGACCGCCTGGAGCCCCTGACCCGGCTGCCTACCCACCGGGCGCTGCACGGCGGGCCCAAGTACTCGCCGGACGGGCGCTTTGTCTATTTTGCCTCCCGGGACGGCTGGGTCAGTAAGCTCGACCTGTATAGCCTGCGCTATGTGGCGGAGATCCGCGCCGGCATCAACAGCCGTAATCTGGCGGTCTCCAGCGATGGCCGCTACGTCCTGCTCGGCAACTACCTGCCCCATACCCTGGTGGTGCTGGACGCCCAGGATCTCGCGCCAATCCGGATCATCCAGGTGCAAGACGATGCCGGCCACAGCTCCCGGGTGAGCGCCGTGTACGACGCCCCGCCCCGCCACAGCTTCATCGTCGCCCTCAAGGACCTCCCGGAATTGTGGGAGATCCCCTACGCGGACCACCCGCTGCCGGTCTACAACGGTCCCATGCACGACTACCAGTTAAACGAAGGTCTGGCACGCCAGGACGGTCGTTTCCCGGTGCGGCGCATTCGGCTCGACGACTATCTGGACGATTTCTTCTTCAGCCAGGACTATCGTGAGGTCATGGGCGCCGCCCGCAACGCCAAGAACGGCCAAGTAGTGAATCTGGACGCAGGTCGCAAGATCGCCGAGCTGGAGTTGGACGGCATGCCGCATCTGGGCTCCGGCATCACCTTTGAGTACCAGGGGCGCCCGGTGCTAGCCACCCCGCACCTGAAAAAGGGCGAGGTGAGCGTCATCGACATGGGGACCTGGAAGACCATCAAGCGCATCCCGACCCTAGGTCCCGGCTTCTTCATGCGCGGCAACGAGAATACCCCTTACGCCTGGGTGGACGTATTCTTCGGCCCCAACAAGGACGCGGTGCATGTGATCGACACGCGCACCCTGGAGATCGTCAAGACCCTGCGTCCGGCCCCAGGCAAGACCGCAGCCCATGTGGAATTTGACCGCTACGGCAAATATGCCCTCTTGAGCATCTGGGATACGGACGGGGCCGTGGTGGTGTACGACGCCGCGACCCTCAAGGAGATCAAGCGGTTGCCCATGAACAAGCCCTCGGGCAAGTACAACGTCTATAACAAAATCACCCACTCCGCCGGGACCAGCCACTGATGGACAGATCCAGAAAGCAGTTGACCATGCATCTAGTGGCCTCCATACTCCGATTCAGGCGGTTGAATCCCCTATACTAGAAGTGTCAGTCGTTATCCGCCTCGGTGTCTGACCAAAGTTTGGCGAGGTCATTTCGGCATTCAACGACCAGTACCGCCACACCCCCCACGGACAGGTCCCGAACGTATCGGGAGGTGGGCAGCAGGCAGACATTTGCGCGACTTCACGCAACCCTTAAAATTGAGTTTGGAGGAAGACATGAAAAAGATCCTTGCTGTGCTGTTGGTGTCCCTCGTAGGTCTGCTGCCCCTGTCTGCCCCGCAGGCGGCCGAGGGACCAGTGGACTATTATCCCTATTATCTGGGCGCTGGCGCCATCGGCGGTGTGCTGGTGTTCAACTTTTTGACCGGTGGCCTAGAGGCCCTACCCTTTGCGACCTCGGCGGTCGCGGGCGGCACTCTTTGGGAAGGACCGCTGGCTGCTAACCGCGTGTTCGCGGTAGCCAGCGCCGTACTCGGTGCCTGGCTGGTCGACTGGTCCTACAAGAATGTGGACGTGAAAAAGTAATAGAACGGCCCTTCAAGCCTTGCTATCAGGGGGGCGGTAGCTCATTGCTACCGCCCCCCGAACATTGATGCCGGACACACCGCTTACCGCCGATCAACTGGAGGATCTGCTGGAGGAAATCCTGTGGGCGGAGGCCTCGTCCAAACGGACAGCCGCAGAGCAGCTCGCCCGGCTGGAGCGCTCGCGCCAGGACTTCGTGCTGCGCTGGGTCAAGACCCTGGAAAGGGATAATATCGCCTGCGCCTACCAATTTCTCAGCCACGCCCATCGTGCCCTAGAGATGCTTGCCCCCCGCGACGTGGAGGCATGGATCATTCAGGGACTGGACGTCTATGATCGGGCCGGTCTGTACGCGGCGGTGGAGGTGTTTCGCGATGTGGATCGCTTCCTGGAGCGGGCCCGTATCGCTCAAGTGGGCGTAGTCACTGAAGAATTCACCGGGGTGCTGGAGCGCTTCGTGCTCGGACTGTCCGGGCGGCGCCTGCGGTTGCAGGCCAGCGAGGAGGTGTACACCGACACCGAGACCCTGTTCCTCCCGACCCTCGCCTGCCGCTTTGACGACCGGGCGGACAATTTTCGCCAGCTCAAGGCCACCGCCACCTACCTGTGGGCCCAAACCCGCTTCGGCACCTGGCGCCTAGGGATCATCGAGGCCCTGGCCGGGTTTGCGGACCCCCACCATGCCCTCGCCCTGTTCCGGCACCTGGAGGCCCTGCGTCTGGATGCCTGCATTGCTCGGGAACTGCCGGGGGTCCACCGCGACATGCGACGGCTCAACCAGCTTTCAGGGCAAACCTTGGGCACCGCCGGGGCCTGGCGCTCCCCAGGCGACCTGTTGCGCCACCCCGCGGCCACCGCCCAGGACTCCCTGGGCTGGCTGGCGCTACTGCTGGGACACCCGCCGGAGGTCCCCGAACCTTTGTGCTACCACGGGCATCTGTATCCCGAGCGAGTGGAGCCGGTGCTGCGGGCACGGTTGGCGGACGAAAAGGCCGGCCTGCGCAGCCTGCTGGTGCGCTACTGTCAAGAATTGGAGACAGAGCAGCCCAGTACGCCGGAGCAGACCCCGTCGCCCGCTGCCAAGGGTCCCTTTTCCAGCCGCCAGGCCGAGACCCCGGAGGCGTTCGACGCACTACCGATCGAACTGCTGTTCCACGACCGTCCAGTGGCGCCCCCCGAGGCCATCCGCCGGGTCATCAGCTCCATCGTCCTGGACCTGGGAGAGCTCCCTCCAGAGTATCTGGTCCCCGCGGGCGACGGCCGCTACAGCCCCTCGGGGGTCCAGCAGGACCCAGACGACCCGAGTGCGGACGTGTGGTCCGGCACCTACCACGAGCGCGGTGCCTCCCTCTATAACGAATGGGACTACCGACGTCAGAGCTACCGCAAGCACTGGTGCGTGATGCGGGAGCTGCCGGTGGAGCCGCGCCGGGACGGCTTTGTGGCCCAGACCCTAAGTAAATACGCCCGTCACCTGCCGGGCCTACGCAAAACCTTCGAGGCCCTGCGCGGCGAGGACAAGTGGCTAAAGAGGGAGCCCCACGGCGACGAGGTGGACATCGACGCCCTGGTGGCGGCCCACGCCGACGTGCGTGGCGGCCTGGAGATGCCGGAGCGGCTGTTCACCCGCCGGAAGCGGGTGGAGCGCAACATCGCGGTCCTGTTCATGGTGGACATGAGCGGATCCACCCGCGGCTGGATCAACCAGGCGGAGCGGGAATCCCTGCTGCTGCTGTGCGAGGCCCTGGAGACTTTGGGTGATCGCTATGCCATCTACGGCTTTTCCGGCATGACCCGCAAGCGCTGCGAGACTTACCGCGTCAAGGGCTTCGAGGAGGCCTACGGGGAGGAGATACGGGCGCGCATCGCCGGCATCGAGGCGCGGGATTACACACGCATGGGGGCGGCCATTCGCCACCTGACCCGCATCCTCAACCGGATGGAGGCCAAGATCCGGATCCTCATCACCCTATCCGACGGCAAGCCCGACGACTACAGCGACGAGTACCGCGGCCAGTACGGTATTGAGGACACCCGCCGCGCCCTGATCGAGGCCAAGCGCGCCGGCATCCATCCCTTCTGCATCACCATCGACAAACAGGGCCAGGACTACCTGCCGCACATGTACGGGGCGATCAACTACACCATCGTGGATCGGGTGGAACAACTGCCCTACAAGGTGTCGGAGATCTATCGACGGCTGACCCTGTAAGCCGCTGATTGAGGCCCTCCATCGGTGCGCGGTAAAATGCTAAACGACTTCTGAAATAGGAAAGCCCAATGGCGAGACTCCTCACAGAGATGACCGCGGCCATGGTCAGTATGATTGCGGCGATCAGTGGCCTTATCGCCATGCTCAACGGCAAGCTTGTTGAACTGCGTGCGTATATCGCTAAGGCCCCCGATTGGCTGTCCTGGTTGTTGGTCGGTAGCCTGGTGGTCACCGGCCTGTGGCTGCTCTGGAAGGGCCTCTCTCGCAAATCTCGGTTGCTCCAACCCGAGGCATTGGATCTCGATCCAGATAACCCGAATCACCTGCGCGGGCGGCAAAACGAGATCCGGGATCTCGCCGCGGATGTCGCGACTCGCTCCCTGGTCTTCCTCGAGGGCGAGGCAGGTTCCGGCAAGAGTGCTCTAATACGTTCGGGCCTAATTCCGGCCCTCCAGCAGATGGGTCTAACCCCAACGCTCCTGCCGGTCTACCTCGATTGCTACGGCAACGACTGGGACCAGGGTCCGCGCACCCAGCTGGTCGCGGCGGTCTGGCGCACGCTTGACGAGACGCTGCGCAAGCGACTGGGGATTGCCAATCAAGCAGTCTTGAGCGAGCAATTGCTGGGAGGGAACGGTAGGCAGAGCCTGTTCTCCCAAATCCATAATGAATTTGGGCAACTCCCGCTTTTGATCTTCGATCAATTTGATGATTATCAGTTGGCCCACCGTAAGCGTTTCTTGTGCGCCGGTCGCTGGATGGTGGCCGAGGAGTTGACCGCTAAGAATGAATTTTGGCGCGGGGTACGCAAGGAGGTGGAGCGTGGCACGGTACACTGCCTGTTCATTACCCGCCGCCGCTGGTCGATGGCGATTGAGGGGGTGCGTTTCAAGCCACCGATGCAGCGTTACCTGGATCTGGTGGAAACCCGTGACCTTGCCACCTTGCTGGAGCACCTGACCCTGTCCGAGGATGGGGCTGCTCCCGTTATCTCCAGTCCGGGCGCTGGCTGGAACGCCCTGAAGGATCTGCTGCTCCGAGACCTGACCCATCAGGGGCGTATCTTGCCGATCCAGGCGCGGGTGGTATTCAAGGGCCTGAGGGCGTTGCCGAACCTGAGCATTGGCGCTTACGAGCGCAACGGCGGCATCGAAGGGCTTGAAACGGCCTATGTCAAAAACGCTGTGGTGGCGGCCGCACGGGCCGCGGGCGTATTGAACACCCAGGTGCTTGATGCCCTTGCGGTCCTGGTCGACGAGAGCGACCCTCTGCTGCCAAAGGCCCACACGACTGACCAGCCAACCGTGCTCGCCGCCGCACACATCGACGATGCACAGGGCGCCCGCCTGCTCGCCTCGCTAGAGAAGAGCGGCATGGTCCGCTCTGGCCTCGCTGATCGCCTATCCGACGCCGGGTGTGCTTGGTCCCTCTATCACGATTACTTGGTGCGACCCGTGGTTGCGGCCCATCGCCATGCCAGCCGCTGGCAGCGACTCCTGGAGGAGCGGAGCCGAACCTTTTTCACGGCTGAGGATTTACGCGCCCGCTGGTGCGCCCTACTCTCCCCCATGGAGTACCTTCGGCTGGCCCTACCCACCTTGCGCGGGCATGTTCATTGGGAGGGCTACCGATCCTTTGGCCTCCTCAGCGGCGCACGTTTCTTGCCGCTTCTAGTGGTGCTGCTGCTGCTCCTGACGGGTGGTGACAAGACCCTGGATTGGCGGGCGCAAAACGATGCGGAGCGAATTTTGCTGGGTATTCGTAGCGAGCAAGGCGAGCGGCTCCCAGGCGGTGAGGTGTTACGCCAATTCTGGAGCCTCGCCGCCGCTACCCCACGAATCAAGAGGGCCTTTACTGAACGCTCGCTTGAAGATGTTGAATCTCACCCAGCCTTAATTCGTAATCTCGATGTGCTCGTCCAATCCTTATTCGGATTGGATCCAGAGCGACGGCAGCGGCGGCAAACGCTGCAACGGGTTCTCGCCGCCGCCCCGCAAACAGTCACTATAGACCAACAGGGCCTGTTGTACCCGACCCTGCTGGCGGCGGCCATCTACGCGACAAGCCCGAAGGCCTTTGCAGACTTGAGCGGCCCCATCGCCCTGCGCATCAACAAGACCATGCGCGCCAGAAGCGATGGGGAGCAATTGGCCGAATTGGGGCAGGCGCTCATAGGTCTAGGCGAGCAACTGCCCACCCCACAGGCCCAGGCGGGCGCCGAGCGACTGGTGGAGGCCCTATACGCGACCACCGACGGGCAACAATTGATGCAATTGGGCCAGGCGCTCAGTGGCCTCGGTAAGCGATTGCCTGCGACGCAGGCCCAGGCGGGCACCGAACGGCTGGTGAAGGCCATGCGTGCAAGCACCAACAGGCGTCAGTTGGCCGAATTGGGCCAACTGCTCAGTGGCTTTGGTGAGCGACTACCCCCGGCACAGGCCGGGGCGGGGGCCGAGCGACTGGTAGAGGCCCTGCGCGCCAGTACCGACCGGGATCAATTGGCCCGCTTGAGTGAGACGTTGGACGCCCTCGGCGCACGGTTGCCCCCGCCGCAGGCGCGGGCGGTGGCCGAACAGATGGTGGAGGCCCTGCGTGCGAGTACCGATCAGGACCAGTTGGTCCGCCTGAGTGAAATCCTAGACCGCCTGGATCGGCAATTACCTCCTCCTCAGGCGCAAGCGGTAGCCGAGCGGCTGGTAGAGGCCCTGCGTGCCAGCACGGATCGGGAGCAACTGAGCTATTTGAACCAGATGCTTGCGGGCCTCTCTGAGCGGCTGGACCCACCGCAGGCCCAGGCTGTGGCCGAGCGGTTGGTGGAGGCCCTGCGTACCAGCAATGATCGAGAACAACTGGTCGGACTAGGCCGGGCCTTGGGGGCCCTCGGCAAGCGGCTGCCTGCGGCGCAGGCCGATGCGGGCGCCGAGCGGCTGGTAAGCGCCATGCGTATCAGCACCGTCCCACGGCAATTGGCCGAGCTGGGTCGGGCCCTCGCTGCCCTCGGCGAAGGGCTGTCCGCACCCCAGGCCGAGGCAGGCGCCGCACGGTTGGTGGAGGCCATGCGCGTGAGTACGGCCCCACGGCAACTGACCGAACTCGGCCAGGCCCTCACGGGCCTAGGCAAGCGATTGCCGTCGGTGTCGGCCCAGGGGGGGGCGGAACGCCTGGTGGAGGCCATGCGTGGGAGCACCGACAGTGAGCAACTGGCGGACCTGGCACAGACCCTCGGCGGTCTCGGCGCCTGGCTGCCCCCACCTCAGGCCGAGGGCATTGCTGAACGGTTGGTGGAGGCAATGGCTGCGGGTACCGACCGAGATCAATTGGCCGAACTGGGACAGGCAGTCGGCGATCTTAGCGAGCGCCTGCCCCCACCCCAGGCCCAAACGGTAGCCGAGCGGCTGGTGGGGGCCATGCGCACCAGTAACGACGGAGCGCAATTGGCCGCGCTGGGTGGGGCGCTTGGATGCCTTGGCGAGCGGTCGCCTCTGCCCCAGGCTGGGGCAGGCGCCGAGCTACTGGTGGAGGCCATGCGCGCCAACACCGACTGGGACCAACTGGCCGGATTGGGCCGGGCCCTCGGGGGCCTCGGTGAGCACGTCCCTCCGGCACAGATCCAGGCGGGCGCCGAGCGGTTGGTGGAGGCCATGCGCGCCAGCACGGTCCCACGGCAATTGGCCGGGCTGGGTCGGGCACTTGGAGATCTCGACGGGCATCTGCCTCCGGCACAGACCCAGGCGGGCCTGTCCGCCGCAGCCCAGGCCGGCGCCGAGCGGTTGGTGGGAGCCATGCGCACCAGTACCGCTCAGCAGCAACTGGCCGAGTTGGGTGAAGCGCTGAGTGGCCTCACTGAACGGTTGGCCGTACCCCAGGCTCAGGCAGTGGCCGAGCGCCTGGTGGAGGCCATGAGCGCGAGCACCGACGGAAACCAAGTCGCCTACCTGGGCCAGGTACTGGCTGACCTCGGTACGCGGCTGCCCACGGCTCAGGCGGAGGCAGGCGCTAGGCGCTTGGTGGAGTCCATGCGTGCCAGCAGCGATAATGATCAACTGGCCCGGTTGGGTGAAAGGCTTGGCGCCTTCGGCAAGCAGTTGCCCCCAGCGCAGGCCCAGGCCGGCGCCGAGCAGTTGGTAAAGGCCATGCGCACCAGTAGCGACTGGATCCAACTGACCGGATTGGGTCAGGTGCTCGCGGGTCTCGGTGAGCGATTAGCGCCAGCGCAGGCCCAGGCGGGCGCCGAGCGACTGGTGGAGATGATGCGCGTCAGTACCGATCCAGAACAACTGGCCCGACTTGGGGAAACCCTGCGCGGTCTTGGCAAGCGGCTGCCCCCAACGCAGGCCCAGGCGCTGGCGGGGCGACTGGTGGAGGCCATGCACAGCAGCACCGATTGGCGGCAACTGACCGTATTGGGAGAGGCGCTTGGCGATTTCGGCGAACGGCTGCCCGCACCCCAGGCCCAGGCAGGCGCGGGGCGGCTGGTGGAGGCGATGATGCAGACCACAAGCAGCGAGGCATTTGTTCAATTGGCCAAGAGACTCGGGGCGTTTCGGGTCGCACCCGATCTCCATCGAATCCCATCCGCGCTGGATCTGCTTAATGCGCCACTTGCAATCGGCGAGACCCATGAACAAATATTGCGTTACATGGGTCGATTGGCAGGAACGAGTTTTACTAATAGCGATGACTTCATCGAGTGGAGCCGAACCAATCTGCCCGCCTCCGACCTCTCCCGTTTGCCGAAATCCCCCTTCCGGTTGTGAGTTGGTCGCTGATTAGCGCAGGTTTTGCCACCGGTTTTCTGGTGGGCCTGACCGGGGTCGGAGGTGGCGCCTTGATGACGCCGCTGCTGCTGCTCGTGTTCGGCGTGGCCCCGCAAACGGCGGTAGGGACCGATCTCTTGTTTGCCTCCGTCACCAAGATCGCGGCCACCCGGGTCTTTCAGGGTAACGGTTTCGTGGATTGGGAGATCGTCAAACGGCTTTGGTGGGGGAGCCTGCCAGCGGCGGCCCTGACATTGCTATGGATTCATAATCTATCCAGCAATGGGCAAGATGTCGCGTTTCTCAAACGGGCCATTGCTGGCGCCATTCTGTTGGCCGTCATGAGCCTGCTCTTGCAACCCGCCCTGCATGTCCTTAGCAAACGCTATTTTCTTGTCAATGGACAGGAGATCAGGGGGTTGCAAGGGATATGGACAATTTTCGCAGGGGCCCTGCTTGGCACCCTGATGACCCTGACCTCCGTAGGGGCAGGCGCCCTGGGGGTGATCCTGCTGACCCATCTCTATCCTATTCGCCTAACCCCACCGCGCTTGGTCGCCACCGATATCGCCCATGCCATTCCCTTGGCCCTCTTTGGCGGGCTCGGGCATATGCTGCTCGGCAATGTCGATTTTTCAATCCTCGGTACCCTATTGATCGGATCAGTCCCTGGGGCATTTCTTGGGGCCTTATTGACCTCCCATTTGTCGCACACCCTGTTGCGATCAATCTTGTCAATGACCCTGCTGATATTTGGATCAAAGCTCTGGTGGTCAGTGCTACCCTAGCGCCTGGAACACCGCACGGGTTCAGCCCCCCTGCTTAAGCTGCGTCAACTCGGCGAGCGCTTCGGCCAGGAGTTGTTCGGCCTGTTCCCGGGCAATGCGTTCTTGCTCTTTGGCCCATTCGGCCTGTTTGCGAGCAATCCGTTCTTGCTTTTGGAGCCATTCAGCCTGTTTTCGAGCGATTCGCTCTTGTTGACGAGATTGATCCACCGATGGCACCAGACCGCGCCCCCCGGCTTCTCGGGCCAGACCCACGCCAGCGGCATCCCCTTCGTGGCGGACCACCAGCCAGGCGTCCAGTTCCTCGCTCCGGGCCGGTCCCGGTCCAGAGCATACTCTGGGAAAAAAATTGGTCGGCCCCAATAAAGACATCTTGCCAGTTGCGTTCTCGTGCCCATTCAGTGAGATAGGAGAGCAGCTCCCGAATGATCAGGTGCTGTTCGCAGCCTTCGCCCACGTCCTCTTCGTCCGTCAGGTACCAATC
>Ga0163199_1000651_pt1 | contig 21816 bp, 23 predicted proteins | sample PL_2010_150m_FD_113537 | JGI IMG/M metagenome (GOLD analysis project Ga0163199, IMG submission 113537) | Freshwater microbial communities from Powell Lake, British Columbia, Canada to study Microbial Dark Matter (Phase II) - PL_2010_150m | ecosystem: Environmental > Aquatic > Freshwater > Lake ...
ACGCTGGAAGCTGGTTGCCGGCGGGAGATACTTCGTGGTGCGCGGAGGTTCGTCCATCATTGCATTCATCCTCGGAGAGCGTTCCCCGATCGAGACCGGCATGAGGATGGTCGGTGCGCATACTGACTCGCCCGGGCTGCGCCTGAAACCGAAAACCCATCACACCTGCGAGGGCGTCAACCGGCTGGGGGTCGAGGTGTACGGCGGCCCGATCCTGGCGACCTTTGCCGACCGCGACCTGAGCCTGGCGGGACGGGTGAATGTGCGTGCCAGGGGCGGTTTCGAGACCCGCCTGATGCGTTTCGATGCGCCGCTGCTGCGCCTGCCCAACCTCGCCATCCACATGAACCGCGAAGTCAATGAGCTGGGCCTCAAGTTCAACAAGCAGACCGAGTTGCCGCTGATACTGAGCGTCGCCGGGGAGCCGGAGTTGAACCCGTTCATACGCCGCATCGCCGACGAACTCAAGGTCGACGCCGGCGACATCCTCACCTGGGACTTGAACGTCTACGATACCCAGAAGGGAACATTCTGGGGCGCGGATGGGGAATTCATCGCCGACAGCCAGCTGGACAACCTCGCCTCCTGTCACGCCGCATTGACGGCCTTGCTGGCCACCTCAAAACCTGAAGCGACCTGCCTGTGCGCCTTTTTCGACCACGAAGAGGTGGGCAGCGGCAGTGCCGCGGGAGCCGGTGGCAGCTTCGTCTCGGATGTCATCGAACGGATTGCCGCCAACACCGGGCTGGACGATGAAGGCCGACGCTGCGCGCTGGCCAGGAGTTTCTTCATCAGCGCGGACATGGCCCACGGCTACCATCCCAACTTCCCGGCCTCCTACGAACCCGATCACAAGGTGATGGTGAATGCCGGTCCGGTCATCAAGAGCAATGTCAATCAACGCTATGCCACCGGCGCCGCCAGCGCCGCCCGCTTCATCGCCCTCTGTGAATCAGCCAAGGTTCCCTGGCAGCAGTATGCCCACCGCACCGACCTCGGCTGCGGCAGCACCATCGGCCCAATCGTGGCTGCCCGCCTGGGCATCGCCAGCGTCGATGTCGGTTCACCGATGTGGGCCATGCACAGCGTCCGGGAGAGCGCCGGCGTGCTCGATCACGGCTACATGATCGCCGCGCTGGGCGCCGCATTCAGGGATGCTTGACAGGCGGTCGAGCGCCCGAAGATACTGCCGGTCCTTTTCCTCAACCCAGCAAGGAGTCGTAAATGATCAAGATTGGTGACCAACTGCCCGATGGCACGCTGACCGAATTCATCGAAACCGAAACCGCCGGCTGCACGATTGGTCCTAATGTGTTCAAGGTTGCCGATCTGGTCAAGGGCAAGAAGATCGCCATCTTTGGCCTGCCCGGCGCCTTTACCCCGACCTGCTCCGCGAAGCACGTGCCCGGCTATGTCGCCAACTGCGACAAGCTCAAGGCCAAGGGCGTGGATGAAATCTGGTGCATCGCCGTCAATGATGCCTTCGTGATGGATGCCTGGGGCCGGGACCAGAAGGCCATCGGCAAGGTGCGCATGATGGCCGACGGCAGCGCCGATTACACCAGGAAGTTGGGCGTAGAACTGGATCTCACCGCCCGCGGCATGGGATTGCGCATGAACCGCTTCTCGATGCTGGTGGATAACGGCACCGTCAAGCAGTTGAATATCGAGGGTCCCGGCAAGTTCGAAGTCTCCGACGCGGAGACCATGCTCAAGCAACTTTAGCGTGAATTACAGTTATGAAGCGCCCCGTAACCCACGAGCGCAGCGAGCAATTTGTAGCCCCCGCCTGGGCGGGGGTTGGGGGTGGGGACGTAAATCCCGTCTTTGAACAATTTCATGCCACGGTGGTGGTCTGACGACCATGCGAGTTAGGCGAAATATGTTCCGTCACCTTCCGGTCGATCCGGGCGGCGCCGCACGCAGGTATTGGTTCGGCCAGGCGACGGCGTGGCCTAATGTCTGGGCCGCATGCAGCGGCCAATACGGATCGCGCAACAATTCACGCGCCACGAATACCAGATCGGCCTGACCCGTGCGGAGCAGATGATCCGCCTGGGCCGGCGAGGTGATCATGCCAACCGCGGCCGTCGCAATCCCGGCCTCACGGCGGATGCGCGCGGCAAATTCGCTCTGGAACCCCGGCCCGACCGGAATCCGCGCCGCAAGCGAGGTTCCGCCGGAAGACACGTCCACCAGGTCGACTCCGCAGGCCTTGAGCTTCCCCGACAATTCCACGCTCTCGTCGACGGACCAGCCGCCCTCCACCCAGTCGGTGGCGGAAATCCGCACCAGCAACGGCAAGTCGTCGGGCCAGACGGCGCGTACCGCGCCGGCTACTTCGAGGAGAACACGGATGCGGTTGTCGAAGCTGCCGCCGTAGCCGTCCTGGCGCCGGTTGGAAAGCGGCGAAAGAAACTCGTGCAGCAAATAGCCGTGGGCAGCGTGGATCTCGACGACCTGGAAGCCTGCCGCCAACGCCCTTTGCGCGGTGGCCACGAACTGCCCGACCAGCGCTTGGATCTCCTCGCCACTCAATTCACGCGGCACTGCGTAATCCGGCGAGAATGCCAGCGGCGATGGCGCAACCACCGGCCAGCCTCCCTCCTCCAGCGTCAGTGCGCGCTGCGCCTGCCAGCCGAGGCCGACGCTGCCCTTGCGCCCGGCATGGGCGATCTGGATGCCGGGGACGCAGCCGTAGTCCGAGATCAGTCTGGCGATGCGGGCCAGCGGCGCGATCTGCCGGTCCTGCCATAGCCCCATGTCCCCGGGGCTGATGCGCCCTTCGGGAGTCACCGCAGTGGCTTCAACGAGTATCAGGCCGGGGCCGGCCACCGCGCGGCTGCCGTAATGGATGAAATGCCAGTCCTGGGCCATGCCATCGACGGCGGAATACTGGCACATCGGGGAAACGCCGATACGGTTCGACAATGTCAGCTTGCGCAGTTGCAGAGGTTCGAACAGATGGGGCATGGGAAGTCTCTTGAGACAGTGTGAATAATCTTTAGGCGGCCTCAAAACCAGCGTCGTCGATGGCCTGTTTGATGAGGTCGCGAGTAACTTTGCCGGCGTCATAATCGATGAGCGCTTCGCCACGTTCCAGCGACACCTCGGCCTTGCTGACGCCGGGCAGTTCCAGCAGCACCTTGGTGACGCTTTTCACGCAGCCCTGGCAGCTCATGCCGCCGACTTTGACTTTGGTCGATTCCATTCTTTCCTCCAGAAGGATCATTGACGACGGACCGGCTTCCAGCGTCTGAGCAACAGCGAGTTACTCACCACCGACACCGAACTCATGGCCATCGCAGCGCCGGCGATCACCGGATTCAGCATCCCCAGCGCCGCCAGCGGGATGCCGAGCACATTGTAGATAAAGGCAAAGAACAAGTTCTGGCGGATCTTCGCCAGGGTCGCCCGCGACAGGTCGATGGCGTCGGCGACGCTGTTCAGGTCGTTCTTCATCAAGGTCACGCCGGCGGTCTCCATGGCGACATCGGAGCCGGCGCCCATGGCGAAGCCCACATCGGCCGCCGCCAGGGCCGGTGCGTCGTTGATTCCGTCGCCGGCCATGCCAACGCGCTTGCCGGATCTTGCCGATTCAGCCTTGAGCGCGGTGATCGCCTGCGCCTTGTCGCCGGGCAGGACTTCCGACTGGTAGCGCAGGATGCCCGCCTCGCGGGCGATCGCCGCCGCGGTCTGGGCGCTATCGCCGGTCAGCATCAGCACCTCGACATGCATCGCGGCCAGACGCGCCACGGCGGCGCGCGAAGTGGAACGCAAGCGATCGGACACGGCGATGATGCCCAGCGCCTGACCGGCGCGGGCCACCGCGACGATGCCCTTGCCCGCCTGCTGTAGCGGCAGCAATGCGGCGGCGTCGACCGGCACACCCTGCTCAGCCAGAAACGCCGGCGAGCCCAGCAGGCAGGCGGCGCCTTCTACGTCGCCGCGCAGCCCTCTGCCGGGCACCGCGTGCAGGTCGGATGGCGCTACCGCTGCGATTGACGCTTCCGCGGCCCGCGCCAGAATCGCGGCTGCCAGCGGGTGCGAGGCGCCTTGTTCGAGCGCGGCGGCGACTTGCAGCAGCGCTTCGACCGAAACGCCGTCGAACGGCACCAGGTTGGTCACTACCGGCTTGCCCTCGGTCAGGGTGCCGGTCTTGTCCACGGCCAGCAGGGAAATCTTCTCCGCCAGTTCCAGCGCCTCCGCATCCTTGACCAGGATGCCGGCCTTGGCGCCTTGCCCGGTACCGACCATGATCGCCGTCGGCGTTGCCAGTCCCAAGGCACAGGGGCAAGCGATGACCAGCACCGCCACCGCGTTCACCACGGCCTGGGTGAAATCGCCAGCCAGGCCCCACCACGCGGCGAAAGTCAGCAGCGCAATGACGCCGACCACCGGGACAAATACCGCCGCGATCCTGTCGGCCAAGCGCTGCACCGGCGCCTTGGAACCTTGCGCCTGTTCGACCATGCGGATGATGCCGGCCAGCAGCGTATGGCTGCCGACGCCGGTGGCGCGGCAGCGCAGCAGTGCTTCGCCATTCACGGTGGCGGCGAACAGCTTGTCGCCCGGCTGCTTGCAGACGGGCAGGCTCTCGCCGGTCAGCATGGCCTCATTGAGGGTGGACACGCCTTCCAGCACTTCGCCGTCCACCGGCACGCTGTCACCCGGCCGCACCATGAACACGTCTCCGGGAATGATGGTGCCGACGTCGACTTCCACCAGTTGGCCATCACGCTCGACGCGCGCCGTCTGGGGCTGGAGGCGGATCAGGCTTTCCAGTGCGGCCGAGGTGCGCGCCTTGGCCCGTGCCTCGAGGATTTTGCCGAGCAACACCAGGGTGATGACCGTGGCCGATGCTTCGAAGTAGACGTGCTGATGCTGCCAGCCCGCCAGGGTTACGACGATGCTGTAGAGGTACGCCATGCTGGTGCCGAGCGCCACCAGCACGTCCATGTTGCCGCCACCGCCGCGCAGAGCATTCCAGGCCCCGCTGTAGAAACGCCAGCCGATCCAGAACTGCACGGGGGTCGCCAGAACCAGTTGCAGCCAGCGCGGCAGGACATCCGCATGGCCGGCGTCGGCGCTGCCGAACATCCAGGCCATCTGCGCCACCAGCGGTAGAGTCAGCGCCAGCGCGATCCAGAAACGCCGCAGTTCGGCGCGGTAGGCTGCCTGCTTGCGCTGGCGTTCCTCGGCCGGGGAAACGTCGCTGGATAGATGGGCCTGGAAACCGCTGCGTTCGATCGTGGCAATAAGTTGCGCCGCATTGCTCTGCCCCGGCGTGAACCGCACATAGGCTTTTTCGGCAGCGAAATTCACCGCCGCCTCGACGCCGGGCAGTTTGTTCAACTGTTTTTCGATGCGCGCCGCGCAGGCCGAGCAGGTCATGCCTTCGATCTGCAGATCCAGCGTATCGCGCGGAGCATTCATGACGTAACCCTACACATGGCAAACGATGCCTTCCCACAGACGGCCGCCCAATGTCGTCGCATTTGCCAGGCCGAACACCCCGAAGCCCAACACCAGCATTCCCGAAGCCAGGCGCAAGCTCCGCGCCCGCGTCAGGTCGCGCAGACGCTTCAACAGCAAACCGGCCAGCAGGAGGTTGGGCAGGGTTCCCAGTCCGAAGGCCAGCATCAGCCCGGCGCCGCGCCCGGCACTGCCGGCCACCAGGGCCGTCGTCAGTACGCTGTAAACCATGCCGCATGGCAGCCAGCCCCACAGCATGCCGAGCGGTAAGGCTTGTGAAACGCTTTGCGCCGGCAGGAATCTCCGGGTCAGGGGCTGGATCCTGCCCCACAGCTTCTGGCCGAGCCGTTCGACCACAGCCAGGGTGCGCGTGACTCCGGTGAGGTAGAGGCCGAGTGCCACCAGCATCAGGTTGGCGACGACATACAGCGCCATCTGCACCGGCAGGATGCCGTTGAACAACAGTCCGAGGCTGCCGATCGTTCCGGCCATCGCTCCGGCCAGGGTATAACTGCCGATGCGGCCGATGTTGTAGGCCAGATGCAGGGGCCAGGCGGAGCGTTGCGGCGCCCCGTCCGGCATCGACAATGCGCTGACGATGCCGCCGCACATGGCGGCACAGTGCGTGCCGCCCAATAATCCGACGAGGAATACCGCGATGTAGCCGGTTTCTGGCATTGGCTGATAGTCGAGCAGCGAACAGGCGCGAGCCCCTGCTCCCCAGGCCCTAAATGACTTTGGAGTAGCGCACTTGCTCGCTGTTGGCGCGCAAATATCGGTCGAATACCATGGCGATCACCCTCACCAGCATGCGACCGCGCGGTTCGATGGTGATCCACTGGCTGTCGATCTTGAGCAGGCCGGCTTGTTCCATTTCGCGCAGGCCCTGGAGTTCGGCGGCAAAGTAACTCTTGAAATCGATCAGATGAGCGATTTCGATCGACTCGATAGAAAGCACGAAATGACACATCAAGGCCTGGATGATCGACCGGCGCAACAGGTCGTCGGCGGTCAGCTCGATGCCACGCATGACCGGCAATACGCCTCGATCCAGGGAATCGTAGTACTCGTCCAGGGTCTTGACGTTCTGGCAATAGGACGGTCCGACCTTGCTGATCGAGGAAACACCGAACGCCATCAGGTCGGCCTCGGCATGCGTCGAGTAGCCCTGGAAGTTGCGGTGCAGCCGCCCTTGCCGCTGGGCCACCGCAAGCTCGTCGTCGGGCTTGGCGAAATGATCCATGCCGATGAAGACGTAGCCGGCATCGGTCAAGCGGCGGATCGCCAGTTGCAGGATTTGCAGCTTGGCGTCCGGCGTCGGCAGTTCGGCTTCGTTGATCCGCCGCTGCGGCTTGGCCATGGCCGGCAAGTGCGCATAGTTGTAGATGGACAGGCGGTCGGGCGAAAGCCGGATCACTTCCTCCAGCGTATGGTTGAAGCTGATGACGTTCTGTTTCGGCAAGCCATAGATCAGGTCCACGCTCACCGACTTGAAGCCGTTGGCGCGCGCCGCCTCGATCACTTGCTGGGTTTCTTCCAGGCTCTGGATCCGATTGACGGCTTGCTGCACGGCCGGATCGAAATCCTGCACCCCGACGCTCATGCGATTGAAGCCGAGTTCGCCGAGCAAGGCCACGGTCTCGACATCGACCTTGCGCGGATCGACCTCGATCGAATATTCGCCATCGGGAAGCAGAAAGAAATGTTCGCGGATCATGTCCATCAAGCGGCGCATTTCTTCCTTGGAGAGGAAGGTCGGGGTGCCGCCGCCCCAGTGCAGTTGCACCACATCATGCGTCCCGTCGAGCGCGGCCGCCTGCATCGCCAACTCTTTGCCCAGATACTTCAAGTACTTGGCTGAACGGCCGTGATCCTTGGTAATGATCTTGTTGCACGCGCAGTAGTAGCAGATGGTATTGCAGAACGGAATATGCACGTATAATGACAACGGCCGGCTGATGCCCCCGATGGTGCGCCGTCCGAGCCACATGCGATAAGCTTCGGCGTCGAATGCTTCGACGAAACGGTCGGCGGTCGGATAAGACGTGTAGCGTGGTCCATTCACGTCGAAGCGACGAATGACTTGAGGATCGAAGATCAGTTCTTGAAAGTTGGTGACCATCAGAATTGGTTGTGTTGAAAGACGCGGGTGTCAACGCACCATGATACAAGATGCCGCAACAGTGTATATGACGCATTGACACAGATCAAACAGGTGCCAAGGTTGATCCACGAAACATGCATAAACCGGACAAGAAGATCATTCCGCTGACGATGGCCTCGCTCAAGGCGGCATGCTCCCAGTGCAACTTGCGCGAGCTATGTCTGCCCTATGGCTTGTCCGAACAGGAAGTCGATCTGCTTGACGGCGCGGTTGGCGCACGGCGCCGCATCAAGCGCCAGCAGCATCTCTACCGTGCCGGCGAGGAGTTTGAGTCGATCTACGCCATCCGCAGCGGATTCTTCAAGACCGACGTGTTGCTCGAGGATGGCCGCAACCAGGTCACCGGCTTCCAGATGGCCGGCGAGATCCTCGGGATGGATGGCATCAGCGGCGAAGCCCATACCTGCAACGCGGTCGCCCTGGAAGACAGCGAAGTCTGCATCATCCCCTTCACCCAACTGGAAACCCTGTCGCGCGAAATCAAGACCTTGCAGCATCACTTCCACCGGGTGATGAGCCGCGAAATCGTTCGCGATCATGGCGTCATGATGCTGCTCGGCACCATGCGCGCGGAAGAGCGCCTGGCGGCATTCCTGCTCAACCTTTCGCAGCGCTTCACCGCGCGCGGCTATTCACCGGCCGAGTTCCACCTGCGCATGACGCGCGACGAGATCGGTTCATACCTCGGCCTGAAACTTGAGACCGTCAGCCGCGCCTTCTCGCACTTCCAGGAGGACGGCCTGATCAGCGTCCAGCAGAAACACATCGTCATCCTCGACCACGACGGCCTTAGGAGTCTGCTCAACCATCAGCCGGGCTGACCGGGGCGAACCACCCGACGAGCCCGAACGCTCCGCGGGGATCATGCAGCAGCGCGACTGAAACGATGTAACCGAACAATCCCAGCGCCGCCAGCCAACTGGCCACGCGCACGCCCTTGCCGCGACCCGGTTGCAGCGCCAGCGAGCCGAGGATGATATAGGCGATCAGGCCGAACACTTTTGCGGTAATCCAGGCGTCGACGAAGGGATACCATCCGGCCATCACACTCAAGGTCAGCGCCGCCGCCAACAGGACTGTGTCATTGACATGGGGTAGTATCCGCAGCCAGCGTTGCTTTGGCAGCGGCGTATCGTTCAGCATCAGGATCCCGCGCAGCAAGAAGCCGCTGCCGCTCAGCACCACGCAGGCAATATGCAGGCTCTTAATTGCAACGTAATAGTTCATGGTTTCAACTCCGAAGGAGATGTCGGATGCACCTCGAAAAAGACGAACGTCTGTCGCACCAGACCGCGCCGCGAACCATCGACATCCCCCAAATGCTGTCGCATCTGCCGCTGTTCGTCGAGCTGTCAGCCGAACAAGTCGGCCACATCGCCGCCGGCACCCGCGAGAAGCGACTGGCCAAGGGCGAAATGTTGTTTCAGAAGGGCGATCCACCCCGGGGATTCTTCGTCATTGTATTCGGTCAGGTCAAACTCGCCTTCCCTTCCAGCCAGGGCAACGAGAAAGTCGTCGACATCCTGGGTCCCCGGCAGTGTTTCGGTGAAGCCGTGATGTTCATGGATCGGCCCTACCCGGTCTTCGCCGAATCGCTAGCGGATACTTTGCTGTTGCATATATCGAAAAATGCCGTGTTCGAGTTGCTGGAACACGACCCTTCGTTCGCCCGCCGCATGCTGGCGGGCCTGTCACTGCGCCTGCATGCGCTGGTACAGGACGTCGAATCCTACTCCTCACGATCCAGCACCCAGCGGGTGATCGGCTTTCTGTTGCAGCATTGCGAGGCCGGGGTGGATGGCGACGGTGAAAAGTCCCTCGCCCTGCCGACCTCAAAGCAGGTGATCGCTTCGCGCCTGAACCTCACTCCGGAAACGCTGTCGCGCATCTTTCATGATCTCGCCGAAGCCAGGCTCATCTCCGTGCATGGCAAGGAAATCACGATTCACGACGTCAAGCGACTGCGCGAGTTTGATCTATAGCCGGGTCAAACCCTGCACTTCTCTTGAAGTCGAGGTACAGCCGCACCGCTCCGACCAGATTCCACTCCAGCCAGAGGCAGGAAACGGCGAAGGCCAGCCCCGCCAGCATGGTCAATGGGGGCCACAGCAGTGCTCCCAGAAGCAGCACCAGCGCCGTGAAATGCAACGTCAATTGCCGCCGCATTTTCCGCTCCGGCAGCATTTGCTTGATGTTCGGCGGCAAGACCTTGAGTCCCCCGAGCCGCTGAAGATGCAGCCAGTTGAGGAATGGCACGATTTTGTAGAGCATCCCGCTGATGACCGAAACGAATACCCCGGGCAGGGCCAGCACGCCCAGCCAAACCGGCGCGCGCGGATGCTCGCCGAGCTCAGGGAATATTTCCATGGCGATCCAGGATGCGACGAGTCCCAGCAATGCCAGCATCGCCCCACGCCAATACACCAGGGTTACGTCGGTCACGCGCCGCCGCCGCCGGGCTTGCAGGCTCAGTGTGGCGCCGGCATACAAAGCTGCAAGCAGCATCGCGCCCAGCAAAGCGGCTGAAAGCCATGGTTGAAACGACTCATTGTCGAGCAGAAGCTGCAATGAGGACACCACGATCGCGAGAAGGATCCCGAAAGGCACCAAGCGCGTCAACCAGACCGGATAGGCCGGGGTCAACTGGAACATCGGCACTACCAGGTAGGACACCCCGATCACCAGCATCAGCGCCCAGACGCCCAGACCCCATGCCGCATGGACATTGCTGATCACCACCAGCGGCCACCCGGCTTGAATATCCGCCTGCCAGCCCAGTGCAGAAGCCAGGGCGACGCCCAGGATCAAGGTCACCGCCAGTCCGAAGAGTGCCAACCGCAACACCTGGATGGTCATGCCTTGCGCCGGCGTGCCCAGCAACGAGAGAAATACCACCACCACATAGCCACCCAACCCGCAGACGAACAGAGGCACGGCGATTTGAAACAGCAGCGGTTGACTCAAGGCGAAACCCGACGCCAGACACAAGGCCGCGATTGCAGTCGACGGATGCACCAGGCTCGCCACCCAACGCGGCCGCCAGACATTGCCGCCGGTGGCGACCGGGATGAACTGCAGCAGTGCGCCGCACATTACCTGGAGCATGAAACCGACCGTGAGCAGATGACTCAGCGCCAGCGCTCCGGGCGACCAGCGCGACTCCAGCGCGCCGGGACCCAACCAGGCCAGAAGCAGGCCTGCCGCGACGCCGAACCACGGTGCTGTCAGGAAGAACCGGTACGGCACCGAGATCGGCGGCGCCTGCTCGAACGATAAATTGGGGTGCATCTGAGGTGATCGTGGATCGACGCTGAGCCAGTGTTATGCCTTGCTGATGCGAATGGCGTTGGTGCCGTCCTCGCGCATTTCGGTGCTGTAGCGGTAGCCGTTACGCTTGAGTATGGCGTACAGCGGCTGCGGTTCGCAATGCAGCAGCAATAGCAGTTCCTGGCCCGGCTCCAGGGTATCCAGCGCCGCCAAAGTCAGTTCGAGCGGTTCCGGCGGGAGCAGGTCGCGGCCATCGATCACCCGCGGTTCCGCCATCAAGCTTGCTCCAGGCGCGTATTCAGTTCGCCGGAAATTCGTTCCGACAGTTGTTCCACTTGTGCCGCGAGCGCCTGGTCGCACATCGGATAGAGAATGTTCTCTTCCTTCATGTTGTGCTGCTGCATCAGGATCAGGAGCGTCTCGGCGACACCCGCGTAGGTCTCGGCATCCTTGGCGCGCTGGGCCGCTTCGAGCTGCCCGAGGAGCTCACGCATCTGGCCATGTTCCATGCGCATGATCTGGGTCGGGCCGCTGCTCATCCCGGTGGCCGATTCGAAAGCCGGAAACAGCAGGTTCTCCTCGGCATCGAAGTGCGCCAGCATGTCGCGGACAAAACGGCCGCATTGTTCGCCGCATGCGGCCCAATCTCCAGATTGGGCAGATTCCTCGGCAGCCGCAAACAGCTCGTCGCAATGCTTGTGATGTGCCGGCAAAATTTGGCTGATGTTGCTCATGAAGTCCTGGACCATGGGGTGTGAAAACGCCGCCATTGTCGCCATTGGTCACGTCCGCTACATTGACGCTCGTCAAGATTACGGGGATCAGGACTTGAGTATTCCGACCTCCAGGCCAGCGAACCAGTCGATGAAGCGTGTTACGTCCTCACCCCTGTAGATCGCACCGTGCTGGGGGCAAAGCATGTCGATGTCGAGCCTCGATACCCGCTCGCACCAATCGCGCTTGGCCTTGTCCGAACCCATCCAGCGGCGATGAAATCCCTCGGCGTGCTGGATATGATGGTCGAAGTTCTCGACGAACAGCCCGTCTTCTCCGGCGGGCAGCAAGGCCGTTCCGATGTCCCCGGAAAACAGGATTCTGGCTTTCGGGTCATAGAGATGCAGATTGCCCGAAGAATGCAGGTAGTGGGCCGGGATCGCCTGCAGGCGCAAGCCGCCGACCAAGATGTCCATGCCGGCATCCGGTATTACTACGAAGGTCTTCTCGGTGCCGCCAAAATGGGCGACAAAGCCCGCCCACAGCCAGCTCACGTAGCACTTGATCTCCGGATTGAACTCCAGCCACATCGACAGCGATGAAATGATGTCCGGGTCCTGGTGCGAGGAAAACAGGGCACGAATCCGGCTCGGATCAAATTCGGCGCTGAGCGCCGAAAAGACCGCCGGGAAAATCTCACCCCCGCCCGGGTCGCACAAGATCGCATCGTCATCCTGGATGATCAGGTATTCGTTGGTGTCGATGATGTAGTGGGGACGCTTCGGATCGCGCACGATGGCGATCCATTTGTGTTCGCCATCTTCATAAATGGTTTCGGCGGTCTTCATGCTGCTGCCTCCTCAAGATCATGCTTGGTCAGCTTTGCGAGCGAACCCTGAATTTCGCCGATGCTCCGTTCGAAATCACTCGAAACCTGTGTCAACGACACCGACAGGTTGCCGCCATAAGCCGCTTCAATCTTTGCCGAGCGTGCCAGGACGCTGCCCAGTTCGACCAATTGCACGGTGTCGGCAAGCATCTGGGACAAGCGGCGGGTGGTTGCGTGGCTTTCCTCCTGCCTGTCGGCCAGAACCCCGTTCAGCCGGGAGTGCAGGACATCCTTGACCAGACTCTTGCCGAGTGCGTTACATATACCCGCTGTGGCTTCCAGCATCTGGTTCAGCCGTGCCTGTTTGAGCAGCGCAGTAACCGTGTTGACGCTGTCGTAGGTCATCTCGCTCAGGACGGCCATCTGCTTTTGCAGGTCAATGGCGAACCGGCGCAGTTCGTTGGACAAGACCCCGAAGCCGAGCGCCGCGGTGCCCGCGCGCTTGGCCAGAAATATCGCGTTCATCGCCATCAGGTTGATCGTGAAGGCCGTCGCGATCACCTTCTTGATTTCCTCGTTGATGAGGACGATGCGGCGCAGCTGCTGTCCCCTTTGATTAGCTATCGTCATGATGTCGCGCCTTCCTGCCGCGTCTTCCGTCAAGATAGGTCCATGCCGCTGTCAAGCTTCCAGAACATAGGCTCCCGGTGCCTCGGCAAGCGCCGGGTAAGCTTTGGTCGCCACCGGCCCCGCCTTCACCAGCTCGCCTGACTGGGGCTTCAGCCATTCCATCCAGTCCTCCCACCAGCTACCTGGCTGCGCTTTGGTTCGCTCCCGCCAGGTATCCGGCGTGTCATGCCTTTCGGCCGTTCCGACGCGGTACTCCCGTTTGGGCGGATTGACGACGGGATTGACGATGCCGAGGATATGGCCGGAGCTTGACAGTACGAAGCGCTTCGGCCCGGACACGACATTGTTGATTCGGAAGGTCTGCCGCCATGGCGCCACGTGATCATCTTCGGCGCTCACCGCGTAGACCGGCTGGGCGATCCGTTCCAGGTCGATCTTTTCTCCCGCCACCGTCAAGCTGTCCTTCTTGATCAGGTTGTTGTTGAGGTAGAACTCCCGCAAGTACCACTGGTGCATCGCGGCCGGCATGCGCGTGGTGTCCATGTTCCAGAACAAAACGTCGAAGGGTGGCGGCTTCTCGCCATACAGGTAGCCGTGGACCACGTAATGCCAGACCAGGCTGTTGGAACGCAACAACCTGAAAGCACTGGCCATTTCCTTGCCGTCCAGAAAGCCCTTGTCATTCATGGCGCTGGACAGCCACTTGAAACTGCTCTCGTCGAGGAACACTTCTATGTCACCCGGCTTGTGGTAATCGACCAGGGTAGTGAATAAGGTCACGCTCTGAACCGGGACTTGAGCGGCGGCATAGCGACGGTTGGCCCATGCCATATATGTGGTCAGTGCCGCGCCGCCGATACAGTAACCGACCGCGTGCACCTTGCTCGCGCCGCTGATGGCGCGCGCCGCTTCCACGGCGGCGCCGACGCCGTCGGTGATGTAGTCGTCGAAACTCACGTCGCGCATGCTTTGATCGGGATTCTTCCAACTCGTGATGAAGACGCTGTAACCCTGGTCGAGCAGAAACTTGATCATGCTTTTCTTCGGTGTCAGATCGAGGATGTAGTACTTATTGATCCATGGCGTGACTATCACGATCGGCTTCTCAAAGTTCTTCTCCACGGTCGGTGCGTAATGCAGCACTTCCAACAGGCGGTTGCGGAACACCACCTTGCCGGGTGTGGTCGCGAGATTCTTGCCGACGGTGAAATCGTCCGGGTTGGTCATGCGCACATTGCCGGCCTTGAGGTCGGCAAGAAAGTTCTGCATGCCATTTACCAGGCTTTCGCCATTGGTCTCGATGGCTTTGCGTATCGCCACCGGGTTGGTCCACAGGAAGTTGGTCGGCGCCATGGCATTCAACCATTTGCGCCACCAGAAGGCGGCGCGGCGGCGATCCTTGTTCGACATCCCGGGCGTCTCATAGAGCATGTCCTGCATCTGGTGCGTAAACAGCAGGTACCACTCCTTGGCGATGTCCCAGCTGGCCGTCTGCTGCCATTGCGGGTCACTGAATCGCGTGTCGTCCGCGTGAGGCTTGACCAGGTCTTCGCTCGGCATCCCCATCGAGCGTTGCCACGAATGCCATTGCAGCGCCATCAGGTCGGAGGAAAAATTCCCCAATTCCTCAGCCAGTTCCTGCGGGTGTGACAGCCACGCCAATTGTGCATGCAGCAACGGCGTTGCCATTCCCATCGGGTCGACATTGCTCTCGATCGCCTGATTTACGGCGTGCCACGTGGCATGCGGTGAAATGGGTGTCTTGGAGGTGATACTCATGAGCTGCTCCTTAATCTACAATTCAGTTCAGCGTGAAGCTTTCGGCGTAGTGCGGCACGACCACATCGCGCCAATGCAGGCGCTTCCCAATCTCCGCGGCAAATGCGGCAGTCGTGTCGGCCTCGCCATGCACGACGAAGCAGCGCTCGGGCGGTTGGGCGAAATTTCGCAGCCAGCCCAGCAAGCCTTCCTGGTCGGCATGCGCCGACAATCCGCCGATGGTATAAATGTCCGCGCGTACCGGAACCTCCCTGCCGAACAGGCGCACGCGCCGGGCGCCATCCACCAGTCGACGGCCCAGCGTGCCTGCGGCTTGAAAGCCGGTGATGATCACCGAGCATTCCCGTCTCGACAAGTTGTGTTGCAGGTGATACTTGATCCTCCCTGCATCGCACATGCCGCTCGCGGAAATGATCACGGCACCACCGTGTATCTCGTTTAATGCCATCGACTCCTGCACATCCTGGCTGAAGCGGATGCGCGGCCGGTCCGGATGATCGTGCTGCCAGTCTATCAACGCGCTGGTTTCTGCATCGAGCAGGTGGCGATGCTTGATGGTCAATTCGGTGGCGGAAATCGCCATCGGCGAATCGACGTAGATGTTCAGTGACGGCAGTCGGCCGCGCCGGACCAGATCGGTCAGGACGAAGAGCACTTCCTGAGTGCGCCCGACCGAGAACGCCGGCATGATCACGTTGCCGCCCTTCTTGTGCAGCGTCGAGTCGATTGCTTCCACCAGTTCATCTTCCGTGGCCGCCATCGGCTTGTGCAGCCGGTTTCCGTAGGTTGACTCGATCAGCAGAATGTCGGCCGCGCTGACCAGCTCCGGATCGCGCAGTACTGGGCGCATGGGTTGGCCGAGATCGCCGGACATGACCAACTTGCGAATCTTGTGCCGGGATTTTCCGCCCTCCTCAAGCCAGATTTCGGTAATGGCTGAGCCGAGGATGTGGCCGGCGTCCCGGAATATGCAGCGAACCGCGGGATGGGGGAAAAACTCGACGCCGTAGTCGATGGCTTTCAACTGCTTCAGGCAGGCCTGGGCTTGCGCCACGGTGTATAGGGGCGCGCGTTCCCAGCCGCGCCTGGCATGGCGGCCGTGAAAATGACGGTTCTCCCATTCCGCCTCCTTTTCCTGGATATGGGCGGAATCGAGCAGCATCACCTGCAGGAGATCCGCCGTCGCCGCCGTCACATATACGGGGCCGTGATATCCCAGTGCCGTGAGCCGGGGCAACAAGCCGGAGTGATCCAGATGGGCGTGGCTGAGGAGGACGAAGTCGAGCAGGGATACGCCAAACCCAAGCGCGGAAAGGTTCTTCCGATAGGATTCGCGCCCGCCCTGAAACATGCCGCAGTCAAATAGGAACCGAAGCGTCTTCGGGGTGCTCGTCTCCGCCTCGATCAGATAACAGGACCCGGTGACCTCCGCCGCGGCACCGTAGAATGTGAGTTGCATGATAAGGTGTGATGATGCGCGGGCCTTTGGTGGAGGCTTTGATCTGGGTCAAGCAAGCTCCGGCGGGGATTGATCTGGGTCAAGCAAGCTCCGTAAGCCTTGCCTATAATCAAATCGCAGTCTCACATTTGCCTGGGAGAACGGCATGTTTAAGCATATTCTGGTTCCAACCGACGGTTCGTCACTATCCACCGATACGGTCAAGCGCGCAGTGGCTTTCGCCAAGGAAATCGGCGCAAAGATCAGTTTCTTCTACGCCAAGCCCGACTATCCGGTGGCGTATTACGGTGAGGGAGCGCTGATCGATCCGACCACGCCCGAGAAATTTGCCGAGATGGCCGACAAGCAGGCCAAGGAGATACTCGGCGCAGCAGCGGCCGCAGCCGGCGAGGCGGGTGTGGGTTGTGCCTCGGTGAGTACCATCAGCGACATCCCTTATGAAGCAGTCATCGAAGCGGCAAGCTCGGCAGGTTGCGATCTCATTTTCATGGCATCGCATGGCCGCAAAGGCATCAGCGGATTGCTGTTGGGGAGCGAAACCCAGAAGGTGCTGACCCACTCCAAGATTCCGGTGTTGGTATATCGCTGATCGCGGCCGAGGCCTTTAGCGCTCAGCGCCGGCTTTATTCGCGGTCGAGGACCCGGTTATTGCAGGTTGCGGCGATGGTGCAGCGGTTGACTTCCTCCGAACTGCGCTGGATGAAGCAGGTGAACATGCTGGAGGCGGCGCATACCGCCCAGAAGCAGAAGAAACCGATGGAGTAGGTCGCGGTCCTGGAGAAATGCGTGGGTTCACCAAACAGGTAGAGTTCCTGCGGGTCTATCAGGGTGAAGAACACCACTTCGGCAAAGCCGGCGACGACAAACGAGGGCCAGAGAATCCAAATCAACTGTTTCATGCTGATCTCCTGAAGGCGAGTGGTTTCATTTTATGTCTAAACGATTTGCTTGAAAAGGCCATCAGCCTTACTGCGCCGACGGGCCGGAAACATCCGCACCCCCCAGTACCGTTTCACCGGCCGCGGGCAAGACGACATTGCCCAGTACCCGCCATGTGCCGGCATCGTCTTCCACCAGGACCAGCCAGTGACCAGCCGCCGGGAGCCTGAAAGGCCCGCGGTAGATTCCATTCTGCAGCGTCAATGCCTGGCTCTGGTCGAGCCCTGCGCGCGTCGGATGGCTGATCGTCACCCTGACTTTCGCCGGCGGCGCAAAACCGGGTTCTTTCGCGCTTAACCTGACACTGACGCTACTCAGGGTCAGGCGCAAGCCCGCTTCAATGCCAAGCAGCCGCGCCTTTTCGCTGAGCGCCAGCGTCTGGTTGATGGCCAGTCCCTTCTTGTAATAGTCCTCGGTCACCAAGCCGTCGCTGGAGACTATGGCCAGCCAGAGGGTGATGAAGCTGGCGACCACCACCAGGCCCGGGCCGGCCATCAGGAACCAGGGCCAACGGTGGCGGTACCACGGCTCAGCGCCGGCACCAGACAAAGCTTGCGGGGGCCTTTCCGTCATGGCATCAGGAAACTGGCTTTCTCATGCACCGCAATTTTGTCATCGCTGATCGCCTTGACGTCAAAGTAGATGCGATTGGACCCTTTCTTGCCCGAATCGGGAGGCACGCGCACCGGCACCAGCACGATCCGCGCTCCTGCGGCGGGAATCTCGACGATTCGTTCGGCCGCGATATCGATGCCTTCCAGCCCGCTGACGCTGATCGCATAGCGGTGCATGGCCTCGCTGACATTCATGATCTGCAGGCGGTAGAGATTCTCGATCAAACCGTTTTCGACTTCCCGTGACAGGCTGTTGCGGTCGCGGATCACATCGACCTTGAGTGGCAGGCGCGTGGCGATGCCGTATGCGGCGGCCACCACAATGCCGGCCAGGATCGCGCCGTAGATCACCACGCGCGGCCGGATCAGGTGAGCGAGAATTTCCTTGCGGCCCCAATGCTGCTGCATGGCGTGCTCGGTCGAGTAGCGTATCAGTCCTCTCGGATACTCCATCTTGTCCATCACCTGGTCGCAGGCATCGATGCAGGCGGAACAGCCGATGCATTCATACTGCAGCCCCTTGCGGATGTCGATGCCGGTCGGGCAGACCTGGACGCAAATGCCGCAATCGACACAATCCCCCTTGCCCGCCGACTTGTAGTCGACCTTCCTGGATCGTGATCCCCGGGGTTCGCCGCGTTCGTTGTCATAGGTCACCACCAGGGTGTCCGGGTCGAACATGGCACTCTGGAAGCGGGCATAGGGGCACATGTACTTGCACACCTGTTCGCGCATGTAGCCGGCATTGCCGTAGGTGGCAAAGCCGTAGAAGCAGATCCAGAAGGTCTCCCAGGGGCCCAGACTGAAACTCAGCACCGACTGGCTCAAGGTCTTGATCGGCGTGAAATAGCCGACGAAGGTGAAACCCGTCCAGAATGCAAAGACCATCCAGACAAGGTTCTTGGAAGTCTTGAGCGCCAGCTTGCGGCTGCTCATCGGCTGCTGGTCCAGTTTCATCCGGGCGACGCGGCCACCTTCGATCTTTTCCTCGATCCACAGAAAGATTTCCGTATATACCGTCTGCGGACACGCATAGCCGCAGAACAAGCGCCCACCGATGGCGGTGAACAGGAACAGGCCGTATGCCGCAATGATCAGCAGGACCGACAGGTAGATGACGTCCTGCGGCCAGAAGATCAGCCCGAAAATATAGAACTTGCGCTCGACCAGGTCGAACAACACTGCCTGCCGCCCATTCCAGGGCAGCCAGCAAAGTCCGTAATACAGCAGTTGGGTAAACCACACCAGGAGCCAGCGCCAGTTGGCGAACCGGCCGGTGACGGAGCGCGGATAGATCTTCCTGTGGACTTCGTACAGCGGGGCGGCCGGCAGCTCCGCCTTGCCCGTCAGTTCAGTTTGCCGCTCCGCCTGGGGAGGTGGAAGGATAGATTCGTCCTGACTCATGAGCTTATATTAGAAAACTCTAATTTTACCAAGAAAAAAACTCCCCGGGGTTATCCGGGGAGAGGGATAGTGTTACTACTTTCCGGCGGGTGCCGCAGCCGGTTGCGCGGGCGCAGCCTTGACACCACCGCCGAGGCCATAGACGTAGGCCGCCAGGACATGAACCTTGGCCTCGCCGAGAAAATCCTTGTGGGCAGGCATCACATTGTTGCGTCCCTTGGTGATCGTTTCCACGATGGTTTCTTCCTTGCTGCTGTATAGCCAGGTCTTGTCGGCCAGATTGGGCCAACCCGCCGCCGCGTTGCCCTTGCCTTCCGGTCCGTGACAGGCGACACAAACCACGGCGTAGCGTTCCTTGCCCTTGGCGGAGAGGATCGCGTCATTGGAGAGACCCGACAGCGAACGAACATAGTTGGCGATCTCCTTGGCACCCGTTGCGCCGCCGACCGCATCCGGATTGCCGCCATAGGGCGGCATGACGCCGACCCGACCACCGAGAATCGAGACTTTGATCTGCTCAGGCTCGCCTCCCCACAACCAGTCGTCATCGCTGAGATTGGGAAACCCCTTGGCGCCCTTTGCGTCGGATCCGTGGCACTGAGCACAATAGGTCAGAAACAGGCTCCGGCCGATTTCCCTGGCCTTCGGGTCGGCGGCGACCTTGCTCAAATCCTGACTCTTGTAGGCGTCGAAGATCGGGTCGAACTTGGCGTTGGCATCGGCGATCTCCTTGTCATACTGCCCACGGGAAGACCAGCCGAACTGCCCGGCATAACTGCCCAGGCCGGGATAGACGGCCAGATAGCCCAGGGAAAAGACCACGGTGATATAAAACATCCAGCGCCACCAGTTGGGCATCGGGTTGCTGTACTCCTCCAGGTTCTCATCCCAGACATGGCCCATGGTTTCGCCCGGCGAGTTCTTGGCCCGGTCCTGTATCCACAAGAATATGCCGCAGCCGACCACGCTGACCAGCACCAGCACGGTGATGTAGACGTTCCAGAAGCCACTGACAAAATCGCTCATGATGCTTTCCTTTCGTTTTGCTCGACGGAGGAAACCCGGTACAACTGGCCATTTCCGGGCCTTTCCAGCGGCTCGTCATCCGTGAAGGGCAGCAGTGCCGCCTCCTCGAACGCTTGCTTGCGCCTTCCGCTATAGGTCCACCAGACGATGCCGATGAACATGGCAAACATCACCACGGTAAACAACGAACGCAGATCGTTGATGTCCATGTTCATTTGGTCTGCTTGAGAGTGGTTCCCAAGCCCTGCAGGTAGGCGACCAGCACATCCAGTTCGGTCTTGCCCTTGAGTTGCTCACGGGCCCCGGCAATTTCCTGATCGGTGTAGGGAACGCCGACCATGCGCAAGGCCTTCATCTTGGCATCGATGTCCTCGCTCCTGGCCGGGCGGTCCAGCCAATAGTAGGCCGGCATGTTCGACTCAGGCACCAGGTCGCGCGGCTGCAGCATATGGGTGCGGTGCCATTCGTCGGAATAGCGGCCGCCAACCCGGGCCAGATCCGGACCGGTGCGTTTGGAGCCCCACTGGAACGGATGGTCGTAGATGAACTCGCCCGCCACCGAGTAGTGACCATAACGTTCGGTCTCGGCACGGAACGGACGTATCATCTGCGAGTGGCAGTTGAAGCAGCCCTCGCGCAGGTAGATGTCGCGACCGGCCAGGCGAACCGCATCGTAGGGCTTGAGGCCGGCCACGGCTTCGGTCGTCGATTTCTGGAAGAACAACGGAACGATCTCGACGAGGCCGCCCACGCTGATCGTCAGGATGATCAGGACGATCATCAGGCCGATGTTTTTTTCGATTTTGTCGTGCGTTAGCATGATTTCATTCCCTCCGGTCAGGCGTGCGACGCCGCGGGCACCAGCACCGGCGCGTCATACGCCTTGCCGTTGGCGATGGTCTTGAACATGTTGTAAGCCATCAGCAACATGCCCGCCAGGAACAACAGACCGCCCAGCAGACGGATCGTATAGAACGGGTAAGTCGACTTCACCGACTCGACGAAGGAGTAAGTCAGCGTGCCGTCGACGTTGGTGGCGCGCCACATCAGGCCCTGCATCACGCCGGCGATCCACATCGCGGCGATATACAGCACCACCCCGACGGTGGCGATCCAGAAATGCGTATTGATCAGCTTGACGCTGAACATTTCATTCCTGCCAAACACGCGCGGCAGCATGTAATAACAGGCGCCGATCGACACCATCGCGACCCAGCCGAGCGCCCCGGAATGCACGTGGCCGACGGTCCAGTCGGTGTAATGGGACAGGGCGTTGACGGTCTTGATAGACATCATCGGTCCCTCGAAGGTCGACATGCCGTAGAAGGACAACGAGGTGATCATGAACTTCAGGATCGGATCGTCACGCAGCTTGTGCCAGGCACCCGACAGCGTCATGATGCCGTTGATCATGCCGCCCCAGGACGGCGCCAGCAGGATCAGCGAGAACAGCATGCCCACCGATTGCGTCCAGTCGGGCAGCGCGGTGTAATGCAGGTGGTGCGGACCCGCCCAC
>Ga0163199_1000652_pt1 | contig 21807 bp, 21 predicted proteins | sample PL_2010_150m_FD_113537 | JGI IMG/M metagenome (GOLD analysis project Ga0163199, IMG submission 113537) | Freshwater microbial communities from Powell Lake, British Columbia, Canada to study Microbial Dark Matter (Phase II) - PL_2010_150m | ecosystem: Environmental > Aquatic > Freshwater > Lake ...
CAAGGCCAGCGCAGTGGAAAAAAGCAGTGGGACCAGCACCCCCGCGCTAGCATTGTTCCAATGTCTGGACAAGCAACTAATTTTGACCATAAATATTTTCTCCTCAAGGATCTAGTTATTTTTTTACCTTCTGAATTCGCGACGAGCCGCTGGTTAGAACTGGAACTGCAGGCCGATCGTGGCTTGCTTATAGTCGCGCTGGGACGGATTCAACGGGTTCTGCTTGTCGAATTTGACTTTGGCGAATTCGCCCGTCACCTTGAGTTTTTGGCCGTCGATGTAATAGTTGGCACCGACGCTGTCCCACTTCCTGTCGCTATATCCTGAAGTCAGGTGATAGGTCGCTTTCTCGTGGCGCGCGAAGAACTGAAGGCGACCCATCCCGGTCTTGCCTGGCAGCATGTAGGCGCCTTTCAGATAACCACCGCCCAGTTCGGTGTTTTGTGGCAAGAGCGGATCCACTGACACCGCATTGATGGCGTTTCCGGTCTTGTAGCGCATGACCGCGCCCGACAAGGTATAAGTACCGCTGCTAAAGGGTTGCTCGTAGAAGAAATCCGCCGTCGACGCCTTATAGTCCTGCGGCCGGCTCCTGGTGAGGAAATCTCCGTAGGCAACTTCCTTCTGGAAATCCTGTGCAAAACCGATGGTCAGCACTTTCTTCGTTCCCAGATAAGTGCCGAGATAACCGTATTCCGCTTCCGGATCCAGCAAACTCAAATGCACGCGCCCGGTAATACGCGGATTTTTCCTCGGTACGTTGTCACCCTCGCGACCATTCGCCACCATCACCCGGTACTGAAACTTGCCATTGGCGAGATTTCCCCAGACCGCCGCACCGGTGTCCCGACTGCCACCCCAGGGAGAATATGCGAGCCACTCGGCGCGATCCATTGTCAATGGATCAAGACAGGCTTCGAGATTTTCGCGGGAGAACGTATTCTTGAAGCGACCCACGATGAATCGGACCGGATCCGTGTAATCGAGAGTGACATACGCGTCGCGATAGTAAACGCTCTTGTCGACATCGCCCCCCTTGCCGTCGTTGCCTGCTTCCAGTTGCGCGTAGAAGCCAACGTAATCATTAACCTGTCCGTTGAACAGGAGGCGGTTACGGCGCAGGAAAAAGTCGCTGGTACTACCCGCATCGGTGGCCGACGTGTATCCGCGGTTCTGCCCCCAAACCTGTACGGAGTAACCGATCGTCAAATAACTCTCGTTATTGAAGGGGATGGTGGGACCAGCTTGCGTCGAGGTGCTCAAACCAGCCAGAAGCAGCGCTCCGGCTTGAACCAGACCGAGTCCGACGAGGCGGTTCTTTCTTGCATTGGATTTCGTATTCATCAATGTATCCCCTTAGTTTATTTTGTATAACGTTTGTTAAGTTCAGCCGTATTCCCAGACTTGTGACAGCCCTCGCAAGCTTCGACCACTTTCAGGCGCGAATCGATGATCATTCCCTCGTGGGCGAGTTCCTTCTTGACAAGGCGATCCTTGCCCTTGTGACAACCCACACAGGAACCATTCACCGACTTGTGATCGAAATGCCACGGAGCGGTTTTGCGATCCATTTTTTGGACTGCTGCTCGAGTGCCATTGTGGCACTTGAAGCATGATGAGGCACCCATGCCGCAGGCATTGGCGCTGGCGATCGGCGAAAGCGCCGCCGCATATTCCCTCAGGTTCCCGATGGCTTCTTGCCCCCAGCCGGCGTCGGCAGTGCTGAGCGGGGCAGCTTGGGACTGCTGTTCAGCGACCAGCGACAGCCAAGCGACCGTCGACCCAGACACCAGGACGGTGAACACAGTGGCGGCAATCAACCAGCGTCTGTAGTTGTTGCCCACCTGACTGGCGATCTTTCTGATGCTCATTTAGCGACTCCTAGGTTGGGGGTTCTTTCCGGACTACCGGCCTGATTTGCGCCAACATCCAAATCCTGACCTGCGACCTTCTCCGCTTTTAACTTGGCCAGCGCCTGCTCGATATCTCGCTCACTCAGGCCACCATCGCCACACAAGCACACGGGCCCGGCGGACTTGAACTTAAGGCGCCCCGTTGGTGCTGGCAAGGCACCTGGCGATTTCGAGATCGGCAAGGGTGCGGGTGTAGCAATTTCCGCCGAAACCACCGTCGCGGCGCCAACCGGAGCAATGCCGCCGACCGCTATCGACACCGGCACCAGAAACGCTGCAACCCATCCGGTCATTTTGCGCATTTAAAACATTCCCGAGTACGCTCAAGGTACTGACATCGATTCATGAGCATATTGTGTGCCATCTAATCATAATTAGATAAAACATGTGCTTATCTCAATTCACCGGATGTACGCACATTGCAAAATTTATCCATCCCTGGTGTTTATTTCAATTTGCAACCGCGCGTCGCGCCTCGTCCAATCGAATCGGCGCGGCCACCGCCAGATCCTCGAGCCGGTAAGTCGCGGCCTGTGCTTCCCGCAACGCGACGCGCAATATGGACCGGGTGTCCGGTGCCATGTGGGGATTTCGATCCAGCATGGACTGAAACATCCGCGCATAGTGTTCGGCGGGCGCGACCTCGATATGCATTTCAACGTGATACTCGCCGGGCGGCGCCTTGACCTGTGCGCTGACCGTCGCTCTGCCTCCAGGCGGAATGCGGGTATCGGACAACTCGCGGTCCATGTCAACGCTGACCATCCTGCCTATCATGTGACGCGCAATTTCCCGCGTTCCAGTCGCATCGCGCAGATGCAGGCTGACCGTTACCTTCGGGACCACGTAGGTCGGAAAGAAATGCCCGACGCCCGGAGCCGAGATGATGGCTTGCACGGCGAGACTTGATGCGTCGAGCCGTTTCACTTCGAGCTCGCGCCGGAGCCCGTTTGCGACCATATCCCTGTCATGGACCCCGCGCCATAGGTGGCGCCGGTCCGGCATGTGGCAACCCTGACAGCTCAATCCTTGCAGGGCGGCGGGGCTTGCGCGCCATTCTTCATAGGTATTCTCGATCAGTTTTCCCGCAAGACTCCTGCCTTGCGGCGGAAATTGATGGCAGGTCGAACAGAAACGACTGTCCTGAAACGCCCGTTCCGCCACGAATCCATTGTGCGGCTGACGCGGCGCCGAATTCAAATCCGCTGTCGTCAATGTGTTCCGGGAATTCGCCGGCGGTCCGAAGTATTGATGCCGGCGTACATGACAAGCGGCACAAACCAGCCCCCGCAGGTGCAGGTCGCTGCTCACGTAGGACGGTACCGGATCCTGCGGAGCATTCGCCCAACCATGCTGTAGGGCGGTCAGCGCCTTCTGTTCGGCGAGTGGCGCGTGGCAGCGCAAACAGCTATTCGATTCATCCTGGCTGAGCACCCGAAACTGCCAGAGTATTCCAGGTCCGATGCTGCGACTGTGCAGACTGGTACGCCAATCAGCGTATTGCGACGCATGGCAGGTGCCACAGCTTTCGGGAGCCAGCGAGGCCTCGCGGGCCGCGAAATCCGGCGGCGGCGCGCCCTGCGGCGCCACGGGTTGCGCCCAATGGCGCGCCAGAAACTGCGCCGTTGCGTCGGACGGCACTTGATCCGATACGACCGCACGATAAACCAGCCACGCGCCGACGGCCAGCGTCGCTGGAATCATCAGGATCGCAAGACGCGCTCCGAAACGCCGCATACTGGATTTCATGCCGACAAAAAAATCGGGTGCCAGCATCGAAATGCCGGCACCCATGACCAGGAGTGATCTTGCACGCGGGCGCTACAGCCGCCCGCGTCTCGACTAACTATCTCTCAACCACCGCACGGATTGGCCGGTGCCGCACCGCCGCCGTCGCGGCTGGTGTTGGTGCCACCTGGAAGCTTGTATGCCTTGTCCTCCAGGAGGATCGCATTGGCGTTCGGCGCATAGGAGTCAATGATCTTGCGCAACGCCACCTTGGCCGCGCTATTGGCAGGGCGGAAGAACGATTTGACATCGGTACGCCACGGCGAACTGGCCGGCAGGATATTGTCGCCTGTCGACTGTGGAAGGTTAGACAGCGAATTCCACTCTATCATGGCTCCGTCGTAGAAACGCGTCGGACGTCCGAGTATCACAGAGCTCGCCATGCCGGTAATCATCGCGCGGAAGGTGGTCTCGCAGAACACGTAAACCATGTCGCCGGCTTGGTAGGCATTGCCGGCGCCCACCAGCGCTTGCTGATACACGCCATTCACCATGCTGCCGTAGGTCATGCCATTGCCAGCCGAATCCGCCTCGCCGTTCATGTAACTCACGAGCTGGGCTTTGGACTTGTAACTGAAGCCCTTGGTGGAATCAAGCAGATTGGCGAAATTCAGGTCGAGCGCACCGTTCGGATGCCCCTGCCGCGAACCGTTGTTCTGGAACGAACCCATGTAGTCATAGGTGGGAGCAGCATCGCAGTAAGCGGCGGTGCCGCAACCGCTGGTGGGACCGTCGTTCAGCTCGCGCTTGTAGCCGGCGCTGTACTGGGTGATGGTACGCGCGTCCCAGAGGAACACGCCGGTTCCCTTCAATCGGGTGGTCGGCGAGTCGGGGACGATAGCCAACATGTCGCCGACAGTGGCGATCATGGAGGTGTTGTCCACCGGCAGGCTCTTCACCGAGAAGCGCCCTTCGTTGGTCGGGGCAATAGGATTGGCCGCGAAATCGGCGGCGACCATCGCGCCACTGTCAAACTGCCACTTGTTTCCGCCATTCAGGATGGAAAGATTCTTGGCGTCCACACCCCAGTAGTGCAGGGCCAGCCAGGCGCGGCCCTGGCTCATGACGTTATTGCTGCTGGCCGTGCCCTGGGCGATAACGATCATGTCGTTGATTGGATCGATATCGTACTTCTTGAGCATCGCATCGATACTGGGGCCGTCGAGGACCAGGCTTGGCGTACTGATCACGCCGTTCGAGCGCGTCATGACCCACTCTGCGCTGGCCGCCAGATAGGTGAACACGTTGATGCCGTTCGACTGGAAATACGAATACTGACCTGTGACCGCCGGCGGAGTGCCGCTGCTGACGGTCTCGCCGGTGGTCACTTGCAGGATCACCAGCTTGCCCTTGATGCCCGCCGGACGCTGGTTGAGCCAGTCGTCTTTCCAGCGCTTGAGCGTCGCGCCGGTGATCAGGCCATTGACATTGCTGTTGAAATCGGTTGCCGATTCATTGGTAATATCCGCCGGAGAATTAAGTCTGACCGGAACGGCCGTCGGAACGGCCGTAAGGCTGCCGTTATTCTTGTCTTCCCCCCCTCCGCCGCAGCCTGCCACCAACGCTGTCATCACCAGCAATGGCGCCACACAACGGCACAGGAACCGGTTACCTTGCCGGCCGTTAGCTTGATTGTTCTTCATAAACCCCTCCTCGTCGTGGATACCGTTTCCGCTTTGGATGACTGGGCTATAACGCCCGATGATCATACTGCCGACACCAAAAGCAGAATTCATACCACAAATTATTAATTATTCCATTCATACGCTTACTTAAATTAGGCATACTCACCACGATTGCACAATTCATCAAAAACCGCATTGCCTTTCAATTTGCAAGCCACCCGGCAAGCGACGTCCGGCGCCACCCTGACATTGCATAATTCATGCTTGAGGAAAGATTATCCGACGTGTGTTGCGATATAGAACCTACTCGATCGCCGCTTTCCCCGTGAGTTTTCAACAATATCAGATGGGTAGGTAATTGGCGCGCAAGTTGCTTTGCTCTTGCTCGAGCCGTTAAGGATTTCCAAGAATGTTGCTTTACGGAATTTTCAGGCCTATCGGCGTGCTATGGGTCGGGTTACGACATCGCCTGGTTCGAGCCAACAAGTTGGGGCTTAAGCAGGTAGATCTGCCCGGACACGGCATTCTATGGGTGGACGAGTCTCTCAATTTTGTGGGAGATAACTGTCTGCGCACCAATTTGCTCACGAAACTGGTATTGGACAAAGCCGCCGCCGGTGCGATTTTCGAAATCAGCTCGGATAACCTGAGTGCTATCGAGACGATCCCTTTCATGCTTCCAAATTGCAATTGCGAGCATCTTGCGACGATCCATGAAGCCCTATGCCAGAAGATCTACGTTCGCAAATGCGAACCCGATTCCACGCCCCGCGATCCAGGGAACCATTCTCCCAGTTGAGGGGTTTGATCCGAACGCGACGAATTGATATCCGAGGTAAGTACCAATGGCCAGCCTTCCATGTAACAGCGTCAATATCGACACTCCCTCCATCGTGACCGAACCGCGTAACGTGACGCGCGCATTTCTGGTCCTGGGATTCTTCGTTGTCGTTTCACTCAGCTCTTTCGCGGTGGATCATCGCTTCATCTATTTTTCCGCCTACCTTTGGTTTGGATTCATCTATGGCATGTCGCTTCAATACGGCCGATTCTGCATGGCATCCGCGATTCGCGACCTTTTCGCGGTAGGTGTACCGCGCATGGCCGTAGGCATCATGATCGCGGTGGTGTTATTCAGTCTGATATCCGCCTATGTGACCGTGGTCGGGAAAAGCACATTCCATCCCTCGCCGATCGGTTTCTATTCCGTAATCGGGGGGCTGATTTTCGGCATCGGCATGGTGTATACGGGTGGCTGCGCCTCCGGTTCGCTCTACAAGACCGGGGAAGGCAGTGTTGCGGCACTGCTGGTGGTGCTGTCGCTCAGCTTCACCCAGGTATTCATGGTAGACGCTGGTGGCTGGATGAACCAGCTGGTACCCATGTCATGGACCGAATCCGCCCTCGCCAAGGGACTGCCGGCGGTCATCACGCCGACCGACGGCTGGTACGATCAATTTCTTGCCGGCTACGTCTGGAATCTTTCGGCAACCACTGTCGGCCAGTTGCTTGGCTTCACCAGTGTAGTTTCCGCTGCGTTTATCGGCAACTCCCTGATAAACTCGATCATACCGGCGGCGCTTATCCTCGCCGGGATCTACCTGCGTTGGTACCGCAAGGGATACTTGCGCGGAAATGAGGCGCAGTACCGGGGTTTGAGTACCGAACTCGCCGGATACTGGAGCATGATTACCGCATCCCGGCGCACCGCGATCGCCGGGCTGGTGCTCGGGATTGCCGCGGGCCTGCACATGTGGGTCATGCAAGGATTGCAAAACCGTCTGGGCATTGCGAATGCCGGGGAATTGCTGACCGCCATGGGTTATACGGATGGACTAAGCATTCAGGATACGATTTTCGATCCGGGCTATTTCTACATCACCACCCAGGAGGCCCAGGGCGCCGCCTGGATAGTCCAGAAACTTGGGTTCAATGTGATGGACAGTATCTTCTTCGGACTCGACAACGGCGTGCCAAATCCGCTCCTGAATCCGGTTCTTTGGATGTCGATCGCCCTTGTTGGCGGTGCTGCGGTGATGGCATTGCTGAATAATGAATTCAAGCTCAAGCTGCCGACTGCGGAGATCGCCACCTGGGCAATCTTCGGGGGGATCCTGATGGGGATCGGCGCACGCGTAGGCCTCGGCTGCAACATTGGCGCATTTTTCGCCACCGTCACGAATGGCGACCCATCGGGCTGGCTGTTTGGTCTGGGCATGACCGCGGGCGGGTACATCGGCGTGAAATTCTTCAACTGGTGGATCGAACGAAAGATGGCCAAGGAAATGGCAGCATTCGATCTTTAACGAATCTGGAACTCAAGGAAGGTATCTAAGCCATGGCAGTAAAATTCGAGAAAACCGGCGATGGAATGTATATGCTGGATGTTCAAGGCTACGTTTGTCCTCATCCACAGTTGTATACCAAGAAAGGTCTGGAAAAGCTGAAGCAGGGCGAGATTCTGGAATTGATTTTCGACAATCCGTCCTCCGGCGAATCCATCGTCGCGATGTGCCAGGCGGAAGGCAACGAGATCGTCGCCCAGGAAAAGGAAGGCGGCAAGACGACGATGCGCTGGCGCATTCGCAAGAGCTAGGCCACCCGGATAAAGAGCTTTCATGAAAAAATATGTCTCGATGGTGATTGCGGTGGTCATGTTATTTCTGACCCTGATCATCACCTACAGTCTCGCACCAGCCGATCCTGGCGTCGCAGGCCAAGCCGCAACGGCCGCCGCAAAGCCACGCTGATCCGGTGAGTCCTTTAGAAAGCAGGAGATACCCCGGTGTTACTTGGCATCGTCGCCACAACCGAGTTCTGCGCTGAACACCTGGTGGGACTGACTTCCGCGGCAGCTGCACGTGGCTGGCGCTGTCGCGGGTTTCTGACCGACCGAGGGGTGAGACTGCTGCATTCGGCTGATCTGCTTGAACTGGTGGGCACGAATAGGTTGGACCTGGCTGTCTGCGAACATAGCTGGGAGATATACGGCAGCGGCGCGGCACCGGCTGGCGTCACCATGGCAAGTCAATACCAGAATGCGGAACTGGCCAACCAGTGCGACAAGGTCATCGTTCTCTAGATGAAAAAGAATATTCTGGTCATTGCCAAGAACAACCAGGTCGAAGCGCTGCGAGTGGCGGTCGGTCTGGTGCTTCTGGACGACACGGTGAAACTCGGCGTGGTCGGGGAGCTTGATGACAACCCGCAGATCCAGGAACAACTGGAGGTCCTGGAATTCGCCGATGTGCCCTACGAAATACTCAGGACTCAGGGCGATCTGATTAAAGCGCTGGCGCAAGATCTGATTTGGTCCGATGTGGCCTATGTCATATGAGTGTCATATGAGCACCGATCGACAGATTCTCATTCTCTATTCCGATGTCGCTGAGCCTCTGCTGGTAACACAACTGGCCGAAGCCATCACGGTCCTGGGATCGACGACCATCGTTCGCAGGCTGTGCGACGGCCAATACGAAAATGTCCTTGACGCCGTGGCTATCGTCGACAACGTGATCTATTGGCCGCCGGACATCGCCTGCTCTGACGGGCAATACCAAGGTCCGGGCGAATGATTGCATAGCCGCTGCGCTTGGCGGCTATTGCGGCAAGGCGACACCCCTCTCCCGGGCGCGGCTCTGCAATTGCCGGCGGTGGTCGTCGCGAATCTTTTCCCGCTCTTGCGGTGTGCCCGCAGCACGCAATCTGGCACGGTACGCCATTTGCTCTTCTTCCGTCATCAACTGAGGACCGAAGAATGCACTCATGACGCCTGCGCCACTAACTGCGACGCCGGCATTGCCACCTTTCGCACCTGCATTATTGCCGGCTACACCTGAATTGGAAACTGCCACGCCTGCGCTACTAGCGGCCACTCCGGCAGCGCCACCAGCCGCGCCCGCGTTCTTCCCCGGGATGGCAGGGAGACTATCCGCCCCGCCTGCATCTTGACCCGACACGGCCGTCGACGTTTCAGGGCGGAGAACGCCCTTCTCCTGCGCACGCAATTCCAATTCATTTCGATTTTCGGTTCGAATCCTTTCGGACAATTCCTGCGTTTTTGCGCTGCGCAGCCTGGCTCGATAGGCTGCCCGCTCTTCTTCCGTCATCAGTTGGGGACCAAAGATATTACCCAGTGAGCCACCTACCGGAGGGCGTCGTTCGGGCAACGCGACGCCTTTCTCGCGCGCGCGAACCTTCATGAGTTCGTAATGTTCGGCACGGATGGCTTCACTTTCCTGCGCAGTTTTTGCAGCACGGATCCTGGCACGATAGGCCACCTGTTCTTCCTCAGACAACAATTGCGGCCCGAAGTAGGAAGCGGTGATTTGCCGTGGGGTTTGCTCAAGTTTCTGTGCTTGCTCTTCGCCCTCCGCCAGCGGTGAAACTACAGCAAAGCACACAGTAAGCCAAACCAACACCACGCTCTTGAACATGATCTCTCTCCTCGCCAATACATGCGGGATTATCCATCAACCACCCGCAATATCGCGAGCGACCCGGGATTTTTCACGACGGACGCGAAACTCCATATTCAGGCCGGTCCATTGCTTCGCCTCTTCTTCAAGCGCCGCGGCGGTCATCGGCGAGGCGGACAACCAGGCATCATTCACCGTCATCTGAAAGCCGCGTTCAATGATGGCGACCGAGAAAGCCGGCGGGGAGTCATCGTCGCGTGCACGATGCAGCAGCGCCGCCAATCGCATGCTGAAGATCACTAGCCAGTCGCGCGGCTCGCGCGTCATCGCCTGAATTCGCTCCAGCTTACCGCGATGAACCAGCACGATTCGCGAGAGCCTTCCCTGGTCCATCTTGGAAAAACCTGGCATGTCGGCGTTGGCGAGGATGTAGGCGCTGTGTTTGTGGTAACTCGAATGCGCCACCGAAATGCCGATCTCGTGCAGGCGCGCGGCCCACAGCAAGAACTGGGCGTCGGTCTGGTCCTGGCCGTCGGCTTCCGGACGCAGTTGCAGCAGCAGGGCCAGCGCGCTCTGGCTGACACGCGCCGCCTGGCGCCGATCGACTTCATAGCGCTGCATGAAATGACCGACCGTCGCCTCGCGCTGATCGTCGTGGTGATAGCGTCCCAGCAAGTCATACAGCACACCCAGGCGCAACGCCCCCTCGGAGAAGAGCATGTGTTCCAGGCCGAATTCCTTGAATACCGCCGACATGATGCTCAATCCGCCCGGCAACACCGGCACGCGATCCGGCCGCAAGCCTTCGAGTCGCAAGTGGCCGACTTCTCCCGCGCGCAACAACAAATTCTTGAGTCGCTCGATGCCGCCCAGGGTGATGCCCGGCAGAGCGTCATCGTTGAGTCCATTCATCTCGAGCAGATCGGCGATCGCCTTGGCGGTTCCGGAGGAACCCACCGCCTCCTCCCAGCCGGTCTCGCGGTAGGCGGAAGCGATGGTTTGCAATTCCTTGCGTGCCGCCAACTCGGCATCCTTCACGGCATGTTTGACGATGCGCCCGCGCGGAAAGTATTTGAGGCTGTGACTGACGCAACCCATATACAGCGACTCGAGCCGTAGTGGCACGAAGTTGCGCCCGATGATGAACTCGGTCGAGCCTCCGCCGATGTCAACCACCAGTTGCTGGGTGTGCGGATTCGCCAAACAGTGGGCGACGCCCAGATAGATCAGACGCGCCTCCTCACGGCCTGCAACCACTTCGATCGGAAAGCCGAGCGCGGCCTCGGCCTGGGCGAGAAACTGCGGGGCATTCTTGGCCACGCGCAAGGTGTTGGTCGCGACCGCGCGCACCGCGCCGGGAAGAAATCCCTTCAGGCGCTCGCCAAATCTACCCAGCGTTTCCAAGGCTCGCAGTTGGGATGCGCCGTCGAGCGTTCTTTCCCCGGTTAGGCCGGCGGCCAGCCGCACCACTTCCTTGAGGGAATCCAGTGGATAAATCTGATTCCCGACAATGCGCCCGACCTGTAGGCGAAAACTGTTGGAGCCAAGATCAACCGCGGCAATCAGTTCGTAAGTCACGGAGCCTCCCGATCGGAAGCCGGCATTTTACACCCGCACCATTGGACGCAGACCCCGGCAAGGGGAGTCTGGACACTGCACGCCTGGAAAATGACCGATAATATGGACATCGTTCATCAGGCGACGATCTGCCTTCGCCGTCCATTCCATGCAATCCGCTAGCCGCAATCCCCCCAGACATTTCCTCAACCGCGAGCTGTCACTGCTCGCTTTCAACCGGCGGGTTCTGGCTCAGGCGGCCGACCCCAAAGTACCGCTACTGGAAAGATTGCGCTTTCTGTGCATCGTCTCATCCAATCTCGACGAGTTCTTCGAGATTCGTGTTGCCGGCCTCAAGGAGCAGATCAAGCTGGGCAGCCTGACTCCGGGCGCCGACAACCTGTCGCCGCAGGAAGTATTCCTGCGTGTCGGATTGGAGGCGCATACGTTGATCGCCGAGCAATATGCCTTGCTGAATGATGCGATTCTGCCGACGCTGGCCAATGAAGGGATCGTGTTTCTCCGTCGCAGTTTATGGAGCGAACCCCAGAGCAAGTGGATACACGATTACTTCCGGCGCGAGGTGATGCCGGTGCTGACGCCGATCGGACTTGACCCGGCCCACCCCTTTCCGCGTGTGCTCAACAAGAGCCTGAATTTCGCCGTCGAGTTGGAAGGCACCGATGCCTTCGGCCGCAGTTCGGGTGCCGCCATCGTACAGGCGCCACGGGCTTTGCCGCGCGTTATCCGGCTGCCCAGGGAACTTACCGGGATCGATTACGCCCACGTATTTCTTTCATCGATCGTGCACCAGCATGTCGGCGAATTATTTGCCGGCATGAACGTGCTCGGCTGCTACCAGTTTCGGGTGACGCGAAATTCCGATTTGTTCGTTGACGACGAGGAAGTCAAGAACTTGCGAACCGCCTTGCAGGGGGAACTGCCGCAGCGCCATTTTGGCGATGCCGTGCGCCTGGAAGTTGCGGAAAACTGTTCGGAAGCCATGGCCGACTACCTGTTGCAGCAATTCGGCCTGAATCGTGAGGACCTGTACAGCGTGCCAGGCATCGTCAACGTGGTGAGGCTGATGTCGGTCCCCAACACCGTGGACCGGCCCGACCTCGTCTATTCGCCCTTTCAGCCGGGCTTGCCGAAAACGCTGACCAAGCGCTACGACATTTTTGAATCCATCCGCAAGGGTGACATCCTGCTGCACCATCCGTTCCAGTCATTCGCCCCGGTCATCCATTTCCTCGAACAGGCCGCCGACGATCCGCAGGTGGTGGCGATCAGGATGACCGTGTATCGCACCGGAACCGATTCGGTATTGATGGAGCACCTGCTGCGTGCCGCGCAACAAGGCAAGGAAGTCACTGTGGTGGTGGAGTTGATGGCGCGCTTCGATGAAGAAGCCAACATCAATATCGCCGCGCGCCTGGAGCAAGTCGGCGTCCATGTGGTATACGGCGTGTTCGGCTACAAGACGCATGCCAAGATGCTCCAGGTGTTGCGCCGCGAGGAGATCGACAAGTCTGCGGGCTACCGGCGCTATTGTCATCTCGGCACCGGCAACTATCATCCGCGCACGACCCGCTTCTACACGGATTTCGGCCTGCTCACCTGTCACGACGAGATCAACGCGGACGTCAATGAAATCTTCAAGCAGCTTACCGGCCTGGGCAAGGCCAATGCCTTGCGCCATTTATGGCAGGCGCCCTTTTCCTTGCATGCCAAGATCCTCGCCGCAATCAGTGCCGAAACCGGAGCTGCGTTGGCCGGACGCAAGGGGTGCATCATCGCCAAGATGAACTCGCTGGTCGAGCCTGCGGTCATCGAGTCGCTATATGCGGCGTCCCAGGCCGGAGTCGAAATCGATCTGATCGTGCGGGGCACTTGCATCCTGCGTCCCGGCGTCAAGAATCTCTCCGAGAATATCCGCGTACGCTCGGTCATCGGACGCTTTCTCGAGCATTCGAGGATCTTCTATTTCCACGCTGATGGCGAAGAACGAATCTATCTCGCCAGCGCCGACTGGATGGAACGCAACTTCTTCCGCCGCATCGAGTCGTGTTTTCCGGTGCTCGACCCAAAACTGAAACGGCGCGTGATCAAGGAGGGCTTGCGCCCCTATCTGGCCGACAACTGCCAGGCCTGGGACATGGACAAGGACGGCAATTTTGCCCTCCGACCCTCGCGCCGCGCCCGCAGTTGCGCGCAGGAAACCCTGCTCGCCGAACTGGCGCTGAGCGCTTGATCGAATCAGCGCCCAATGATCCTTGATCCCGTTCGCGCAGCGGCCTACCCCCAGACCCAGTAGTCCAGTTCTGGTCTGGCGATGAGTTCTGCAATCGTGTATTGAAACGGGCTCAGGAAGCTCACGTTGGCAGGCGGGGTAGGTAAGACGCTCACACCCCAGGGATTGAAGATATTTGCAATCTCCGAAATTGGATCAGCCTTGTTGCCATCCTGGATTGAAAAGGCGTGCCCGCCGGTTAACAGCGTATTGCTAAACGAATCGGTGGTCTTGACCCCACTGCCTACCCAGATTGCCTTGCCGTCGTTCATCGCCTTGACCAAGGTGGCCTGTAGTCCGGCCAAGGCCGCCGGGTCATTTCGATCGACCACGTTGTTGATGACAAAGGCGTTGTTCGACCAGTTGTAGTTCTGGTAGTTGTATGCATTGACCTTCCCCCCACCCAGGATTTCCGCCAACGGATCGCCGAATCCCCCCTCCACCGCCCAGTATGCGGTCAGGCCGGATTTCTCTCCGCGCGGGAGTATTTTCAACATATTGGCCTCGGCATAAGCCTTTTCCAGTATCGGGACCCATATTTCACCGTTCAAGTCATTCGTCGGATTGCTCCCGAAGACCAAAGACGTTGAACCGGTTTCCCCGACCGGCAGCATATCGTTCACAGTCACCCAGTTGGCCTTCCCGTCGGAATCAAAAAAGCGGATCCCCCAAGTATGCGTGCCATTGACGATGCCATTGTCAACGACCATGGCGGTTATCGCGCTGGCTTTGACGTCAGCGATAGTCACCAGGGCAGCGACAAAGAAGCAGTCGCCCAGCTGGCCCTGTTTGACATCAGCAGGAGTTGCCCCATCGACAAACATCGTGCCACTGGACTTGGCGTATACCGCCACCGTCTCCGAGGCCTTGCCCGTCGCGGTATCTCCACCGGCCGTAGGTGTCGGCAGATCTCCGCCAAGCAGCCACTTATCAACCAACTTCTCGAAATTGGCGATTGGCGCATTGGCGCTCAAACTTCCCAATGGCGTCGCCGATGCTTTGCCTCCGGTATAGAACTCGTTACCGGGAGAGCCATCGATCATTTTCGAAAAAGCGTACTTCAGATAATCTACTGTGCTCTCGTCGCCGGCGAATAAAGTGGCGCCGCGATTCGACAACGCCTGCAAATCCGAAAATTCATTGGCGGAAATCGGTGCGTTGGCATTCGCATGATGGCTCTGAATGATCCCGTTCATCAGCGTCACCAGCTGCGCATAGGAGATCTTTCCGTTGACGCCGAGCACGCCGTCGACCGCCGACTTGAAGGTACTATCCTTCAGAACGCTGGTCCAACCAGCCGCTGCGGGCAGATCATTTTTGCCGTTGATGTCGACGCCGAGGACTGCTTCCTTTGCAGATAGCGCTGCAGCAGTGAGCGGCGCACCCCCTACATACTCTCCGTTTGAATTCAGCTGTACATCCAGGATATCTCCGTCGAGGGGCTCAACAAAGACTTCAAATCCATTGGCGGACGGGACCACTTCGAGAATGGACCAACCCGCCGGTAGCAGCTTGTCGGTTAGCGCAAGACCGCCCACGGTGATGTTCTTGAGATGCGTCGGGTCGGTCCCGAGCTGGTAGATTCCGTCGGCGCTCTTGTACAGGTTTACTTCGCCCCCTTCGATCAGGACGGGGCCGCCCCCCACGCCGCCGCTCCCGTCCAGATCAACACCGGACGCAGTTTCTACGGAAAACATTTCGTCCCGCGTCAACACATGCACAGACGCGAGATCAATCTGCCCCGTCGCGCTGACCGTGACTTCGGCAACCTGAGATTTCTCGGCGTCGGACCGCACAAACAGGCGATAACCGCCGTTACTGGCGTTCTCGATTGAAACAGCCGAGAAGTCAAACGTTTCATCGGTGATTGACTCGATGGTGGCGAACTGAACCTTGACCAGTTGGTTCATCTTCATTCCAACAGACCAACTTTCGTCGGCGTTGATGAACAATATCGCCCCGCCAGTACCGATGTGACGGATATTCGGCTCGATTACTTGCTCATTTAGCGTGGGCATTTGAGTCTCCAATGAATTGACCTGCAGGGATGTGAGACTTCAGGTGAATCGCACTCAACACATAAAACGGTAAGGCATTGAAACAGGTCCGCTTCGGACTTGCTTGCGACCTGGTTATTTTAAAATCGAAGCAATATAGCGGTTTTTTTGAACTTCGGGTGGCATTCTTGGCCGCCATCGCGGTCGATCGACTTTCGGATGTCATATGACTATTCAAGATCGACAGTTCGCGCCGGCGAACGGCGGCTTCGCGGCAGCCAATTTTCAACGGCGCCTCGACGCGACGGCCATGAGATTTAGAAGTCGCGGGTATCGGTAGGTGATGCCAGGATGCGACGAACATCGGAGGGCACGGGAATTCCGCAAGGCAGCGCCGTGCAGTGGAACGCTTCAGCCGCCGATTATGCTAACGGACGCGCCCTTCCCTTGTGCTTTGGCGGCATACATCGCTCGGTCGGCGTCCTGCAAGACCGCCGAGGTCGATTTCTGTGAGTTCTCGTAGGTCGAACCCCCAACGCTCGCGCTAATGCCGAAGCCGGCTTCCGCCATCCGGTTCTTGATAAGCCGGGTCAGTTGCCGACAGCGCGCCTGACAATCTTCGTGTCGCGTGTTTGGCATGAGGATTGCGAACTCATCCCCACCCAGGCGCGCGACGGCATCCGACCCCCGCGAATTTTCCCGCAACACAGCGGCAAGGAGCTTCAATGCCCGGTCGCCGGCGTGGTGCCCATCCGAATCATTGAGCGACTTGAAGTCGTCGAGGTCGACAAGAGCCAACGAGAAAACGCCGCCATAGCGTCTGTGTCTCGATGTTTCCATGTCCACGATGGTCTCAAAACTGCGGCGATTATGCAGCCCGGTTAGCCAATCGGTGGACGCCTGGCGGGCCTTTTCCAGGTAGTTCTCGCGGGCGGCCCTCGCCAGATAAACGATTAGCGCCGACGACATCAGGAAAATGATCGCGTCGGCCTTCAAAGCGACAGTCGAGATACCTTGAACCAGGGAGTTGTATACCTGGAACAGGAGCGATAGGACCATGCCTGCAACAACGAACGGGATTTGCTCGCAATGCAGCGCGATGGCCGCCAATGGAAAGACATACAGCACATGCAATCGCAGGCCTGCGCCAATCACCACATCGATCACAAATAGCATCGACATCATCAATACCCCGACGCCGAAGACGGTCCTCGCCGGAAAGGCCCCAGGCGTCGTTAGGCGGTATCGTGACATGGCGAACATTGAATCATTTTAGGTTCTTTTGCCGCTGCCGGGGTAACCCAACGATAGTCGGCACATTGCACCGATATCCCACCTATTGAACTTTCTCGGGTGGCGCGGTTCACTTTCCCGGGAAGTTGAATTATGCTTGCGCGCCCGGCCGATATCGGCCGCCGCGCCAACCTCTTGAGGAAAATCCATGGAACAGCAGCGAATCGCCATTATTGGTCTCGGCCGGATAGGCTCGGCATTCCTTCAGCAAATGCTGCCAAAGAACAATCATGGAATTGAAATAGTCTGCGCCGCCGAGGCGGCCGACACTCCCGGACGAAAGCAGGCGAAACAAGCCGGGATAGCGCTCAAGTCCCTGGATGAAATTGTCGCGCTCGGCGGCGATATCGACGTGATATTCGAGCTGACCGGAGTCGCCGAAGTGCGCCGCGAAGTTCGCGAAAAGCTGGTCGCGACAAAGAATATGCACACCGTCATCGCCTCGGAATCAGTGGTTCGGATAATCTGGGCATTGATCAGCGACACCGCGCTGCCCGTCATCGAGGGACGCGCAACCGGCTATTGACCGTCCCTGACAATGCTTCCGGAGGTCCGGACAGGGAACCCCTGGCATGATCATGGCCGAGCGATCGGCCGGGGCAACAACGCATCACGTCGATTAATTGAGAACGCGCCCTAATATGATCGACTAACGCGACGCCAGAGCGGCAAGCAGTTTTTCCGCACTGGCGACTTCGGCATACAGGCCCTGCAAGCCGGCCATGAAAGCCGCATGGACCTGCGCGGCGGACACGTCCAGCGCGTTGAAGCTCAATGCCTTGGCCGCGCAGGCGTCATGGGCGAGCAGGCAGCGAAACCTCTGGTCGGCCGCGGCTCGCACGGTGGCGTCGATGCACATATTGCTCATCATGCCGCCGATCAGCAACTCGTCAATTCCCTGATGCTGCAAATGTTCGAGCAGCCCGGTGTTGCGGAAACTGTTGGGAAAATTCTTGCGAATGACCGTCTCTTCAGCAAGCGTTGCAACGCAGGAATGAATCTCGACGCCCCGGGTGTCGGGCACGAAGAAACTCGCTCCGGGTCGTGTCGACAGATGCTGCACATGCACGACCGGTATCCCTCTCGCGCGACACGCCTGCAGCATTCTTCCCGCACACGCTCCGGCTGCAACCGAGCCTTCGAGCGCCATAGCGCCGCCGGGAAAATAGTCATTTTGAATGTCGATCAACAGCAGCGCCAGGCTCATGGTTCACCTCCCAATATCAATCAAGCGCGCCAGGCGGAGGCCACGCCGGGGACATCCTTGACCAGTTTCAATATGCGCTGCAGTTGCGCCAGGCCAGCCATCTCGACGGTGAACGACATGCGCGCCGAGCCCGCCCTGGACAACGTTTTTACCGCCGTGACATTGATCTTTTCGCGCGACAGGAGTTCCGAGATATCGCGCAGCAAGCCTTGCCGGTCCTGGGCATCCAGGGCGATATCGACCGCATACAGGCCGTCCTGCTTGGTGTTCTCCGCGACATTCCCCCATTCCGCGCCGATCACCCGTTCCGGATTGTGCGCCGCCATGCCCTTGAAGCTTCTGCATTCGGCACGATGGATGGAGACGCCCTTGCCGCGCGTCACAAAACCGGAAATGGGATCCGGGGGGACCGGTTTGCAGCAGCGTCCGAGCTGGGTCAGTATCTTGCCGACACCCACCACCAGGATGCGGCTGTCGGTCTCCCCCGCCTTGCTGCGCTTGGTATGGATTTCCGGCTCGGGCGGCACGTTCTCGGCTTCGCCGCGCATTGCCACCTGGATCTGGCGCATGCCGAGTTCGCCACGTCCGCCCGCCAGGAACATCTCGTCGCCATTCTTGTAACCGAGCTTGTGCGCCAGCTCGTCGATGTTCGCCTGAGTCTGGCCCAATCGCTGCAGTTCCCGCGCGATCAGATTGCGCCCCTGCGCCAGCGTCTCGGCCTCTTCCTGGGCGGTAAACCATTGTTTGACTTTTTGCCGGGCGCGGCCGGTGGCCAGATATCCCTGGGCCGGATTCAGCCAGTCACGCGAGGGTCCGCCCTGCTTGGCCGACACGATCTCGATGCGCTGGCCGCTGGACAATGGCGTGTTCAGGGGAACCATTTGCCCATTCACGCGCGCGCCGCGACAGTGGTGACCAAGATCGGTATGCACGCGGTAGGCGAAGTCGATCGGGGTGGCGCCACGCGCCAGGTCGATCACCCGACCCTGCGGCGTGAGTACGTATATGGTGTCGTCGAGCGCCGCGCGTTTGAACTGCTGCACCCATTCTGCGTTGTCGGTAATTTCGTCGCGCCACGACAACAATTGGCGCAACCAAGCAATCTTGTCGTCATAGGCCGAGTCGGCCCGGGTTGCGGATTTCGAATGGCCGCCGGATTCCTTGTAGCGCCAATGGGCGGCCACACCCAGTTCCGCATGGCGGTGCATCTCATGGGTGCGGATCTGCACTTCGAACGGACGTCCGTCCTCGGCCATCAGGGCAGTATGCAGCGAGCGGTAGTAGTTTCCCTTGGGATGCGAGATGTAATCGTCGAACTCGCCGTTGATCGGCTGCCACAGATGGTGCACCAATCCCAGCGCGGTGTAGCATTCATTCACCTCATTCACCAGCACCCGCAGCGCACGGACGTCATACACCTCGGCAAAACCGAGGTCCTTGCCGCGCATCTTGTTGCGGATGCTGTAGATGTGCTTGGGCCGGCCATACACCTCGGCATCGATGCCGGAGATGGCGAGTTCGGCCTTGAGTCGGGCAGTCGCATCGACGATGAATTGCTCCCGCTCGACGCGCTTTTCGTCCAGCATGCGGGCTATCCGCTTGTAGGTCTCCGGCTCCATGAAGCGGAACGACAGATCCTCCAGCTCCCATTTGAGTTGCCAGACCCCCAGGCGGTTCGCCAGCGGCGCATAGATCTCCATGCTCTCGTGGGCGACGTCCGCCCGTTCCTGGCCAGGATGATCCGTGAAATAGCGCAAGGACTGGGTACGGCTGGCGAGGCGCAGCAGGACCACGCGGATGTCCTCGACCATCGCCAGCAACATTTTGCGCAAGGTTTCGGTTTGTGCCTTGACATCGGCGGACGCGCCGGCCTGCGGCCGCATCAGCAGCCGCAAACCTTTGAGCCGGTGCAATCCGTCAACCAGCCGCACCGGCGTCTCGCCAAATTCGGAATTAAGCTTTTCGCGCCACTCCCGCGGCTCGGCGAAATGATCGGCGACGGCGAACAATAGCGCCGCCAGGCGCGTATCCAGATCCAGGTTGAGCGAAGCCGCGATCATCGCCGTGCCGATGGCATGATCCAGCGTCGGCTCCTGGGTCCCCAGCGTACTGCCGTCATACAAGCCCGTGACCAACGCCAGGGCGCGTTCGATGTGCTGCTGCCCGTCCGGCGGGATCCCCGCAACGAGCAGTGCCAGCGTGTCCGCGGAAACGGCGGCATGCACGGTGGATTGCGGCAGGGCATGGACGACGGAAACCATGCCGGGATTATCCCAGATTGAAGCGGAACCCGTCCATGTCACGCATAATGCGGCATGCGTATCCTGCCCGGGCCCCTGTCGCTGCTGCTCATGCCGGCCAGACGGATGCCACGATGATGGGACGGCTGTTCGGATGGCTGCGCCGACGCAAGGCCGAACGCATCGAGGTCGATGACGAAACCTGGGCGCGAGTCGAGGAACAACTGCCTTTTCTCGATCGGCTGTGCTCCGAAGATCGTCGCAGGCTGCGCCACATGGCTTTGCAATTCCTGGCAGAGAAGCAGATGAGCGGCGCCGGCGGCCTGCTGCTGCGTCCGGAAATGCAGTTGTCCATCGCCTTGCAGGCATGTCTGCCGGTGCTCGAACTGGGACTGGACTGGTATCGAGGCTGGGTCGGCATTGTCGTCTATCCTGGCGATTTCGTGATTCCACGGCAGGAGATGGACGAACTGGGCATCGTCCATGAATTCGACGACACGGTGCTGGGAGAAGCCTGGCTGGGCGGACCGGTGTTGCTGTCGTGGTTCAAGCGAAACCCGGATGGCATCAACGTCGTAATCCACGAATTCGCCCACAAGCTCGACATGCTCAACGGTTGCGCCGATGGCTTGCCTCCGTTGCATGACGACATGTCGAAAACCGATTGGGGCTATGCCTTTGGCCGGGCGTTTGATGATTTCGGCGAGCGTGTCGCAACCAATCCGCAGGGCGATCAAGCGTTGGTACTCGACCCATACGCGGCCGAAGCGCCAGCCGAATTCTTCGCCGTGATGAGCGAAGTCTTTTTCGAGTCGCCGTCACTCCTGGCCGCCGAGTATCCGGCGGTGTATGCGCAATTGCGACTCTTCTACCGGCAGGATCCGTTGTTGCGCGATTGAGCAGAGCAGTCGCGCGGGTGCGCGAGAAATCGCAGCGAGATGCGGCATACGACGACAAGGACTATCCGCTATAATTCCGCCGAACTTCAACTTGGGGATGAATAATGGGGTTTCTAGCCGGCAAGCGCATCTTGATCACGGGCCTGATATCCCAACGTTCGATTGCCTATGGCATCGCCAGGGCAATGCATCGCGAAGGCGCCGAACTGGCGTTCACTTATCAGAATGAACGTATCCTGGATCGCGTCACCAAGCTGACGGCGGAATTCGGCAAACCTCCGATATTCGTCTGCGATGTCTCCCATGATGCCCAGATCGACTCATTGTTCACAGACATCGGCGACCTCTGGGGAGGCCTCGACAGTGTCGTGCATGCCATCGCCTACGCTCCCACCGAAGCACTCGAAGGCGACTTCCTCAGTGGCCTGACGCGAGAGGCGTTTCGCATTGCCCATGAAGTATCGGCCTACAGTTTCCCGGCATTGGCCAAGGGGGCGCGACCACTGATGCAGGGACGCAATGCCTCGCTGCTGACCTTGACCTATCTGGGCGCGATGCGCACCGTCCCCTACTACAA
>Ga0163199_1000653_pt1 | contig 21754 bp, 19 predicted proteins | sample PL_2010_150m_FD_113537 | JGI IMG/M metagenome (GOLD analysis project Ga0163199, IMG submission 113537) | Freshwater microbial communities from Powell Lake, British Columbia, Canada to study Microbial Dark Matter (Phase II) - PL_2010_150m | ecosystem: Environmental > Aquatic > Freshwater > Lake ...
CGTCTGCGGTATCGGGCCGGATTCGGGAGGCTCGCAATGACCACACAGAATCTCAAGAACTATCGACCGCCTTACTGGCGATGGCGAGGGACGGATCCACCTTCATGAATCCCAACAATAAATTTGAACCCCTTTCGGCAACTGTAAACAATTTTGAACTTCAGGAGAAAAAAATGCCCATCGAAATGATTGAAGAAGTAGCGTTCAACCAAGGCACCCAGATCAAGGTCATCGGTGTCGGTGGTGGCGGCGGCAATGCCGTCGCGCACATGATTGGTTGTGCGGTACAGGGCGTGGAATTCATCTGCGCCAATACCGATGCCCAGGCGCTGGGTCGCAGCGCTGCGCACAAGGCGATCCAGCTCGGCAGCAGCGGCTTGGGTGCTGGCAGCATGCCAGACAAGGGACGCGAGGCGGCTGAACTTGCAATTGACGACATCCGCTCGGCCATCGACGGCGCGCACATGTTGTTCATCACCGCCGGCATGGGTGGTGGCACCGGCACCGGCGCGGCGCCCGTGATCGCTCGCGTGGCACGTGAGATGGGTATTCTGACGGTCGGTGTTGTCACCAAGCCCTTTGACTTTGAAGGTGGCAGGCGCATGAGCAATGCCGACAGCGGCCTGACCGAACTCGAAGCCAATGTGGATTCGCTGATCGTGGTGCTGAACGAGAAACTGCTCGAAGTGCTGGGTGACGACATCACCCAGGATGAGGCGTTTGCGCACGCCAATGATGTTCTCAAAAATGCCGTCGGCGGCATTGCTGAAATCATCAATGTGCCGGGCCATGTGAACGTCGACTTCGAAGATGTGCGCACCGTCATGGGCGAGCCCGGCAAGGCCATGATGGGGACCGCCATCGCTGCCGGACCGGACCGCGCCCGCATTGCGGCCGAGCAGGCGGTGGCCTGCCCGCTGCTTGAAGGCATTGACCTGTCGGGCGCCAAAGGCGTGCTGGTGCTGATCACGGCGGCCAAGGGTTCGCTCAAGCTCAGCGAATCGAAGCTGGCCATGAACACCATCCGCGCCTACGCTTCGCCAGATGCGCATGTGATTTACGGCACCGCTTACGACGATGAACTGGGTGAGCAGATTCGCGTGACGGTGGTGGCCACCGGGTTGTCGCGCCAGGGCCAGGGCCAGGGCCGCAAGCCCGCCATGACGGTCGTGCCAACGACTGTATTGCGCACCGGCACCGACAACATCGGCTTCCAGGTACCCAGTCTGAACACGAGCACCGGCGGGCAACAACCGGCCGCGCAGACGGTCGGAACGCAGCCAGACTACCAGTCGATGGCGACTCCGAGTGTCTGGCGCACGCGCGACCGCAGCCAGGCTGCAGCCAAGGTGGATGCGCTGGCTTCTGGCGGCATGGATGATTTCGAGATCCCGGCGTTCCTGCGCAAACAGGCTGATTGATTTACTGTCATCCCAGTTCCTATGGCGTGTCATCCCGGACTAGCCATTTGTCATCCCGGACTTGATCCGGGATCCAGTGGATGCCCCCGGATCGGAGTCCGGGGCAGGCTCCTCAGGTCCGGCATGACAGACAACGGCAATCGTAAAATCCAACAGTGCTCAAGCAACGTACTCTCAAATCCCTGACCCGCGCCGTTGGTGTCGGTCTGCACAGTGGCCAGCGTGTGGAGCTCACGCTGCGCCCGGCGCAGCCAGACACTGGCATCGTATTCCGCAGGGTTGACCTGCCCGAGCCGGTCGATATTGTTGCCACGGCCACCGCGGTTTCAGATACCCGGCTGGCATCCACGCTGGCCAACGGCAACGCCAAGGTGCATACCGTTGAGCATTTGATGTCCGCCTGCGCCGGCCTCGGTGTTGACAATATGTACATTGACATCAACGCCGAAGAAGTCCCGATACTCGATGGCTCGGCGGCTTCTTTTGTGTTCTTGCTGCAAAGTGCTGGCATTGAACTGCAAAATGCACCCAGGCGCTTCATTCGACTGCTCAAGACGGTGGAGGTCAAGGAGGGGCAGGGCGCCGCGCAGAAGTGGGCACGGCTTGAGCCCTACCACGGTTACAAGCTCAGTTTCGAGATTGACTTTGACCATCCGGCGGTGGATGCAACCGGCCAGCGCGTGGTGTTCGACATGAGCAGCGGCTCCTACTCGAAAGACATCGCGCGGGCTCGCACCTTTGGTTTCACCAAGGATGTGGAGATGATGCGCGCCAACGGTCTGGCGCTAGGCGGTGGACTGGACAACGCGATCGTGATGGATGACTACAAGGTGCTCAACGCCGAGGGTCTGCGCTATGACGACGAGTTTGTGAAGCACAAGATCCTCGACGCCATGGGTGACCTTTATCTGATCGGCAAGCCGCTACTGGCCAGTTACAGTGCCTTCCGCTCAGGTCATGCGCTGAACAACCTGCTGTTGCGCGAACTGCTCGCACGCACCGACGCCTGGGAGGTGGTGAGCTTTGAGGATGAAAAGCTGGCACCTACCGGCTTCGCGCAACTGGCCAGGGCCTGGTAACACCAAACGGATTTCATCATGTTGCTCTTTCGCTGGCTCATTCTCCTGCTGCTGCTCGGTGCGGCCGTTTCTTTTCTCTTCTACACCACCACCGGCGAGCCTCGTTACAAGCGCTGGGGTCTGCTGATCCTGAAATGGGTGGTGTTCGCGGGCCTCGGTTTCTTTGGCGTACTCGTTCTGGAGCGCGTGGCCTGAACGGGCTGTCATCCCGAGCTCCAGGAGTTGTCATCTCGGGCTTGGAAAGTTGTCATCTCGGGCTTGGAAAGTTGTCATCTCGGGCTTGGAAAGTTGTCATCCCGGGCTCAAGGAGTTGTCATCCCGGGCTCAAGGAGTTGTCATCCCGGGCTCGACCCGGGATCCAGTGCCTTATGCTATTCCAGCGCGCAGCCTGGATTGCGGATCAAGTCCGCAATGACAACGAGGGCGCAATGACAACGGGGGCGCAATGACAACGAGGGTGCAATGACAACGAGGGCGCAATGACAACGAGGGCGCAATGACAACGAGGGTGGCAATGACAAAGATGACCGCCTTTAGCGTGTGATCACGACTTTTTGGTAGAGCCCACCAAAGTAGGTTTGCTTCTCGACCTTGGCTATCTGGCAGTCGGCCGGTAGCCAGGTGCTTATGTCATTGCGCCACAGGTCCATGGCAAACGGCTCCAGCGTCTTGAGAATCGGCACCATCAGGTAGCGAAACGGGCTCCATGCCTTGGGGCGGTGGTAGTCAACAAAAACCAGTTTGCCGCCGGGCCGCGTGATGCGCAGCGCTTCGGCAACGGTCTTGCGTCGCACTTCCAGCGGCTGCTCGTGCAGCAGGAAGAAGACCACCACCGCGTCACGGCTCGCGTCTTCAAACTGCATGTTGGTCGAATCCTGTCGCAACACCGACCACTGGCGTCGTCCCTGCAACTTGTCGTGCAGGTTCTTGATCTGGACCGGCGCCACATCGATCACGTCCAGATGACCCTGCGGCCCCAGGCGGTTCAGCACATGTTCGGTGAAGTCACCATAGACGCAGGCCACTTGCAGGATCTTGCCGTCAGAAGCGTCCTTGAGTTCGTCCAGTGCGGCATTTCGCAGTCGCGCAAAGTTGCCCCACAAAATCAGGTTGACCAGCCACTGGCGCTCGAAAACACGCACTGCGTTCGGGTGCACATAGGCCCACCAATAGGTTTCCTGCAGATACTTGGGAACCGGCACCAGGGACAGGCTCGACTCGGCGCTGGCAGCGCCTGCGGATTCTTTGGGGCTCAAGAAGAAACCTTAAAAAAAAGCCCCCAACGGGGGCTCCCGGGCCACAGTAGCCCGGGTTCATGCGCCTATCTTAAACCAGAACGGTCAGATGCGCAGCAGCGCCAGGGCCGTCACGATGGTGCCAATGCCGGCCACCAGGTAGACCACGATGGCCACCAGTGAGTCCTTGCGCAGCCCGAAGTCAAAGAAGGTGACGCGCAGACGGTGCGCCGCATGCCACAGAAAGAGCGTGATCACACCCAGCAGGAACAGCTTGCCAAACCAGTGGGCGGCAAAAGCGTGCAGCTTGGCATAGCTCAGCAGATCGGGCGCGTGGCCCAGCGAGAGCATCAGGAACAGCAGCGCCAGCACCGGTGCCAGAAAGGCGGCCAGCGTACCGCCGGCAGCAAACAGGCTCCAGAAGATGGGTTTATTCGACTTGGCCATGGTTACAGCACTCCTGCGAAAAACAAGACCACCAGCGTGGCTACAGCCCAAACCGCGTAGTGAGCACCAACAATGTACTTGCCGTCCAGGAATTCTTCGCCGGTTTGTACCGGCATCGCCTTGGGCGTCACGTTAAACCAGTTGGTTGCGTTGTAGGTGGCGAAAGCCAGGATCACCGCCATGCCCAGAAAACTCCAGGGGCCCTTGAGGGCTGCAGTGAAAGCGTCCCAGGCTTGCTGTCCTTGGGACAGACGCTCGACCGCGCAGACCAGCAGCAGCGCAAAAGCGCCGATCGGGATGCAGGTGACTTCGCGCGACATATAGCGCATATAGCGCGGATGCTTCAAGTACCAGCCGGTCTTGGAGACCTCGCGAACAAAAGGTTTGCGGCTCATTTTGCGCCTCCGGGTAACAGATGTTCCTTGAACCAGTCGATGGTGCTGGCAACCTTGACCTGCTGCAATGCGCTGGCCGGATCGACGGCCTTCGGGCACACTTCGGAGCAGGCGCCGACAAACGAGCATTCCCAGACGCCTTCGTTGGTCGCAATGACTTCCTGGCGCTCATCGCGACCACCGTCGCGCGAGTCCTGGTTGTAGCGGTGCGCCAGCGTGATCGCTGCCGGACCGATGAACTTGGGCTGCAAGCCATATTCAGGGCAGGCGGCGTAGCACAGCATGCAGTTGATGCACATCGAGAACTGGCGGTACTTCATCAGCTGCGCCGGCGTCTGCTTGTACTCGCCCTCGGCGATGCTCTTCTTTTCCTTGGGGATCAGATAGGGCTTGACGCGCTTGAGCTTGTCAATGAAGTCGTCTGCCACCGTGACCAGATCGCGCTCGATCGGGAAGTTGGCGAGCGGCTCGACCCGGATCACGCCCTCGTAGGAGCGCAGGAAGGCGTGGCAGGAGAGTTTGGGCTCACCGTTGACCATCATGCCGCAGCTGCCACAGACCGCCATGTGGCAGGACCAGCGGAAGTTCAGCGTCGGGTCTATGGTTTCCTTGACGGCCGTCAGCGCGTCCAGCACCACCCACTCTTCGTTGCACTCAACCGTGTAGCTCTGGAAACGCGGTTCTTTGTCTTTTTCGGGGTCATAGCGCAGCACTTCGAGCTGAACCATCCTCTTTTTTAGCTGTGTCATTTGTGGTCTCCCGAGTAGTCACGCACACCCGGTGGCGATTTGGTAATGACCACATCCAGATAGTCCAGACGCGGCGGGTTCAGGCCCTGGTAGAAGGCCATGCTGTGACGCAGGAAGGTCTGGTCGTCGCGCTCGACGTAGTCCAGACGCTGGTGTGCGCCGCGTGATTCCTTGCGTGCCAGCGCGCTGACGGCCAGGGCCTCGGCGCAGTCGAGCATGGAGCCAAGTTCGAGCACCTGGAACAGGTCGGTGTTGAAAACGTTGCTCTTGTCGTGCAGCACGATCTTGTTGTAGCGCTGGCGCAGCTCGGCGAGCTTGGCAACCGCTTCCTTCAGACCGATTTCTTCGCGGTACAGGCCGGCGTTCTTCTCCATCGTGTCCATCATTTCCTTGCGCAAACCGGACATCGATTCGGTGCCGTCGGTGCGCGAGAACAGTTCGCGCACACGCGCCTGCGACTCGTTGGCGCGCGCCTGCAGCGCTGCCGTATTGGGCTTGGGCAGACCTTGCATGTGGGCAATGGCCGACAGCGCAGCGCTCTTGCCGAAGACCAGCAACTCGACCAGCGAATTGGAGCCCAGGCGGTTGGCACCGTTCAGACTGACGCAGGCGCATTCGCCAGCGGCAAAGAGCCCCGGCAGTTGCGTCGCGGCTTTGGTATTGGTGGAGATGCCACCCATCATGTAGTGCACCACGGGCCGGATCGGGATCGCTTCCTTGGCGATGTCCACACCGAGGTAGGCGATACCAAGTTCGCGCACCAGCGGCAGACGCTCGTCGATGTATTTTTCACCGAGGTGGCGCATATCAAGCATCACGCACTCGCCCCACGGCGTCGTCACGGTGTTGCCCTTTTGCAGTTCGTGCCAGTAGGCCTGGCTGACGCGGTCGCGCGGGCCCAGTTCCATGGTCTTGAGTTGCGGTTTGCCCAGTGGCGTTTCCGGGCCCATGCCGTAGTCCTGCAGGTAGCGCCGGCCGTTCTTGTTGAGCAGCACGCCGCCTTCACCGCGGCAGGCTTCGGTCAGCAGACTGCCGGTATTGGGCAGACCGGTTGGGTGGTACTGCACAAACTCCATGTCTTTCAGTGGCACACCGGCGCGGTAAGCCAGTGCCATGCCGTCACCAGTCTTGATGGCGCCGTTGGTGCTGAAGGGGAACATGCGCCCGGCACCGCCACCGCAAATAATGACCGACTTGGCGTGGAACTGTTTGATCATGCCGCTGCGCATTTCCATCGCCGTGACGCCCTGGCAGCGACCGTCATCGACCAGCAGATCGAGCGCAAAGTACTCGTCAAAACGCTGAATCGAGGGGAACTGCAGCGTCGTCTGGAACAGCGTATGCAGAATGTGAAAGCCGGACTTGTCAGCGGCAAACCAGGTGCGCTGCTTCTTCATGCCGCCAAAGGGGCGCACGGCGACCGAGCCATCCGCCTCGCGGTTCCAGGGGCAACCCCAGTGTTCGAGCTGCGTCAGTTCCTTCGGTGCTTCGTGCACGAAGTACTCAACACAGTCCTGATCCGACAGCCAGTCGCCACCGCCCACGGTGTCGTCAAAGTGCAGGTCAAAACTGTCGTCCTTCTTGATGACGCCAGCGGCGCCGCCTTCAGCCGCGCAGGTGTGGCTGCGCATCGGGTAGACCTTGGAGATCAAGGCCACGCTCAGCTTCGGGTCGGTCTCGGCCAGCGCGATGGCGGCGCGCAAACCCGCGCCCCCCGCACCAATGATGACGACATCGGTATTGACTATTTCCATTTCTTCCTTTCCATCACCGAAGTGATTCCAACCAACAAGACTCTGTCATTGCGGGCTCGACCCGCAATCCATGGATGCCGGATCAAGCCGGCATGACAGCAACCAACAACCCACCATGGCAACCCGGCTTTAGTGACTCGTGAAGAAGCCCACCGCCACCAGCGTCAGCAAGGTCAGGCCGATCGTGATCAAAGTAAAGCCCAGCACTTTCGAGGCTGCCAGCTTGCCAGGCGACGGAGCGTCAACCAGGTATTTTTCCAACTCACCACTGTCCACCAGACGTTGGTACTCCACGCCGTGGTCGTGCTTGAACTCTTCGAGCGAGAAGGTGCCGGTAAACATCACCACTTCGAGCGGGAACTTGTCCGGACGGAAGTGGTTGTTGAAGAAGTGCACCGTGAACAGGAACACCACCGCAAGGAAGGCTTCTTCACCGTGGAAGATGGCAGCCACGTTGAAGATCCAGCCCGGCAGGAAAGCGCCGAAGAAGCCTGGTACCCACATGACGAGGCCGCTGACACCAATGATGGTGACCCCCCAGAACGGTGCCCAGTAGTCAAACTTCTCCCAGTAGGTCCAGCGGTCGAACTTGGGCCGTGGGCCCTGGCCAAAGAACCACTGGAACATGGCCAGCATGTCCTTGCCATCCTGCAGATTGGGCACCATGGAGTTCGGACCCAGAATCTTGAAGGTCTTGCGGTTGCGGATGATGCCCCAGGTCATATAGATCAGGTGCCAGAAGAACACGCCGGCAAAGACGACGGCCGCAACACGGTGGATGATGCCCGCTGTGTGCGGACCACCCAGCGCCTTCATGATGGTCGGTGCCCAACTCACTTCGGAGTAGAACAGCGGCATGCCAGTGAGAGTCAGCACCATCAAACTCAGCGCAAACGTCAGGTGAGCGATGCGCCAGATCGGCGTGAAGCGCTGCACGTGCTTGCCCTTGAACTGCGCCGGTATCGAGTCAGGCTTGATGTGCGGCTTGCCGGCGCGCTCTTTGCGCTCCTGGTATTCCCGATAGAACCAGAGTGCCGTATGCAACCAGAAGAAGCCAAAAGTGCCGACCAGCAACTGCACCATGATCTGCCAGGCCACCCAGATCTGCGGGTATTTGTTGAAATCATGCGCGTTGCCGTGCGGCTGATAACTGGCGAACGCTGCTGGCACGTCGGGCAGACCCTTCTTCGCGTTGTGGCAGGTCTGGCAGGTTTTCATCCGGTTGTTCGGATGCACCATCGATTTCGGGTCGTTGACCTTCAGGATCTGGTGGCTGCCGTGACAGTCGTAGCACTTGGCCGTATAGGCATAGCCCAGCGTACTGACCTGACCATGGAAGGTGTCCTTGTAAGAGTCGAGCTTATCGACGTGGCAATTGCCGCAATTGCTTGAGACTGTGAGCTTGAAGGCATCGCCGGACGTGTTGGTGATGCTGTGCGCCGTATGGCAGTCAGAGCAGACGGCCGCTTGCGCCAACAGCTTCTTGCTGTTTTCCTGACCGTGGACGGAAGTCAGATAGGCTTCGAGCTGCTCGGTATGGCAGCTTGCGCCGCAGACCGTCGGAATCTGCAGACGCCACTGCGTGCGCTGCGGGCTGCCCTTGGGCGGCACGCTGAAGCTGTGCGTGTCGTGGCAGCTGTCGCACGAGGCATTGGGCTTGGTCTTGTCGTCTGAATTGGGTCGTGCGTGGAAGGACTTCTTGTAGGCCTCGATGTTCTTGGCCACCACACCCAGGCGCGGGCGCTCTGCACCCTTGCCAAATTTCTCGGTCTGCTCCCACAACTCAGTGTGGCAGCCTGCGCAATCGACCTTCTTCAGCGCCAGGGCCGGGTCCTTGACGTGGGCATTGGCCTTGTCGGCGTTGTCTGCAATGTCAGAATGGCAGGCCACGCATTGCATGTTGGCGTGCACGCTCTGGGCAAACTTGTCGCCGGCGACGCTGCGCAGGGCGCGCGCCTTGCCGTCAGTTCCGGGGACTTCGAGCTTGCCCTTCTTGCCGTCATGGCAGGTCAGACAGGTGGCGTTATCAAGTGAGGGGGGGGCTGCTGGCGTTGGCGCGGCACTGGCCGGCAGGGCCAGAAAAACACTCACAAGACAAGCAAGAATGGTCGACAGGACCGAGCGCTCAAGTCGCATGTAAAGAACCTCCGGAGATAAGTAAAGCGAGTGTAACTTCAGCCTTGCGCACGCTGAGGAAGAGTGACAGAGCTATGACATAGATCAAACGAGCCGCGATTGCCGATCTTGAAATCGGGCAAGGCACGCCCAGTCACTCCACCCGGCTTAGCGGTTGAGCAAGGGCGTGACGATGCCACCGATAACGGTCGAGGCGGTGTACAGAACCACCATGGCCGGCACGGCTGCCACCGAAGCCTTGATCAGAAACCAGAAAATCGTCATGAATTTCATGTCCAGGTCAGAGACCGCGACCGACAGCGATTTGTCCGAGTCCAGCGGCAGGGCGCCGCAATGCGGGCAGCTCGCCGCCGTGTCGCTGACCTTGGCTTTGCATTCGTAGCAATCGATGAGCATGATGACTTCCTTTTATTTCTTGGCCGGGCCGGCAGCAAACAGTTCCTTTGGGCCTGGGCCGTTCGGCTCGGTGTGGGCAATGGCGAAATGGCAATCAATACAGGTCAGGCCCTCGGTACGCAACTTTTCATGCCGTGCCTTGGCCTTTTCGGTCTGCTTTTCTGGATCCATCTTGGCCGTGGTGTGGCAATGCCGGCACTCGCGCGAGTCGTTCTGCTTCATGTAGACCCAGACCTTGACCGCCAGTTCGGCGCGCTTGGCTTCAAATTTTTCCTTGCTGTCGATCGAATGCGTGACGAAGTGACCCCAGTAGTCGTTGAACAGATTGAGCTTGGCCAGGTAATTGGTGATGTAACCGTGCGGCACATGGCAGTCGTTGCAGGTGGCACGCACGCCGGTGCGGTTCTTGTCGTGAATCGTGCCCTTGTGCTCAACCGCCAGGTAGCTCATCTCGTGGCAGGAAGTGGCGCAGAACTGTTCGGAGTTGGCATAGACCATGAAGGACCCGGCCGAGAAGAACGCGGCCAAGCCAAGAATCAGGCCGACCGCCAGCACCAAGATCGAACCTCGGCGCGAGCCGAGTGCCCGAAATCTCTCAATAATTTTCGACATTTAAATCTACTCCTCTGGTGCGCGCAACGCAGCGGTTGCGCGGGGAAACTGTCGCAATAATGTGCGTCTTAGAAAATCGAGCTTCTGGAAATGAAGGCTTTGTCGACTTCAATTTCCTGCGGCCCCGGACCCTCTGGCACCTTGTGCGCGATGCCGTAATGGCAGTCAATGCAGGTCATTCTTTCTTTCTTGGCCTTGGTGTGGCGGGCTTTCGCCATTTCGGACTGCTTCTCCGGATCCATCTTGGACTCGTCATGGCAGAAGCGGCATTCGCGCGAGTCATTGCCCTTCATGTAGGTCCAGACCCGGGTTGCCATCATGGGACGCTGCGCGTCAAACTTCTCAGGCGTATCGACCGAGTGTGTGACGTGGTGACTCCACAAGTCGTTCAGTGCACCCATCTTGGCGACATAGAGCGGTACCGGGGCGTGCGGCACATGGCAGTCGGCGCAGGTGGCGCGCACACCGGTGCGGTTCTTGTCGTGAATCGTGTCCCGAAATTCACGCGTGTTGTTGTTTGCCATCTCGTGGCAGTTGTTGGCACAGAATTGTTCCGTGCCGGTGTAAATCATGCTCGTACCGAACAAGCTCATGCCAATGACGGCCATGGCAAACCCCCCAAACAACACCTTGATGGCCGAGTTGCCGGTCACCAGTCGTTTCACCTTGGCGAATAATCTCTTAGGCATAAGCCATTCCTTCAAAGAAAACACGCATCCTGGTCGCCATCAGTTCAAGCCGTGGCGCCGTGATGCGTGTCAAACCCTCAAACGATTACAGTGACAGGATCCACTGGACCATGTTCTTGATTTCAGCTGCATCCTTGGTCTTGACCGACTTGTGCTCTTCCTTCTTGCCGTCGATCTCGATCATCGGGCTCAGGGTCACGTGCTTGATCAGCTTGTCTTCTGCGTCAGCCTTGCCTTTGTACTTCTTGGCAACTTCCTTGTAAGCCGGGCCGTCCTTTTTCTTGTCCAGGGCGTGGCACTTCATGCAATCGCTCTTCTTCAGCAGTGCCTGGGCCGCGTCGGCGTCCACAGCAGCAAAAGCAACAGAAGCAGTCATCAGGCCAGCGGCCACGAGCAGGGTCGAAAGAATCTTCATTCTGATCATCCTAAAAAGAAAAAGGGTTGTGTGGCGGTGCCACGGTCTCGTCTCCGCGCGTCATTTCTTGAAAATGAACGACTGCGCAAATCCAGCGTGGCATCTTAGCAGTCGATTTTCAATAATCCGTTCGGACCTACCCTAAGTGCAGAGACTTTGATCTAGCGCAAAGTTGGATTGGATGTCAGCTTGCTTGAGAGAACCTTGACTGTCGGGAGTTCGCGCACGGCACTAACTGCATTGACAAGCGTGACCCTGTCATCTCTACTGAGCGTCTTCAGGTCACCATCGTCAAAGTAGACCATCGCCTTCAAGCTCTCGCTCGGCTGGAAGGCGGGCCCAAAAAGTTCCCGGGCGGCGGCCAAGCCCCCTGCAAGACTGACCTTGGCCCTGAGCATTTCGGCAATATCCCGATAGTCCTTCGCTTCAGCACGCTGCAGGACGACTTTCACCTTGGTCGCCATCAGGTCAGCCAGCGAGGCCACTTGAAGAACGCCATCGTTGGTCATGTCCGGAACGCCTACCCGACCGAATCCAATGGCGCCATAAAAGGAGACTTTGACATGGCTTCGTTGCGCATCTCCATAGGGAACCAGCATGCTCAATGTGTTTCGCTCATCCTGCAGAACGGTGGATGTTGGCATGAACGAAAGGGCAGCCCGCATGGCCGCACGGTCGAGCGGTTCGTCCGAAAAAAAGTCAAAATCAACGGACTGTCGATGAGCCAGACGCAAGGCAATGGCAGTGCCGCCATACAGAACAAAACCCAAGTCCAGCGTTGGCTTGAGCTCTGGCCAAAGTCGTTGTTGCGCTGCGGGGAGGATTTCGAAGTGCGGGCTGAACGTGCTGGTCATTCAAATCTCCGAACCGGCATGGCAGGGACGTCATCGACGCTGGCCAGGCCGAGCCGGTAATTCCAGTAGGCCCATGATCGCTTACCAAATTGCCCGACCTGTGCGTGCAGCAGCACTTTGCGCAGGACGTCGTCACCGACTTGGCGGGACAACTCACGAACATCGTCGTAATCGCCAATATTCATGACTTGGGCGATGACGCGCTCCGGCATACAAACAGCTTCGTCGGGTGTTTTCCACCAGACATATTTGTTTGCCAATTGCTTTAGCGAGTCCAACTCAATTTGGCCCATTTGTTGACTCTACCACGCCATTGCGGCGGGCATAAAAAAACCCCGGCAGCGTTGCCGCTGCCGGGGTTTTTGAGTTCGGCTTAAGCCGGGACCAGCTTATTGCTTGTGCTTGGTCTTGATCGGTGATGCCTTGCCAGCGGCATGGCAGTCCAGGCAACGCTCAGTCTTGGTCAGTGCGACGGCGCGGGTAGCGTAGATCGAACCACCACCGTCGTTGGCCATGTGCGTTTGCGCTGTGGCGCTGTCGTGGCAGGAGAAGCAGGCTGCGGCGATCGGCGAACTTACCAGATTGGTACCGGCGGCATCCGAAGTGATGACAGCTGCAGGCGAGGTGCTGAAGCCAGTACCGTAATCCATCACGTTGTCTTTGATGACATAAGGCGAGATGGTGTAGGCCGTTGTGCTGGCGCCATTGAACTTGCCGGTCGCCACCGTTACATCCAGCAGATTGGCCAACAGGGCTGGCGTGTAAGCGCTGGCCGTGAAGTCATAGGTACCGTCCAGGTGGCAGGCCGAGCACTTCTTCAGATCGCCGGGGAACACGATCTTCGCGTAGCTGGCGGTTGCCGAGACGGCATGCCACATGTAGGGCACAGTGCGGCTGCGGGTCGAAGAAGTCAGGGCTTTGGCGCCATGGATCGCGTGAATGAAGGACCTGGAATCAGCGGCCCAACCAGAACTGGCTCTGTTCGGCGTATGGCAGATGGCGCAGGAAGTGGCATCGTTGCGTGCACCGCCATGGAACTCTGGATCGGTACCCAGTTGCTCGTGGCAGCTATTGCACTTGGCGGTATCCACAATGGCGCGGCGACCCGTGAAGCCGGTTGCCACTTTTTGCTTCAGCATTGATTTGATGATCAATCCACCCGACGCATTGGAGGTGGGTGTTGTTGCAACCACTGCCGGTGTGTAGGGATAGGCTGCCAGATTCTTCTGCACGAAGGTGCCGATGATCGCGCCCGTCAGCATGCTGGCGTTTGCCGGCACAGCGATGGGTAGCGCTGCTGCAGTAGAAGATGGCGACGTATTCATCAGGGTGGCCGTCCAGTAACCGGTCGTGGCGTCATAAGTGAGCGTACCGGTATTGATGTTGGTACCCTTGACCACCGTGGTGCCGCTGTTGGGCGCCAGCAGGCTACCCAAGCTGGCGCTGGCGTAGAAGTTGAAGTCAGCCGGCGTGGTGATGCCATCTTGCGGTACAGCATAGGCGGCGTAGATCGACGGACCACCGGCAAAGCCAGCGATGGGTTCGTAGGCCGGGCTGACGACCGTTGAGCCATTGCTGTGGACAACCAGCGTGGGTACGGCAAATGCCGTTACAGGCGTACCGTTCTTGGTCACCTTGAAGGTCACCACCGCTTGCCGGTTGGCGTTCAGGGTCGTGCTACCGATTTCATAGGCAATCTCCGCCGCACCAGCGATCAGCGTCGCGTTGTGCTCGGTCTTGACAGCAGCTGCGTGGTAAACCGGCGTGTCGGCTGCGGTGTGGCACAGCACGCACTTGGAGTCATCAGCCTGGCGTCCGCCAATGTGGCCATACAGCGATGTCGTTGCACCCTTGGCAGCGTCGCCCAAGGTCAGACCCTGCCCGGTGGCAAAGTTGATACCGTCGTGACAAGCGCCGCAGGCGCTGACAGAGGGAACGGTCTTCCAGTTGCCGGCTTGCGTGGCATATTTGGTTTCGTGACAGGTAGCGCAATTCTTCACGTCCTGCGGGAAGGCGGTACCAGAGACGGCTTTGGTCACCGGGTCCGTCAACTTGAAGGACAGGCCGTTGATGCTGTAGTCCTTGGTCAGTACGTTCTTGCCGCCATGCAGCTTGTGCAGCATGTTCTTCAGGTCGATCGGGTTGTTGGTGTTGAAGTCGATGCTGCCGCTGTTGTGGCAGATCACGCAGTAGTTCGGGTCAACCCGGGTGCCATGGGCAGCCAGTGGTGCGTGGCAGCTATTGCAGCTTTCCATGGCAACCACTTTTCTGGATAGCGCCAGAGAGCCGTCGGCAGCCTTGACTGGCGTGGCAACTCCGTTGGCAGCGAGCGTGAAGTCAACCGTTGGGTTGACCACCACTTTGGCCTTGGTGACAGGGTCGGTGTAACACAGTTGTGCGCCGATCCGGTGCAGGGTCTTGCCGTCTTTGGCAGCGACATTACCGTTGTTAGCAACCTTGCCGACGGAAACGTTCTTCACGTCAACCGCATTGGCCATGGTCAGGGCTGTTGAAACGTCGGTGGCAAAGCGGTAGGTGTAGTAGCCACCTGCTGCATTTTCTTCCAGGATGCCGACAATGCGGGTGGCCGGGTCGGTCACGGCAGTGGCTGGATTGGCAAAGGAGAAATTGGCAACCGTGCTGCCATCAGCCTTGGTGACTGTGGTCGGAGCAGTTGGCTTCGGATCGGTCGTGCCTTCAACCACTGCGTAACGGTATTTCGGCACTGCCGGGTTCGCCGTATTGCGATTGACTGCGGTGTCGGCCGTCGCATAACGTTGACGCGAGATCAGACTCTGCCAGTTGGTACCGTCAAACTTGGCGATGGCGAAAGTCACATTGTTCTGGCTGCAATTCGCGTCGGCAGCCAGGCCAGCGGCGGAACTGGTGGTGTTGGCCAACTTCAGGCCGGGTACAAACTTGCCGTCCGAGCCGATCACGGTGAACTGCACGACGGGCGGGCTCTGGATGGTGACCGAATTGGCACCAGCCGTTTGAATCAGACCAAACGCCTGCGCCGGATTGGCAGCGGTATTGGTGGTGGCGGGACTGGCGGCAGCGGCCGTCAGAACGGCAGTGCCGGCGGGGGGGGCATCCACGGGAGGAACGACAACCACAGGTGGCGTCACGACCGGCGGGGTCACGACGGGTGGTGTTACGACGGGAGCATCGCTGCCGCCGCCGCAACCGGCGATGGCGAGCGCAACCAGGCTCGCCGCGGCGAGTTTGGTCCAATGCGGCGAGGATCTTGTCTTGCTTGACAGTTCTATTTGCTTCACTTTTGCCTCCTATGGCGTTAACAATTTATAGAAAAATTCCACTTTACATTCACTTTACACCGCGCGATTCTCCATTGCCTGACCTGAGTCAAGTTTGTCTTAGATCAAACTTTGAGAGCTTAGGAATGTAAATCCCGGACGCCGCCAGTGAGTTTGCAAGCGTCTACTTTTTGACAGGTTTCGCGTCCGGACGGCCTTTTTGCTTCGCGATCACCAGGGCTCTGAGGTTCTCATATTCCCCAGCTTCGACGATCTTGCGCGTCAACAGATGCGCTTTGGAGAGGTAGGGTCGGCCGGCAATGATCTTGGCCGCCACCTCGTCGGTCACGCCGGGCAGGCTCTTCAGCTCTTCCTTTTTTGCGCTGTTGAGGTCCACCAGCTTGACTCTCGGGGCTGAACTGGTGGATGCGGGCTTGGCGCTGGCTTTGGCTGCGTCGGCGACAGGCGGCTTGCTCTCGGCGGCCAGGGCGAGGCTGGTTGACAGGCTCAGTGCCAGGGCGATCAGGGCGATTTTGACGGTACTGGATTTCATGATGTTCTCTCTGCGTTAACGTGACTTGGAAAAAAATTGAAAAACCCGACGGTGTTGCCACCATCGGGTTTTGTTAATGTAGTTCACCCGGGGGGGTGAACTGCTGCAAGCGAACTTGCTGTTTACTTGGCGTGCATGACCTTGATGTCGGCGACCTTGCCGGTCGCATGGCAAACCATACAGGTCTCCACCTTGGTAAAGCTGAAGGTGGTTGCTACCGGCGCAGCAGAAGCTGACGGAACTGCGGGGCGCGGACCACCGCTGGAAACCGTGGACACCGAGCCGTAAACCGTGCCGCCGTTGAGTTGCATGTGCGATACGGAGATCTTGCTGTCGTGGCAGCCAAAGCAGGCGGAAGTCACTGGTGAGGTCACCAGATTGTCAGCCGTGTAGCTGGTCTGGCCTCTGCCCAGGGAGGTGACCCATGGCGACAGACCGAGTGTTGCGGCATTGGTCGGGTTGCTCATGTCGGCCTTGGCATCCGTCGTCCACAGCAGGTTCGGCACAGCGGCCGCATTGGCGGCGGTGCTGAAGTCATAGCTGCCAGCCACGTGACACTGTTCGCAATTGCGCAGCACGCCCGGATAGGTCACTTCCTTGAAGCCGTTCGGATTGGCGGCCGTGGCTTCGTAGGTGAAGGACTGTTCGCGCTTCTTGCCGGCATGGATCGAGTGCACCATGTTCTTGATGCCGACGTTCCAGCCACCACCAAAGTTGTACGCGGCACCGGTATGACCGGTGGATGTATTGGCCTGGTGGCAGATCGCGCAGCCTTCGCCGTTGTTGCGGGCGCCGCTGTGGAACGATGGCGAGACACCCAACTGACCATGGCAGTTGTTGCACTTGGCATTGCTGACAATCGTGCGCCGTGCAGCAGTTCCGGTAAAGCCGTCGGCCTGCTTCATGACAAAGGCTGGCTCACGCAGACGGATGCCCTTCGGATAGGCAGCCAACCCGAGTTGCACAAAGCCGTTGTAGTTGATGCCGATCGCGCCGGTCACCATCTTGGCTGCATCAGGAACCACTGCGGCCAGTGTTGCCGTGTAGTAACCACTTGCGTCCGGACCGGTCTGGGTATTGCCGGCTACCTTGTCGCGCAGCTGCAGCACGGTGGCACTGATGCTGGCGTTCCAGTCCACCGGTGTGGTGATGCCATCTTGCGGCAGACCATAACCAACATAGATGCTCGGTGTTCCGTCAACGTTGTCCATCAGGAAGCCGGTGGCGTTGAGGGTGACCGGTGCGCCGTCTTTCAGGATACGGTACACCACAGTCGCCTTCTTGGCACCAGCCGCACCGGCAACGGTGACCTGCTTGAGCTCGAAGCCGATCTTGTATACGCCAGCTGGCAGATTGAGTTGCGAAGCCAGCGGAATCGCCGGGCCCATGCCGGCGGGCAAGCCCACGGTCGGAACGTTCGCTGCGGTATTAAGCGGATAGCCACCGCGATCAACCGCCCCCGTCGGGTCAACGGTGACGTGGTAAACCGGAATGCTGACGGCGTCATGGCACAAGGTGCACTTGGAATCATCGGCTTGCGCCTTGCCAATGTGGCCGGCGGTGTCGCCGTTGATGGCGGTGCCCAGACCGGTGGTGAAGTTGATGCCGTCGTGGCAAGCACCGCAGGCCATCGCGCTAGGAACCTTCTTCCAGTTGTCGCCCTGCGCAGTCTTGGCGCCGTCGTGGCACTTGGCGCAGTTGGTGATGCTTTGCGGATAGGTCACTTCGTTGAACAAGATATTGGCATAGTTGTAGCCGGTCTTTTTCAGTTCCTTGCCCATGTGCAGGCGGTGCAGGAAGGCTGGCAGGTCACCGACGGCCAGGCCGTTGATCTTGTAGGTGCTGCCGGAGTAGGTTGTCGTCGTACCGGCGGCGGCTTCCGCATTACCGTACTTGCGCTGGTCGTTGTGGCAGGTCACGCACAGTTTGGGGTCCTGACGGCCACCGCCATGAACGGCAAACTTGCTGTGGCATTCCAGGCAAGAAGCCAGGGCGACGATTTCGCGCTGCGTGTCCGTGGCAGCGACTGCCTTGCCGGTAGCGGGAATGAAGTCATAGGCCACGTTCAGCGGGTTCTTCATGGCCACGCCAGGGACCACTTGCACTGCATCGGCTGTGTTGGTGCCGGTGCCCGGCGCGTTGCCCGAGAGTTGCAGCACGACACGGTGCGTCAGTGCCGCGTCATAGGTCAGGTCACCCAGATCAGCGACCTTGTTGTTGACGCTGGCGGTTGTTGCTGAGGCTGCAGCGGCGGCAACAATGTCCTTGCTCTTGGTGACATCGCGGTAGAAGGTGTACTTGTAGGAACCGTCGCCGTTGTCAACCAGGGTGCCGGCGTTGTCGGTGGTCGGCTTGGCGGGCAGGACGGTAGGGGCCGTCGTGGTGGGCACCGAGGTCACGTTGTAGCTGACCCACTTGCTTGGGCTGCCGTTGGCGCCGGGAACCAGCTTGGCAATGGCAAACGCCACATTCGGATAGCTGGTAACCGTGGCTGTTGCGCTTTTGGACTTGCTGCCCAGGCCGATGACCGGGTAACCGGTGACGCTGTCTGTGACTTTGAAGCTGACCACGGGTGTGCCGCTGATCGCTACACCGGTGATGGTTGCGGCGAAGTTGGCAGCAGCCCACTGGTCGGGCGATAGAGCCTTGATTTGGACCGTTGCGACGGCATTGGTGCCGGCGGGTCCTGTGGCGCCACCAGCACCTGCCGGGCCGGTGGCACCGCTTGCGCCCGGTGCACCGTCGCTGCCGCCGCCGCAACCGGCGAGGACAGCTGCTGCCAGCACACTGGCGGCAGCGAGCCTGGTCCAATGCTGGGCCGGCCCTTTCTTGCTTTGATCTAAACAGTTCACAACAGTCTCCTTAAGCCCTAAGTTACACACAAAAATCTTTACCGACGCTTTACAAGGCGCGATTTTCCATGTGCTGACCTGGGTCAAGTTTGTCCTGGATCAAACTTGATGTGCTTAAGGAAGTAAATTTTCAGGATCGCTGCTGACCCGCAGCGGATTACTTGGAAGCCGCTTTGGGCGCCGGCGGTTCCTTTTGCTTGGCAATCACAAGCTTGTTGATGCTCTGATAAACCTCCATTGAAACGATGTTTTTTGTCACCAGACGGGTCTTGGTGAGGTAGGGTCGGCCGGCAATGATCTTGGCGGCATCCGCATCGCTGACGCCGGGCAGCTTCATCAACTCGGCCTTGCTGGCGCTATTGATGTCGACCAGCTTGGCGGCTGCCGCCTGGGCGGCCTTGGTGTTGGCTGGCGTGACGGGCTTCCTGGTTTTGGTCTGCTCTTGTGAGAGCTTGGCAGCGCTGGCAACGGCCGCGGGCTTTGCTGTCGTTTCGGATTTTTGATCGGCTGCAAAGCAGGAAGCGTTTGCGAGCAGCAAGGCAGAGACCAGCAGAGCACTTTGGAGAAGAGGGCGATTCATTGAATATTCCTGAAAGAAAAAAATGAGGCAGCAAGGCTGCCGACAAAAAAATTGACCCGGCTGCATTGCAGCCGGGTCAATTATCTCAATTCAAACCTCGAACCGAAGAGAGCAGGCCGTCGACCCGCCCCCTCCAATTCAGCTTACCACCAACGGTGCACCAGCTTGATGGTCGGCACGGTGTCGTTGAATACCGCGTTGTTGGCCGGGCCATGGCAAACCAGGCACTGCTCTGTCTTGGCCATGGCTTCCGTGCGCGGATCAAACACCGAGCCGCCATTGCTCTTCATGTGAGCGCGAGCGATCTTGGAGTCGTGGCAACCGGAGCAGGCGGCACTGATGGGCGAGAGCACCAGCGTGGTGTCTGCCGCAGGGACCGTCACGCCGGTGTTGGCGTTAAAGCTGAAGGTTACGCCGTAAGCGGTTCCGGGCGTCACGAAGGGCGAAATGACCGAGCTCGTGCTCAGGACAGTTTCGAGACCCGTGATGATCTGGAAGCCAGCGGCGTTGATGGTGCCGCTGGCAGCGGTGGTCATCAGCAGGTTAGGCACAACGCTCGGGACCGTGGCGGTACCGACGTAGGCTGTATTGCTGAAGTCATACATACCAGCGATGTGGCAGCCTTCGCAGTTCTTGAGTTGGCCTGGATAGCCCACTTCCCAGAACTTGGCGCCGGCAGTCGCTTCCCAACTGAACTTGTTTGTACGCTGGCCGCTCTTGCCATTGTGGATGGCGTGCACGTCGTAGTTGATGTTGACTGGCCAGCCGCTGTTGGTCCGGTTCACGTTATGGCAGAACGTACAGGTCTGTGCGTCGTTGCGTTGGCCAGCATGGAACGTGGGCTTGACACCCAACGCGCCGTGGCAGGCATTGCACTTGGCTGTGTCGGTGATGAGACGACGACCCGTAAAGCCGGTAGCTACCTTCCAGACGTTCGGTGCCGGGACACTGAGGCCACCCACACCACCCACGCCGGAGTTGACCGTAGCGGCATTGGCCGTGTACGGATACTTGGCAAGGTTGATCTGCGTCAGCGGCAGGGTGGTGGCCAGGCCGTAGGTGTAACCCACGCCACCGGTCAGCATCTTGGCCGTTGCCGGAACGTTCACACCCGTCAGCGTGATGGTGTAGTAGCCAGCGACCGGGCCGGTTATGGTGCCCACGGCAGCGGCGGCCAGAGCGGCACCCTTGACGTCCTTGCCATCACCACGCCAGATGTTCTTGATGTAGGTGCTGGCGCTGGCGTTGTAGTCGGCCGGTGCAGCGATACCGTCTTGTGCGACGGAGAACGCGAAGTACACGCTGGGTGAACCCACGAAGCCATCAATCAGTTCGGTCTTGCCGGTGGCGGAGTAGGTATTGAAGACCACGTCAGCGCCGTCTTTCATCAGCTTGAAAACAATCGATGGGTTTCCCGTCGTTGCATTGCGTGTGACGCTGGAAATGGCGTAAGTAATCTTCGCTGCGCCGGAAGGCACCACACCGACTGCGGCCAGGTAGGACGCGTTGGTGTTGTTGTTGCCACCGACCGGGGTGCTGAAGACGTTGGCTGGATCGGGTGCGATCACGGCGACGTGATTCAAGCCAATGTCTGCTGCGTCATGGCACAGCGCGCAGGTCTTGTCGTCAGCCTTGGCACCACCAATGTGACCGCCAGCAACATTACCCAGGCTGAAGTCCACTGCGTTATGGCAGGAACCGCAAGCCTTGAGCGTGGGTGTCAACTGACTGTTAACGACAGAACCCTTGTGGCACTGTGCACAGTTTCTGACATCCTGCGGGTACTTGACCTCGTTGTAGTTCAAGGTGGTACTCCAGAACAGCAATTCTGTTTTCTTCAGTTCCTCACCCATGTGCAGTTTGTGGATGAAGGTCGTGAAGTCGCCCTTGCCCGCTGTGTTTTGCGGTGTATGGCACATCACGCAGGTCTTGGTGTCGGTACGCGAACCAAAGTGACCGCTGGTGTTGTTGCCGCGCGGGAAGCCGTATTCAAGCTTCATGTGGCACTGGTTGCAAGCGGCTACCGTGACGTTGTCGCGGGCAAAGGTCGCATTGCCAGCGCTGTCTTTCAGGACCGCGCCCACACCTGTTGCTGCCGGCTTGAAGTCATAGGCCAGGTTGGTACCGTTGGTGTTGGTGAACTGCGCAATGACAGCACCGGTTAGCGGGTTGAGCGGACCGGCGTAAGCGCCAGCCGTTTTGCCCACCACGCCAGGAACGGCGACGCTGCGCACGCCAACCACGACACGGTGTGTCAGTGATGCGTCGTAAACGACCTTGGTGTTCGCCTTGATGTTGGCGCCAAACTTGACAGCGTAAGTGCCGTCGCC
>Ga0163199_1000655_pt1 | contig 21732 bp, 19 predicted proteins | sample PL_2010_150m_FD_113537 | JGI IMG/M metagenome (GOLD analysis project Ga0163199, IMG submission 113537) | Freshwater microbial communities from Powell Lake, British Columbia, Canada to study Microbial Dark Matter (Phase II) - PL_2010_150m | ecosystem: Environmental > Aquatic > Freshwater > Lake ...
CGCTTGGGGCTCGTGGCTAAGTGCAAGCGCACCTTTCGTCATCGCGCCCGTTGAGTTAATAGTTGTTCTTTATAAAAAGAATTGGAAGAAAACAAGTGGTAGTAAAAAATCAGATGTAACCCGTGATGAGTTTATGGCATGGACAAACGGGATGTGGACATTTAACGGCGAAAGTAAAAAGAGGATTGGACATCCTGCGCCATTCCCGATAGAACTTCCACGACGGTGTGTCAAATTATTCAGTTATGTGGATGATGTTGTGCTTGATCCATTTATGGGTAGTGGCACAACGCTAATTGCGGCGCGCACCAATAACCGAAAGGGGATTGGGATCGAAATTGATAAAGGCTATTGCAAGATCGCTGAACAAAGAATCACGAAGGCTGTTGAAACTTTTCAACATGAACTTGTTTTTGGGGAGATTTAGAAATGGACAAAAGCATTAGCGAGCTTGTTTTCGAATATTTCAGTTTTCATGCAAATGAGGAATTGCGACATGGTCCAGTAGTGGATTGGGTTACACAAGAATGGTTAAAATATCATCAGGAACCGCCTCGTGATCCTTGGCGAGCAATAAGGGCGTTGCATCAAAAAGGGATTTTGCTAAAAGTGGCAAAGGGCATTTATAAATATGATCCGGCGGCTGTGCAAAAATATGATCTTGAGGATTTCACGCCTGAACAAAAAGAAGAGATTTTCAAACGCGATAATTACACATGTGTTGAATGTGGTCTGGGCAAGCGTGATGGTGAAGAGATACACGCTGATCACCTTATTGCAAAAAGCAAAGGTGGTAAGGCAGAAATTATCAACGGTCAAACTCTTTGTGCCACGCATAACTACCGGAAGAAAAACTACGGTCAAACTCAAACTGGCAAGAGAATGTTCATTCGACTATATGAACTAGCTAAATATAAAGGCGATATAGCTATCGTGGAATTTTGCAAAGAGATTTTGCAGGTATACGACAAGCATAATATCAACGGTCATATCAAGTGGAAGCCTTAAGGCAACATCATGACAAACTCAGCAAGCCGACCATTGCGGTAGGGCAAAATAATTTTTGAGCGCACAGAGTCCGCGAAGGCGGACTTCGCTTTTTGTTGCGGCGAATTCATTCGCCAGAGGTATGTCTTCTCCTCCACTCAAACAACCCCACCGCCAGCGCGTGAGTCACATTCATCGAACCGTTCACGCCGAACATAGGGATGTGAACCGCTTGTTGGCAATGCGTTAACAGTTCTTGCGGGATGCCGTGACGTTCACTGCCGACGACAAAGGTGCAGTGTTCGGAGAGTTGTGTTGTGAAGATGTCGGTCGAGGCAGTGGTCAGCTCTAAGGCGATGAGGGGATGGAGTGAATCGGAGTCTTTTAAAAATTCTTCCACGTCCATCACATCCCATTTAACAAAAGACTCGGCGTTGCGCGCGGCGCGATGCACTTGGCGCACGTTGTAGTCAAGATCGTTGAGGAAGATGACGCGCGGCGAGCCGACGGCATCGGCAAGGCGCAGCAGTGCGCCGATGTTCTCCGAGACTTTGAGGCGCACCGCCACGATGGTGGGCGCAGGGAGAATTTTTTGCGAAGCGCGCAAAGTTTTTTGCCGCTCGTATAACTCTTTGCCGTCAAGTTGTTCGCCGACAAGCGGTAAAGTTTTGGCGCTCATTGCTCTCGATGTGTAACTACTCAAGATTTAAACCTTTGAACGCTGATGACGCTGATCTTCGCTGACGCGAAGCGCGCTGATTCTTTTTTTGTGTCAGCGCGCTTCGCGTCAGCGTCTTCAGCGATTTCAGCGTTCTGGTTTTGAACTACAACGTATACGTCTTGCCCTCGCTCGCCGCTTCACTGGGGATGTCGGCGCCACTTTTGGCGAGGGCCTCTTTAAATTCTTGATGGATCGCTTCGACTTGTTGATCGGAATTGTCGGGATCATGATGGAAGAGAAGCACGCGCTTGACGTTCGCTTGTTTGGCAACGGCGGCTAACATCGCGCCGCAGGTGTGACCCCATCCCCGCCGCGCATCGTACTGCGGGCGTGAGTAAGTGCAATCGTGAATCAGCAGCGATGCGCCCGCCGCGAATTGAGCGAACTTCAACGCTTCGCCGGAAACTTCCGGCTCGACAGACTCCGGAAGAATTTCGTTATCGGGCGCATAGACTAAAGAGTGATCGCCAATATCCAAACGATAGATCAGCGTGGTGCCGGGATGAAACGCATACAAGGTGGACAGCGTCACCCCTTCGACTTCCATTTTCTCTTGATGCAGCGCGTGAAATTTAACGGCGGCGCGAAAGGCTTCAATCGAGACCGGGAAATAATCGCCGCCCATTTGTTTTTCGATTTTCTCGGTCAGCGCGTCGGTAGAATCGGCGGGGGCATAAATGTGAATCTCGTTGCCCGGCATGTAGAACGGCGCAAAAAACGGCAAACCAAAAATATGATCCCAATGGAAGTGAGTGAGAAAGAGCGAGAGCCGCCTGAGCGATGATTTGGCGAGGCTGTGTCCCAATAAACGGAAACCTGTTCCGGCATCGAAGATCAACAAACCGTGACCCGGCACGTCCACGCTGATGCACGGAGTGTTGTTGCCATACTTGGTGTCTATTTTTTCGGGAGTGGGGATCGAACCGCGGCAGCCCCAGACCTTCACTTCAACGTCGGTGGCGAGTGCCATCTTGATCGCGTTGATTAATTCCGGCACGCGAATGGGCTTGACCAAATAGGCAGCCGCGCCCGCACTCAACGCGGCGCGTTTGTCGCTGTCAAACGATTTAGCCGACAACAACAAAATTTGTATGCTGCTTGTCTGCGGATTAGATTTGAGAGATCGGCACAAGGATATTCCATCGCGCCCCGGCATCATCAGATCCGAGATGATCAGGGCGGGCGCAAATTCGCCGATAACGCTCTCAAGGTTAATCGCCGACTCTACCAACTTCACGTCGTAGCCTTCGCGGCGGACGATTAGCTCGATAAAGGAACCTATTGCCGGATCATCATCAACGATGAGGATTCGTTTGGACATAAAGTGACCTCTTTTATTGAGCCAAGAAAAAAAACCACGAAGCAACAAAGAGCACAAAGTTTTCTTTTGTGTTGCTTCGTGTTCTTTAATTCTTTGTGGTTAACTTTGCTCTGACCATTATCGGGCTAGGTAATTGCAGAAGGTTATTATATCTGAATTGTAAGTGGTCTCTGCCGTGCCCTGCTGAGGTCTAAAAAAGATTCGCTTGTGAGGCTTGTTTGATCATGTTAAGATAACGCCTAATTCTTTCCAAGAAAGATCATCTTGTGTATGTCCTCCAAACCCATGTCCTCTAAAACCGATCACCCTATCAAACCAGAGTCCAGTGTGTCACCCGAACCTATCGGCGGTGAACTGGAACGCCTGCGTGATATTCTCATCGGCAGCCACGCCCGCACCGTCAGCGAGCGATTAGATCATCTTGAGGCGCGCTCGGCTGAGATGTTTGATGAACTCAAGGAAGAGATAAAAAACACGCGCCAAGAAAACGACTCGCAGCTGCGCGCCACGCGCCAAGAGTTGATAAACACCTTCACCTCGGAGCTCGCCGCCCTTCGCAAAGAGTTGCAAGAGCAAGCCAAACGATCTCAAAAAGAATTGCAAGATCACGCCGAGCGATCTCAGAAAGAATTGCAAGACGTAGCCAAGCGATCTCAAACGGAACAGCAGGCAGCAGATGAGCGCCTTCAAAAACTTGCGACTGAACAGCAAAAATTTGCCGCCGAACAATCTGCCAATCTGCGCGTCGCCCAAACCGATTTGCAAGAGAAAATCGAAGGACAAGCTCGCGACATCACAGCGCGTATGGATCAACAAGATGACGCCATTAGCCAAGAACTGCGCCAGTTAGCGGCGACGCTCGAAGAAAAGAAAGTCGCGCGCGAAGAACTGGCTCAACTGCTGCAAGACCTTGCCCAGCGTTTAGGAAAATCTAAATCGTAACCCGATGCCGTTATGAACGTTAACCCACCCGTAGACTCAGCCCTCTCCGCTTCCTTTCCCGACGGCAACTCGATTGATTCGGTGCGTTCGATTTTGTTGTCTCAAGAGCGTGAACGCATCTGCCAACTTGAAGAACAATTAACTGCCCTGCAACAACAATCCGTCACCCTTCAACAACAGTCCGCCGCTCTAGAAAATTCGATCAACGACATACAAGCCGAACTAGATCGTTTGCGTAACGGCGACGAATTAATGAATCGCCTCACGCCGATGATGCCGAACATGATCGGCAAAACGATCCGCGAATCGCCGGAGGCAATGGCGGAAGCGTTGGGTCCGGTGATGGGCGAAGCCATCCGCGTGCAGATTCGTGATGCGCGGATTGATATGGTGGATGCCCTCTATCCCATCGTCGGCTCCACCGTGCAGCGCGCCGTCAGCGAATTCGCCCGCGAGTTTCAACGCAACATTGACGCCCGACTCAAATCCACATTTGGAGCGCAAGGCTTCACGCGCACCCTCAAAGCGCGTCTGCGCGGCGTGTCGCCCGCCGAACTTGCTCTGCGCGATTCGCTTCCCTTCACCATGCGCGAAGTATTTCTCATTCAACGCGAGTCGGGTTTGCTGTTGGCGCACATTCATCCCGGCAGTGAGAGCGCAACCGACTCCGATCTCATCGGCGGCATGTTGACCGCGATTCGAGATTTTGTGCGTGACTCGTTTGGGCAAGGGCAGCGCGAAAAAGAATTAGATGAAATTCAATATGGCGATCAACGCATCATCATTCAAAGCGGACAACATGCCTATCTCGCCGTCGTGATCAACGGCATAGAGTCCGAAGGCTTCCGCGCCAAGATGCACGATTTTATTTCTGATCTGCATGTCGCTCACGGCAACGCCTTGCGCGATTACAACGGGGATGCCGCCACTCTGCCCGACCTGCCACCCAAGCTGACCGCGCTCATCGGCGGCGTCACCGTAGAAAAATCTGGCGCACCCGCGCCGTTATCGCGCAATCAAAAGTGGGGGATCGCTACCGGAAGTTTGATCACGCTGTTGATCATCAGCCTGATGTGTTTCTATTTGCAATTAACTATCGCTTTGATTCCGGTTGCCTTCCCTGCGCCGACTCATATACCAACGTTGACTCCGACTCCGACCTTCACCCCAACACCTACGGCGACTCCGACTCTCACACCCACGCCAACGGTGACGCCGACTCGCACGCCCACACCGACGCCGACCTTCACCGTGACTCCGACGCCCACGCCGAGCAACAAAGCGATCATGATCGGCAATGTGTGGGTGCGATCAACGTTGGATGATAATTTTGTGTTGATCGCCACCATTCCACAAAATTCTAACGTCACCGTTATTGCCACCTCTGGCTTTTGGGCGCAAGTGGAATGGGACTCGGAGCGCGGCGTGCGGCGCGGTTGGGTTTTGTTGGAATGGGTTAAGATGTTGAGGTAATGCACAGCCACTTCGTCATTGCGAGGAGCGTTCTTTGCGACGAAGCAATCTCTGTTTCGCGCGGAGATTGCTTTGCGAAGCACTCGCAATGACGCTTGAACTGCTACGAAAGATTTGCTATGAGCGTCATTCAAAAAAAAATTTGTCTCTTAGGCGACTTTGCCGTTGGCAAGACGAGCCTTGTGCGCCGCTTTGTCGAAGATCGTTTCGACGATAAATATCTCAGCACCATCGGCGTAAAAATTTCGCGCAAGACGATGACGCGCGGCTATGGCACATTAAATTTATTGGTGTGGGATCTGGCTGGCGGCGACAATTTCGATTCCGGTTCCAGCTATTTGCGCGGCACGTCGGGCGCGGTGATCGTGTGCGATCTCACGCGGCACGAAACGTTATCGGCATTCGAGCGTTATGCGGCGCAGGTGCGGGCGGTCAACCCTGAGTCGCCGTTGGTCTTCATCGGCAACAAAGTAGATCTGGTCGAGGCGCGGACGATCACCGAGGCAGAACTTCAAACGGTGTGCGCCGCGCTCAATGGATCGTTTCTGTTGGCAAGCGCCAAAACAGGTGAACAAGTTGAGGCAACGTTTCTGGCTTTAGCCGAACAGCTTGAACTTCATTAAAACCTTTGAACGCTGATAGCGCATGATAAACGCAACCACTCAGCCACGCCGTCATTGCGAGCGCACTTTGCGAAGCAATCTCGGTCATGCTTGGAGATTGCTTCTCGAAGACTCGCAACGACGACGGGTAGTTACTTTTCATTTATGACTCTTCAACCTTTAGACACCAGCCCCATCATGTTAGCGGCGCGAGCTGCCAAAGCGTTGATTCAAGAACATCGCATCGCCTACGCTCAACTCGCGCCCGATCTTACTATTGTTCATGCTTCGTCCAACTTGCGAGATGTGATCCATGATCCGACTCCGCAAATCGAGGGCAGCACGTTAACGAATCTGTTCTGGGAATTCGTATCGGCCGAAGAGCCGCTCTACGCCATCATGCGCGGCGAGGCAAGTGATTACCGTTTAGAGCGAGTCAATCGTGAAGCGGCAGATGAGTCTATCGCCTACTTCACATTTCACGTTGTTCCTTTAGATGAGTTGAACCCCTCGCTCGGTTTGATGTTGATCGTCGAAGACGTGAGTCAGACCAGCCACGCCGAACAGCGCATGATGCAGGATCGTAATGAACTGCGTTTATTGCAATCGCAATTGGCGCGGGCAAATGAAGAGCTGCAGCGCATCAACCGCTTCAAGTCATTTTTATTGTCTATGGCGGCTCACGATCTCCGCGCGCCACTTACTTCCATTCTTGGTTTTGCCGGATTGCTAACCAACGACCCGCCAATGCTTAGCGAACCGGAACAAAAACAAGCCCTCGCCATGATCGAAGCGCAGGGGCACCGGCTGGAGCATTTGATCTCCGACCTGCTCGATCTGGATCAAACAGAGCGCGGCAAGTTAATTATCTCGTTTAACCTTTGTGAGTTGACCGAATTGATCCGCGAAGTGATCAAGCCATTAGACGTCACGCGCGAATTGCGCCAGATCACCCTGAAACTCGATCTGCCCAAAATGCCTTTACAACTTCAAGCTGATCGTGAGCGTCTGCGGCAGATTTTGAATAACATGATCAGCAACGCCATTAAATACACACCCGAAGGAGGACATATTGAGATCGCCGCCCGCGCCGAAAATGACGAAGCCGTGATTCAAATTGGCGATAACGGCAAGGGCATGAGTGAAGAACAACTCTCGAATCTTTTTCAGCTCTACTACCGCACCGACGATGCGCGACAAAGCAAAGTGAAAGGCACCGGCTTAGGATTATTTATCGTGAAAACTTTGGTGGATGCCCATCACGGGCGCATTGACGTTATCAGCAAACCCGGACAAGGCACGACGTTCACTGTGCGCTTGCCGTTGGAGCAAAATTCTTAATAGCCAGACTTACGCACTTTAATCACGAATGTCACGAATATACGAATTTAACGAATAAAGCAATAAAAAAATATTCGTGATACGCCGTGTGCGGCTCATTCGAGTTACGCAGTCCCCGAAGCGTAGCGTAGTGGGATTCGTGATGGAATCACCTTATCTTGCGTAAGCCCAGAGAAAAAAAGGAGACCTCTCATGAACGACCATTTCAAACCAGCATTAGCAGAACTGATCGGCACCTTCATCCTTGTTTTCATCGGAGCGGGATCGGGTGCCACCAACGCCGGACTCGTTGGCGTGGCGTTGGCGCACGGCATCGCCCTCATGGTGATCATCTATGCCTTCGGATCGATCTCCGGCGCGCACGTCAACCCGGCGGTGACAATCGGTTTGGCGCTCACCGGCAAAGTGAAATGGGATCGCGCCGTCGTGTATCTCATCGCGCAATTAGTCGGCGCGGCTTTGGCTGGATATAGTTTGCGTTTTATTTTGGGAACGACCGGCAACTTGGGCGCGACTCAACTTGCGGCGAATGTTTCACCGGTCGCCGGTGTTGCCGTCGAGGCCATCCTCACCTTCTTTCTGGTTACGGCTGTGTTCGCTTCGGGGGTCGCCAACAAAAATGGAAACATGGCCGGTGTGGCAATTGGCTTGGTGTTGACGATGGATATTTTGATGGGCGGCACGTTGACGGGCGCCAGCATGAATCCGGCGCGCACCTTTGGTCCGGCGATCACGTTATTCGACTTTAATAATTTTTGGGTCTATCTCGTGGGACCGATTCTCGGTGGCGCGTTGGCGGCAGTAATTTATGATCGCGCGTTTATGAAAAACTAAACTGAATGAAGGGGATGAATGTCGCCCCGTTCATCCCCTTCACCCTTGCCTCTGTTCACTGGCTCGCAACTTCATCCCCACCGCCCACAACGCGGCGAGTCCGCCGAGCGACATTCCGATCAATGCCAGCAGGCTGAATCCGATCAGCACGATTGAGATCGCCGAGTTGCCGACGTTTTGCAGCGCACGCAAGTTGTCGCCGAATCGCAAACTGATCAGCACGATGGTCACCACAGCCCCGTTCCATAATCCGTGAATGAAGATCGCCCCCGCGAAAGATCGAATCAATTTCCACGGTGAGCGTGTCGCCGCCAACTGACCCCAACCCCAACCCACCATCCCCGCCGTGAGTCCGTGCATCACCATAGTGCCGAAGCGCGCCAGAATCGTGATGAGCCACGCGTCGCCAATCGCCGTTAAGTTGCTCAAGGTCTCCACGGCGGCGAAACCGAGTCCGCCCAACATGCCGCCGACGAATGCTTCCATCGGAGTCGGCTTGCGCTTGAGCATCAAGATCACGCCGAGCGGTTTTAGTAATTCTTCGACAGTGGGCAAGATCAATGACAGCATGAGGAAACCTAAAACGATCACCCACGGCTTTGCCGCCCACGCGCTGAATAAGGCGAGGTTGCCTGTGCGCCGATAAAGTTCAAAGAGCCGCTGTAGTTGTGAGAACTCGCTTGGCGAAAATGTGGAGAGCGTCATCGCTACGACAATCACCACGACGACGGCGATGACGATCTCAATAATGAATGAGGCTGACACCGCCAGCCACGCGCCGCTCGCCAAATGCCCCCACACGCGCAGTTGGCTGAACTTGTCCCAATTGCCAATCGTGATCGAAAGAAAAATAAGTGCGGTAAACATGATCGCCGCATACTGCAACACGCCGACGATGCCCGCGAATAATTTGAAAATTAAAATGATCTGACCGGCGATCAACGCCAAGACGATCACGATGCCGCTGACCACCACCCAAAACCAGTCGGTCTTCCACATCTCGATCTCGTCGCGCCGCATTCGCCGAAGGGCGTGCCATGCCAATGGCGCGCCCATGAGTCCGACTCCGCTGATCGAGATGATTGAGACCACAGCCGTTGAAGCAGAGTTGATGGAACGCAGCGCGGCAGGCTGCAAGAATGCAAACGGGATTAGCGCCAGAGCGAAACAACTTAGGGCGACTCCGGCAATGCCGCCGACCAACGCCAGAATCACCCAAGCCGATTTTGGATTCGGCTTCTCTAACGGTGACGGCGACACCGTTGGGGCGGCTTCGATTGTGTGGGCAGTCATCCCACTCGCGGCAGCGGAATCGTTCTGATCGTTTGGTTCGGGCGTTAGCCAGTTGGAGTCGGTGGACATGATGAGGGGAGTATAACATTGTGATTGTCTTAATTTTTCGTTTGGCGAATAACCAGCGTCCCTCGTATAATTCAAATCAGTATGTTCACCCAAATTGCTTCGACGATCTCTAAAGATAAGGTGGCTGAATTCTGCAAACGCAACCACATTGTCAAATTCTCCCTTTTCGGTTCAGTGCTACGCGATGATTTTCGCGCTGATAGCGACGTCGATGTGTTGGTTGAATTTGAAAAAGGGCAGGTGCCAGGGTTGGCATTTTTCGGAATGCAAGATGATCTTTCAAAACTCATCGGCAGAAAAGTTGATCTGCATACGCCGCGAAGCATCAGCAAATACTATCGCGATCAGGTTTTCAAGGAAGCGCAGACAGTTTATGCCTAAGAGCAACATCGTACGGCTTCAGCATATGCTCGACTCGGCGCGAAAAGCAATAGACTTTAACTTGAAGAGATAATCAAAAAAGAATCTGAGAAAGAATAACAAAAGAAACCCGCCTCTCATATAAAAGCGGGTTTCTCTTTTGAAATTTGAAGTTTGTTTTTTTTATTTTTTCTATTCGTACCTCAACGCCTTCACAATTTCCATATTCGCTGCCTGCCGCGCCGGGAACAGCGCGGCGATCACGCCGAAGATCAGCCCTGCCGCTGTGGCAGCAAGAACTCCGGCGAATGGGAATGAGTATTCCATCTTGAAGATGCCGCTGGCACTCAACCCCTGCACAAACACATAACTGAGATATAACCCCGCCAGAATGCCAAGCGCTGTGCCTAACGAGGCGAGCAGCAGCGCTTCGGCGACGATGGTCTTCCTCACTTGCCCGCGCGTCGCGCCAATGGCGCGCAACATGCCGATCTCGCGCGTGCGCTCGATGACGCCAATCGCCAGCGTGTTGAGGATGGCGATCAACGACGGGAAGGAGAGCACGCCGAGAAGCACATAGATGCCGACAAAAAGCGCGTCGTATTGCGAGAGGAATTCGGCGGCATATTCGCGTCCTACCACCAAACGGAATTGCGGATAGTCAGCGATGATTTGATTGAGCCATTGGTCGGCTATGGCAGCGTCTGCGCCCGGCGCAAGATTGATTTGGTAGAAAATATCCTCGCTCTTGTTGAAATCCAATTTCATATTGGATTGCGAGATGTAGGCCGTGTTGATCTTCATACTCAACACGTCGCCGGCAATGGCGACAATCCGATAATCCTGTTGTCCGGATGGCGTCGCCAGTGGGACGACATCGCCGACTTTAAGATTCGCGCTCCCGGCGAGGATGCCATTGACAATAACATTGCGCTCGTCAGAGGCGAGTGCGTTGTAAGACTCTTGGGCGTTGCCTTTTTGGAAATCCATTCCCGAAATTTTGGGGTACTCGATCGGGTCGATTCCTAGTACAGAAATCGCTGTCTCGCCCGTGCCAGTTTTCAGCGAAACGGATTGAAGCGACGATTGGGCGTAGCGTAAGGAACTGACTACGCCGACTCCGGGAACCGCACTAATTTTGGCTTTGAGACTTTCGCTCGCGCCAACATCGCCTTTCCAAATAGCAATCGAAGGTGGAATGAGTAAATAGTCACTGCCCATTGATTTGTTAAACATGACCTTCACAGTGTCGGTGAGACTGAACATCATTCCACCCGCGCCCACGACAATGGCGAGACCGATCATCGTCGCGCTCGCCGTGATTGCCGCGCGCGAAGGTTGGCGCGTGAGATTGCCTTGAGCCAGTTCACCCGTGCCTTCACGCGCAAAAACCAGCGCCAGCAAAATGCCAAACAAATTTGCAATCGGTTTGACCAAGGCCGGTGCGACGAGTACCAAGCCGACGAGAAAGAAAAAACCACCTATAGATGTCAGCGCAAAATTACCCGATAGCAAACCCAGGATGGCGGCGACGATCATCACCGCGCCGACGATGGTAGCGATGCGGCTGATGCGTTGCATGGCTTCGCCGAGCGCGGGACGCAACGCTTCGATTGGGGTGACGCGACTCGCGCTTAGTGCGGGCAACAATCCGGCGAACAGCGTGACACCAACACCTAAGACAATCGAAACCACAACCAGTGACGGCTCGACGACAACAGTCAACTCTATGTTCATGAATTGTTTCATGATCGAGCTTGTTCCAGCGGTGATGAGGACACCTAGCAGATAACCCAGCCCGATGCCAATCGCCGTGCCGATCACGCCTTGCACCAATCCTTCGGTCAGCACAAGCCCAATGATGGTGGCGCGATTCGCGCCAATGGCGCGCAACATGCCAATGTCGTGACGACGTTCGGCAACGATGGTGCGAAAGGTGTTAAAGATGATGAACCCGCCCATCGCCAGCGTGAGAAAACCAAACAGATTGAATACCACTTGTCCCATCTGCATCGCGCCGAGAAATTCCGAACCGTTCGACAGCCCGCCGAGCGTGTAGGTGTTCCCCAGTTGCGCTTTGATCGTATTGACGATGGCTTCGCTTTCCGCTTTATCTTTGGTCGTGAGATTCGCTTCGATGATATTGATGCGTCCGGAAGCATCGAGCAGTTTCTGTGCTTGCGCCAACGTGACAAGCACCTGTTCGTTGCCGACCACTGCGCGACCTGGCATGAGACCGACAATCGTTAACTTGACGACGCCCTCGGTGGTCGGCAATTTAATCGCCTCATTTAGTTTCACGCCCAGCGAATCGGCGAGCCGCTCCGAAATTACGGCGACATTGCCATCACCCTGTTTCAAAAAGCGTCCCTGAGTGATTCGGTAGTCGTGGAGAGTCGGCGCCACCACCGGATCGATCCCGACGAGCGCCAACCCGGTCACCGTCGAACCCTTGCCATAAAAATTTGGCGGGAGGTTTATCACGCGCTCAATGGACCCGGCGCTGACGGCAACCCCCTTGATGCTTTTGATTCTGTTCAACGTGGTCGCCGAGAATGATTCGCCGGTCTTGTGCGTAATCATCACATCGGTTTGACCGGACGCCGAGAGCAAACTTTTTTGAAAGGCGCCCATAAACGACGGCAAGTAAATGCCCATTCCGAAAATCACCATCACGCCGATGACGATGGCGAGCGTGGTAAGAAAGGTTCGTAGTTTGCGCCCCCACAAATAACGAGCGGCAAGTATCAGTTGGAGGTTCATTGAAAAATCCTTTCAAAGGATCAGGGCGAAAGAATAAAATTTTCGTGACTGCTTAGCGTCATTGCGAGGAGCGTCCTGAGCGGAGCGCGGTGATTTTCCGCGCGCAGTCGAAGGATGCGACGAAGCAATCTCCAAACGTGACCGAGATTGCTTCGCGAAGAGCGCTCGCAATGACGGAGTGATTTTTCCGCCGTCATCCTTCACCTTTCGCATTGTGCCTGTCTTCAACAATTTTTCCATCTTTCATCGAGACAATTCGTTCGGCGTGCGCGGCAATGCGCGGATCGTGCGTTACCATGAACACGGCACGCCCCCACTCTTTGGCAACTTGTTTCAACAAAGCGGCGATCTCGTCCGACGATTTTGAGTCGAGGTTGCCCGTCGGTTCATCGGCGAGAACGAGAACCGGGTTGGTAATTAATGCGCGGGCAATTGCCACACGCTGCTGCTGCCCCGCCGAAAGTTGATCGGGACGACTCGCCAAGCGTTCACCCAACCCAACTTTGGTTAACCACTCGGCAGCTTTTTGTTTAGCCGCCGAAGGGGTTACGCCGTCGAGCAAAAGTGGCAGTGCGGCATTTTCAACCGAGGAGAGAATCGGAATGAGGTTGAAGAATTGAAAGACGAGTCCGATCTTACGTCGGCGCAATTGCGTCACCGCGTCGTCAGACATTTTGGCAAGCGGCTGACCGTCAATGCTTGCGCTGCCCTCCGTGGGGTGATCCAACCCGCCGAGTAAATGCAGGAGCGTTGATTTGCCACAACCGCTCGGACCCATGACGGCGACGAACTCACCGCCGTTGACCGTGAGGTTGACGTGATCGAGCGCAGTGATGGCGGCTTCACCCGCGCCGTAGATTTTGGTTAGATTTTCTGCTTGAATGAGTGACATTGAATTTTCTCTTTCCCGTTACTTTGCAACTACTCAGCCTATCCGTCATTGCGAGCGCACCCTTCGGCTTCGCTCAGGGCATGCTTTGCGAAGCAATCTCGGTCACGCTATAAGATTGCTTCGTCGCAAAGAACGCTCCTCGCAATGACGCGCTGAGCAATCCCGTTACTTTTCAAACGTGACCTGCGCCGTCATGCCCCACATCATCTTAGGATCGAGATCGGCGACGGCGATGGTGACGGTGTAGGTGATGTCACCGCGTTTCTCTTCAAAGAAGGTGGCAATGGAATCTACCGTGCCACTTAATTTCTTGTCGGGCATGGCGTCGAGTTTGATCGTCGCCTTCTGCTTCTCTTTCACTTTCACGACTTCAATTTCAGTTAAGTTATTCGTCTTCACCACCCAATTCGCAAAATCGGCTATGACGACGACGGCTTGTCCGGGTGCAACTTGTTCGCCGACTTTCAACTTGATCTCTGACACCGTGCCGTTGAACGGGGCTTTGAGTTCGGCGTTGGCGAGCGCGGTTTTCGCCGCCTCGAGTGAGGCGTTGGCAGTTTTGACTCGCGCTTCGGCGGTGGCGAGTTTGTCGGGATCGACTCCGCTTTTCACTTTGTCGTAATTGCGCTGCGCTTCGGCGACTTTCGCTTTCGCTTTTGCCAATTCCGCTTCGTAGATGGCGATCTTCAAGGCATCAGGATTCTTGGCGTCCTTGAGATTCTGTTTAGCATCATCCAATATTTTTTGCAGATCGCGTTGGGTGACAGAGGTGTTGCGCTGCGCTTGCTCCAATTGAATCTCGGCGACTTTTACTTTGTTGACGGCGTCGTTGTAGGCGTCTTTGGCGTCGGTCAGCTTGATGCCGCGCCCGCCGATCCACGATACATATTTCTCGTCGCATGTTTTATTTTGACAGGCTTCAATTTCGTTGAGCGTGGTCTGCGTCACCTTCTCTTTTAAATCTTTCAAAGCATCGCGCGCCGCTTTGAGGGCGGACGAGAGACCGGCAATATCGTTGATCTGCTGAGTCTCTTGCGCTTTGCTAAAATTATCTTGCGCTTTAGCCACCTGACGCTCGTAATAATCCATGTCGGGGTTTTTGAAGTTGCGTAAATCTTTCTCGGCTTTGTCGAGCGCGTCTTTGGCTTTGGAAAGATCGAGCAACGCTTGCGCCGTCGCCACGTTGGCGGTGTCTTTCAAATCCTTCAATGCTTGGTCGGCGTTGATCCGTTCTTGATCGGCGCGCGAGACTTCGGCTTGCAGCGCCTCACGATTCTTGAGACGGACAATGACGTCGTCCTTCCTCACTTTCGCGCCCTCGCTCACTAGCACTTCGGCGATCTGTCCGCCGACGGCGAAAGAGATTGCCGCATATTGTTTGGGCTGCAATCGCCCTTCGGCGATCACCACGCCACTATCGGCGACGACGGGCGCTTTGGTGACGGCAGGAGTGGCGGTTCCACTGCCGCAAGCGGCGGCAATCAGGCTGAACAAAACTACAAGTACGAAAATGGTTTTTTTGTTGAACATTGTTTGGCATCCTTCCCATACATGGGATTAAATTTTTTTCCGTATTTCTCACTTGGCGTAGGACATGCCGGAAAGAATACTACCAGTTAATAGTTTTGCCAACAATGCCGTTTTGGGTTCGGAAAGGGTAGATAGAGTAACGGTAAGTGACTCGTAAAAAGTTTTACCGCCGTTTCAGTTTTATGCGACACTGTGCCGAAATGTGATGCTTTTGAATTGTTGACACGCCACTCGGACGGCGTCACAGTTGAATTTGCCAACCAGGTGATGTACCACCCACGTGACGATAGGCAGAGTCTCAAGCGTGTGTTGGGCGTGGACGCTCTCTCTGCCGCCTGGCGTAATACCCTGTCTAAACGTTTGTGACATTTGCTTCTCCGTGCTATGCTAAGACTATCTTTGAGATTCAATTATCATTTTCCCCTAAGCGATGCGCGTAAAATTTTGGGGAGTGCGGGGGTCGATCCCGGCTCCTCTCACTACCGAGCAACTTCAAGAAAAGCTCTCTACAGCATTAACATCCGCGCAGAATGTTGATCTTTCCGATCCAGCAGAAGTGCGGGCGTTCATTGCCGGTCTGCCTCCTGCGGTCAATAGCGTGGTCGGCGGCAACACCACCTGTGTCGAGATCACCAGTGGCGACGACACGATCATTATTGACTGCGGCACCGGTTTGCGTTCGCTGGGGGTGTCGCTCATGTCGCACGAATTTGGTCGTGGACAAGGCACGGCGCACATCTTCTTCACCCATGCTCATTGGGACCATCTGCAAGGCTTCCCCTTTTTTAGTCCGGCATATGTGCCGGGAAATAAATTCATCATCTACGCTATCAATAACGATCCGCGCAAATATCTCGAACATCAACAGCTGGCGCCGATCTACTTTCCCATCACCACCTCACAGATGCCGGCCGATTTTGAATTTGTGCAATTGCGCGAAGGTGAGCGGGTGCAGATTGGGCGTTTGAGTGTGACCAGCATGGCACTCTATCATCCCGGCACCGCTTACGCTTATCGCTTTGACGACGGCGAGAGTGTTTTTGTTTTTGCCTCTGACGGCGAGTATAAATCGCTTGACGACGAAGGCTTGGGTCGCTTCATCGAATTCTTTTCCGACGCCGAGGCCTTGGTGTTTGATTGTCAGTTTTCATTGCGCGATGTGCTACTGTCCAAAGCAGATTGGGGTCACTCCTCGGCAATGATCGGCGTGGAGATCGCCCAGAAGGCGCGGGTCAAGAAATTGATCACGACGCACTATGATCCGGTGGATACTGATGAACAGATTCACAGCGTCGGCGAATCGGCTCGTCGTTACGCCGACATCATGCCGGGCCCCGTGCCGCTCGAAGTGATCGTCGGCACTGAAGGCACAGAACTCTTCTTGGGTCCGGCGATCAATTTGGAGACTCTCGAAGATCGAGAAGCCGATATATGGTTGATTGCTTTCGCCGGAAAGTTGACGGCAGACACGGCGATTGATGCCCAGATCACGCTCTATCAATTTTTGAGAGAAGCGCCCAATCATCGCGCTATCATTGACCTGACGCTCATCGCCGTCATTGACGGGCTTGGCGTGCGCGGATTGATTGCCGGGGTGCGCGGCGTGCGCGGAGCGCAAGTGGCATTTGTCGCGCCGGGAGCAGTGACCCGTCGCAATTTGGAACATTCGGATGCTCGTGAAGTCGGACCCATTTTCCGCAAACGGTCGCACGCTATTGCCGCGCTCGTCGGTCCGGCGCATCTCAATTTGCACGAGCGCATGTTAGGCGATTACCGCCTCGACAAAACCATCGCCGCCGACGAGTTCGGCGCGATCTATTCTGCCTTGCGTAATGGCGATACGCTTTCAATTCATAATATGAGCAGTGTGCCTCTCGTCATTCAAGTTCTTGGCAACGAGATCAGCCCTCAACAGCGGATTCAATTTGCTCACTCGGCGATTGAGTGGTGCCGCCTCACACACCCCCGCCTGGTTCCCGGACGTGAAGTGATTGAGAAAACGGGCGGCATGATCGCTTACGTCGGTGAACGACCCAACGGGCAAACCTGGTCGCAATGGCTTGTCGAAAACGGCGGGCGTGTTTCGCCTCAAGTAGGTTTGCGCTGGTTGCGTGAGATGGTGGATGCGCTGGATCACGCCTATCGCAATAATGTTGTGCATGGCGATTTGCGCCCCGAATGTTTTGTCTTCAACAACGGTCACGCCCGCATCTCGCGTTCTCCTCTTTTCTCGCCCACCGGCGAACTCCCCTCTGCCTATCGCGCCCCCGAACAACTGCGCGGCGAGCCGCCGACACATCTCAGCGATCAATTTTCTTTGGGTGTTCTACTTTACGAAGCGCTCGTCGGCTCGCACCCCTTTCACGCCGAGACGGAAGAACTCAGCATCGCTCAACAACTGCAGGGCGCGCCGCTCGCCCCGCGTGTCTTCCTGCCCGATCTTTCAGCGGATGTTGAAGACTTCCTCATGCGCCTCCTCTCGCGCGAACCGCAAGAACGTTTCCCCAACGCCGATGAAATTCTGGCGGCGATAGATAGACTTCTGCTTACGTTGCACAAATAGAATTCGTGACGAGTGATACGTGATGCGTGATTGTGTGCACGCAAAGGGTGTCACGACGGATTGCAAAATCTCCCGATTTTGCCCGAAGTCGGGAGACTTCGGATTCCGCTACCTGACAAGGTTTGCTTGCACACGCGTGATTCACGAATCACGCATCACGTATAATCACGGTATGCCTGCGATCAACAACGATCTGCGTCAACGGTTACGCCGTCTCGGCCTGCAGCACGGTGCTAAGGGGATGCCGCCATCCGCTCCCAAAGCGCGAGGGCGTGATTCCGTTCCCGCGCCAATTGAATCGCTGGTCAACGGGCGCGAAGAGAACACCAAACACGGTTCGTATTTTTTAATCGAAAACGACTATGAGCTCGATCATAAACACGGCATCCGATCTTTAGGCGACTGGCTTCAATGTGATCTCGCCACGACTACCCGTTTGAGTCAAAAGAACATAGAGGATCTTTCTAAATTTGCTTTCTTCGATATTGAGACCACAGGACTCGCCGGTGGAGCTGGCACACTCGCCTTCTTAATCGGAGTCGGCGTCATCGAAGAGGATCGTTACGTTCTCCGCCAATATTTTTTGCGCGATCCATCAGAAGAAGCGGCGATGCTATCCGCTCTTGAAACAGAGTTGAAAGATCGAATCGGCGTGGTCACTTACAACGGGCGCTCGTTTGATGTGCCGATTGTGGAATCCCGATTCGTAATGTCGCGCCGCCGATTCAATTTCCGCGCGATGCCGAATCTTGATCTTCTCCCGTTTGCCCGCCGCTTGTGGCGCGGACAATACGAAAATTGTTCGCTCGGCACGTTGGAGAAAACGGTGCTGGGCAGTGAACGCGGCGACGACGACGTGCCGGGGATGTTGATCCCGCAAATGTATGTAGACTATTTGCGAACAGGCGACGCCAACGAAATGAAGCGCGTGATCTATCACAACGCGCAAGACATTCTTTCGATGACCGCGCTGGCTTCGCACATCGTAGATATTTTTGCCGACCCGCTCACGCCGAAACGATCTGGCGATGAATGTTTGCGGTTAGCATTGTGGCACGACGACAACGCGCGCGTTGACGAGGCTGAAGCGGCATATAAAGCTGCGCGGCAAAGACGGCTGACCGACGCGGCGGCGTTAGTGCTCTATCAACGGTATGGGGCATTTCTTAAAAAAGAAAATCGCCGCGCCGAGGCGGTATCCCTTTGGGAGTCGTGGGCTGATCTCGATTCGTCTAATCCAGAACCGTGTTTAGAGATTGCAAAATATCATGAATGGGAAACAAAGGAAATAGGGGAAGCAAAGGAATGGGCATCGCGGGCGATGACCTGTTTGACTCACTGGCGAAAAGATTGGCGGCGCGACGTGGTGTGGGGAGAGGTTGTTCATCGGCTTGAGAGGTTGAAATTGAAGGGATGAAAAGGTGACACGATGAAGGGGTGATCTTTTCACCTTGTCACCTTTTCATCGTGTCATCCCTTCAGGTCAAAAAGAATGTCTAACTGGAATCTCATCGGTCACGAACACCAAGTTTCCTCGCTGATGCGCGATATCAAAACAGATCGCTTGCGTCATGCGTATTTGATCGCGGGTGCGGCGGGCGTGGGCAAACGCACGCTGGCGATTGCCTTTATCAAAGCGGTGTTGTGCCAAAATGTAAACGCGCCGTGCGGCGAGCGAAGCGAGTGTCGTTCCTGCAAATTGATTGACGCCGGGAATCATCCCGACGTGATCGTTGTTGCCCCGTTGATCAGCGGCAAGGTGGTTAAGACCGAGAAGATTGTCGTGGATCGAATCCGTGAATTGATCCGCGCCTTGAATCTTAAACCGGTGGAGGCGAGTCGCAAGGTGGTGTTGATCACAAACTTTGAAACCGCCAACGAAGAATCGTCCAATGCTTTTTTGAAAACGCTTGAAGAGCCGCCGGGCAACGCGCTGTTGATCCTTACAACCGATGTTCCCGAAATGCTTTTGGAGACAATTAAATCTCGGTGTGAAGTGATCATGCTTAAGCCGTTGCCGACGATGATGATTCAAAATGCGTTGACGAGTCGTTGGGCTATGCCAAGTGATCGCGCCGAGTTGTTGGCGCGGCTGTGCGGCGGGCGGCTAGGGTGGGCGGTGATGGCCGACGATTCGATTCTGGAACGGCGCGAGCAACGCTTGGACGAGTTGCGCGATCTGATTCATGGTTCGCGCCTTCAGCGTTTCGCTTACGCCGAGAAGTTGTATCGTGATCGTGATCTGATGAAAGAAGCGTTGGATTTGTGGATCGGTTGGTGGCGCGACGTGATGTTGATCGCTTCCAGTGCAACGACATTACCGATTAACATTGATCAACTTGAAATGTTGCAGCGCACCGCGGCGCACGTCGGCTTAGATGCCTCAAGCAAAGTCGTAGATTCTATTCAGCGCACCAACATCGCGCTGATGCGAAATGCCAACGCACGGCTAGCGTTAGAGGTGTTGTTGTTGGAGATGCCGAGGGTGGCGAGTGGCGGATAGCAAATGGCAAATGGCAGGCGATCATTCGCGGTTCTCTAACAGAAGTTGAGACACCGTTTTCTTGCCGCGAGTGCGTGCGGCGGGCTTAATCCGTTCAAGTTTTTTCCCGCTCCAGGCAATAACACCTGCTTGTATTAGATGCTGCATCCGATCTTTGAGTGAGTGATTCATCAAAGTTATTTTACACGACTTCATACGTTCTTCGTTTCCTCTATCACCTTATTCCCCCAATCAATTCGTTTTTGCCCTACACCTTCACGGGTGAACAAACGCATTTGCCCGATGAGATCGAGTGATTGCGGCTCGGTGTATCCGCGCCAGCGTAAGAGTGTGTAAGCGATCATGCCCGTGCGGTGAATGCCCGCCGCGCAATGGATCAACATAGACGCGCCGCGATCAATTTCCTGCGAGAGAATCGGAAACGCTTCGATCAACATTTCTCTTGCGTCGCCTACCGGCGGTTTGGCTGTGATCAACGGCAGCCAGTGCCAACGTAGCCCGATGCTCTTCACCATTTCGCCCACGCGCTCGCCGCCTTCGCTCGCTGATAACAACGTCACCACGTAATCGCAGCCGCTATCTTTTAAAAACGGAAAAGTTTTTTTGCCGATGATGTTGTGGCTCAGGGTCAATCGCCCGGCGCCAACGCTAACCCAGTTGAGATGTTTCATGTCACGGTAGATCGAGTATCCACAAATTTCGATCCTCCGCATTCAAAAATACTACACGCTTGCCATCCGGCGAAAGATTCCAATCGCCGTTGGCAATACGGAAGGGTGTCACATTGGGGTCGGTCAGGGCGCGGACGTTTCCAGTGGTGGCGTCCACTTCAATGAAACGATGACTCTGTTTGCCCGTGATATTTTCTAACGGCACGAACAAAATTTTTCCTTCACTTCGCCAGCGATACGAACCAAAGACCTCAAGCCGTTTTAAATCTTTGCCGTCACTTCGCACGACCCAAATTCCATCTTTGGTAGCGTCACCCGAAAAAGCGATTTGATAAATGATCCAGCCGCCTTCGGGTGAAGGCATCGTGCTGCGAAAACTTGGCGCTTGAGCGATGGGCGTGAGTTTGCCATCGGCGATGTTCAGAATGCTGAGGATGGGATCGGCGTTCGCCTCTTTGCGAACGGTGGCTAACATCTTTGTGCTATCGGGCAGCCACCACGATACACCGCCGCCGAACAACGACGCAATTTTTTTGGCATTCGTCCCATCCACATTTGCGATCCACACCTCCACCGTGCGTAGATCAAAATTGACGAGTGACGAACTCACCTGCCACGAGATCAATTTTGAATCGGGCGAGAACGAAATGGATCGCCCGCCTGCCTCATGCACCATCCATTGTTTGCCGCCATTCACTTCGGCGATGACGGTTTCCGTTGCTTTGGGATAGGCGACGTATTTAAAATCGGGCGAGAAGATTCCGACTTGTGAGGTGATCAACTGCGGCGGCTCGCCATTTAACTTGACGCCCCAGATTCCTGCGGATGCCGTCTCGCTTGGTTTGTCCACGAACATCACCATTGAGC
>Ga0163199_1000656_pt1 | contig 21729 bp, 16 predicted proteins | sample PL_2010_150m_FD_113537 | JGI IMG/M metagenome (GOLD analysis project Ga0163199, IMG submission 113537) | Freshwater microbial communities from Powell Lake, British Columbia, Canada to study Microbial Dark Matter (Phase II) - PL_2010_150m | ecosystem: Environmental > Aquatic > Freshwater > Lake ...
AACCAGTATCATGCCGTGCGGCAGGGAAATGGTGGACTCCAGCAGTATGCGTGCGGCGTCAGACAGGCCCAGATCCTTCATGCTGATGAGCGCGTGGCCCTGGTCCAGCAAGCGTATCGCCATGCTTTCGCCATGCACGGTCGGGATCGTGGATACCCGGCAGTCGACTTCGCGACCGTCGCGCAGCAGCTTGATGCGTCCATCCTGCGGCAGGCGGCGCTCGGCGATATTCATCTGAGCACGCAGTTTCAAATGGGAAATCAAGGGAAGGTAAATGCGGCGCGGGGGCGAGGGCCGGTCCAGCAGAATTCCGTCGATCCTGACCCGCACCCGAAACTCGTTCTGAAAAATCTCCAGATGCAGATCGGATCCGCGGGCGTCGATGGATTCGAACAGCAGTTCCTGCGCCAGCTTGACGACGGGGGCATCCTGGGCCTGCGCCTTGAGGATATCCAGATCCTCGGTCATCTCATCCAGCGGCCACGCCGAGAGCACCGCGTCATCGCTCGTTTCGGCCGGACTGGGGAGTGCCGGAGATTGCAGACGCAGCAAGATATCCTCGCGACGGGCGATGCAGATGCCGATGTTTACCCCCAGGCGCTGGCGCAGTGCGTCGAGCGCGGCCAGCGGCGCAGGCAGTGCGACGGCGAAGGTGTAGCGCCGTTCCTCGACCGCCAAGGGGAGCAGACAGTGGCTGTGCAGGAATTCGAAATCGATTCCCGGGGGAAGGGAAAAACTCAGCGGCAATTCCGGCTCATCCATCGAGGTGGCGGACATCAACTCAAGTCGAAAATCCGCCGCCGCCCCATCGACGACGCCAGGCTTGTCTTCCGGGTGGGCCGCGGCGTCCTTCACTTCCTTGGAATCGCGAACGGATTCATCACCGGCGGCGCGGGATTTTGCTGGTTTCTGGCGGCCGCCTGAGCGGCCTGTATCGCCTCCAGCAAGGACATCGGCTGTTGTGCCGGAGTCTGCGGGGCGGCGGGGAATGGCTCGCCGGTAGCGTGGGCCGTCACAGGCGGCGGAGACTGCGGCGCCGCGGGCATCGGCGCAACGCCTGTTTCGGCGCGCGGGGCTGGCGCCGGAGCAGAGCCCGCGGCGCCGGCAGCGTGGCTCGGCAGGTTGGAGATCGGCGCCACCAGCGGCATTGCGGCATGCTGGTCGACCGCCATCGTCGCGGGTAGCGGCGCAGATCCCCGATTCACCTTGCGTACGATCGGAATCGTGTAACGCGCGCCGCCGCCAAGTACCACTGCCTGGTTGGCGTCGACGCTTTCGAGGACGTAGCCGGAGCCGAAACTCTGGCCGACAGCGATGCGCACTTTGCCGGCCGCATTTCCCGGCAGCGTTCCGCGCAGCTTGCCGTCGAGTTGCGCCAGGATTCCGCGCATCGAACCAAAGGCAACGATGGCCTCGATCTGCAAGTCCTGCGGGGTCAGAACCGGAAGCTCAGCCGTTCGCGGGGGCGGCACTTTCCAGGGTTTGCGGTGCGGATCGAACGGGTTGCGATCCACCAATTCGACGGCGGAAGCCATTCCGCCGGTAATCCAGGACGCACAGACGACCGCCAGCAGGATCAGCGGTCCGGCGATGCGTCTGGCAGTGATCGCGGCGGGCGTGCTGTGACGGTTGCTTGCCACGTCGTTATTCCCCGGCAGTCTCGCCGCGGGACGGTTCGAGCGAGCCTTTCATGATAGTTTGTGCGCCCATCTGCTTCTTCAACCCGGCCAGGCTGTCGCGGAAGTTCGCGGTGATGCGCTCGCCCTCTTCCGAATTGCGGACGATGAACGGAGTGATGGCGATCAGCAATTCAGTCTTGGCGCTGGTGCGCTTCTGGGTGCCGAACAACCCGCCGAAGATGGGAATGTCCTTGAGTCCCGGCAGCCCCTGATTATTGAAGTCGCCACGATCCTGGATCAGGCCGGCGACAATCAGCGATTTGCCTTCCTCGATAGTCACCTCGGTACTCACCTTGCGCTTGCTGAACGAGGGATAGGTAGATCCGCCGACGGTGACGTCGGCACCACGCGCGCTGACTTCCTGCACCAGGCTCAGGCTGACACGCCCGGACGCGGTGATGGACGGCTTCACTTCCATGAGAATTCCGGTCGGGCGATACTGCACGCTGTTGGATGTGGTGATTCCCGTGGTCGACAACGGTGTCGTCGTCGTCTGGGTGACCACCGGTTCTTCGCTGCCGACTTCGATCTTGGCGGTTTTTCCGTCGGAGGCGAGGATATGCGGGGCCGACAGAATATTTACGTCGGTATTGCTGGCCAGCAGATTGAACAGGCCGGTGAGATCTCCCGCGGAGTTGAAGATCAGGTAATTCAGGCCGGCCCCCCCTGTGCCTGAAGTCAGCGGGTTTCCGGTCGGGGCGACGAGTCCCGTGGTGAGGCTGGCCTGAGCATTGGAGTTGGTATTGCCGGCCCGGAAATTGAGATTCTTGAGCCACCACTCGACGCCGAACTGGAGGTTTTCGGACAAACCCACTTCCGCCACCATGACCTGAATCAGAACCTGCTTGGCCACGGAGTCAATGCGCGCCAGGATCATGCGTATCTGTTGGTAATCCTGCGGACTGGAACGGATCACCAGGCTGTTGGTGTTTTCGTCAACGATGATCTGGACGTTTCCGTCCAGGCTGCCACCCTGCGTGCCTCGCAGGACGACCTGCGTCGGCGCGCTGGCTGGCGCCCCGGGCGCCCTCGCCGCAGGCGCCGAGGGTGTCGCGGCGGCGCCGCCATACACCTGTCGCAACAGGTCGGCCAGATGAGATGCGGTGGCGTTCATCACCGGATAAATGTGCACCCGCGAGGACAATCCGTTCTTGGGTTCTTCGTCCAGGGTATGCAGCCATTTCTCCGCCGCGGCCAGGACGTCCTCGTTGGTCGCCGCGACGAGGATCGAGTTCATGCGCGTGACCGGCAGAAAGTAGACTTTATTGCCGTCGGTGCCGGGCAGGTTGTACAAGCCGGAAGTGCGGAAGAGCGCTTCCAGTTCCTTCGCCAATTGCGTGGCGTCTTCGTTCACCACGGCCACCAGCTTGATACGCACCTTGGCCAGGTAATCGACGTCCAGAATCTTGATGAGATCGAGCATCTTGGCAATGTTCTGGGCGCGGTCCACGGCGATCAGGTAATGATTGGTCGGGTCGTTCACGATCAGTGCCTGCGCCCCGAGCACCGTCCGCATCGCGCCGACCAGGCCCGATGCCTGGACAAACCGCAGGGGCACGACCTGCACCACCGGTGAATTCTCGCCGGCCGCGACGCCTGCGGCATCCCGATTGGCCTGCGCGTCACGGATTACCTTGTAGATCTTGCCGTCGCGAACGATGGAGATGCCATGCAGGGCCAGCACGCTTTCCAGGATGTTGTACACGTCGGCGGCGCTGATGTCGCCGGTTGACTGTAAGGTGACCCGTGCCTGGATGCTCGGATCCATCATGTAGTTCACATGCAGGATGTCGCCCAGCACGGATTGGACGATGTCCTGTATATCGGCGTTTTCGAAGCGCAAGACCACGCCGGGAACGGGCTTGGCGTCGGCTTGCGGCGGACGTTGCACTTTCACCGCGGCGCTCGACGAAACGCCGGCGCCAGCAGGTGCAGCAACGTCATGCGCGGCGGCTGAACGTCCGGCGTTCGCCGGCGCCGTTGGCAAGCTGACGACCGCCGGAACCACTGGCGGAATCTCCATGGGCGCCGTCGGAGCTGCGCTGGCTCTAGGTAAGTCAAGCTTTATCGGAGCTTGAGGGGCGCGATCGGTCCCGGACTTGAGAGCGTCCAGCAGTCCGCCCTGCGCATGCGCTGCGGTGACGGTCAAGACTACGCTGGCCATGAGCGCCGATCCGCACAGTCGGTTCCGGGAGAGTCTAGCTGGCTGGTTCTTCATTTGCGCTTTTCTTCAACCACAATCGGGGCAACGGAACCGCCACGTTCGAACGTGCGCGATTTCTCGGGTTTCTTCTTGTCAGCAGGCTTTTCAGTCGGGACAGGCCGCGGCACCGCAGCCAGTCCCTCCCATATCATGCGGGAACGCAGGCCGGAAGGTGCTCGCATGTCATTGGCATCGACCGACGCCTCGACCAGACGCAGTGCCAGCGGAGCCGCCCCCTTGTTCTGCAGCAGGTTGTTGAGTTGCTCGATATACAACGGTGCAGTGACTTCGCCGCGCAGATACACAAGGCCATTCTCCTCCCGCCGGCTGACCGATTGCACCGCGACCTGGCTAGCTCCTTGCGAAATGTACCACTCCCGCAAAATCTGGCCAAATCGCTCCCCCGCACCTCCCGGCGCGTTCGCATCGGACTGAACCAGGCGACTCGCCAGGCCGCCGGCGGCAATCCGCTCGGCCGCATAGGCAGTTTCCAGTCGCGGCAACTGCTCCTGTTTCGCTTTTGCACCGGTCAATGCCGCCTCCGCGGATTCAAGCGCCCCGGCCAACTGCCGATGTTCGTCGATCAACCCTTCGAGAACCAGAAACGCCGCCAGAATGAGAATGGCAAACAGGCCGATTGGCTTCCAGCCTTGTTCGCGCCACAAGCGACGCCATTGCCGCGTGCTCATCGCGCTCCTCCGCCAGTCAGCTTGTTCAACTCCAGGCGAACGTTGAAGCCATCGGCGCCGGCTTGGTCAACGGGAGCGGGTGCATTCGTGGACACCACCGCGCTGGCCTCGATTCCCTGTCTGCCAAGCAGACGGATCACGTCCTCATTGCCGCCGCCGCGACCGGAGAATTCCAGTGTCTCCCCGGTAAACTTCAAGTGCTGTACCCAGTATTTGTCCGGCAGCGCCGCCGTGACCCGGTTGAGAGCGTCCAATGGCAGCGCGGATTTATCCAGAATCCGGGCCGCGACGACATATTTGCGATCGCTGCGAACCGAGCTTTCCATCTCCGCGAATTTCCGCTCGACGGGAGCCAGTTTGCGTTGATCGCGGGACAAGCCCTCCAGCGCGGTATCCATCCTGGCAATCTGAGTACCCAATCCAGCGGCCGTAACTGCCACCAGTACCGCGACAGCCGCAGACAGGATCAGCGCCGGCTGCCAGACTGCCCAGGCTGCCCAGCGGCCGTCCGCCAGATGAATGGCGTCACTGCCGTCCAGCCACAGTTTCAGGACCCGCTCGGCGAGTGCCTCCTCGGATTCACCGGGCATCTTGCGCGCGACGCCGGTCGCCCGCGTATCCAGCGCCAGGCGCTCCAGCTGCTGCGCCTGGGCCGCTGCCTGAGGGTCCGCCGGCAGTGGCGCGGAGCGATGCACCAGTCCCTCATCGAAAACATGCAAGGCATCGGCCTCCTGGAGCAGGCAGGGCTGTTGCGTCACCGACTTCCCGGCTTCCTCGCGCCACAGTGACGCGCGCGGATAGATTTCCTTCAGACTCAGTCCGAGCCTGGACAGCGCGTCCGATTGACTCCTGACCCATTCCCTCGGCAGCCAGAATATCTCCACTTGTGCCGGTCCGCTACGCGTTCGCCAGTGCAATTCCTGCGGCGGGTAGGGCAGTGCCTGTTGGAGTTGGCGCTCGACCCAGGCCCGATCGCGCTGAGATTGGCGTTGTCCCGGCACCAGCAGGAATCCACCGCTCGCCGGATCAGCCAGCAGAGCCGTCGGGGTCTCGAGGCGCAGAGGATGACGCCCCAGCAGGGGCGGTAATTCGCCGAACAGATCAACGCCGGCGGAGCAGTTCACCCGCTCGCGCCAGAGCAATTTTTTCAGTCCGAGGCTTGTCTGATAGGCAAATACATTCAAATACCCGGATCCCGGATGCAAGACAATCAGGTCGGGGCAAGCCGAATTCGCCGGTGGAGAGTAGCCCATGCCGAAATAATAACCTACCTGCGCGTATTGAGGATGGCGGCTTTCTATAATCGGGCAGTCCATGAATTCTGATTTTCCTATGACTACGCGCTATCGAGGGCGGTTCGCGCCCTCTCCGACCGGCCCGCTGCATTTCGGTTCGCTGGTGGCTGCCGTCGGCAGTTACCTCGACGCCCGCAGCCGCGACGGCGTATGGTTGCTGCGCCTGGAGGATGTCGATCGACCGCGTTGCCAGCCAGGAGCGGCCGACAGCATCCTGCGAGCACTGACTGCGTTTGGTTTCGAGTGGGACGGCGAAGTATTGGTCCAAAGCCGGCGTGATGCTGAATATCACGCAGCGCTCGAGAAGCTGGGGGCCGGCGGAAGGATTTTTCCTTGCGCCTGCACCCGCCGCGAAATAGCGGACTCTCAACTCCAGCAATGCCTGCCACTCGCCAGCGACGGCGCACGGATCTATCCCGGCACCTGTCGGCCCGGCTTGACGCAGGGCAGGCCGGCGCGAATGTGGCGCCTGCGGGTCGATACGGATGTCATAGCCTTTGACGATGCCGTGCAGGGACGAATCCGACAGGACCTGGCGCGAGAGGCGGGCGATTTTGTGCTGTTGCGGGCCGATGGTCTGTTCGCTTACCAAATGGCGGTGGTGGTGGACGACGCGGCCCAGGGCATTACCCATGTCGTGCGCGGCGCCGACCTGCTCGATTCAACAGCCCGCCAGATTCTCTTGCAGCGCTTGCTCGGCCTGCCGACGCCGAGCTATGCCCACCTGCCCGTGGCTGTCAATGCCGCGGGGGAGAAGCTCTCCAAACAGACTCTCGCTGCGCCGCTAGAGACGACCCGCCCCCAGCCCGTGCTGCTGGGCGTTCTGGATTTTCTGGGACAGTCGCCGCCCGGGGACCTGCGCGACGCCAGCCTTGCCGAGTTGTGGGATTGGGCGCGAGCCAACTGGGATCTGGCGAAGGTGCCGCGCGTGCGCGTGCTGCGGGGGCCAGAGTAGAATCGCGTCACAGTCGAACACGCACCAGGAGGGACTCGATGATAGTCGACGACATTGCCGGCTTGCGCCGGATTCTGATCGATAACCGGGTAATCGCGGTGGTTGGTCTATCCGCGAATTGGAACCGCCCAAGTTATTTCGCCGCGAAATATATGCTGGAACACGGCTATACCATCATCCCGGTGAATCCCGGACAGCGCGAAATTCTTGGCTTGAAATGTTATGCGAGCCTGGCGGAAATTCCCGGCAAAGTGGATATCGTCGATTGCTTTCGCAAGGCGGCGGACATTCCGCCCCTGGTTGAAGAAGCCATCGCCATCGGTGCCAAGGTGCTCTGGCTTCAGCTCGGCGTGATCAATCCGGAAGCCGCGCAGCGCGCCTCGGCCGCCGGGCTCGAGGTGGTGATGGACCGCTGCGTGAAGATCGAACACGCGCGCCTGTTCGGCGGTTTGAACTGGGCTGGAGTCAATACCGGCATCGTTTCTGCCAAGCGCATGCCATCGCCGCCGCTGCCTTGATACGCGTCACGGCGCAGCATCCGTTTCCGGGGTGCGTTGGTGGGTGTGTCCGCCCTGGGCGTAACCGGCCAGGCCGACCATCAGGCGCACCAGGGTATACGCCAGCCAATTGACGATTCTGGCCGGCAAGGAGTGCTTCGTCCAGTCCTCGCGCCGGACTTCCTCGGCGCCGTCTTGCATGGCCCGGTGGATACTGGCGAGCAACTTGCTGGCGAAGGCAGGATTGTTCACCACCACGTTGGCTTCACGCGCCAGCAGCAGGCTGAACGGATCGATATTGCTCGAGCCGACCGTCGCCCAGTTACCGTCAATGACGGCCACTTTGGCATGCAGAAAGCTCTTGCGATATTCGTGGATATGGATGCCGGCCGAAAGCAGTACCCCGTACAGGGCATGAGTGGCATAGTGCAATAACAGATACTCGGCCTGCCCCTGCAGCAGTATCGTGACCTTGACACCACGCCGCGCCGCGGCAATCAGCGCCAGCCTGAAGCGTCGTCCCGGGAGGAAATAGGCGTTGGCGAGCAGGATCTCCTGGCGCGCAGCCCGTATCGCCTCGAGGTAGCCTTCCTCGATGTCGCGGCGGTGCCTGAAGTTGTCGCGAATCAGAAAAGCCGCCGCCGCGTCGCCGCAGGCCGTCGTCGTCACGTTGCGCCACAGGGCGCCTTTGTACCGTCGCGGCAGGCTGGTCCAGCGCACCAGTTGCCAGAGGCGGCGCATCGACGCGTGGATAGGCGCCAGCAGCGGCCCTTCGATGCGCACCGCATAATCATAGCGCGGCGGGACCTGCCCAGGAGTGTGCATGTCGTCGATGATATTGATGCCACCGGCGAAAGCCGTACGTGCATCGATCGTCACCAGCTTGCGGTGTTGCCGACGCAGGCGGTGACGGCGCAGGGTTAAGGGAGATACGTCCGGGCCGTACACCAGAACTTCGACACCGCCCGCCACGAGGACCGCGCCCAGGTTCTTCATGAAATCGCGCGCGCCGAATCCGTCGACCATGATATGTACCGCAACACCGCGTTGCGCGGCGCGACTCAGGGCCATGGCCACTTGCTGGCCGGTGCCATCGTTTTCAAAAATGTAGGTTTCCAGGCGAATCTCCACGCTGGCGGCCTCGATTGCCGCCAGCAAGGCCGGAAAATACTCGCTCCCCGACTCAAGCAGGTCGACGCAATTGCCGGGCATGAAATACGTGCTCATGCGCTCACTTTAACGCCGGATTCGCCAGCAGGTGGGCCGAGAGCGCCGCGTGGTCGGAGATGCGCGACCAGGGAGCGCCGAAATGTACCTCGGCCCGCTCGATGGAAAAACCCCTGACATAGATGCGATCCAGCCGGAATAACGGCAAAGTGCTCGGAAAGCTCCTGGGTGGAAGCCCGATACCCCTGTTCGCCGCGCCGAATACTTCGGTCAGGCCGAGACGGTCGATCAGAAGATTGTCGGCGCGGTTGCGCCAGTCGTTGAAGTCGCCGGCGATGACCAGAGGCGCATCGGGAGGAACCCAGTCTTCGAGGTATTCGGCCAAAGCCTCCATCTGCTTGCGTCGTGAGCGGCCGAACAGCGACAGATGTACGCAGACGCAGTGCAGCTGCGGCGCCTGCTGGCTTGCCGCGATGACGCAGTGGAGCATGCCGCGACGTTCAAAACGCAACTGCGTGACATCCTGATTGTGGGTTGTCAGAATCGGAAAGCGCGAGAGTATGGCGTTGCCGTGGTGGCCGTGATCATGAATGACATTGTGACCATAGGCGGTATTTTCCCAGAACTGATCGGCAAGGAACTCATGCTGGGACTGCTTCGGCCAGTCGCGGTGACTCACTGCGTGTCCGAGGTGGAGGCCCTGGACCTCCTGCAGGAAGATGATGTCCGGCGCCATTTGCCGCAGGCGCTCGCGCAGTTCATGCACCATCATGCGCCGGTTGAATTGAGAAAACCCCTTGTGAATATTGTAGGTCGCGACGTGCAATGTGGCGTGAGTGCCTTTTGTAGCATGCAACTGTGTCTGCGTCATCTCTGCCGGGGGAGCCTGTATTCTTTGCGGGATGCTTTCATGCCCGATGATACTCCTGCGAGCGCTGAGTTCATGGATCCCCGCTTTAGCCACAATGTAGTAACGGAGAATTTATCGGTCCTTCCAAAAAGCGTCATTGGTCTTCCTTTGATCCTGATCAACAAAGCGCGAACTGCAGGCAAGTTATCATGGCGGCCCGTTTGACCCCGAGCCGAGTCGCCGCGGGACCTTCCTAACCGCAGGCACTTATCCCCAGCTTCGATTAACCGGAGAAAATCGTGAAGAAGATTCTAGTCATCGCAAATTTGATATTTCTCAGCCTCGCTTACGTTACGCCAGCCCAGGCACTCGACGCGCCCGCCGCCAAATCGGCCGCGACGGCTGAAGTGGCGCAAGGCAGCGGAGTCGTCAACAAGGTGGACGCGGCCGCCGGCATCGTGAATATCGCCCACGAGCCCATCCCGGCGCTGAAATGGCCGGCGATGGTAATGGATTTCAAGGTGACCGACAAGAAACTGCTCGGCGGCCTCAAGGCCGGACAGAAGATCAATTTCGGCATGGTCAAAGACCCCAAGGCCGGCCTTGTCATCTCGCGCATCGAGGCGGGAAAGTAATTGTCTTCGGCATTTCCTCTGGTATTCTTGGCTCAGTCGGTCTCGCCGTCGATCTCCTGGCACGGACCGTCCGGCACTGCAAACTTTTTGCACCCACCGGCCGCCGCTTCAGCCTGGTGCATGACCATCTTGGCCTCAGCCACACGGGAGCGCCGGCCGCTAGTCGGCGCCTGCCGCAGAATGCTCGATGTAAACCGCAATGGGAAGCGACCGCCATGAAGATACTTCCTCAGCCATTCTTGTCACCAGAAGCTGGCATTTACGTCGGCATGTTGCTGCTGCTGCTCGGCGCGCCGGTTGCAGTCGCCTACGCCGACACGATACACATGCCGCATACCGGCATGAGCCAGGCGCCCGCGATGGACCGGGGCGGCGCCCCGGGCGCCAACCTGATGAATCTTCTCGAGCTGATGCGCCAGAACAATCCTGAATTGGCGACGCTGCGGCACGAAGCGGCAATGGCGGTGGAGCGAATTTATCCTGCCGGGGCGTTTGCCGACCCGCTTCTGGAGCGGGAACTGGAGATCGATAATCCGTCCGTGAACGAAGCCGACCTGCTGAACCAGTTATTGACGGGGGCACCTCCAACCGAAGGGCCGCGCGGCGGCAGCATCAAATACCGGATCTATCAGGACTTCCCTTTCTGGGGCAAGCGCGACCTCAAACGCGAGATTGCCGCCGCCGATGCCGATCAGTTCAAAGGGCGCTCCGACAAATTGTGGACCGAAATGGCGGCACGCATGAAGGGCGCGTTCGCACAGTATTACCGGATTGTGCGCGTTGAGGCGCTGACCCGGGAGATTCTTGAGCTCTTCGCCGATCTCGAGCGGATTACCCTGAAACGCTATGCCGATGGCCTGGCTCCGCAACAAGACGTCATCCGCGCCCAGACCGAGCAGACGCGCACGCGCACGGAACTGGTCGGCATCGAAACCGATCGTCGCAACTGGCAATACCGCATCAACTCGATGCTCAAGCGCTTGTCGAACGATCCGCTGGCCCAGCCGGACGCGCCGCGCGCCTTGCCCGGAACTGCAAAGCTCGATTACCTGGCGCTCGTCGAGCGCATGAAGGCGCGGAATCCGCAGATCTTCATTGCCGACGCGGGCATCACCTACGCCGACAAGACCCGCGATCTGACGTACCGCAACCGCTGGCCGGATGCGTCCATCGGTGCAACCACCATCTACGCCAGCAGCAAGTTTCAGTTGTGGGGGCTGTACGCGAGGGTCAACATTCCGATTCAGCTGGAGCGCCGGCGCTCGCAGGAGCGCGAAGCGGAGGAAATGTTTCTGGCGGCCAAGACTGCCCGCGCGGGCGTGGAGAACCAGTTGCTCTCCGACCTTTCCGAGAATCTGGCGCAACTCGAGGCGGCCCGGGAAACCGAGCGGCTGGCGCGAACCAGCCTGGTGCCGCAAGCGGAGCTGACCTACCGGGCGGCACTGGCCGGTTATCAGACCAGCAAGGTGGATTTTGCGGTTCTGCTGGAAGCCCAGCGCCAGATCCGCAATGCCAAACTCGAGCAACTCAAGTCCGAGGCCGAGGGTCAGGTTCGTCTGGCCGAAATCGAACGTCTGGTGGGAGAAGACCTGTGAACAAGGGAATCGCAATCGTAATCGCGGCGCTATTCGCCGGCGCCATGGCGGGCGCATACTGGCTGGGCCAGCGCCACACCGGCCAGGTTCCGAATGGCGTACAGGCGACCAACGCCGTCGCGCCCGTTCCGGCGAATCGGCCGCGCAAGGTTCTCTACTACCGCAACCCGATGGGCTTGAGCGATACCTCGCCGGTGCCGAAAAAGGACCAGATGGGCATGGATTATGTGGCGGTCTACGAAGACGAGGGCGATACGTCCGACCATGCGCAGGGACAGGTACGAATTTCGACGGAAAAGATCCAGAAACTCGGCGTGCGGACCGAGCCCGTGGCGCGCCACGAAATCGATCGCGTGATCCGCGCGGTGGGCAAGGTGGATGCGGCCGAACAGCGTATTTTCGGGATCTCGCCGCGGTTCGAGGGCTGGATCGAAAAAGTCTATGTGGACAAGATTTATCAACTGGTCGCCAAGGGCGATCCGCTGATCGAGGTGTACAACCCGGAATTGCTCTCGGCCCAGCAGGAGTACGTGATTGCGATGGAGGGACTGGAGAAGCTCAAGGACGGCACGCCTGAATCCAGGGAGGGCATGAAAAGACTGGCGGAATCCGCGCTCAATCGCTTGCGCAACTGGGAAATCTCCGAGAAGCAGATTGCGGAACTGGTGAAGACCCGCAAGGTCAGGCAGACCTTGACGCTGACCTCGCCGCTGGCCGGTTTCGTGGTTGACAAGAAAATGATCTTTGTCGGGATGGCCTTCAAGCCGGGCCAGGAAATCTATGCCATGGCCGACTTGCTCACCTCCGTGTGGGTGATCGCCGACGTTTTCGAGCATGAAATGGACCTGGTGAAAGACGGGCAAAAGGCCACGGTAACCTTCAGTGCGCGACCTGGTCAGGTTTTTAACGCCAAGGTCGATTATATCTATCCCATTCTCAATCCGGCGACGCGGACCACCCAGGTGCGCCTCGACGTCAAGAATCCGACGGCGCAGTTGTTCGGTGCAATGTATGGAGATGTGGTAATCGACGTCGGCAAGGCAAAGGGCAAGGTGCTGGCGATACCGAACTCGGCGGTGATTTCCAGCGGCATGCGAAATGTGGTGCTGGTCCAGTTGGGCGAAGGACGTTTCGAACCGCGTGACGTCAAACTTGGCATGCGCGGCGAGACCTACGTCGAAGTGCTGAGCGGCGTCGCCGAGGGCGAGCAGATCGTTACGGCGGCGAACTTCCTGATCGATGCCGAGAGCAACCTGAAAGCCGCCCTGTCTGCATTCGGAGTGTCCTCCGGCAATGCCCCGGGAACAGGCGCGGCACCGCGCGGCATGACGCAGCCGACTTCTGCTCAGCCGGACATGCCCAAACCAGCGTTGCTGCCCCAGCCCCAGGGTACGCCGCATGAACATCAAGCAATGCCAGTGCCGGCCGCTCCCGCACCAATGGGTCGCTGACCATGCTCGCCAGACTCATCGAATGGTCGGCCAGAAATATCTTTCTGGTGCTGCTGACAACCCTGCTGATCGTCGTGGCCGGCGTCTGGGCGATGTTTCGCATTCCGCTGGATGCCCTGCCCGATCTCTCCGATACCCAGGTCATCGTGTTTGCGGAGTATTCGGGTCAGGCGCCTCAGGTGGTCGAAGACCAGGTGACATTTCCGCTCACCACCTCGATGCTCTCGGTGCCACGCTCCAAGGTGGTGCGCGGATTTTCCTTCTTCGGCGCTTCCTATGTATACGTCATCTTTGAGGATGGCACCGACATCTACTGGGCACGTTCGCGGGTGCTGGAATATCTCAGCACGGCTGCCGCCCGTCTGCCCAAGAATGTGGTGCCCGCACTGGGGCCCGACACCACCAGCGTCGGCTGGGTATATCAGTATGCGGTGATGAGTGCCAAGCACACGCTGGCCCAGTTGCGCACCATCCAGGACTGGTATCTGCGTTATCAGCTGACCAAGGCGCATGGCGTGTCCGAGGTTGCCAGCGTCGGTGGCTTCGTGCAACAGTACCAGGTGGTGATCGATCCGCGCCGCGTTCAGGCGTACAACGTCAAGCTGTCGACCGTGACCCAGGTGATCCGCGACTCCAATCGCGATGTCGGCGGACGCGTCATCGAAATGGGCGAAACCGAATACGTGGTGCGCGGCAAGGGTTACCTGCGTGGCATCCGCGATCTTGAGCAACTTGTGGTCAAGGCCAATGGTGGCACGCCGATATTGCTGCGCGATGTCGCGCGAGTCGAACTCGGTCCGGACGAACGGCGCGGCCTCACCGAACTCAATGGCGAGGGCGAGGTGGTCTCGGCCATCGTCATGGCGCGCTATGGATATAACGTCCTGGACGTGATCGACGACGTCAAGGCGAAAATCGGCGAGCTGGCGACCGGCTTGCCCGACGGCGTGAGTATCCTGACCGTGTATGACCGTTCCGACCTTATCCATAGCGCCATCGACACCCTCAATCGCACGCTGCTGGAGGAGGCACTGATAGTCGCAGCGGTATGCATAGTCTTCCTGTTCCATGCGCGCAGCGCCCTGGTGGCCATTCTGATGTTGCCGGTGGGCGTGCTGATTGCGTTCCTGGCCATGCACCTGTTGGGTATGAGCTCGAACATCATGAGCCTCGGCGGGATCGCCATCGCCATCGGGGCCATGGTCGATGCGGCCATCGTCATGATCGAAAACGCGCACAAGCATCTCGAGCGATTGCCTGGCGGAAATTCCCATCAGGATCGGGCGCAAGCCGTCATTGCCGCAGGCAAGGAGTTCGGCCCGGCGCTGTTCTTTTCCTTGTTGATCATTACCGTTTCCTTCCTGCCAGTGTTTACGCTGGAGGCGCAGGAAGGGCGCCTCTTTTCTCCGCTGGCGTTTACCAAGACTTTCGCCATGGCCGGCGCCGCGTTGCTGTCGGTGACCCTGGTGCCGGTGCTGATGATGGTGTTCATTCGCGGCCGGATCCGCGCCGAGCAGGCAAATCCGTTGAATCGACTGTTGCAGGCCATGTATCGGCCCGTCATACGCGGAGTGCTGGAGTGGCGGAAGACCACGGTGCTGGTATCCCTGGTATTTCTCGCCGGTAGCCTGTATCCGGCGTCGCGTCTGGGTAGCGAGTTCATGCCGACCCTCAATGAGGGCACCTTGTTTTATATGCCGGTGTCCTTGCCCGGCATTTCGGTGACCAAGGCGGCGGAGTTGCTGCAGACGCAGGACAAGATCATCAAATCCTTCCCCGAAGTCGCTTCGGTGTATGGCAAGGCGGGGCGCGCCAATACTGCCACCGATCCGGCGCCCCTGGAGATGTTCGAAACCGTCATCAACCTCAAGCCGGAGTCGGAGTGGCGCCCGGGGATGGACATCGACAAGCTGATCGCGGAACTCGACAAGGCCATGCAGTTCCCCGGCGTGGCCAATTCCTGGACCATGCCCATCAAGGCGCGCATCGACATGTTGTCGACGGGGATACGCACGCCCATCGGCGTCAAGGTCTTCGGCAACAATCTCGACGAGATTGAAGGCCTGGCCCGGCAGATCGAAGCCGTGGTAAGAAAAGTGCCCGGAACGACGAGCGTCTTTGCCGAGCGGATCACCGGGGGTTTTTACCTCGACATCGAACCCGATCGCATTGCCCTGGCGCGCTATGGCTTGTCGGTCGGTGATTTGATGGAGGTAATCGGAATCTCCCTGGGAGGGGATCTGGTGACCACCACGGTCGAGGGCCGCGAGCGCTTTGGCGTGAATGTCCGCTATCCGCGCGAGTTGCGTTCTGACCCGCAACTGATTGCCAGCCAGGTCCTGGTGCCGTTCGGTCCGGAGGTAAATGGCGCCCAGCCGATGCTTCCGCTCGGGCAGTTGGCGAAAATTCGCGTCGTCAAGGGGGCGCCATACATTCGCACGGAAAACGCCCTGCTCTCGGCCTACATCTACATCGACGTCCACGACCGGGACATCGGCGGTTATGTCGCGGAGGCACGCCAGGCGGTGATGGCGCAGGTCAAGTTTCCCCCCGGCAATTATGCCACCTGGAGCGGGCAGTTCGAGTACCTGGAACGAGCCACCGAACGCCTGAAAATGGTCCTGCCGCTCACGCTGGGATTAATCCTGTTCCTGCTGTACCTGAACTTCCGGCGGGTCACCGAATCGCTGATCGTCATGCTCCTGATGCCTTTCGCCCTGGTCGGCGGCACCTGGCTGATGTGGCTGCTTGACTACAATCTGTCGGTAGCGGCGGCGGTGGGCTTCATCGCGGTCGCCGGCGTGGCGGCGGAAACCGGCGTGGTGATGCTGATCTACCTCGACAGCGCCTGGATGCGCATCCAGCGCGAGCGCGAGGCCGAAGGAAAGGCGGCGACGGTCGGCGACATCCATGCCGCGATCATGGCGGGCGCGGTTGGCCGGTTGCGGCCGAAGCTGATGACGGTGGCGGCAATCATGGCGGGCCTTTTGCCCATCATGTGGGGGCATGGGACCGGATCAGAGGTAATGCGCCGCATTGCGGCGCCGATGGTGGGCGGCATGATCGATTCGGCGGCGATTACGCTGTTGGTGATTCCGGCCATTTACTCGCTGATCCTGGAACATCGTCTGAAGCGTAATCGCTCCGGATGAAATGCGGCGCTCCAGATGCGTTCGTCCGCATAGTGTTTGCTGCGTGCAACAGGTTCCTGAATAGTCGCTGTTAGTTGACTTGGCTCAAATGGGGCATGGCGAGTCCCAATAGAATTGTGACGATTTGTGTCCGGCAATTTCGGCTGAATTGATTCGGTTCCTGTACGCAAGGGGGAAGCAAAGCATGCATATCGTCAATACGATTCGAATTCGCGTGGCGAGTACCGCCGCGCTAGGGGCGGCGCTGCTGCTGGCATTGTGGCTGCCGCTTCCCGCGGGAGCGCAGACGGAGGTGGCGACCTACGTGGGAGAGCAGCTTTGCGCCCAGTGCCACTTCTTCGAGAACAAGCAGTTCGGCCATACGCTGCACGCCAAGACCTTCCGGATGAATCCGCGCAACCAGAACGAGAAGCAGGTTTGCGAATCCTGTCACGGGCCTGGTTCCATCCACTCGACCAATCCGGTCGAACGCACCGCCATCATTGGCTTCACGCGCGGCTGGGGCACGCCGATCGAAACGCAGAACGGCATGTGCCTGGGTTGCCACCAGGGCGGCCAGCGTCAGCATTGGGGCGCTTCGGTACATGACCTCAACAAGGTCGCCTGTAGCGACTGCCACAACCCGATGGCCCGATTTTCGGCCAGCGGCCTGACGGTCAAGGCCTCGATCACCGAGACCTGCCAGACCTGCCACCAGCAGCAGCGCGCCGAGTTTCACAAACGTTCGCACATGCCGGTGCCCGAAGGCAAGATGACCTGCGCTGACTGCCATAACCCGCATGGCTCCACCACCCGCCCGCTGCTCAAGGCCGACTCGGTGAATGAGCTGTGCGGAACCTGCCACGCCGAAAAGCGCGGCCCGATGCTGTGGGAACATGCGCCGGTGCGCGAGAACTGCCTCAACTGTCATTTCCCGCACGGTTCCAACCAGGACAAATTGCTGGTGGCGGCGCGGCCGATCCTCTGCCAGCAATGCCATATCACCACCAACCATTCGTCGCTGCTTTACAACTCCGGCCTGACCGTCGGCGGCGGCGGGACGGCGCTCGATTCGCGCGTCATGGGGCGCTCCTGCCAGAACTGCCACTCGCAGGTTCACGGCAGCAACCATCCGGCCGGCGCCCGCTTCCAGCGCTAAGCGCGGGACGCGGATGAGGACCATGAGTCAGCACACTGAAAATTGTAAGGGAGGTTCTTTGATGAATATCCGACCGCAGTTAAAAGCCCTCGCCGTCTGTTTAGGCGCGGCGCTGCTCCAGATGAACGGTGGCGCAGCCCTTGCCGATTCGGCCGTCGGTGTTGACACGGCGCTCGGCAATGCCATGAATACTTCGCCGAACGCCGGGAGTCCGCTGGACGCCGACTATCCCGCCGGCAAGCGCACGCCCACCGGCAAGTTGTATGACATACCGGCCGCCATACCGGCAGAGCCCAACAAGACGGAGGGCGGCTGGGAATACACCGGACGCCTGGAAGTCGGCGCATTCGGCGGCGACGCCAATGAAAAGAATGCCCAGTTCCGGATGTACAAGGATCTGCGCAACGGCCTGTACCTGAACAACTTCAGCGTCCAGGCGGAAAAGCCCGACAGCGCCCGCTACATCGAATTGGTCGGCGGTGGAGTCGGCCGGGATGACCAATACTACGGCATGCGCTTCGGGCGCTACAACGATTGGCGGGTGACGACTTTCTACAATGAGCCGATGCACGTCCTGACCAGCAGTTACGGCTCCCTGTGGAACGGCGTCGGAACCGGTAACCTGACCCTCAAATCTCCCCTGACGCCAGGTGGTTCCGGCGTGACCGCGACCGACAATATCAATGTCGCAGCGGTTCACAACCGGGAAATTTCGTCCGTGGAAATCCTCCGCAAGAAAGGCGGGGTTCGCTACGACGCGATGCTCAGCGATGCCTGGAAAGCCTATGCCAGCTATACCCTCGAGCAGCGTGAAGGCGCACGCCCCTTCGGCGCCGTATGGGGCAGCGGCACCGGCACGGCGCCGATGGAAATTACCGAGCCGATCGATTACAAGACCCATGATCTGCTGGCCGGCCTGCAATACGCCAGTGGATTGAACACCTTCAACCTGCAACTGGCGGCGTCGTATTTCAGAAATGAGATCGATACCCTGACATTTCAGGAGCCTTATCGCATTTCCGGCAGCAACGGCATCGCTTCCGGCGGATTCACCCAGGGGCGCTTCGACCTGGCGCCGAACAACGAAACCTACAAGGCCAAGGCGGAATATGCCCGGGCCCTGCCGAATTTTTACCAGGGGCGTTTTTCCGCCGTCGTCTCGCTCGGGAGTTCCCGCCAGAATGACCGGCTGATTCCCTATAGCGTCACGCCGGGCGTGACGCTGGCGAATGTGGTCGGCAACAACTGGGATACCACGGCCTCGCTGAGTCGGCTGTCGGCGGAAGCCAGGGTCGACAACAAGCTCATCGACCTGGGATTGACCGCCAATCCGACCGGTGCCCTGAACCTGAAAGGCAAGTTCCGCTTTTACCAGACCGACAACAAGACCAATCCATTCCTGGCATGCAACCCCAATGCCCGCTATGTCGATTCCGACCCGACCAAGAGCGGTGCCCAGCCGGGCGGACTGACCAAGGACGGGTGCACCGGGGTGTGGGGCCGTCTGATCAATGACGGCAGCGGAGCGAGCGCCGCCGATGTTCAACTGGGACAGTTTGCCCTGGTGAGCGCCGGCAACTCGCCCATCAAGAGCATCCCCTTCGCCTACAAGCAGTTCAACACCGGGCTGAGTGCCGATTACCGGCTAGGCCGCGCCAACAGCCTGAACGCCGCCTACGAGCGCGAAACTTTCGAGCGTGTCAATCGCGAGCGCGGCAAGACCTGGGATGACAAGCTAAAACTGGGCTACACCAATCGCGCCATCGAGGATTCAACGCTGCGGCTGTCCTACGAATACGCCGTCCGGCGCGGCGATCCCTACAACTCCAATCCGTATGGGGATTTTGTCAGCGCCGCGCTGTTTCCGACGCCCGCCTCGAACGTCGCGACCTGGGTGCATATGCTCAGCGCCGCGCGCAAGTTCGACCTGGCCGACCGCAATCTGCATGTCCTGAATGGCCGTTTCAACACCCAGTTGCGGCAGGATCTCGACGCCGGCGTATCCTTGCAACTGAAGACCGCCGACTACCCGGAGTCCGCCTACGGACGCGACCGGCAAACCCAGAACTCGCTCAACCTCGACCTGAATTATCAGGCGAACGCTGGAAGTCAGGTGTACGGCTTCTACTCGTTCCAGAACAGCCGCACCGGCCAGAAGTCGATCGCCAGCACGGGGAGCTGCCGCATCGGAACGGTGACGGAGTTCGGCACGCTGACCGCCGACAACGCCACTGCGATCTGCGCCTTGCCCGGCAGCCCGCTGTTCCCGCTGGCCAACACCTGGACCGCCAATGGGCTGGATCGCAACAACGTGTTTGGTCTGGGCCTGCGCCACAGTTTCAGCGACTCGTTGTTCATCCTCAACTTCACCCATGCCCGGGGACGGTCCGAGTACAACTACGACTACACGGTCGGCGGCGCGGTTCTGGCGGCCAGTGCGGCGGCCGCCGGCTACGGCATGCCGCCCATCGAGACCCGCCAGAGCATACTGGAGGCCAGCCTGATGGTGCCGATCTCGCAGAAATTGTCGCTGCGCCTGATCTCCCGCTATGAAAACGGGCGCATCAACGACTGGCATTACCAGCAGAACCTGGATGCATCGCCGGCGGCCTACACCAACAGCGCCTTGTTGCCGGCGGCAGTCATCCTCGACAGCGGGCCGAAGGACTACCGCGCCACCCTGATCGGCGTCATGGCGCAGATCAGGATGTGATACTCTATCCCGCCGAACATTTTTCAACCACACATAGGAGCAGGGTTAGATGACGATACGAAACAGCTTGATGGTGCTCAGCCTCGCGGCTGTCATTCCCGCCGCGCACGCCGAGGCGGACGCCGCCGCGATGCAGGCATTGGCGACCAAACATTTGTGCCTGGCTTGCCACAAGATCGATGGAAAGCTGGTGGGCCCCAGCTACAAGGAAGTTGCCACAAAGTACAAGGGCGACTCCACCGCCCCGGCCAAGCTTTTTGACCGGGTCAAGAAAGGCGGCGGCAAGAACGTCTGGGGTGGCGCCGCGGTGATGCCGCCGGCCGGTCCGCCGAACGCGCCGCCGACCGATGCGCAGCTCAAGTCCCTCATCGAATGGGTTCTGTCGCAGGCGAAGTAGCAGTCGTCGCCAAAGCCGACGCCACGCCTGACAGTAACACTCCTCACCGCGCCCACGGCGCGAATGCCTCGCCCATTCAGCGTTGCATTCACTCCGTGGGCGCGGTGATTTTCGGATAGACAGGGCATGCAGAAATCCGGTGACAACCTGCTCCCGGGCCGCGTTCCGCTGATCGACGCCATCCGCGGCAGCGCGCTGGTAGCGATGATCGTTTATCACTTCGGTTTCGACCTCAACTATGTCGGCTGGCTCCACCAGGACCTCAACCACGACTGGCGCTGGCTCACCGCGCGCGCGCTGATCCTCGGCAGCTTCCTGTTTTCGGCCGGCGCAAGCCTGGCCCTGGCCGAGGCGCGCCGCACTCCGCTCAAGATCAAGCTCGCCCGGATCGCCCGGATAGCCGCAGCCGCCCTGCTGGTCACCGCCGTCAGCTGGATCGTCTTCCCCCGCTCGGCCATCTACTTCGGCACCCTCCACGCCATCGCCGCGATGGGCCTGGTCATGCTGGCGATTCCCCGCGGCGTCTGGCCGGCCTGCGGCATCGGCGTGGCAGCGCTGGCGCTGGGGACGCTGTATTCCAGCAGTCTGTTCGATCAGCCGGCTCTGGCCTGGCTCGGCCTGATGACCCACAAGCCGGTGACCGAGGATTACGTCCCGATGCTGCCATGGTTCGGCGTGTGTCTTTTCGGTTACGGGACGATGAATGGCATTCTTCGAAAGCCGAAAATTTTCGGCATGCTCCCGCAACCGGGGACCAAGCTGCGGTCGCTGACCTGGCTGGGACGCCACAGCCTGGCGGTCTATCTGCTGCACCAGCCGCTGCTGCTGGCGCTACTGATCCCCATTACCCGCCTGCTCAGGACCTGACCTTCCTGACGGCTTGAGCCGGGAGCTCCGCCGGGGTCCGCCGTGGCCAGAAACGCCCTCCTATACAGACGGTTCGATGGCTTTGTAATCAGACATTTCTTTGATATAGCGCAAATCTTCCCTTGCAATATCCCACTATGCTTTCACGGTGAGTGGGTGCGGCAAATTGGCACAGGCATCGCGGGTTTGTAGTTGGCGATGAAGCGCCGGCAGGATTCCAGCGGGTTTTGGGTGGTAAAGATTTTGATTAGTTTCAATTTGCATCAATCGGTAGATTTGTTGATCAACTTTTAGGGGAAGCAATTATGACAAGTTCAAAACGCATATTAGGTGCCGCGGGACTGCTGGGGGCAATCTCGCTCCTGGGCGGCTGCGGCGGCGGCAACGATAGTGGTTTAAGCGTTCCCACGGCGGCGCCGACCACGACGACGGTCGCCACCACCACC
>Ga0163199_1000657_pt1 | contig 21703 bp, 20 predicted proteins | sample PL_2010_150m_FD_113537 | JGI IMG/M metagenome (GOLD analysis project Ga0163199, IMG submission 113537) | Freshwater microbial communities from Powell Lake, British Columbia, Canada to study Microbial Dark Matter (Phase II) - PL_2010_150m | ecosystem: Environmental > Aquatic > Freshwater > Lake ...
GAAAGGCTCAGTCCCAATGTCATTACTCCCACCACCTCAATCACCCACCAAAGACTTCTTCGACACCACCGAGCACTGGCTTGCATCGCCAGATCTTGCCTTTTCTTCCTGGCTCAAGCGGCGCGATGGCCCGATCGGTTCTCCCACCACCCGCAAGCTGAAGCTTGCGACCATCGTGGTCTACTTGGCGATGTGGCGGAAGTTCACTACCTGGTTGTCAGACCAGGGGGTCGCCCTCGATCAGTGTGACAAGTCCCATGTCCTGCGCTTCCTGGAAGACGAGATCAGAAAAGAGAAGAAGGATACAAAGCAGAAGATGCATCGCATCCGTTATCTCCGGCTCATTGAAAGAACCTATGACCACCTGGTCGCAATCGGCCTGCCGCTTGCAGGTAATCCGGCAAGGCAGGCTGCCTGGACTGGGGTAAGAGGGAAGGACGATGCGACAAAGTTTCTTTCGGTGGGGGATCGGCAGCGGTTGATCCGGTATATCGAAGAAAGAGAGGACGAGGTTAACCAGGAGAATTGGATTTTGGTGCGTGACAGGGCCTTGCTTGGGTTACTGCTGGGGGCGGGCGTCAAGGTGACCGAGGCAAGGAGAGTGGCGTTTAATTGCATTGGGGAGACGGATTGGATGGTGAGCGTAGCGGGGGTGGGCGGGCGGATTCATCGCACTCGTCTGTTGCCCTTTGCGCGAGGAGCTGTGGGGGATTGGCTGAGGCTGCGTGCCTTGCTCGAGGTTCCCGGGAAACCCTTGTTCCCAGCGGTTGCCATCGGTGCCCGCCGACAAAAACTCAAGGGGCCGGATGTGCCGATGCACGCGGCTTCAATCTACCGTCGTGCCCAAAAGGTGATCGCTGCGGCGGGGATCAAGGTCGCCTGGATGGATGCGAGTGACCCGGAAGGCGATGCGAGTACCGTACCTCGGATGTGCGCCCAGACCTTGCGCAACACCTTCGCGGCGATGCTGATGGACGATGGGTTGCCCAACGAACTCATCACCGAATACCTGGGGGTCGCCCTGGACGATACCGTGGCGCGTCTGCGTATCGCTTACGACGTTGAATGTGGCCGGCGTCCTGGAAAGAAAGCTGTGCAGTAACTGATTGTCTGTTTTACTAACATTGTGCGCATAGACTTACACTGAAAGGCTGTCCATGGCGTCACTACAAAGTTCCGTCACAAGCACCATCTGCTCTTCTCGCCTTGGTTAGGAGTGCCGATTAAGCGAGTGAATTCTTGACACCAAACGGAACATGCCCGGTTGCAACATACTCCCGCGCCGAATCGCAGTGGCGTTGTTGATCATCGAAGAAGATATCGGCACCGAAACTGAGCAGGAAGGCACCTTTCTCCTTCCCTGCGAGAAACAGCGCTTCGTCAATTCTCACTCCCCAACTTCTCAGAGTCCGGATCACTCTCTCATGCGCTGGGGCTCCACGAGAGGTTACTAGCGCGGTCCTTATGGGCGAGTCCTCCGCTGAATAATCAGACTGCAGGGCATGAAGTGCCGCCAAAAACGGCTTGAACGGTCCGCCCGGAAGCGGCTGATCCTTGCGAGCGATCTCCACCCGGTTGAATTCGTCCAATCCCTTTTCCTGATAGATCCGTTCAGCTTCATCAGAAAAAATTACAGCATCGCCATCAAACGCGATCCGCAGCTCTTTATGGCCAGAAGTCTGCGCAGCCTCAGGCAGAATCGTTGCTGCAGCGATTCCTGCGGACAAGGCTTCACGCACATCATCAGGGTTGGCTGACAAGAATAGTTGCGCGCCAAAATCATGCAGGTAGGGCCATGGTGCCCTCCCGCGCGTAAAAGCAGCGCGACTGATGGCAAGTCCATGTTCCTTGATGGAATGAAACACGCGTAATCCCGTGTCGGCACTGTTGCGCGAGGTCAGTACAACTTCGACTCGGGGCGGTTGGTTATCGACATTCAGAGCCAGCAATTTCTTCACCAAGGCAAATGCAACTCCTGGCTTCAGAACATCGTTCTCATGGGCAATCTGGTATTTGGCATATTCCCGTTCGCCTTGTTCTGCATATACCTGGTGACCTTCTTCCAGCTCGAACAGGGCACGTGATGAAACCGCCACCACAAGCTGTTCAGATTTTCCCTTCACGGTAACCTCGACTGATCCCTCCATGTTCATGTCGAGGCTTCTATTTCAATGCGAATGGCGCCAGCGGCTATTGGCAGTGCAAGCCAGATTTCCTTGACCGGTTTGCCTGTGGCTTTCTCGATCGCCGCCTGATAGGAGAGCAATTGTCCGCCATGAGTATTGGCCAGTTCCTGCCACGAAGCACGCGCACCAGGGTTGCTCTTGTGATCGATCAGCACCCAATGCGAGCCCGCATCAACGAGTAAATCGATGCGCCCATTGAGCACCTGTCCCGTCGGCAGGATTGCTTCCACCGGCCATTCAGGCAAAGTGCGCATTCCAGGCCACTGCTTTTGTATCCACTGAGCGACTGCGGCGACTTGTGAGGTAAGAGCAACCGCGGAGACATGTGCCGACAATTGGTAGCCGGCAAGGATGTGCTGTACATCCTCTGTTTTTATGAAATTTGTCGGATCAACAAAGGCCAGTGCCATTGCCGCATGCACGGCATGGCCTACCGTGGTCCAATCAACACCGCCCCCAATCTCCATTCTTGCGCCGAGCGTGATCGTTTCGGTCACCACCATCGCTGGAGACTCCGCCTTGGAGGGATTGAAAACTCTTGGCAGCCTTTCCATGTGTCCCGTCGGTTCATTGAACCACCAAAGCTGTTCACCAGACTCGGTTATTTCTTCTTGCAGCTCAGGTAAGGGCAGCAAAGTTAGCTTCTTTCCCGAGGGCAGTGAGATTTGGTTGTTCTCATCCGGAGAATTCAGCCAGGATGCCTCAAGTGTTTCCAGCCAGGGGCCGGAAGGCGACTTGGCGGGTAGGGCGAAGATCATGAGATCGCGAGCGCGCGTCATGCTGACGTACAGGACCCGTTTGGCTTCCTCAATGGCGATTTGCTGAAATTTCTGCGCTATCGGCGTTTGTGCCAGCTCATCCCTGAAGGGAAGCTTTTGCTGTTTGCCAAAGGGCCAGGGCCACAACCGCAACGTGCGCTCCCGAAGCGGATCCGCGGCAGTGATCTGAAGACGGGATTCGGCCCGCAAAGAATTCCACAGTCCGTCTTTAACCTCGCCATGAATATCCATCAGTACCACGACAGGCCATTCCAAGCCCTTGGCCTTGTGATGGGTCATGACCTGTACCGCATTGATTGCCGGCAAGGCAAGGCTGTCGTTCTCGCCACTAGCCTGTTCCTGGAGCCAAAGCAGTAGACCGGAAACCGAAGCTGCATGCTTGGCACCGGCGCAGACAGTTTCATATTGCTTGGCCATGGCGATCAGCGCATCGAGATTGGCCAAGCGAACCCGCCCGAGATCCGCCGAGCGACTCCAGTGCAAAACTACTCCCGACAATTGGCATTCGGCAATGACTGTTTCCAGCGCTTCGGCTGGCGCCATGACTGGCATGTCGTCCCGCAAGCATCCGATTCGGGACAGGATGGGATGCGGATTTTCTCCAACTTCGAGCCACCGAGGTCCATCGCCACCGGATGCAAGGTAATTCAAGCGGTCACTGACCCAGATCTCCGGTTCACTGGAATCCGCAAGGGAAATGATCTCAGCACTCGCCAGGGTATCGCCGGGGTCGTTGAGCCGACGCAGGCACGCTAATGCCAGCACCGCTTCGGGGGTGGCGAGCAGCCCGGGCTGTGCTGTCATTGCCGGGACGCCTGCAGCACGCAATCCGAGTGCCGTGGCCGTGACGCTCTTATTCGATCGCCGCAATATGGCGATATCGCCGAGCGTCACAGGGCGAAGGCGCTTGGCGGGCTTGTCATACACCACATATTCCGAGGTCACGATCTGGCGCAGGGCGTGGCCAAGTGAAACGATCTGTTCGCTGACATTCCCCGGCAACTTCCAGAATGCAAAGGGAGCGCCATCCATCGGCTCAGTGCGCTTGGCGCTCAAGGCCACATCCTCGGCCTTCATCGTGGCACTGAAGGCAGGAACAAAGGCCGCATTCACAAGATCGACGAGAGGTTTTCTGGATCGCCAGGAATGATCGAGCTTTTCTTTGGTGCCGCCCAGCGCCTCCAGTTCCTTCAGTATTGCCTCCATCAAATCGGTATCGCTGCCGCGGAAACCGTAGATGGCTTGCTTGATGTCTCCCACCCAATACACCTGTTTTGCGAATTGGGTCAGGCGGAGAAACAGGGCGAGTTGGATCGGACTGGTGTCCTGGAATTCATCGACCATCAGCAGGTCAATTTCATCGCGCAGCGTTTCTGCAACGAACGGGTTATCCAGCAACTTGAGCAGCAAGCGTTCCTGATCGGTGAAATCGATCACGCCTCGCTCCAGTTTGATTTGGGCATAGACCTCCAGAACGCGCGCGCACAGATCGAACTGTTGTTTCAGATAAGCCCGCAGGTCGCGGTGCAGATCGGGATGCTCGGTCGCGCGTTCGGTGATTGCCTGGATCGGCAGCGCCAGATCCTTGAGTGCCGTGGCGGGGGCCGCTTTGGAAATCTTGATCCAGTCGCTCCAGTGGGCATCGCCGTAATGGAGTCCGCGGCGCAGGTTTTCGGCGGTTTCCAGATAGCCCGCCGTCACCTTGACGCTTCCTGCACCAGCCCGAATTGCCGGGATGGCCTCATCCAGGGCCGCGATGAGCTTGTCTGAGAGTTTGTCCTTGGTGGCTGGGGGGAAATGGGCGAGTAAATCGTCGGCGTTTTTTGTCGCGATGGCGGCGAGCTCAGACGGTGCGATGTCATTGGCGCGGACGGTGGCGACGAGTTCCTTGAAGTCGTCATCCCAATCCTCGATGGAGAGGCGTTCGCGCAACACGCGCAATTCAGCGGCGTCCGCGCTATCCTGGACCATATCGATCGCCTGCCTGAGCAGCAGCGTGGCTTGTTCTTCTTCAAGAACCGTTTGCTCCATCGGGAGCCCGGCCTCAAAGGCAAAGCGTCGCAAAAGTTCACCGCAGACGGCATTGACGGTGCCGATTCGGGCTTGCCCCATGGAATTGGCCAGGTTGTTTTCGCCCTGCTCAAGAAGGAAGCCTCGGACGCGTTCGCGCAGTTCGGTCGCCGCCTTGCGGGTAAAGGTCGTGGCGATGACGCCGGAAGGTTTGATCCTCTTTGCCGCAAGTTCCGCATGAAGAATGCTGGTGAGCCGATGGGTCTTGCCGCTGCCGGCGCCTGCACTGATGAAGGTGATCTTCGCACTCATGCGCGTTCCTCCCAGCCGGCCAGATGCTGGCATTCGTTGTAGTCGATGTTCAAGACCTCGATTGCCAAACCATCGTCTGGTGGCATGGAGTCTGCCTCACCGCCATCATCCAGAACCACTTCAAACCGTCCTTCTGCGAATTGCGCTTGCCGCCATTTCCATGTCACCAGGAAGCGCTGCCAGAGTTGGGCGGTGTTTTCGCCAGTGCGGTCGCTGACGGGATGGGTTCCGGGGAACCAGAGTTCATCTCGCGTCAGGAGCTTGCCCTGGCTGAAAAGGAAATAGGCCAAGGCCGGCCAGCGTCCCGTGTTTTGCCGCAGCAACTCGGAATAAACGGCCAGCTGAAGGTGCCGGTTCTCCTCGAGCTTGGTCCGATGGCTCTTGCCGGCCCACTTCATATCGATCAGTGCCTGAGAGTTGTCAGGTCGTGTCAGGATCAGGTCGCTGTAGCCGCTCAGCGGTCCACCCGCGAAACTGCCGATAAGCTTGCGCTCGGGTTCAATCAGGGAAGCCTTGGCGGCACTGATGATTCCTCGCAATTCGATCAGGGCGCGACGAAGGGTCTGACGTAAATTCTCCCGGTCAGTGCGCCGTCCTGGCATCAGGTAGACAGCGCCTTCCTCATCGATCAGCTGATCAAAGGCGGGATCGAACCATGAGGCAAATTGTGCATCGGTCATGGTCAGTCCGTTGGCGTTCCCATAGAGACGTTCAACCAGGCTATGTGCGAGCAAGCCCTTCAGGCGGAAATCATCGACCAGGGAAAGCAGGGATCCGGAACGTAATTTGGCCGCGTACGTGAGTAGCCAGTGGTAGGGGTTGAAAATCTGCTTTTCTAGTTGGGAGTATGAATACTCTGTCACGGTCGGCAAGACGGTCCCTTCCGGCAGTTGCCACCAACGCTTGATGCCGGGTAGAGGTGTATGGGGAATCTGTTGTGTCGGGGCGGATCCACCGTGAAGCAGGGATTCCACCGGATGAATGGGTAGGTTAGGAATGAGGGCCACCAACATCTGCCACACCGGGTGGGATTCCCGATCCATCGGGGGCAGCATCAGGATCAACTTGTCCTTGGCCGCGAGGAGTGGTCGCAACCATTCACTTGCGGCATGCAACAACAATGTTTCAGGCTCCGGCAGGGCGCAATCAGCTTTGCGCAAGGCTTCGATTTCAGCTTTCGACCAGGGCCATGAGGGTGGCAGCGTAGGCGCATCCAGGGGTCCCCAAAGTACGACAGCGTGTGACTCAACTACGGCGCCAGGATGTGTGATGCAGGGCAGGGCGCCGACCTGGGCAATGCACAGGGGGTTTTCATTACCACGAGCCGTTGCCTGGGAGGCCAATTGTTCAAGTTGACGAGGACGCAAAGATTCGACGCCTTGGGCGAGCAGGCGCGCCAGGTTTTCGGCAAAGGACAAACATTGATTGAAGCCGGCCGCATAGGCAAAGCGCAGTGCCGGGGTGGCATCACCAGGACTGTTCCTGAAAAACTCGATCAGGCGTTGTGTGCGTTCTAGAACGGTGGCCACCGGGACCCCGGACAAAGGATCGAAACGGGGATGCTCGATCCAGAATTCGATGGTTTCCCTCGCGTGGGCTGCATGCACTCCAGCCTCTTCTTCAATGGCTGCGATCGCCTCACGCCACCGTGGACCGCCAATGCCCGGGTACTGACTTTGTATACCAGCCAAACTACGTCGCACCTTGCCGGAAAGGGGGCAGATCGGGTGTGTGAGAAACTGGATCAAGGCATTGAAGTTCAGGGGCTGCCAGAGCAGTTCCAGGAGCAGCGGCAATAACTGTAACGCCGGTCGAAAGGCACTGGATTCACTTAGGCCCTGGCTTGGGTAATCCGCCGCAGCAAGGTACGCATCTACTGTAGCCGCATCCGATGTGGCCACGAACAAGACATCAGGGCCAGCTTGTCGTAAGGCCTCGGCAATCCAGCGTCCACTGATCAGCGTGGTTTCTCCCCGCACCACATGCAGACTACCGTCATCTCGCCACTCAATGAGGCCAGTGGAAGCCTTACTGTCAGTATCGAGGATAGCTTTTTGGAGTTGCCCTAACAGGCCACGCCCTATTGCTGTAGAGGCCGCCGGGGGGTGAATTGGCAACTGGCTCAGAACCTGTTGCCACCGGGGCGCAAAGACGGCCAAAGGGTCAATCAGCGCAATGGCATCGATCAGGACTCGCCGGTCTTTCAACGCCTCTGCGATGGCTTGCAAGCGTTCAGCGATTCCCGGGCTTAGCGAACAGGCGGCAAGCTTCTCAAGTTCCACCATGTCACGCAGTCGCAGACTGCTTTCCGAGGCGATGTCGCCGGACCAGCCGTTCATGCGCCATTCATCACGCCAGGACAGCAAAGCGGCTGCCGTACCGAAGTCGTCTGCTGAGTAGCTGTTGTGAAAGAAGCGCGCAGGCCCATCGAGTTGTTGCACACAGTCGCGGTACTGTACACACCGCTGTGCCTGACTGACCGTGGGAGAAACCAACCCAAGCTGAGTTTCCAGAATTCCCAGAAGACCCAGGGGGCCAACATCCGCCTCACCCAACTGGTTCGACGGCGCGCGACCATACTGGCCATCGAGATGCAAACCAAGACGAAGTTTCATGGGGTAGGTTCCTTGGTGTCTGCTGTCATGGGGTAATCAAGTGGCTGATTCGAAGGACAGGTTGTCGATAGAAACATTAATGGAGCTTAGTCGATGCCGCAATGACTGAGTGACAGTGAAGTGAATATATTTAGGGGTGGACATCATTTCTCTGAATCTCAAGGAACCAATATACGACCGCATGGGCTCACCACATGAGCCACTGTGCTGATATAAAGGTGAGCATTACGAAGCTATCTCTTCGCGATAAAGTCACCAAGCAAACACGAATCTCCGATTGGATGTAAGTGAATCTCCTATTGATATCTATCTATCCATCCTCATTCCTTTCATGAAAATCTATCTTGCCGGCCCAGATATCTTCCGTCCAGATGCCGCTGCCTGGGCTGAAGCTGCTCGGGAAATCTGTCGGCGCTACCGGTTCGAACCCCTGCTGCCGATCGACAATGGGGGGACGACGCCCGAGAAGATTTTCCAGATCAACATTGATTTGATTCGCAAGGCGCAAATTGTTGTGGCCAATCTGGATCCGTTTCGTGGTGTGGAACCAGATTCGGGAACCGCTTTCGAATTGGGCTTTGCTTTCGCATTGGGTAAGAAAATATGTGGCTACGTGACGCGCCTTGATACTATGGCAAATCGTGTCAAAATCACTGAGGGCTGGGTGGAAAAGGATGCAACCAGTAATGCGCGGCTGACCGACAACCAGGGTATGCTGATCGAGAACTACAACCTTCCTTGCAACCTGATGCTGGCGGTGCCCACCCATATTGTCGAGGGCGGTCTGGAAGCCTGCCTTCAGTCCATTCGGGGGAGGCCAGCAGTGAAGTCATGAATTTGCGCCTTCGTCCTGCGGTGAGCGAACCGATCTACCTGGTGTTTTCAAGGGAACAGATCGTGGCAGGCGACATTCAGGAGCCGCTTACTGTTTTGCAACAACTTGTGGCCGATCCAGGGAAAGCCATAGCCGCCAGCGGTCGTATCAGCCTTGTCATAGATGGGTACAACCAGGATCCACGAGAACTTTTCGAAATCCCGGAAGTTCGACGTTACATCCAGTTGCTTGATGCGAGCTGGACATACTGGTTCTTCTTCCTGTCCCAAGCCGACGACTCAATCAAAATTCTCGAGAGCTGTCTTTGCGACAGCATCGAAGTTGTACCTGGCGTGATGTCGATCGATATGCAGCAGCTTGAAGGCCAACTGGCAAAGCACTTTGCCGCGATGAATCGATACTGTGCGTCGCTCAATTTCTCTGAAAGCGAGGTGGATGAGATCTCAGAGGGCATCATCCACTTGATCCAAAATGCTGCAGTCGAACGAATTGAGGGGGATGACTACCAATGAGCAAACCAAATGCCAACTGCAGCACTATAGAAAGCTAAAATAGTACGATGAAAATTGATGCTCTTCCTACAGAAGTAGTTTCCATGCTGGAACGGTTGGCGGCTCTTGGCTACCGATTCACGCGTCCTCTGGTGACGCCCGAGACATACTGCGACTTGCCATCAACCACTCGCGTGCGCAAGGGCATTGTTCTGGATACCGAGACCACTGGGCTGGATGCGCAGACGGACAGCATCATCGAACTGGGGATGGTGGTCTTTGAGTACTGCCCAGACACAGGTCAGGTCTATCGGGTCGTCGAAGTCTTCAACAGTCTTGAGGATCCGGGCAAGCCCATTCCTCCCGAGTCCACCAAAGTCCATGGAATCACGGATGACATGGTGCGTGGCCAGCGTATCGATAATCAGAAAGTAGAGTCCTTGCTGGCCGATGCTTCGCTGATCATTGCACACAACTCGAAGTTCGACCGGCCATTTGTGGAATGGCGCCTGCCGGCATTTGAGAAGAAACCCTGGGCCTGCTCGTTTGCGCAGTTGCCCTGGAAAGAGGAAGGAATCGCCAGTAGCAGCCTGGAGTTTCTGGCGTACCGCTACGGCTTTCATTTTGATGCCCATCGTGCGTCCAATGACTGTTTGGCGCTTTTGGAAGTCCTCAGTGCTGAATTGCCCGAGACCAAGCGGAAGGTCATGAAGTGCCTTCTGGATAATGCACGCTCAACTGATTTGAATGTCAGCGCCCTCAACTCGCCTTTTGAGTCCAAGGATGCTTTAAAAGCTCGTGGCTATCGCTGGAATCCGGAGAAAAAAGTTTGGAGCACCACCGTAACCGAAGCAGATCTGGTGAGCGAAAAAGCCTGGCTCAAAGAAGAAGTTTATTCCGGCAGGGCAGGGCGCGTGGAAGTTGAAAAGATGGATGCCTATAACAGGTTTTCAACAAGACACGGGGGTGTTGAGATTCAGGTTTTGTGACAGTAGTTAGCTGTATTCGGTAAGTGCAACTCGGCCATACCAATCAACCGCCTCTTTATGACGTGGTGATAGTCGCTGCGAAATTGAGCGTCAGCTGGCAGGAAAAACAGCCTCTCAGGATTCTTCTCCATTATAGCCGCCACTCGAATCTGACAATAGGCCCGTGGCATATGCTTTAAGAACCGTATGTCATATTGAGCAGATGACAACAAGGATCAGCTCACTAGCGAGCTTGGGGGTCTAGGAGAGTAGGGCGGGGAACATTGGGGGTGGCTCCTTGTGTGGTTCAGAAATGGAAAGCCCCAGGGCCCCCGTGGGGCGATGGAGATGTGGGGCGCAGAAGAATTGGCTATTTGAAAGCCCTGATTTCAGTGCTACTATCACGCCACTGTAAACGTATCAAGCAATCTGTCTGTTTTTGCAGCTTGCCGCCGGGGCCCAAAAAATTGCCTCGCTTACGGGATGTGGTGTTGCTTTGCGGTGCGCAAGGTGATTACATGGCTATGGAAGCATGGGGAAATCTGATTCCTTCCCTTTTTTGTACCTCTCCAATACCGCCATTAAGGGGCAGCTTTGTTGTACGCATTTGCTGTTCCAATTATTGGTACGAAATTATGAATCGCAGTTCACGCACTTTCTGCTTTCTGCCTATAGCAGCAAAGCACGGTCTACTCGCATTGTTCGTTATCATGCTTACGATGCTGGCCGACTCAGTTGTAGCTGCGAACGGTATCGTCACAACACCCATTGGTTCTGGTAGTTCTTTTGCTCGTAGCGTTGCCTTACAGGCAGATGGCAAAATTCTTGTAGCTGGTTCAAGCAGCAATCTCAATATCACCAACTTTTCATTGGTACGATATAACGCCGATGGGAGTTTGGACACAAGCTTCGGTACTGGGGGAAAAGTTACTACCTCTCTTGGTTCTCATAGCGCAACCGGCAACAGCGTGGCTTTACAGGTGGATGGAAAAATCTTGGTAGCTGGTGGAGCTAACTACAGCGGTGCCGGCAACTACGACTTTGGGTTAGTGCGCTACAACTCCAACGGCAGTCTGGATACCAGTTTCGGAACAGGCGGCATAGTGATTACAGCCAGTGCCAACGGTAATGGGGCACGTGGAATAACAGTAATGTCCAACGGAATGATATTGCTCAGCGGGAGCGAAAATTTCTCGTTTGCAATAAAGCGTTATAACCCTGACGGTACATTAGATACTTCATTCAGCACACCTGGCGTTCCTGTAACGCTAGGGTATATAGAGGATGGCTACCAGGCTACTGTACTATCGGACGGAAAAATTGTGATGGTGGGGAACCTCACCAGATCGTCATTTTCGGGCGGATACTATGATTTCGCCTTATTCCGTTACAACTCAGATGGCACCCTTGATGCAAGTTTTAATACTAGCGGAAAGGTGACTACAGACCTGGGTGCAGACGATAGAGCATTTAGCCTCGCTCTCCAGCCGGATGGAAAAATTCTGGCCGCAGGATCGAGTTGGGGTAGCAAGCCTTTCTTCGCGCTTGCTCGCTATAACGTTAACGGCAGTCTGGACACTACCTTCAACGCTAGTGGTAAGGTAATCACGGACTACGGCACCGGTAGGAGCGTTGCGATCCAATCCGACGGAAAGATTTTGGTGGCAGGTTATTCTTATCCTTGGGGTCAGTTTTCCTTAGTGCGCTACAACTCCAACGGCAGTCTGGATACTAGCTTTGGCACGGGGGGTGAAACTACAACTGAGGTCGGCACCTCGTCTGAGAACCTGCCGAGCATTGCAATCCGATCAGATGGGATAATTCTTGTAGCAGGCACTAGCTACAACGCAGGAACGTCAAATAACGACTTCACTCTTCTGCGCTACAACTCTGATGGCAGTCTGGATACCAGCTTCAATTCAAGTATCACAACGACCTCAACAACAACTACGAGCACAACCACAACAACCACACAGGCTGGTACTTCGATTATTTTCGCCACTGGCTGGAACCTCGTCGGCAACAGTATGAATACCCCTTTGACGGTAGCGACCGAATTCAGTGATACGACTAAAGTTTCCACCGTGTGGAAGTGGATATCTAATACGGCCAAATGGGCGTTTTTTAGCCCTTCGTTGGTGGGGCAAGCATTAGCAGACTACTCTGCCAGCAGCGGTTATGATGTGCTGTCGACAATTAGTGGCGGCGAAGGATTCTGGGTCAATGCTAAGGCTGCCTTCACATTGCAGTTGCCTGCGAGTACTCCAGTCGCGTCCTCGTCTTTCCAGGGCATGGCTTCTGGTTGGAATCTGATTTCCATTGGCAGTACTAGGACTCCAAGCGGTTTCAACACAGACATGAGTGTGTCTCCGCCAACCGCTGGAGTGGTGCCGCAAAACATCACAACTCTTTGGGCATGGGACAACTCACAATCGAAATGGTATTTCTATTCTCCCAGTTTGGAAGCGCAGGGAGGCACTGTGCTTTCCGATTACATCACAAGCAAAGGCTATTTGAATTTCACGAATGCCAATAAGACTCTAGGCCAAGGGGTCGGGTTCTGGGCGAATAAGCCTTAGTGCTAAGCAAGGAAAAACATGGCCACTGAAATGATGATTACATTTTCAGTAACCAAGCTTTCACCGGGAAGGATGCTACTACCAATTTAACGGAGCATCTCAATCGCATAATGACTTTCATAAACATCTCTGCAAAATTGCGGGAAACTTTCCGAGTCCACTTAATTGGGTGGTCTGTAGCTTCCACAGTATCAGTAATTTCGCTCTTGTTCGCATGGGGCTTTCCTGATGCCTGGCAGAAATTAGCCACTTTAGTTCTTTACACAGCCACACCACAATCGCTATTGGCTGCGCTATGCATAACAGTGCTAATAATTCTCGTGCTAATTTCATTTCTCATTCCTCTATTACTGGAAGAAAAACTAATCGCGAAATTTGGCGTGTACTGGGACAGAAAGGGAAACTCGTATTGTCCAAACTGCAAGAGCCTGACATCGCAAATCAAATGGGCCACATATAACGGAGCCCAATGGCACGGTCTATACTGTTCATGCTCATCACATTCGGTCGTCCTCATGGATATAGGGGAGCCAATCCATGCACAGGATGCCATGCGTCGTATGCAAAAACTCTAACATAGTGGTCACTATGGGATTTCTGCCTGAACTGACCAGTTGTACTCACTGACAATGTGCAGCAATGGAGAAACCGACACCCAGTTTTTCAGTTTCCCAGTACTCTTAGCGGGGAACCCAAAAGGGCAAAAAGCTGAAAACTGCCACCAATGCCCGCCCCCGGACTCTCCCGTATACCGATCCCCGGCTAGCCGCGCGCTCCCCCCCGTCATATGGGATAACATGCGATCAATGCCAATTCGCTACCCAGCAGTCGCATGATCATCAAACCCGCCGACAGCAAGCAATCCGTCCTTGAAACGCTGGAACAACTCCGGCAACGCCCGGACGCCACTGATCGCCAGCGACAAGCCATCGAGAAGGAAGTAAACATCCTGCGCGCCGGGTTGAAAGGTGAAAAAGAGTCTGCCTACCTGATCGATTTCGACTGCAAGTCATCCAAGCATACTGCGGTAATCCATGACCTTCGTCTGGAAGGGAGAGGGGGTGTTGCACAGATTGACCACCTTCTGATCCACCGCACGATGACCGTGTTCGTGCTGGAAACAAAACACTTCAACTTTGGCATGAAAATCACCGATGAAGGTGAGTTTCTTCGGTGGAACGAATACAAGAAGGCCTTTGAGGGCATGCCATCGCCACTAGCGCAAAACGATCGTCACATTAAAATATTGAATGAAGCCTTTGACTTTATTGAAATGCCGACGCGTATGGGGATTCGTCTTTCCCCTTCGTATGAGTCCTACGTGCTTGTCTCCACAAACGCCCGGATAGACCGATCGTCGAAGTTCGATTCGAGTCGTGTCATCAAGGCAGACGTTTTGCTGAAGACCATCAAGAAGCAGTTTGATGACGAGAGCATTCTAGACACCCTGGGCAAAGTTTCCCGTATCGTTTCTACGGAAACACTTGAGTTGATTGCACGTAAGCTGAGCAGTTTTCACTCTCCTTCCAAAGTGAATTACTTGGCAAAGTTTGGATTGGGAGATGTCCCCGCCCAAACATCCTCCCGGATTAGAACATCGGCGCTAGAGGACATTCAGCAGGTCCAAGCGACGACACAATCCAAAGATCCAAGCTCACTTAGTGTGCATACATGTCGCTCATGCGGAAGCACAAAGATTTCCGTGCAATATGGGAAGTATGGTTACTACTTCAAATGTGCTGCATGTGACGGCAATAGCCCAATCAAGATTGGCTGCGGTATTGCTGGGCACAAGGAGCGAATCCGAAAAGATGGCCTCAGGTTTTTCCGCGAGTGCGCTGACTGTAAGACCAGCTCGCTATATTTCGAGAATATCTGATCACCTGAATGTAAAGCCAAGACGGATAAGCGCCTGGCCTATCTCGATATTCTCAATGAGAGTGCCGATCAGTCGTCGCGTGACGTGATGCGGACGAGCAGCTCGACCTGGATTTTTTGTTTTGATGGCAGGTGAACTCAATCAGATGCTCAAGGATCTTCTGGTTGCCCTGTGTGGCGAAGGAGGGTCAATTTGAATCTTGCTCATGTTAAGGATTGCAATATCAGAGCGATTGGTACTTGGAATCAAGGTGACGGAGAAGCCAAGATGAATAGACCAATCTGAACTCATCGCGCCTGGCCGAACCGTTCGCACAGGCCTTTCACCGACCCACTCTCTCCGCGAACGCGCAAGAACGCGCCCTCACCGTTGGCTCGCTCCTCCAGCACTTCACAACTCGCAAAAATCTCGCCGCGCTGTCGCTGTGCCGACCAGGGTAGGAATAGCTCGGCTTCGACGAGATCCCGCCGGAAGAAAGCGACTATCGCCTCACGGAGCAACTCAATATCCCCAGCGAGGCGGGCGCTCATCACGATGCAATCGGAATACTGCGCGCGCAATGCGGCTTCGCGTTCAGCTTGCGCCGCCGCGTCGCCGACATGGTCAATCTTGTTGAAGACGCGGATGCGCGGCACGTCCTTCGCACCGATCTCGTCAAGGACTGCGTCGGTTACCTCGATCTGCCGTTCAAATCCCGAATCTCCCGCGTCGATAACGTGGAGCAGCAGCGACGCATCAAGCGCCTCGTCGAGCGTTGACTTGAACGATGCGACGAGCCCGTGCGGAAGGTTCTTGATGAAACCCACCGTGTCGCTGACGAGTATCCGCGGTCTGCTCTCCGGCTCGAGGGCGCGCACGGTAGTGTCAAGTGTGGCGAAAAGTTTGTCTTCGACGAGTACCTTGCTTCCCGTAAGTGCGCGCATCAAGGTGGACTTGCCTGCGTTCGTGTAGCCGACGAGTGCCACGACAGCGAGCCCCTGGTGTTCCTGCCGCCGCGCACGTTGCGTGTTGCGGTCGACATCCATCGCGGCGATTTCCTGCTGCAGTTCGGCTATTCGGTCGCGGATCTTGCGCCGATCCATCTCGGTGTGCGACTCGCCGGCACCGCGGCCGCCGGTGCCGCTGCGCTGCCGTCCCTGGGGTCCGGCGAGCTTCGCCGCTTCACGCAAGCGCGGCGCCATGTAGCCGAGGCGCGCGATCTCCACCTGCGCGCGCGCTGCTCGGGAGGTCGCATGGCGGTGAAAAATTTCGAGGATGACCATGGTACGGTCCATGACCTCGCAGCCAACCTCCTTCTCGAGGTTGCGCGCCTGCGACGGCGAGATTTCATGATCGACGAAGATGACGTCAATCTGGCCGGCGTCAGGGTTGGCAGCTGCTGGCGGTATCTTTTCCAACTCAACGGGCGCCGGCTCGTTGTCCACGAAGCGGCTTATCTCCTGCCGCTTTCCAGCGCCCAGGTAGGCTGTCGAGTCGAAGCTGGAGCGCTTTTGCGTGAACGTTGCAGTGATCTCGAATCCCAGTGTTTTTGCGAGTTCGCGCAGCTCGGTCAACGACGCTTCGAACTCGACGTCGCTCACGTTCGGCAATTGCACGGCCGCCACGACGGCGTATTTTGGCTTCTCTTTGACTTCTCTTTGCATTCGGGGATTGCTTCACTTGAGTGGACGAAGCTGGATGATACGCGCCAATCCCATAGCTGCCGGCATTTACCATGCACTGGCTAGCAGGCTCAACTCTTCGACAAGCCTCGCGCTTGGCATGACGGTGCGTCTCGATGCGTACTGCTGACTTGATCCCGCCGTACTCCGACAGACTGTTTTTGAATAATCGCGCGTGGATGCCGACATTCAAGAATCGTCTCTGACAGATTCGGGTCCGACGTGCCACCGAACAATATTCGATAGTAAATGTTCAGAATGAACGATTGCTACCAAGCTAACCCATAGCCAATTCCAATCAACTTGGGTTGCGGAAGTCGTCATCGATCCATGCCATCGCACTGGCCTTGTTTAACTTAAAACCCGGCTGCACCCGTACACTGGTCAGATGTTCGCCATTGGCATCATATGCACTTAGCAGGGCATGGGGATTGTCTTCCTCGGCAACGAGGTCGAGCGTAATGCTGATTCGCCCGGACTGCGCATTAACTGTGATGTTTTGATGATGTTCTGCATGCAGTTGTTGAATTTGACGCTGGAGGAATTCCGAGGCCGTCTTGACCAGGGTGTTGAATGCGGAGGCATCAAGCGGCTTCGGGTTCTTTTTGTCACGCCCCATCGTCCAGGGACCGACCAATGCGGGCTCCGGCTCGCCGTCTTTGATCATCTCGACGGCCCAGCCCTCATCGTCTTCGTTCTTGATGACGCGAGCGGTCCAACCATTGTTGGACCACAATCGCGCTTCTTTGACCAAGGCTGGCATATCTGCCTCTTCGCTCGCGTATGTTGTATTCACTGTCATGGCTGAATTTTACTTCCTGGCAAGGCGCAAGACTCATTGAAGAATATCGTCATGTAATTCAACGGGAAGTAAGCGCCTTGGCAAGATGGTCGCCATTTTTTTGTCAAAGACACCAGACATATCGATTCTGACCGAGTAGCATGATCGGCTTTTTGACTTTGGGCACCACTAAATGAAAGCGCATCCTGTCCGTCATGTCGTCCGAGATGCCGACTACCCCCTAAACACGAATAACATGGCTCTGTACTCGGGCACAACTTGCCCATTCAGCCATCGCTGCCGCATCGTCTTGTACGAAAAGCAGATGGACTTCCAACTGATTGATGTAGACCTGGATACCAAATCAGAAGAGATCGCTGATATCAATCCACACAGCAATTCTGTGCCAGTATTGGTTCACCGCGATCTAGTACTCCACCAAGCTAACATCATTAATGAATACCTCGACGAACGATTTCCGCATCCGCAACTGATGCCGCCTGATCTTCAAGCTCGGGCACGGGCGCGACAGTTTCTGTTCACCATGGACCATGAGCTTTTTAGTCACATTGAGGTGCTTGAAAAAAGTCCTAAGGCGGCAGAGACATCGCGTACTCATGTGCGTAATCGCCTTATCGAGATGTCAGCACTCATCGGCAAGCAAAAGTACTTGCTAGGCAACGAGTATTCCATGCTCGATGTGGCTATTGCGCCGCTGTTGTGGCGACTTGGCCACTACGGAATTCAGCTACCGGGAACCGCCGCACCTTTGTTGAATTACGCCCAATTGTTGTTTTCACGTCAGGGTTTCATTGATGCATTGACACCTTCTGAAAAAATGATGCACCGCTGATTGGCGAGACTGCAATGCCTTTCCCCCAGTAGGAATAGAAAGAAATCTCAATATGGCTGCGGAGCGAAGGGCATGCCTCCAATACATTGAGGCAGCTACGCTCGCTTATCTTCTATGTGGAAGGCGTGTCATTGTCGATGCTTGCGAAAACGGGGCGGAATGGATCAACCAAGCGTTGAGCGCCATCATGCCGCCTTGACCTCGCTGAGCAGGTCGGGGTGGCGGTCAAGCACCTTGAGCAACTTCACCAGCGCCAGGGGCGGTTTGGTTTTACCGTTTTCATAGCGAGAGAAGGCATTGACCCCACCACCGAAGATCTCCGCGGCTTCCCGCTGATCAAGCAAGAGCTTCTTGCGAACTTTCGTAATGAAACCAGGATCGACAATCGCCGCATTCACCTGTTTATTGAAATCCAGCATCGCTGCGCTGGTGCGATTCGATTCGGCAACATCGAGGACGGCTTCACCGCAGGCCGGACAGAAATCGCCGGTCACAGATGGAATGATGATCGATTCGCCCTTGTATGAGTATGGCAGGTCACGGGTGTCATGCACCAGTTTAGCCGCCGCGCAAACGGGACATTTCATAGTCTTCATCATCAAAGCTCCTTGAAGGACACGATAAGTACGTCATCAATGACCGAAAGTTTCAGGTAGACCTCGCCGACTGGTGTGGTAGGGCGGTATACGTCCTGCCATACCCGGTGATCGGCGTGTGTGGTCATACTTTTGTGGAAGTCAGTAGGGGCCAGTGCCATCACAACACCGAGGATTCCCTCAAATTCCAGCCCCAACGCGGCGCCACCTGCCAGCGCAGATAGGGTTGAGCGTACCTTACCCGCCCCGATCAAAGATTTGACGACGGGCAGCTTGCAGTGAGGTGTGCTTTTTTCCACAAGCCCAGATTATCCTACTTGGTGGTTTTTGGCAAGTTGGTTAATTACTGTCTGTTGCGTATTCATGATCGGTCCGGTTTCTAGCACGACAACTGTCGGCGCCTGCCACAGGAATTATCATTGGCCAGCATCATCAACATGGCACAGGCCAACCAATATCTCACCCAGAGAATCAAAAGGCTCATTTTCGAGTACGGCGGCCTATAGTTTGCACATAATGTTTGTTGGCCCCACTTTAGCAAACTGGTTGTTACCCACAGGAGAGGGGGTAGGAAGAGTTCTGCCTTGTTCGGCATACTCATCTACCAGAAGACTCAATACATCAGCCGCCATGGCAACCGCGTCCTCAGGGGTGTCGCCCTCAGTAAAGCCCTCGGGAAACACCAGAAATTGAACAAGATATTTCACGTCTTCTAGGGGATCAACGGTGTGCCTTGCGCTAAGAAACCAAATCCCCATGTCTTGGCGACGATACGTCAGGATAAACTACGCACTGGTATCAACCTCCCCTGTTTACCGATATGTGTGGTCGCTTTGCCCTCAAGGCTCCGCCAGCAGAACTTGTCTCCCACTTTGGACTGGATGAGTGTGCTGATTGCAGGCCGCGCTACAACATCCCACCCGGCACCGACATCCCGGTGATCAGGCAATCCCCAGAAGGCAAGCGCGTTCTGCATCTGCTGCATTGGGGGTTGGTGCCGCATTGGTCGAAGGATGCAAGTATCGGAACAAGACTCAATAACGCCCGTGGAGAATCTGTCGCTGAGAAGCCATCATTTCGCGAGGCGTACAAGCGCCGGCGCTGTCTTGTCCCTGCATCCGGTTTCTATGAGTGGAAGACTGAAGGCAAGATCAAACAGCCGTACTACATCAGCCTGAAATCCGGTAAGCCAATGGCAATGGCAGGACTCTGGGAGTCATGGACAGCGCCAGACGGGAACATACTGCGATCTGTGTGTATCGTGACCACTGGTCCGAATGATGTCATGAAACCAATTCATGATCGTATGCCAGTCATCATTGGTTCTGATCATTGGCAGGATTGGCTTGCGAAGCCAGTAGAACAGATTGAAATTCTGGTCGCTCCCTATCCAGCTGAAGAAATGCAGGCTTGGCAGGTCAGCAAGCGTGTGAGCAAAACAGGGAATGACGATGCTGAGTTAGTTGAGTCTTCCAATTAGGACATCCGATGCGGCTTTTATCTCGAACAACAACCGCGGCGCTATTATTAGTATTCGCCATTGCTGCGACAAGCTATGCAGCAGATGATTTCTCTCCCTGCCCTCAATTCTTCGTTAATGGAAGGGCACCTGTCGTTCCTCCAGGACCAGCTAACCGTGCGCTATGCTATGACGCATTCGCCATCCTTCATTCTGGTGAAAGCAAAACCCCAGTATTTGTTGCGGAGAAGTTGAGTCGCGCCTCAATTGCTGATGCTGGGGAGAAGAGAACGAACAGGTTTTTTGCTGATTCTCGCTTACGCTCCTCAGAGCGGGGGACTCTTGAGGATTACAAGGGTAGTGGTTTTGACCGTGGCCACATGGCTCCTGCTGGGGACATGCCTACGCCACAGGCAATGGCGCAGAGTTTTTCCTTAGCGAATATGGTTCCGCAAGCACCGGAGCATAACCGGGGCGTCTGGGCGAAGTCTGTCGAGAAGACGACGCGGAAGTACGCAGCACGGGCAACAGGTGACATCTTCGTCATTACCGGGCCAGTTTATATGCCCAGCATTGCCCAGAGCCCAAGTATTGGCGCAGGGAAGGTACGTGTTCCGAAGTACCTCTTCAAACTTGTCTATGACCAGAACAGGAACCGGGCATGGGCATTTTGGAGCGAAAATGACAATGCTACTCTTGCATCTAAACCGATCAGTTACGCGGAGTTGGTAAAGCGCACTGGGATTGAGTTTCTACCGGGAGTGAAACCAGGAGATTGACGTTTTACTGTATGACCGGCATATTTCATTTTTCTAACCCACTTGAGGAGATCCCGATGTCCAGACCGAGCGTTACTATCCTTTCTATCCTATTCGCTGCAATTGTTACCCTTGCCTCTGGCCCAACTGCCCTAGCAGCTTCTGATTGTGAGGCCAAGGCTATCGACAAGAATGGCAAGCCGCTTGCCGGAGCAGCCAAAGCGTCATCGATCAAGAAGTGTGAAGGTGAATCAAAGGGCGCTGCATCAGACTGTGAAGCAAAAGCTGTCAGTAAAAATGGAAAGCCCCTTGCAGGCGCTGCCAAAGCTGCCTCAATCAAGAAATGTGAGGGGGACGCTAAGGGCAGCAAATAGAGAACCGACCCTGAAGATCGAGAAGGATTTTCTTAGAGTTATGAGCCATAAGCATCTGCACCTGCTACGCACAATCTTCCAAGACCCCGTCAGTGGCAACATTCACTGGCGGGAGGTGGAGTCACTGCTGCATCACCTTGGGGCGGAGGTTGAACCTACGCGCAGTGGCAGCTTTCGTGTCGTATTGAACAGGGTTGAAGGCTTCTTGCATCACCCCCACCACAGCAGCGTTTGTGACAAACCAACAATCAAGCAACTCCGGGAGTTCCTTGCACATGCCGGTGTCAGCCTTTCGACCTACGAAGCGAAGAAGGACTGATAGTCAGTATAGAAGGAGTTGATCGTGACGAAGCAGTCCGCCAATCCGAGAAAGCCTAGATCGACCAAGAAGGCGAGTCCCAAGACAACTGCCAGCCTCGCAATTACTCCCGATCCTTTACTTGTTGAAGCCGCGGAGAACAAGGCGAAGGAGTATTTGCAACTCGGCCTCGATGCTGAGAAGGAAAAGAAGTGGGAAGCCGCCATCGAATGCTATCGAGTCGTCTTGAGGATTAACCCTGTCGATCC
>Ga0163199_1000658_pt1 | contig 21674 bp, 18 predicted proteins | sample PL_2010_150m_FD_113537 | JGI IMG/M metagenome (GOLD analysis project Ga0163199, IMG submission 113537) | Freshwater microbial communities from Powell Lake, British Columbia, Canada to study Microbial Dark Matter (Phase II) - PL_2010_150m | ecosystem: Environmental > Aquatic > Freshwater > Lake ...
AGGCCGGGGCGGCGGGGCGCGTTTCTTTGGGTACTTTCTTGCCGCGCAGCAAGAAAGTACCTCGCCCGCCGGGGCGAGACCCGGCATAGGTCAGCCGGCCAGCTTCTTGCGCAACAACTCATTTACCTGCTGCGGATTGGCCTTGCCCTTGGTCGCCTTCATCACCTGGCCGACCAGCGCATTGAAAGCTTTTTCCTTGCCCGCGCGGAATTCCTCGACCGACTTCGGGTTGGCCGCCAGCACCTCGTCGATGAGCTTCTCGATCGCCGCCGTGTCTGTAATCTGCCTGAGCCCCCTGGCCTCGATGATGCTGTCAGCATCGCCACCGGCCTTGTTCCACAACGCATCGAACACGTCCTTGGCGATCTTGCCGGAGATGGTTTTGTCGGCAATTCGCGCCACCATACCGCCCAATTGCCGCGAAGAGACTGGCGAGGCGGCGACGCCCAAATCGGCTTCATTCAGCCGCGCCGCCAGTTCGCCCATCACCCAGTTGGCACACAGCTTGGTGCCTGGCGTTCCGGCAACCGTCACACATTCCTCGAAATAGCCGGCGGTCTCGCGGCTGGCAGTCAGGGCCATGGCGTCGTAAGCGGAGAGTCCATAGTCGCGCTCGAAACGAGCTTTCATCGCACCAGGCAGTTCGGGCAGACTGGCCCTGGTCTCCGCGATCCACGCCGGTGAAATCTCCAGCGGCAGCAGGTCTGGGTCGGGGAAGTAGCGGTAGTCCTGCGCGTCTTCCTTGCTGCGCATGGCGCGCGTCGTGCCGGTGTCGGGATCGAACAGCACCGTGGCCTGCTGGATGCTGCCGCCGTCCTCCAGGGTCTCTATCTGCCACTTCACCTCATAGTCGATCGCCTGCTGCATGAAGCGGAAAGAGTTCAGATTCTTGATCTCGCGGCGAGTGCCCAGCTTCTCGCGACCCTTGGGCCGCACCGAGACATTGGCATCGCAGCGGAACGACCCTTCCTGCATGTTGCCGTCGCAGATCCCTATCCAGCGCAGCAGGGCATGCAACGCCTTGGCATACGCCACAGCCTCGGCTGCGGAACACATGTCCGGTTCGGTGACAATTTCCAGCAGCGGCGTGCCGGCGCGGTTCAGGTCTATGCCGGTCTTGCCGTGGAAATCCTCATGCAGCGACTTGCCGGCATCTTCTTCGAGATGCGCTCGAGTCAGATGAACCGTCTTTTCGTAGGCCTGCTCACCCTGTCCAATCCACATCGTCAGCGTACCGCCCTGCACCACCGGCAGCTCGTATTGGCTGATCTGGTAGCCCTTGGGCAGGTCGGGATAGAAGTAGTTCTTGCGGGCAAACACGGACCGCGGCGCGATTGTTGCACCCACCGCCAGGCCGAACTTGATTGCGCAACCTACCGCAGCCTTGTTGAGCACCGGCAGCACGCCGGGCAGCGCCAGATCCACGGCACAGGCCTGCGCATTCGGCGCCGCGCCGAATGCGGTAGACGCCGCGGAAAAGATTTTCGAGGAAGTATTGAGCTGGGCATGGGTTTCCAGGCCGATGACGATTTCCCACTCGGTCATAGGCCCTCCGGCAGGCGCAAGTGCCAGTCGGTGACTTGTTGATAGCGGTGCGCAAGATTGAGCATACGCGCCTCGTCGAAATAGTTGCCGATCAGTTGCAATCCGACCGGCATATTCCCGGCACCGAAGCCACAGGGAATCGACATGCACGGCAAGCCGGCGAGGCTGGAGGGGATGGTGTAGATGTCGGAGAGGTACATCTGCACCGGATCATCGCTCTTGGCGCCAATCTCGAAAGCCACGTTGGGCGCGGTCGGCCCGGCAATGACGTCACATTGGCGGAATGCCTCGCGGAAATCGTTGGCGATCAGGCGGCGGACCTTCTGCGCCTGAAGGTAATAGGCATCGTAATAGCCGTGCGAAAGCACGTAGGTCCCGATCAGGATACGCCGTTTGACTTCTGCGCCAAAACCCTGGGAACGCGTCTTGCAATACATGTCGGCGAGATCGATGTAATCCGCGGCGCGATAGCCGTAACGCACGCCGTCGAAGCGCGACAGGTTGGAACTGGCCTCCGCGGGTGCGATCACATAATAGGCAGGCACCGAAAGGCCGGAATTGGGCAGGCTCACGTCGACGATGGTGGCGCCGAGACGGCGATATTCAAGCAGCGACGCATCGATTGCGGTACGCACGTCGTCGGACATTCCCGGACCGAAGAACTCCTCCGGCAGGCCAATGCGAATCCCGTCGAGCGGCAGGTGGAGGTCGCGGGCATAGTCCTCGGCCGGACGATCCAGCGAGGTCGAGTCACGCACATCGAAACCGGCCATGGCGTTCAGCAGCAATCCACAGTCCTCGGCCGTCCTGGCCATCGGTCCGCCCTGATCGAGGGATGAAGCAAAAGCGATCATGCCGTAACGCGACACCATGCCATAAGTCGGTTTGATTCCGGTCAGGCCGCACATCGCAGCCGGCTGGCGAATCGAGCCGCCAGTGTCGGTGCCGGTGGCGGCCGGCGCCAGGCGGGCGGCGACAGCGGCGGCCGAACCACCCGAGGAGCCGCCGGGAACCCGGTGGAGATCCCAGGGGTTTCTTACGGGTCCGTAGTAGGAAGTTTCGGTCGACGAACCCATGGCGAATTCGTCCATGTTGCACTTGCCCAGCGTCACCATTCCGGCCTGCTTCAACTGATCGACCACGTGGGCATCGTAGGGACTGACGAAATTTGACAACATCTTCGAACCGCAGGTCGTCAGCCACCCCTGGGTGCAATAGATGTCCTTGTGGGCCAACGGGATACCCAACAACGGCCCGACCTCGCCCGCAACACGACGGACATCGGCGGCGCGCGCCATGGCCATGGTTTGTTCGCGGTCGAGGGTAATGAAGGCGTTGAGCGTAGGGTTGAGGCGCTCGATGCGCTCGAGGAACAAACTCGTCAGTTCGACGCTGGAAATTGCCCTGGTGGCCAGCGCCGCGGACAATTCATCGAGGGAAGCGTTGATCATCTCAATCTCCCTCCGCGGTGCGGAGGCGCAAATAAGTCTCCCCCGCCCCCGGAGCGGAGGCCGGGGGATGTGGGGATAACAGAGAATTGGTCGATTGGCTTTTCAATCGATCACCCGCGGCACCAGATACAGGCCGGATTCGGTCTCCGGCGCGATCGCCTGGAAATCCGAACGTCGATCGGTTTCGGTGGCTTGATCCTCGCGCAAGCGTTGCGAAGCGTCTACGGCATGAGCCATCGGCACAATTCCGGCCGTATCGACGGCCTGCAGCTGCTCGATCAGGCCCAGGATGTCGTTCAGCCGATCGCGGGTCCGCGCGGCTTCCGCAGGAGAAATTTCAAGATGCGCGAGACGTGCGATGCGCCCGACTTGATCAAGGTCTAAGGACATTCCGGCACTCGGGAGGCTTAATTATCAAGGCTCGATAGGGTATCATATGACGCTTTCCCCTCGCACCACTTCATTGAGAAGTCGGGCGATTGCGCGACATAACCGATTGGAACTACTGATGTTCAATTTTTTGCGTTCCTATTTTTCCAACGACCTTGCAATCGACTTGGGTACGGCCAATACGCTGATATATGTTCGTACCAAGGGCATCGTTCTGAACGAACCATCGGTCGTGGCAATCCGCACGGAGGGCGGGCCGAATGCCAAGAAGACCATACAGGCCGTCGGCATGGCGGCCAAGCAGATGCTGGGCAAGACGCCGGGCAATATCACCGCGATTCGCCCGATGAAGGACGGCGTCATCGCCGACTTTACCGTCACCGAGCAAATGCTCAAACAATTTATCAAGAAGGTGCATGATTCCCGCCTCTTCTCGCCCAGCCCGCGCATCATCATTTGCGTGCCCAGCGGATCCACCCAGGTGGAACGTCGAGCAATCCGTGAATCCGCTCTGGGCGCCGGGGCCAGTAATGTTTATCTGATCGAGGAGCCGATGGCGGCGGCGATCGGTGCCGGGCTTCCGGTCTCGGATGCCACCGGGTCTATGGTCGTGGATATCGGCGGCGGCACGACCGAAGTCGGCGTGATTTCGCTCGGCGGCATGGTCTACGCCGGTTCGGTGCGGGTCGGCGGCGACCGTTTCGACGATGCCATTATCAATTACATCCGCCGTAACTACGGCATGTTGATCGGCGAAACCACCGCCGAGTCGATCAAGAAGGAGATCGGATCCGCCTTCCCCGGGTCCGAGGTAAGAGAGATGGAAGTCAAGGGTCGCAATCTGGCCGAAGGCATCCCACGCAGCTTTACCATTTCCTCCAACGAGATTCTGGAAGCACTCACCGATCCGCTGAATGCCATCGTCTCGGCAGTAAAATCGGCACTGGAGCAAACCCCACCGGAACTTTGCGCCGACATTGCCGAGAAGGGCATGGTACTGACCGGCGGCGGCGCCCTGCTGCGCGACATCGACCGGCTACTGATGGAAGAGACCGGACTTCCGGTAATCGTTGCCGAAGATCCGCTGACCTGTGTGGTTCGCGGCTCAGGCATGGCACTTGAAAAGATGGACAAATTGGGTAGTATTTTCGCTAACGAATAAGCGTCGCCCCGTGTAGGGTGGCAATGTACGCACTTCCTGTGGCGCACATTGCATTCTCCGACCACCCTAACGCAACGGAGCAGGCAGCACTCTCTTGATGTCAGTTGTCGGCCAACAGCCGCCCCCGTTTTTCAATCGTGGCCCGGCGCCACTTGCGCGGCTGGCGTTCTTTATCGCCATCTCGTTGTTGTTGTTGGTACTCGACCTGCGCTTCCACACTCTGGAATGGGCTCGTCAGGGCATTGCGTTAGTTGTCTATCCCTTGCAGCGCCTGGCCTACGCTCCGGTGGAAGGAATCCAGCATGGCGGCGGTTACCTCACGAGTCTGGTCGCCTTGAAGGATGAAAACGACCTGTTGCGGCAGCGCCAGCTCAGCACCGCGAACCAATTGCTGCGCCAGGAACATCTCGAACTGGAAAATCAACGCCTGCGCGCCCTGCTGGACATGAAATTGCGCCAGCCCGCCACCGGCCAGATGGCGGAAATCCTCTATTCCGCCCGCGATCACTTCGCCCGCCGGGTAATTATCGACAAGGGGAGCCAGCAATCCATCGCCCCTGGCCAGGTGGTCGTGGATGAACTGGGCGTGATCGGCCAGGTGACGCGCACCTTCCCATTGCTTTCCGAGGTAACCCTGATTACCGACAAGGATCAGGCGGTACCGGTGCAGATTGTCAGGAACGGCCTGCGCTCGGTGATTTTCGGTGCCGGCGCCGGAAACCTTGAATTACGCTTTCTCGCCGCCAATGCCGATGTCCAGGCCGGCGATATGCTGGTGACTTCCGGTCTCGACGGGATATATCTGTCTGGTTTGCCGGTAGCCAAAGTCACTCGGGTCGACCGCGACACCGCTTACGCTTTCGCCCGCATTCTGTGCGAGCCGATCGCCGGCGTCGAGCGCAACGGACAGGTGCTGGTATTAGGCCGGCACGAAACCTTACCTCCCGCGCCGCCTGAATCAGAGACCAAAAACCGCCCGGAAAAGGGGCGGAAAGGCAAGAAACCCCAATGATACAGCCGACTCATTCCTCTAACCGCATCCTCAGACCGGTGAGAGACTGGTTCGTCTGGTTCACCATGTTGCTGGCAATATTTCTAAGCATGATTCCGGTCGGTCGCCTGCCGGGATACCCGGAATGGGTTGCCCTGACACTGACCTTCTGGTGCATCCGAGAGCCATTCAAGGTCGGCATGGGATCAGCCATGTTGATCGGCATCGTGATGGACGTGAGCTCCGCCAGCGTTATGGGCCAGCATTCGCTAGCCTATGTCATGCTCGCGTTCACCGCCAACGGCTTGTCGCGGCGCATACTCCAGTTTCCCCTGCCGCAACAGGCGTTGCAGATTCTGCCCTTGTTGCTGGGTACGCAATTGATCATGCTCGCGACTCGCTTGATCGTCGGCGCGGAATTTCCGGGACTAACGTATTTTCTCGAGAGTTTCGGCGCGGCGCTGCTCTGGTATCCACTGACCTATCTGCTGCTACTGCCTCAATACCAGCCGCATGAGAAGGACGAGAATCGTCCGATCTAGAACCAATTCAATGGATTTCAAGAATCCCGAGCAGGAAATTGAACGCTTTCAAAGGCGACTGACGGTCGCCGGCGTCATTGTCCTGTGCGCGTTTTTCTTGTTGTTCGCGCGCTTCTTCTGGTTACAGGTGATTCAGCACGATTACTACCGGACCCGCGCCGAAGACAATCGCATTTCGCTGGTACCGATTCTGCCCAACCGTGGCCTGATCCTGGATCGCAACGGCGTCGTGATGGCGCGCAACTATTCGGCCTATACCCTGGAAATCACGCCGTCGCGCGCCGGTGACCTGGAAAAGGCGGTCGACGGATTGGCGCAGATCATCGACATACAGCCCAAAGATCGCAAGCGCTTCAAGAAGATGCTGGAGGAAAGCAAGAACTTCGAATCGCTGCCGATCCGCACCCGCCTGTCTGACGAGGAGGTTGCCAGGTTCATCGCGAATCGCTATCGCTTTCCTGGCGTCGACATCAAGGCGCGCCTGTTTCGCCAATATCCTTACGCCGAGTCAGCTTCGCACCTGCTCGGATATATCGGTCGCATCAACGACCACGACCTCGAACGAATCGAGGAAAAGGATGCTGAGACCAACTATCGCGGTACCGAGCATTTCGGCAAGACCGGACTGGAGCTGAAATACGAATTTGACCTGCACGGGCAGACCGGCTTTGAGAAAGTCGAGATCGATGCCGGTGGTCGGGCAGTGCGGGTGCTTTCGAGTGTGCCACCGGTGAGCGGCAATAATTTGACGCTTACTGTCGATTCCGCGCTTCAGTCGGTCGCCGAACAGTCTTTCGGCGGACGTCGTGGCGCTCTGGTCGCAATTGACCCGTCGACGGGCGGGATACTCGCTTTGGTTTCGATGCCAGGTTACGATCCCAATCTGTTTGTCGATGGGATCGATCCGCAAAATTGGGACGCCCTGAATACTTCCCCGGACAAACCAATGGTCAACCGGGCACTGAACGGCACCTATCCACCCGGTTCCACGTTCAAGCCCTACATGGCGCTAGCAGCGCTTGAAATCGGGAAACGAACACCGCAACAAACCATTTTCGATCCGGGATCCTACAGTTTTGGCGGCCATGTCTTCCGCGACTCCAAGAAAGGCGGCCATGGCACCACGGACATGTACAAATCCATTGTCCAGTCATGCGACACCTATTACTACATGCTGTCAAATGACATGGGCATTGATAATATCGCGAGTTTCATGCGTCAGTTCGGCTTCGGTCAGAAGACCGGGGTCGACCTTGAAGACGAATCCGTCGGCGTTCTGCCTTCGCCGGAATGGAAGCGAAAGCACTTCAAGAAACCGGAACAGCAGCGCTGGTTCGCCGGCGAAACCATCAGCATCGGCATCGGCCAGGGTTACAATTCCTACACGCCGATCCAGCTGGCGCAAGCAATGGCGGCGCTGGCCAACGATGGTGTGATGTTCCGGCCGCATATCGTCCAGTTCATCACCAACACACGCACCGGCACTACCAAGCCGATCGAAACCATTCCGATCAAGACCATCCCGCTGAAATTGCAGAATATCCAGATCATCAAGCAAGCGATGATCGGGGTTAATCAGGAAGGCACGGGGGCTCGTGCCTTCGCCGGAGCCGAATATGTCTCCGGCGGGAAGACCGGCACCGCGCAGGTGTATAGCCTGAAGGGCGAAAAATACCTGGAAGGCCAGGTCAATGAGCGATTGCGCGACCACGCCCTGTTCATTGCGTTCGCGCCGGCGGATCAGCCCAAAATCGCCTTGGCGGTATTAGTGGAGAACGGCGGGTTCGGCGCGCAGGCAGCCGCGCCGATCGCTCGTCAGGTGCTCGACTATTACCTGCTCGGCAAACAGCCCAAGGCACCTGCCCCGGCCACGGCAGACGACGCCGAAGAGGATTGAGATGATCGCTCGCGATCTTTGGCGGCGCTTGATTGCCCCGATAGACCCTCCGCTGATGGTCATGGCCATGCTGCTGTTGAGCTTTGCCCTGCTGGTCGTCAGCAGCGCTTCTTATGAACGCATCGGTGCGCAGATCGTCAATATGCTGGTGGCATTGGTCGTCATGCGCCTTGCCGCCCAGGTCCCCCCCCAACGCCTGATGTACTTCGCACTGCCGATCTTCGTCGGTGGCATGTTGCTGCTGATTGCTGTTGCGCTTTTCGGAGACGTCTCGAAGGGCGCCCGGCGCTGGCTGAATCTCGGATTCATGCGCATTCAGCCGTCGGAAATCATGAAGATCGCGATGCCGTTAATGCTCGCCTGGTATTTCCAGCGCCACGAAACATTTCTGCGGCTGCGCGAGTATGTCGTCGCAGCGATCCTGCTGCTTGCGCCGGTAGTGTTGATCGCCAGGCAACCCGATCTCGGCACCGCGATCCTGGTGCTGGCCGCCGGCTTCTATGTGATCTTTCTGGCCGGCCTGCCGTGGAAGGTGCTGGCCGCTCTCGGACTCGCTGCCTTGGCGGCAACCCCCCTGGGGTGGTCATTGCTCCATGACTATCAGAGGAATCGCATCCTGACTCTGCTTGATCCCGAGGCTGATCCCCTAGGCAAGGGATTCCACATCATCCAGTCGACCATTGCCATCGGATCCGGCGGCATATTTGGCAAAGGTTGGGGCCAGGGGACACAAGCCCAACTCGAATTCATTCCGGAACGCCATACCGATTTCATTTTTGCCGTACTCTCCGAGGAATTCGGATTGCTCGGCAACACGCTGCTGTTGGTCCTTTACGCGATGCTGATCGGGCGCGGCATGATGATCGCCGCGAATGCCCCGACCCTATTCACTCGACTCCTGGCCGGCAGCATCACCCTGATCTTCTTCACCTACGCGGTCGTCAATATGGGCATGGTCAGCGGCCTCCTGCCCGTGGTCGGGGTGCCGCTGCCATTCGTCAGTTATGGTGGGACATCATTGACCACGCTGTTTGTCGGCATCGGAATTCTGATGAGCATCCACAAACACCGGATGCTGGTGCAAAAGTGATCCGCTTCCACCTGACGTTACTGTTATCAATCCTGGCTGCCTGTAGCAGCCAACCGCCGCGCCAATTCGTGGGGCACGACGCGGTCGCGGCCCCTGCCTCAGGGCCCGCGCTTGTGGCGGCGGGCGTGCCAAAACGCAATGGCGGCTTCTACCAGGACGACGGCCCCGGTGAAAGTCCGCCCACGCCCGTGTTTCTCGACGCCATCCCGGACGCCGCGCCACGAATCGAACCGCTGCACCGCTTCGCCAACAAACCCTACTCCGTGCTGGGACGCGACTACGTGCCGATGACACGACTGGTGCACTACCATGCCGTTGGCATAGGCAGCTGGTATGGTCGAAAATTTCATGGCCAGAAAACCTCCTCGGGTGAAACCTACGACATGTTCGGAATGAGCGCCGCACATCCCACTCTCCCGATTCCCAGTTATGCCCGGGTGACCAATCCGGCGAATGGCAATTCGGTGGTAGTGCGCGTAAATGATCGGGGTCCGTTTCACGCCGGGCGATTGATCGACCTTTCCTATGCGGCCGCATGGAAACTTGGCTATGCCAACAGTGGCAGCGCCCTGCTCGAGGTCGAGAGCGCTTTGCCCGGCAGTGCGCCGCTGGCCTCGGGAGTTGCCTCGACCAGTTCCCCTGGGCCGGGCTCGGCAACCGATCCGCTCGCCAAACTTCTGCAATTCGCCTCCTCGGCCGAACGACCAGCGGAGCAACGAGCTGCTTCGAGTCTTCCCGAGGAGAAGGATGGCCGCGGGGTCTTCCTGCAACTCGGCGCATTCGGGAACGTCGACAATGCCGAAAACCTCAAGTCCAGGCTTGGTCATGAACTGTCGGGATCGTCCGGCACGTCAGACCTAGGCGAGAAACTCCTTATACAGGCACGTAACGGCGTCTATCGGGTGCAACTGGGCCCCTGGCGGGATCATCTGGAAGCGGGGAAGATCGCCGAGCGATTGCAGAACGTGTTCAATTTGCAGTCGGTATTGATACGTTAATTGCGACGCAGGACGGCACTGATAGAAGCCGCTCAGAGCACATTAATTCCCTGGCGAGTTGAATCGAGGAACTGCTCAGTTGAGTCCGCTCGCCGGAAAAGGGTGATCAGACTCCATGATGGTATGATCAGGGAATAGCCTTGGCTGTTGCAAACAGTCGTTATGGCTTGCTGCACGTAGTACGTGGTGACTTCGATGAAGATCCTATTCATACACCAGAATTTTCCAGGCCAGTTCAAGTTCCTTGCACCGGCGCTGGCGGCCAATCCGGCGCATAGCGTGATGGCCATGAGCATGCAGAAAGCCGGCGCCACCGAATGGAAGGGCGTCAAGCTTGTGCATTATTCCGCCAGTCGCGGATCTACACCGAATGTACATCCCTGGGTCAGCGATTTCGAGACCAAGACGATTCGTGGGGAGGCCTGTTTTCGGGCCGCATTGAAGTTGCGTGAACAAGGGTTCACGCCCGACGTGATCATCGCGCATCCGGGTTGGGGTGAAAGCCTTTTTCTGAAGGACGTATGGCCAGGCGCCAAACTCGGGGTCTACGGCGAGTTCTACTATCATCCTGAGGGTGCTGATGTTGGCTTTGATCCGGAGTTTCCGGATTCGGATCCGGGCGAAGTATGTCGCCTAAGACTGAAGAACCTCAATAACCTGCTGCATTTCGAGATCGCCGATCAGGGCATCTCCCCCACTCATTGGCAGGCGTCCACTTTTCCGGAACGTTTCCGGTCGAAGATCTCCGTGGTGCACGACGGCATCGACAGCGTTGCAGTCGCACCCAACCCGAATGTCAGCCTCACCCTGGGCGGCAAGCAAACCATTACGCCAAAGGACGAGATCATCACTTTCGTCAGTCGCAACCTGGAGCCGTATCGGGGTTATCACATATTCATGCGGGCTCTGCCGGAGATCCTTGCGGCCCGGCCCAATGCGCGTGTCTTGATTGTCGGGGCCGATGATGTCAGCTACGGCGCTCGGCCGCCGGAGGGTCGCAAATGGAAAGAAATCTTTCTCGAGGAAGTGAAAGATCGGCTGGATATGGGTCGCGTGCACTTCCTGGGCAGAATTCCCTATGAGCATTTCATCCCACTGCTGCAATTATCCACAGTTCACGTTTATCTGACTTACCCCTTCGTGCTTTCCTGGAGCCTGCTGGAGGCCATGAGCGTCGGCTGCGCGATAGTCGCCAGCGACACGCAGCCTCTGCGCGAAGCGGTTCGCCACGACGAAACCGGTCGGTTGGTGGATTTCTTCGACGTCGCCGCGTTGGCACATCAGGTGTGCAAACTCCTTGACGATCCGGCCACCCGTGCGAGACTGGGCGCCAACGCTAGAAGTTTTTCGCAGGCCAACTATGATTTGATGACTGTATGCCTGCCGCGGCAACTGGCGTGGGTGGAAAGACTCGCCGGAAGGAACCCTGGCGCGTGCAGTATGGATAGTCTTCAGACTTCATGAAATAATCCGGAACGTTTAAATCAAACAGGGGGTCAATATGTCGGATGATGCAACCAACAAGTACTATGCGATGGTCGAGCAGGCCTGGGAATTGAGCGAGGGCGCGCGCGACTATGTCAAGGCCGCCACTGGCCGTGAAGTGCCGCTACAGGAAATCGTAGACAAGGTATTTCTGCCCAGCGGACTGGTCGATATCGAAAAGACGCAAAAGGAAAGCGGCACCCCGCCCAAGATATTTCTGAAATCGCCCTATGGACTCCAGTATCGGCCCGAGCACAAGGACTGGATTCCTTTCCGGCACGGTCCCGTGTCGTTCACCCAGCCATAGGTGATGTCGAGCCAATGCTAGAAAGTCGAACGTCCCAGGTATTGACACCTGAGGTCACATTAGTTAACTGATAAATAAGGCATTTATCGACATTCCCGGTACCGAAGGCCGGGTACCAAGAAAAATATTCCACCGCCCTATTGCTTCATATAGGAATTGCTGATAATCTTTCCTATATGAATTTCTATCTGACAGTTCCCCTCAATACGTCGGCCGAGCAGACAGCCCGTCTGCTCGATCTGCAAACAGCCTTCGCCGAGGTGTGCAATGCGCTGGCGCCGGTGGTTCAGCAGACACGCTGCTGGAACCGCGTAACGCTCCATCATTTGACCTACAAGGGCTTGCGCGAACGCTTTCCGAAGATTGGCTCGCAAATGGTGTGCAACGCCATTTATTCGGTATCCCGGACCTCGCGCCTGGTGTTCCAGCTACCCAATAGTCCTTTCAATGTCGCCAAGAATCCGGAGAAGGCGCTCCCGCTCCTGAAATTCCTGCCCAGTGCCCCGGTTTATTTCGATCGGCATACCTTGAGCCTCAAGGATGGCCAATTGTCAATGTACACCCTGGATGGGCGGATGCGTTTCCAACTCGATCTGAAGCCGGAAGACCAGGTGCGATTTCATGAGGAGAAATTGCGCGAGATCGTGCTGTCGAATACCACCGAGGGATACCAGCTCGCATTCTGGTTTTCGTCCAATGGCGAACTGGATGAATCACAAAACGAATCCTTGGATGGCGTGGCGGATTTCCCTGAATATTTGATCGTGCTGCCAGAAGCAGTTCCCGCCAACGTGGGCGTCTCCCCTGGAAAACGGGCGGAGGAAACAACGGTTGCCAGGCAGACGTAAGCAGCGAATGTCGATATGAATTATTTGAGAGAGCGTGCATGAATCCCGCCAACAACCAATCCGAATTGCGCGTCGCGCTCTACTCGCTCAAGGTATTGTTCAAGCGCGCCATATTTTTCAGTTTCTTCACCAACACCCTGGTGATGGCGCCGACCCTGTATATGCTTGAGGTATACGACCGGGTGGTGAACAGCCGCAGCCACATGACCCTGGCGATGCTGACCCTGCTGATCATCGGCGTATATGCCTTGATGGAATTGCTGGAATGGGTGCGCACCGGGATCCTGCAGCAGGCGGGACTCAAGTTCGATGCCAAGATGCACGAAAGCGTCTTCAATACTGTCTTTGAGGCCAATCTGCGCCGCATACCCGGCGCATCCAGCCAGGTCTTGAACGATTTGCGGACTGTTCGAGACTTTATTTCCAGCCCGGCGCTGATGGCCATCATGGACGTACCACTGGCCTTGATCTTCATCGTCGTAATATTCCTGATCAATCCGATCATGGGATGGATGTCGATCATTGGCGCGCTGCTGTCGGTGGGCCTGGCGTATTTCACCGAACGCGGCACCCAGCCACCCCTGACGGCTGCCAACCGAGCCTCCATTGCGGCGCAGAATTATGCCAATGGGACCTTGCGCAACGCCCAGGTGATTGAGGCCATGGGCATGCAGGCGAATATCCATGCGCTCTGGTTGAAGCGGCAGAATGAGTTTCTGATCCAGCAGGCCACCGCATCCGACAAGGCCGGGGCTTTTGCGTCTGTATCAAAGTTCGTGCAGTTGTCGCAGTCGTCGCTGCTCCTCGGAGCGGGCTGCTGGCTAACCATCCTGGGGCAATTTTCGGGCGGTGGCGGCATGATGATCGTCGCGTCAACGCTGGGCGGTCGCGTATTGGCGCCAATCGCGCAGATGATCGGAATGTGGAAGTTCGTCATCAATTCCCGAGACGCTTATGCCCGACTGGAAAAACTGATGGGCGCTGTCCCGGCTAAAGTGCCGGGAATGGCATTGCCTCCGCCAAAGGGCCTGCTGTCCGTCGAAGGGGTGGTGGCCGGCGCACCCGGTTCCACCGCCGCGATCATACGTGGCGTCTCGTTTGTGGTGCCCGCCGGGCAAGTCGTGGCAATCGTCGGTCCCTCCGCCGCGGGCAAGACCACCCTGGCGCGTTTGCTGGTGGGTGTATGGCCGGCGGCAAACGGCAAAGTGCGTCTGGACGGCGTGGATATATTTCCCTGGAACAAGTCGGAACTCGGTCCGCATATCGGCTATCTGCCACAGGACGTGGAACTCTTCGATGGCACGCTGGCGGAAAATATCGCCCGCTTCAGCCACGTGGACGTGGCCCAGGTCGAGGCGGCGGCGCGCGCCGTGGGCTTGCATGAAACCATCCTGGCGCTGCCACAGGGATATGAAACCGCTATCGGCGACGATGGCTGCTTCCTTTCCGGGGGGCAGCGCCAGCGGGTCGGACTGGCACGCGCGATCTACGGCAATCCGCGTTTCCTGGTGCTGGACGAGCCCAACTCCAGCCTGGATGAGGCGGGTGAAAAGGCGTTGGTGCAAGCCCTGCTATCCCTGAAAGCCCAGGGTACCACCATCATCGTGATTACCCACCGCACCAGCGTGCTGGTGGCGGTGGATCTCATGCTGGTGCTGCAGGATGGCCAGGTCAAAGGCTATGGGCCGCGCGACGAGGTCCTGGCCGCATTGCAGCGAGCCGCACAGCCCGCTCCTGCTGCACAACCCGCGCCACCGCCGGCCGCGATGAAGCCGGCAGCCGCAGCGTAAGCAATCTATGTCTATAACACACCTCCCCCGCTAGAACCCATGAAAACGCCCTCCTTCTTCCAGCGCAGCGAGCTATCGGCCACGCTGTGGACTTTCCGACGCGAGTTCGGCATTTGCGTGGTTTTCACCGTCGTGGTGAACCTGCTCATGTTGACTCCCACGCTTTACATGTTGCAGGTGTTCGACCGGGTGCTGCTCAGCGGCAGTGAATTCACCCTCACCGCGCTGACCCTGGTGATGCTGTTCTTCTTCGCGGTAATGGCATTCTCCGAGTGGGCGCGCTCCCGCCTGCTGGTCAGAACCGGCGTCAAACTCGATGAGCAGTTGAACTCCCGGATATTCAATGCAAGTTTCGAATCCTATTTGAATCAACTTGGGCGCAGCCCGGCGCAAGCATTCTCCGACCTGACCAACGTGCGCCAGTTCTTGACCGGCCAGGGCCTGTTCGCCTTTATGGATGCCCCCTGGACGCCGATTTACATGTTTGTGTGCTACATGCTGCATCCCCTGCTGGGCCTGCTGTCGGTGGTGTTCTCGCTGTTGTTGATCGCGCTCGCCTATGTCAGCCATCGGGTGACCTTTGAACCCCTCGAAAAATCCATGGAAGCGAGCATGCAGGTGAATACCTACGTGCATAGCAAGCTCAAGAACGCCGAGGTCATCGAGTCGATGGGGATGCTGGACGATTTGCGCCGCCTTTGGCAGGTGCGCCACCAACGCTACCTCGGCATCAACCAGCATGCACAGGATTTGTCGGCACGCATACAGGCACTGACAAAATTCGTGCGCTATACCCAGCAATCCCTGGCCCTGGGTGCCGGCGCCTTGCTGGTGATTCAGGGCGAGCTGAGTCCGGGCGCCATGATTGCTGCTAACGTACTGATGGGTCGTGCTTCGGCGCCGATAGACCTGATGGTGTCTACCTGGAAGTCTTCAGTTTCCGCGCACAAGGCTTATTCGCGACTGGAAGAGTTGCTGCGCCTCCACCCACCGCGCGATATCGGCCTGGTGCATGACACTCCCCTGGGTCATATGCGGATTGAAAATCTAGTGGCCACGGCGCCGGGACGCGAGCTACCGATACTCAAGGGACTCTCGGCCGATTTCCCGGCGGGCCAGATAATCGCCGTGATTGGTCCCTCGGGTTCCGGCAAGTCCACCCTGGCGCGCGCCCTGGTGGGTATCTGGCCGTATGTGGAGGGGAAGGTGCTGATTGACGGCGAACCCATCCAGAGCTGGAACCGCGATGAACTGGGCCCGTTCATTGGTTATCTGCCGCAGGATATGGAACTCTTCGAAGGTTCTATCGCCGAGAACATCGCCCGGTTCGGACAGATCGACCCGGAGAAAGTGATTCTGGCCGCCGGTCGCGCCGGTGTGCATGACATGATTCTGCGTTTCCCGCGCGGTTACGACACTTCCATGGGTGAAGCCGGCAATCTTCTGTCGGGCGGGCAACGCCAGCGCATCGGCCTGGCGCGTGCGATGTATGGCGATCCTAGCCTGATTGTGCTGGACGAGCCCAATTCCAATCTCGACGACGTCGGTGAAGCCGCACTGGTCAAGGCAGTGCAGGACCTGAAACAGCAGGGCAAGACGGTTTTTCTCATCACTCATCGCCTGAGCATCATCGGCACTGCCGATCGCATCCTGGTGCTGCAGGATGGCGCGATACAGATCTACGGTCCGACCCAGGACGTCATCGCGGCCTTGCAGCCCAAGCCGGCCCCTCAGGGGGATGGTGGCGGTCATTCGACGGCGGCCCCTCAGCCCGTTTAATCTACCTTCAGGAATTCGACCATGGCAATCCAGAATTTGTTAAGCAACCGCAATTCCCGGACCATTCCCGTCCAGGCCTCGGGCCCAGCGCTGGAAGGCGAACTGGTGCTGCCCACGGATACCGCCCAGCCGGCCCGCATCGGCCTGTGGGTGCTGGGTGTCGGCTTCGGCGGCTTCCTGCTGTGGGCAGGTTTGGCGCCTCTGGATGAAGGCGTGCCCACGCCCGGCATGGTGACCATCGAAACCAAGCGCAAGGCCGTGCAGCATCTCTCCGGCGGAATCGTCAAGCAGGTATTCGTCAAGGAAGGCCAGTTCGTCAAGGCCGGCGATCCCCTGATCGCCATTGACGATGCAGTGTCGCTCGCCAACTACCAGGCAATTCGTCAGCATTATTTGACCGTCAGGGCGATGGAAGGTCGTTTGCTGGCGGAACAGGGCGGACTGGGAAAGATTGCGTTCCACCCGGACTTGTTGACCGCGGGTAGCGATGTTTACATTCAGCAGACCATGAACAACCAACAGCAATTGTTCCAGTCACGCCGAATGTCGCTGCAAGCCGATATGGACGCGATCAAGGAGTCGATCCGGGGGCAGGAAGCCTCGATTCAGGGCGCCGAGGGGATGCTCAAAGCCAGGACCAGCCAGCTCGAATTCCTGCAAGAGGAACTCAAGGGCATGCGCGACCTGGTCAAGGACGGCTATGCGCCGCGCAACCGATTGCTGGAGCTGGAGCGTATGGCGGCTGAGGCGACGGGATCGATGGCCGACTTGCAGGGCAATATCCTGCGGGCGCACCGCTCGATTTCAGAAATGAAGCTGCGCGCCATTCAGCGCACCCAGGAATACCGCAAGGAAGTGGATACTCAGCTTTCCGACGTGCGCCGGGAAGTTCAGGCGGATGCGGACAAATTCAAAGCCGCTTCACAGGAACTGGAGCGTACGGTGATGCGCGCGCCGTCCGAAGGCCAGGTCGTGGGTCTGACGGTACAGACCGTGGGCGCGGTGATCGCGTCGGGGCAGAAGCTCATGGACATCGTGCCCAGCAATGAGGCCCTGTTGCTGGAAACCAAGGTATCACCGCATTTCGTTGACCGCGTGCATCCGGGAATGCCGACCGACGTGCGCTTTTCCTCCTTCACTCATTCACCCTCCCTGGTGGTCCAGGGCAAGATCGAATCGATCTCGACTGACTTGATTACCGAGCCCCAGACCAACATGTCCTACTATCTGGCCCGCGTCTCGATTACCCCGGAAGGCATGAAAGAACTCGGGACGCGGCAAATGCAGGCGGGTATGCCGGCCGAGGTGGTGATCAAGACCGGAGAACGTACGGTGCTCACCTACCTGCTGCATCCGCTGCTGAAACGCATGGCGGCTTCAATGAAGGAGGAGTGAACCATGAGTCCCGTTCCTGCAAAGGGAAGCATCCGAGGGTTCATCTCGCTTCTGGGTGCCGCCTGCCTCGCATTGGGAAGCGCGCCGACCCAGGCGCTGGATCTGTTGAAAAGCTACCGGCTGGCGCTCGAGCAGGATGCCCACTACCAAGCCTCGCGTGCAGAGACGGCGGCCAGCCGGGAGCTCGTGCCCCAGGCACGGGCCCAGCTGTTGCCAAATCTATCCAGCAGCCTGTCACGCAGCAAGAATCAGACGAACAGCGAGACGCCGGGTTTCCTTGGGGCAAGAAATTTTAGCAGCTACGAGTATCTGAGTTCCAGTTCCTCCTTGACCCTGCGCCAGCCCTTGTACCGTAAATACAATTTCGCCCAGTATCAACAGGCGCAATCGCAGGTTGAGAGTGCCGAGGCGATATTGGACAAGAGCCTGCAGGAAATGCTGGTGCGCCTGTGCGCTAGCTATTTCGAAGCCTTGATGGCGCAGGATCAATTGAGTCTGGTGCTGTCGGCAAAAGACGCCTATGCCGGTCAGTTGCAGGCGGCCAAGCGGATTTTCGAAGCCGGCCACGGTACGCGCACCGATATCGACGATGCCCAGGCGCGCTTCGACATGGCCCTGGCGCAGGAACTCGAGGCCCGCCAGAACGTGGGACACACGCGCCGCCAGCTCCAGCTGATGGTCAACCAGCCGGTTGAAAGCCTGGCCTTGCTGAAGCCTGATCGCATGCAATTGATGGCGCCTTTGCCGACCAACCCCGAGGAATGGATTGCCCGCGGCGAGGAGGTCAACGCCGAATTGCGCGCGATGAGAGCAAATATTGAAACCGCGACCCAGGAAGTGGAGAAAGCCCGTGCCGGACATATGCCGACCGTCGACCTGCTGGTTCAACGCAGCCGGAGCGTGAGCGAAAACCAGGTGACCATCAATCAGTTCTACCTGACCTCGCAAGCAGGATTGCAAGTCAACATTCCGATCTTCGCGGGTGGCTATACCAGTTCCCAGGTGCGCCAGGCTTTGGCGAATGTGGAAAAATACCGGCAGCAATACGAGGCCCGACGCCGTGAGGTCGATCTACAGATCCGCAAGGAATTTCAGAACGTCGCCGAAGGGGTATTGAAAGTCAAGGCGCAGGAACAGGCCGAGCGCTCATCCGATCAAGCCCTGTTTTCCAACCAGAAGGGATATCAGGCCGGAACGCGCACCCAAATCGACATCCTGAACGCCCAGCAGCAACGCATGAATGTCCGGCGCGACCTGGCCAACGCCCGATATCAGTATGTGCTTGCCCGGGTGCGATTGCAGGGACTGGTGGGATCGCTGAATGAAAATGAAATCACTACCATCAACAGCTGGCTATCCGAACCTGCCGCTTGAACCACTCCCATAAGCGAGAAGTTTTGAGCTAAAATATTCGTTCCGAGGAGCGCTGCAAGGCATAACTGCCCTAGGCTCGGACCGTCAATCCGAACGGCGCTCACCTGACCCCGTGCCGGCACGGGATGCGCAGGTGGGCATCCTACCCGGCCATACGCAAAGGACTTTGCCGTGGCTGACAAATTTTCCGACTTCATCGTCGCTGACCTTGCCCTCGCCGATTGGGGCCGCAAGGAAATCCGCATCGCCGAGACCGAGATGCCGGGCCTGATGGCGATCCGCCAGGAATACGCTGCCGGCCAGCCGCTCAAAGGCGCGCGCATTACCGGCTCGCTGCACATGACCATCCAGACCGCGGTGCTGATCGAGACGCTAACCGCGCTGGGAGCACAGGTCCGGTGGGCATCCTGCAACATATACTCGACCCAGGACCACGCCGCTGCCGCCATTGCCAGAGAGGGCATCGCCGTGTTTGCCGTCAAGGGTGAGTCCCTCGTTGAATACTGGGATTACACTCATCGCATTTTCGAATGGCCGGCCATCGACGGGAATGCGGGCTACTCCAACATGATCCTCGATGACGGCGGTGACGCCACGCTGCTGCTGCACCTGGGCAGTCGCGCCGAGACGGACCTCGCGGTGCTGGACCGTCCCGACAGCGAAGAGGCGCGCGTGCTGTTCGCGGCGATCAAGGCCAGGCTGGCGATTGACAAGACCTGGTATTCGACGCGACTGGGGCAAATCAAGGGGGTGACCGAGGAAACCACCACCGGCGTGCACCGCCTCTACCAGATGCACGAGCGCGGCGAATTGAAGATTCCCGCGATCAACGTCAACGACTCGGTCACCAAGTCGAAATTCGACAATCTCTACGGCTGCCGCGAATCGCTGGTCGACGGCATCAAGCGCGCCACCGACGTGATGATCGCCGGCAAGGTGGCGCTGGTCGCCGGTTATGGCGACGTCGGCAAGGGCTCGGCGCAAGCCATGCGCGCGCTATCGGCGCAGGTCTGGGTCACCGAGATCGATCCGATCTGCGCGTTGCAAGCCGCCATGGAGGGCTATCGCGTCGTCACCATGGACTATGCCTGCGACAAGGCCGACATCTTCGTCACCTGCACCGGCAATGTGAATGTCATCGACCACGACCACATGCTGAAAATGAAGGATCAGGCCATCGTCTGCAACATCGGTCACTTCGATAGCGAGATCAATGTCGCCTCGCTCGAACAATATCAATGGGAGGAAATCAAGCCGCAGGTCGACCATGTCATATTTCCCGATGGCAAGCGCATCATTCTGCTGGCCAGGGGGCGCCTGGTGAATCTCGGTTGCGGCACCGGCCATCCTTCCTACGTCATGAGTTCCTCGTTCGCCAATCAGACGATCGCCCAGATCGAGTTGTTCACCCGCAACGCGGACTACCCGGTCGGCGTATATGTGCTGCCCAAACATCTCGACGAAAAAGTGGCCCGGCTACAGCTCAGGAAACTTAATGCCCAGCTGTCGACGCTGAACGCGCAGCAGGCCGCCTATATCGGCGTGCCCGTGGACGGTCCCTACAAAGCCGAGCATTATCGGTACTGATTGATGCCCAAGACGTTCAGCGTCGAGTTCTTCCCACCGCAAACTCCGGAGGGCGTCGCCAAATTGCGCACCACCCGGGCTCAGCTGGCAACGCTCAAGCCCGCGTTTTTTTCCTGCACTTTCGGCGCCGGGGGTTCTACTCGGGACCGAACGCTGGACACCGTCCTGGAGATTCACCGTGAAGGGCTGATTGCCGCCCCTCACCTGTCCTGCATCGGTTCCACGCGCGAAAACGTTTCCGCCATGCTGGCGCAATATCGATCTGCGGGAATACACCGAATTGTCGCACTGCGCGGCGATTTGCCCTCGGGCATGGCCGAGGCTGGCGAGTTTCATTATGCCAGCGAGCTGGTGGAATTCATTCGCAGGGAGACCGGCGACTGGTTCCACATCGAGGTTGCGGCCTATCCCGAGGTCCATCCGCAGGCAATATCCGCCGAGAAGGATCTTGCCAATTTCAAACGCAAGATCGACGCCGGCGCGAATTCGGCAATCACGCAGTATTTCTTCAATGCGGACGCTTACGAACATTTCGCCAATGCAGCGCGCGCGGCGGGAATCTCCGTCCCGATAGTGCCCGGCATCATGCCGATCGCCAGTTACTCCAAACTGGCGCGTTTTTCGGACGGCTGCGGCGCGGAAATTCCGCGCTGGATGCGCAGGAAGTTGGAAGGGTTTGGCGATGATGGCGCTTCGATCCGCGCCTTCGGGCTCGATGTCGTCACCGAGATGTGCGCGCGACTGCTGGCCGGCGGAGCGCCCGGCCTGCATTTCTATACCCTCAACCAGGCGGCGCTGACGACAGCCATCTGGCAGCGGCTGGGGCTCGCCTGAGCGGCCCTCGCGTCAGCCTTTTTTCGCCTCGTAGGCCGAAAGACTGACGCCGGCGTGCGCGAGGAACTCTCGCAGCAGCTGCAAATGCTTATGGCTCATGACCCACATTCCCCTCCAATGAATTCCGCGCCTGCCGGAATATGCCAGAATGAACCGGATGACTGCAAGCACTGATGCTGCCGACCCTTTCGATCTGGCGCGCTTCACCA
>Ga0163199_1000659_pt1 | contig 21649 bp, 14 predicted proteins | sample PL_2010_150m_FD_113537 | JGI IMG/M metagenome (GOLD analysis project Ga0163199, IMG submission 113537) | Freshwater microbial communities from Powell Lake, British Columbia, Canada to study Microbial Dark Matter (Phase II) - PL_2010_150m | ecosystem: Environmental > Aquatic > Freshwater > Lake ...
GCCCAACGCCAGCCGCAAGCACTCCAGCGACGCAATTGTCGGGCGCGTGCTTGTCGAGTGCCTCAAGAGGCACGAGCGAATCTCGCAAAGCAAGGCGCGCCGAATAGCGGCGAGCATCGCAAGGCGGGGACTGCGCAAGCCCCTTGTAGTGGATGGGGCTAGCTTTACGGTGCTTGACGGCCACCACCGGCTTGAAGCCCTGCGCATGCTTGGCTGCCAGTACGCGCCAGCAGTGCTGGTTGACTATTCGCACGAGAGCGTAAAGCTCGCGCCAAGACGCAAGAAAATAAGCGTAAGCAAAAAGAAAGTCGTCGCGAGGGCAGCCCGCGGCAAGCCGTTTCCAAGAAAGACAACGCGCCACACGCTGGAGTTCAAGTTGCCAAAGATCAACGCGAAGATTAAGGAACTATTGAAAGCATAAGTAGTTTGTTAGTGCCTTTCGGGGATTTGCAACGGCCTTCGCGGTTTGGCCGGTTTTTCAGGTTCTGGCCGCCCAGAACCAAAAGAGACTGGCTTGCCAGACGTTATCCACCGGGCCCGCCTTTCTTTTGAAGTTTGCGCTTTGGGCGCCGCCAACTTGTTCTCCCGGCAATAAGAATCTAGGGCTTGCCGCCAGCTTGGCGCTAGCCTGAACTTAGTGCCGTTTCTTTGCATGAGACCCCAATCTACTCCAAACTGCAGGCTTTCCTTCAATAGCCGGGCGTTGCCCGTTCGGCGGTTTAGGTCTTGCACGTCTCGATCGCCATAATCATAACCCGCTTGCGGGGGGTTCGTACTGCCTTGGGCAAACCGTTCCTTCCAGTGTTTTTCAACTGCAAAAGTGGGTTCTATGAACAAACGGTGCAGCATTTGCATGTGCTTGTTTTGAAAGCCCTTGCTATCTACTGAACAGCGTAATAAATATTGCTTGTTTCGAAAGCACGTTTTATCTATTGAAAGGCGTGATGCAGTGTAAGGCATAACTATCATTTTGTTTTAAATATTGCTTGTTTTTAATCATTTGTTTGCCGCGAGTTTTCGCACTATTCCCTTGTCGGCGTCAACTTTAACCAAATCCCCGTCTTTCAGCAGGCGAGTGGCGTTCTTTACGCCAATCACGCACGGCACGCCCAACTCGCGCGAGACAATTGCAGCGTGCGAAGTCACGCCTCCCGCATCGGCCACTATTGCCGATGCTTTCCGCATTGCGGGAACCACGTCCGGATTAGTGGAAATGGCTACTAGCACGTCGCCGGACTGCATTTTCCCAAGGTCTGCCGTTGACAAGATTATTTTTGCCCTGCCTTTCGCCTTGCCGGGACAAGCGCACTGGCCACGCAACACAAAGTTTTCGGGGACGGGTTGCTTGACTTCGCCGCCTGCTATTCCTGCCTGCTCTAATGCTTGCCTTGCGAGTTCTGCCGCCTGCTTGCCGGAATATACTTCCAAGCGCCCTTTCTCCAAGAAAAGTACGGCGAGTTTTTGCCGTCTGGCAAGCTCTTGCTCGTCGAACTGTTTTTCCCGCAAGACTTTTTCAAGCTCGCCGAGAGTAAAAAGCATTATCTGGCTTTGCGGCACGCCCGACCTCTTTGCAATTTCAGTGAAAATCCGGCCAAGCCGGTAAAGCGCGCTGACTGCCTTGTGCTTGCGGTACGCTTTTACAGTCATGAATTGCCCGTAAAGAGAGAAAAGCGCGTCGTGCGCCAAGTCAATGCCGAGCTCGCGGGCAAGCTCGCGCCTTTTTTGTGCGTTGTCTTTGTCTTGCCGCGCAAGCTTTGCGAGTATGGCTTGGGGAGATTCGCTTGCCTGCAGAACTTCAGCGAGGTGAACCGCGTAGTCGTCGGCCTTAAACTCGCTTCCGCCCCACATTGCCGCGCCCGCGCCATACTTTTTCGCGTGTGCTTCCAATTCGCTGCGCGTTTGCGCGCCAAATGCGTCAAGAAGCACGCCGCCTTGCTTGGCGTGCTGCCCGGCGAGCACAATTTCCTCGCCGCGCTTTTGGGCGTTAACCGCGATATTAAGGAATTGCTCGTGTTCCGTCGCGTCAATGCTTTTCTCCTGTGGCACGGTTAGAACAACAAACGCCTTGTTAAGCTCTACATCGCATGGCTCGCGCTTGAACGCGGCCTTGAATTGTTGTTTTAGGTACGCGGTAAGCCTGGTCGTAAACTCGGGATAGTAAGCGTCGGCAGAGTTGGGCACCCAGCCCCACGAAAGCAGTCGGGTGTGCAACTCGAAGTGATTGCAAATCGCCTCGAAAAGCTGGTCGTCAGACATCTTGCAAGCGTCGGCAGGCACGCTTAACGACTGGGCCTCGACTTGGTCTGCCAGCTCTACTACTCTTTGGTTGACTTGCCTGCCGAAGTCCGGCTGGCTCCAAAGCTTTTCTGCGGTCTTTTGCGCAACTGCAAGGCAGTCTTTCCGGCCGTAGTAGAAAGAAAACTTGCCTTGCTCGTGGATTCCCAAGACTTTAGCGTAGTTTGCACCAATCGAGTTTTCCAGAAGGTTGGCGCACGAAAACATCCCGATTATGCTGGTAAAAAGAGGCATGCCCGGGATTTCTTCGGCAAGCATCCACTCGTCTTTCGAGTTATTGCCCGGCTTGCCTTGTCCGCTCGAGTGCAACTGCGCGTCCATGATTAGACTTGCAGCAGGGCTGTTTATATTTCCAGCACGTTTTCGTCCAAAGGGCATAAAAACCCTTGCGCCGTTATTTACTCGGTGTAATACTATGCCGGACTTGCGTTCTACAGTACGACAAATGATTGAAAAAGGCCTAGGCGAAGAGGAAATAAAATCCAACTTGCGCGAGCTCGGCATCCAAGACGTCGACGCCATCTATTCTTCGGCAGTAGCACAGTCCGAGTCTGCAGCCGAAACTTCCGGAATGTCGCAAAACTCTGTCGAACAGCTAAGGCAGGAAGGCCTCGACCAGTCTGAAGGGTTGGAGAAAAAGTTGGAAGAAATTTCCGCGCAAGTCAAGGCGCTAAACGAGATAAACCAGAAGATTCTCGACACTAACCGGCAAATATTATTAAGGCTCAAGTAACTGTTTTTCGAAAAACCGCTTTTTGTGAAGACCCGCTTTTATTGCCACGGCGACTGCGGCATTTCGTCGTCGCTGTAGCCCTTCTTAGAATGGCCTGCATGGTGGCTTTCGTGCCCTTGCGAGTTGCTATGCGCGCCGTGCGAATGGCCTTGCCCAGCGGTTGCCTGCTGCAACATTTCGCTTTCATCGTCGGCTTCCTGCGGGTTGTGGCTCACGAAAAGCGTGTTTACAGGGTCGGGCGCGCCGCCTGCGTAGGCAAAAAGGAGTGCTGCAAAGAATACAAGCGCAGTCGAGTACATCCATTCAAGCTTTAGGGAAAGCACGGTGTAAGACACTGCAACCAGCAGTGCTGCAGAAATCCAGAACGCAATAGTCTTTGCCATGTCGTTGCACCTTTGTTGACTTGTCTTGTTAATTTTCCCAGTTTATCGCGAAAGTTTGCTCAATTTCCCGGTTCTACTTATTTTTGAAAAACGCACGGTATATCGTCCTGCCAATTACGTTTACCGTTGCGCCCATTGCGTAGGAAACTTTTTCCCACGACGTGGCTTGCCCTTTCGCGTACACTTGCGTTTCAGTTTCGCTTGGATCTGCAGCTTGACTAGAGTCGAGGTCTTGCCGAGAGAATACTTCCGAAATTATTATGAGAAGCAGCGCGACCCCGATTGCCAGCGCAAAAAAGACGTAGCCCGCCTCTAGCAGAAGCCATATTGCGGCAAGCATTGCAAGAACAAGCAAAGAGTTCATGGAAAATCACGGGGTTATCTGATTACTGCGACTCGGCCCTATTCACTTTTTCTTGCGTTGGAAGCCTAGCAATCCTGCTGCAATGTTTAACAGCCAAGAAAATGCGTTTCTAGCTAGGTTCCACGGGGCGAGGTCAAGCTTTGCGTGCTCGAGGCCGCTGGCGTGCGCCTTTCCTGAAAAGGACTTACCGGGGCTTTCCTCGCTTGCAGCCATAGTTGGAATGGCGTTTGGCGCCAAATGGTCTGCCAATACCAACACGAACAGTAGGGTTATTGCGCACAAGGCGAAGAAATCTAAGCCCATCGAGGAGAACATCCATGCCAACATAAAGAAGAGCGCTGCAAACCATAGCTTCATTTTATCGCCTCAGTATTACTGGTAACCGCCGCCACCATAGCCTGGCGGCTTGTCGTCGCTTTTTACCGCTATTAGGAATATGATGAAAAGGCCGACGATTATCGGCTCGGGGCCTTCCTTTATTATGCCCAGCCACATTGCGGCAAGCAGCGCGCCTGCAATCACTGCGCCAAACATTGCGTAATTATTTTTCGCCGTTACAAACGTCAGGACAAGCATTGCGGCTGCAAGCTCGTACATGCCGTTCTTTGCGGCAAGCATCATCAGGATAATCAGGAAAATGAAGGTGAAATCCATCTATTTGCCCCACTCGAACGGCTTGAAACTCCAAAAGAAAGCGTAGGCAAAAAGGAAGACGAACACCAGCCAGTTGAACCACGGGTAGGGCACCAGCAAAGTCAGCGTGATTAAAGTGGTGACAATCACGTTTATAGAGGGATACTTGATTATGCCCGAGTTGAAGAAGTTGTAGAGCATGATAAAGTTGATTATTAGCGCTACGACGCCGAGCGCCTCGAAGAATTCCAGCGGAAAAATTGGCAAAACAAACATGTTTTCACTCCTATTTGTTTGCGCTTTCGTGCATTTTAATTGCTTTGCCCACACGGCCAAACCGTCACTTTCCCTCAATTGCACCCAAGCACGGCGGTTTGGAGCCCGCAAGCCTTATATACTTGTAACTACGATATAGTAGTGTCATTAAGGGATTCATGTTTGGGGTGAAAAAATGCCGCTTTTCCACTTTGAAATGGCTGAATGGGCCTTCTTCATCTTCATATTGGCAACGGCTTCAATCGCTACTGGCGCAATCGGGTCTTACAGCGAACATCCAGTCACTTGGGGCCTCGGCACGCTGTTCAACTACCCGTTCGAAAACACAGTTGTAGCAACGTTCAACAGCCCGTTTGCATTGCTTACCCCGCTAGTATTCATTGCATTTCTGGCGGTGTTCATCGGCAAGTTTATCCCGGCAGTTGACCCGGGTTTGATGGGTGGAATCTTATTTGGAGTAATCGTACTGACATTAATGGCTTGAACGCCGTAAGCGCCAAGCGGCCCGGCCTGTTTTGCGGCGGGCTCACTATTTCTTTCTCTTCTTTTTCGCGCCTGAAAGCCGGTGAGCCGGCGTTTTCTCTTTATTAAGCAAGCCGCCAAACTCGCGTTCTACTTGCTTTTCATAGTGGGAGAGCGACTTGTAGAGCCCTATGGCGAACTCTCCTTCGAACATTAGCCACATGGCCATTGCTCCAAAAATAATTCCTACCAAAAACCAGTAGATGACCTTGTCAAGAACAAGAAAGACTGGCACGCTTGTTGCGACGAATTCCGCCAGGTACTTGCCTTCCAGGTAATCCCTGATTAACAGCGCGCTAATCATTGTTGCCAGTATTACCAGCAGCCTCCACTTTGCGTTGAACCAAGGCTGGCGCTGCTTGTCGGCGTGCCGGTATACTTTTGCGAATCGTCCGAGTTTGCCCATTCAAATTACCCCCTTTAATGCCTTCCCCTAAGAATGCTGCCGAAGTACGGAATTAGCCCTAATACGTAGAGAATTCCGCCCGTCAGTGTTATCCAAGTAAAAATTCCCAGGCTTCCGATTATCGGATGTTCGATAATCAGAAAGTAAATAAGTATTCCCGCAACTGCGAATGTTGCCACTTGCGAAAAGCCGAGCTTGTCGCGCGTCCAGTTGTAAAGCCAGAAAGACAAGTAGATTAAAATTAGCCACTTTACCAATTCAAAGTAAAACATTATGTCTTCAAAAAGCAACGCTGGCAGGAAGGAAATCGTCATTTAATGCGCCCTCCTCATCCCGGCCTGCATGTACCGCTGTTGCTGCTCGGCCGCCATTTGCTCTTCCATCATCGCCATTTCTTCGTGCGAAACAGGCAACCCGCTGTTCATTTTCTGTTGGATTTTTGCAATTTCGCCACCGCCGCCTTGTTCCATCATTCCAACGCCCAAAAGCGGGAACAAACCAAACTGCAATGCTTGCTGGAGCCACATGCCCGTCATCATCAAAAGCACGACTATTGCGAGCGCAATGAAAACGCTCGAGTAGAACAAAATGAAATACCCGGCGCCAAGCGCAGCCAAACCAAAAAGCACTTGCGACTCTGCAAGCGTCTGGTACAAGTAGAAAACAATGTAGACTAACGCCATTAGTTTTATGACGAACGAAATGTCGCCAATCGTGTCGAAAATCCCGCCGTCCGAACTGAGCTGTAACAGCGCCAAAGCAAGCATAAGCTGCTTACGCTTGGGTGATTAAAAAACGTTGGGGCAGACCGTCCAACTCTAATTTCCCAAACAAACGCCTGCGGCAGAAAGTTCGCTCCACGCCCTGCGTCGCAACGCCCAACAATCTTTTCCACGACAACTGCAAGCTTCGCGCTCTACTCACGCGGCGCAAAACAAAAACTAGACTAATTATACCCTGTAGATTTGAAGGTGAGGCACGCCGCCAATCATGAACGGCTTTGCCTTAGCTTGTGGAAACGCCTTGACGGCCGCTTCAATCGTCTTTTCGCCCACCAAGTTGATGTTTCCCGCGTGGGAAAGAATTTCAGCAATCTCGTCTTGCGAAACCTTTTCGCCCTCGTAAAAAGAACGGTAAACCTTCAAGTCTAAAAACCGGCCGTTCGGCCCTTCAAAAACCTTGCCAAGCAAAGCCGAATCGCACGCCGCGACAATCCGCCGAACTTCACCAAAAGCGTTCCGCTCGTGCACCTTGACGTGGATAGGCTTTCTTGCAACTGGCTTTCCCGCCGCACTCTTGCCAGCAGGCCTTGCCACTCGCGCCGCACGCTTAATGTTTGCGCGCTTTGTTGCTGAAGCCTTTCTTTTTGAAGGAGTCATCTTAACACTTGAATGTTGAAAGCACGAAATCGGCCAGCTCCAAGTCTGAAGCAAGCATTTCAGGCACGGTGAAAATAACAACCGCGGAATAAGGGTCGCCAGCAGGCGTTTGACAAGCGTAGAACGCAGTTCGGACGAAATCCGTCTCTACAATAACCTGGTTTGCAGTCTTCAAGTTCAAAACGTAAGCCTGCCTGCCGCCATACTCTTTAGTTCCGGCAAACTGTATTTCGGACGAGTTCTGGGAAGCCACAAAGTCGTTAAAATCTGCTTGCGAAAGACTTCCATTGCTGGCATAAACCTCGACAGTTTCCGCAGTCCAGCCAGGGACAACCGCAACTGCCCGGAAGTAAACGCCGGCCTCCTCGTCGGCCTCAGCAGTATAACCCGAAGGGTACGTAATATTGAAGCCCCAGTCTGGATGCACGAACCAAATCAAGTCCTGCGAATTGTTGGCCGCAAACGCAATTGTGCGCAGTTGTTCGGGCGTCTTGATGCCAAGCGCCTGCCTTGCCTGCAGCGGCAACTGGTTCGAAGCAATAAAGTACGCCGCAAAGGCAATTGCTAAAACCGCCAGCAAAGCAAGCACGCTAAGCTTGCGCTTTTTCCGAACCGGTTGAGTCACAGCCATGTTTTGCACCCTTAACCCGAATAATCTCCAATCTTAAGCCCAAGCGCGAACTCCTTGCTAACCGGCCGCACGTTAGGGTCGAAAAGCGACTTGAAGTAATCCTGCGCAACTTGCTGGTAGTCAAACTCGCCAGTCTTAGTAACCGGAACTTGAGCGGCAGCAGGGCTGGCCGAACTGCCTGAAGCCTGCGATGAAGCAGTTGGCGCCTTGCGGATTGCCTGCATCGAGCTTGCCGGCCCGCTTCCACCCGCTCCCGCCGGGGCATCACTGCGCGGAACAACTCCTGCCGGCTGCGGCATGGACGGCGACAACTCATTGACAGACGCAATCAACAAGTAGCCTTTGCCATCCTTCCTTGAAACCAGAGTAGTGCACGCCGCAAAGCCATTGTCCGGCGAGCACTTTCCATCAACTTTAATTACATTGCCACTGCAACTCCCATCCTTGCCTTCGCACACTTGCGCCATTGTGGGCCAAGTCTCTGAAACGCCGACGCCCTCGCCAGTAAAGCCAGCCTTCTGCAAGCCAGTCTGGACAAGCGACTTTAGCCCAAGACTAAACGCGTACTTCTGCCAAGTCTTCGGCTCTAAAGTGTAGTGAAACACGGCAATACCGTTGCCCATCGTGAACTCAGCGCCAACCGGCTTGACGTCAACGTGAAACGCCATCATCAACAACAACTGGGCGTAAGTCATGCCCGCGAACTTGGCCGCAGAGCCAAGCATGCCCAAACTCAACCGGGGCGCAACTCCCGCAGCCCTAGTAGCCAACATTGCAGTATTCCCGCGCGTTACCGCCGCTTCAAGAGCCTGCGACGCGCCGCCCGGTGCTCGGGCAGTTACTAGCACGCTTTGAAGCCGCCCCGCAGTGTCTCCAGCAACAGCGGCCGTAATTTCCTCAACCGTCGTTCCTTTTGAAAGCAAGGCAGCCACATCCGCAGCGTTCGCGCCGGTGACGCCAGCGCGAGTTGCAATCGCAGCACGACCAGCATCGTCAAGCGCAAGTCTTGCAGCCGCATCCAGGCCATTAAGTTCTGTAAGCGCTTTTTGCAGCACGCTTGGCTTTAAAAGCCCTTTCGCGCTGGCTTCGGCAGCTAAGTTAGAGTTCCCTAAAGTCTCCGCTATTTCGGCCGCAGTTTTGCCTTCGGCAACTTGACCGGTAATTGCCTGCCGCAGCACGGGGGTAGTTTCTTCCAAGCCTTCAGCAATAGCAGCGGCAGACGCGCTTTGCGCGCCCTTGAACGCCTGGGTGTTGAACTTTTGGGCGTACCCGCTAGACTCAACCTTGGCTGCAAGATCATTAGCTCTATTAGCTTCCAGGCTCGTTCCTCCAAGAGTCATTGCTTTTTGTGCGGGTGGAATGTTGGGGTTGCTTCCAATTGCGTCCGTGCCTGCTGCCATCAAGGCAATTTCGTCTTGGACTAGCCGTGGCGTTAACCGCGGGACTGGGCAGTCTACGCACAATGGCTGGCCCATTGGGTCAAAGCCTTGAGTCCGCTGGATTATGTTGGCGCGAAGCCGGTCTGCAAACGCAATGTCGTGCGGGTTGGTGGGGTCTACGCCAAGTGCGCTCCTGAAGCTGGCTGCGGATAGTTCGCCACCAAAACCGCCTGCGTACACTTTTGCAATTGACGCGCCGCCTGGCAAAAGTATTTTTGAAGTGCCTACAATTGCTAGGGGCATTGACGGGGTTGGCCCTGCGCCGAAGTATCCTGCAAGGCCGCTCATACCGGCAACCAGCCCGCCGGTAAATATGCCGGTCTTTACTGTAGGCAATATTGCGGAGCGGCCGGCGCCTAGCCCTGAAGAGAATCCTGCTCCGGCTTTCATCGAGCCTAACAATTCGCCGAGTTGCCTGCCCACGCTTCCTTGAAGCGCGCTTAATCGCGCGCCTAGGGGCAGCCCCCTGGTTGAATACTGGGCTGCGGTTCCTGCTGCTTGCGATGCAGTTGCAGCGCCGCTTGAAGGCACGCCGCCTGTTGGCATGAAAATGCTGGCAACTGCGCCTTGCAGGCAGTAGTTAATCCCATCGCAAGTGCTTCCGGACGCAGCGCCGCCTGGAATTCCGGTAAGGCTGCATAGTATCGCGGCTTTTGTCATTGATGCTGCAAGGTGGCCTGCTAGTAATGCGCCGATTCCGGTTGCGCCTGCAGCTGCCCCAGAACTACCGAAGGTTGCGGGGGCAGCTAGGACTCCGCCGGTTGTTGCAAGTGCCATTGCGCCGGAAGTTACTGTTCCGGCAGCGATTATTGCTGTTGCCTGCTTCCAGGCGTTGTTGGCGCAGAACGCAGCGTCGTCGTAGTCTTTTGCCTTGAACACGTTTTGGGTTTCCGGCATTGGCTGTTTGTACATTGCAAAGTACAGTTCGCGCAGCGCGGCTTCGTCGTTCGCGTCGTGCTCTTCGCCGTAAGGCCCGATTGCGAACATGCTTGAAGTGAAGAAGATTCGTTCAAGAATGCTTGAAGTGTCTTGTCCCTTGAAGTTGGAGAACAGCTTGCCAACCCGGTTGCCGTTGAATTCTTGCGGCCACCATACTACGCGCCTTCCAATTGCAAGTTCCGGGTTTAACGCACCTTCTTGGGGCTGGCCGATGAGGATTGGGGCGTTTGCGAGCGTCTCGCCGTCCGGCTTGCACGGCTTGACCATTTCGAGTTTGAAGCTTACGCCGACTTTTGTGACAAAGTCCTTGCGGCTTTGGGCGTAAGGGATTGCCGGGTCGAGGTTTAGCTCCATTTCTGCGCGGTATATTCCGCACTTTTTGATTTCTCCGTCAATGGGAATGGAGTTCGAGTCGAGCTTCCAGTCGTCGAAGACTTGCGCGAGCTTCTTGCGCAGCGAGGCTTGCGGTACTGGCGCGTCGGCGGCTTTCTGGATTATTATTGACTTGAACACCTTGCCGCTGCCGCCGTTCTTCTTGTTGATGAAACTGTCGACGCGCTGCAAGAATCCTGCGTCGGAAGTGCCCAGCGCGTCTTGGACAAGCGCCTTTCCTGCAGTTGCAAGCGCCTTGATTGACTCGGCAACCTGGTCAGACCCACAATAGTACTCTTCGCAAAGCGATGACGACGCCAAGTCGACGGAAACTGCGCTAAACGGCTTGTCTGCCTGCACAACTGTCGGGGCTGCAACTTGCAGGCGCAGCGTGTCGGGGCTTGACGTGGTTGCGGTTTGCGGGCCAGTGCCTTGGCCTGTTGCCGGAGTTCCTGCAACGGTTTGCATTGCGGGGCTCGTCGTGCTTGCAGTAGTGCCAGGTGCAGGAGCGTTGGTGCCGGCCTGTCCAGTTGTTGCTGCGAGCATTCCGGTCACGTCGCTGAACTTTTGTGACAAGGCCGACTTGGAAGTCACTGCGGCTATTTCTCCCCACGGGCTTGAAGTGTAGGTTGACTCGCGCGTTGCGGGGTTCCACGTCAAGAGCTTTATTTTCGCAGTAGTCACGTATGCCGACGGGCTGTTTGTTGTAGCCGTAATTGTAAGCCAGCCTTGCTGCAAGTCTTCAGTGCCGGGCTTTTGGGAAGTGCATTGCACCATTCGCGTCTCGCCCGGCTGCATTGCAAATTCCGTGCTGATTGGCTCGAGAGCGCCGCCTTTGGAAACAAGCTTGCAGTCTGCCGCGTTGTGAGAGGTCTGGTCTTGTTCTGAAGTTACTTGCACTTGCTCTAGCCGGTTGTTTACCAGCATGACGTAGCGCGTGTGGCCCGAGTAGGTGCCTGCTGCGTCGCCCTTGGCTTTCGCTCCCTTGAACGAAACAAGCTGGCCAAGTTTTTGCGTGGTAATGCCGTTGTCCTGGATTTCGTCGGCGTAAGTTGCGTAAAAGCCGCCCATTCTCGACAAGCCTAGGTCGACAATCTTCTGCCTGCACTTTGCAGGGTTGGCCTTGAATTCAATGTGCACTTTGAGCTTGGCGGTTTCGGTTGTAACCGCGTTTTCTGTTGCACCGCGCGAATAGATTACGTACCCTTCTACTGGCTTTAGGTCGGGCTTGAGGCAGCCAAAACCGTCAACCATGCTGCCGGTTGAAGGCATTGAAAGCAGGATTCTGGCTTGCTCGCGCAAGTCGGGAGCAATTGCTAGCACGCGCTTGTTGTCCTTTGCGAACAGTATTGAACTGGCGTCTGAAGGAATGAAGAAGTCTGACAGCTTGCCGGTTGTTGAAGGAATGTCTTCAATTCCAGTTGCCATTGCGAAGTAGACTGACGGGCCGACGTTGCGCACCCAGACGTTCTCGGTTTTAGTCGAGCCTGACTCGTCGAACACTACGTTGAGTGCCTTGGGCGGGTCGATGTTCTCGAACTTGTCCGGCGCGGCTTGTTTTTCGAACTCCATTAGCCTGATTCCAACTTCAATCTTGGTGCTTGCAGAGTCTTTAGAGCAAAGCACTATGCGAACTTCATTGTTTGGAGTCTGCTGGGGCACTTCCACTTCTGCAGCCACTTTCTGGTCGGCGTACCCTCCTTTAAGGTAGCGCGCTGTTGACGGGAAGTAGATTTTCTCCACGTTGTTGAGCATGGTTATCATGCCGTCTTTAACTTCCACGCTGGCGCATCCGGGGAACTCGACGTCGTGCGTGCCAATCCACTTTGTTGCAGGCGCGGGCGGTAGCTTGAACACCACGCGTGCCGGGTAGTACTGGGTAATTGTCCGCGAGGCCGGGTCTTGCGGGTCGCACACTTTCATGCTTATCTTGCTTCCCTTGGCCAAGGTTATTGCGCGCGAATTGCCTTGGCCGGACTCTAGTTTTGCTGGCGAAACGGTAATGCGGGCAGCCTTGGGCAGTTGCAACAGGCGCACCCTGCCGTTCTTGGTCTTTATGTCTGCAGAGTAGGCTGGCTGCATTTCGAGAACTACCGTACCACCGTTGTCGTTGGCAATGTCGGCTTGCTGCACGTCTATTACTGCAGAGTCGGTTGCGTCGAGCTCTGCAGGGTCGTAAGCGAGAGTTGTTTCCAAATCGCCAGCCGGGCCGTTGCATGCCTCGACCAAGTCCCTATCGGTGCGTATGAGCTGGACTGGCGCGCCAAGCGGGATTCTAGCGCCGCCTGCTGCTGGCCGAGAGCCTTGCGGAGGCCGCTCGGCATTGTTGAAGCCAGGCGGGAAGGTTGACTGGAATTGTATGGTCCCACCGGTTGCTTCGCCAGCCATTTCGACTGCGGGCGTTCCTGCCATTCCTGCAATTGCCGGGCTGTTGGCAAAGTCTGGGGCGGTTGCAAGCAGTATTGCGCTTGGCGGGAGCACTATAGTGTTGAGCGTCTTGCCGGGAACGCGCAGCGCCTGCCTTCCGTCGTCGAGGGAAGTGAAGTAAGAATTGGCGCTGCCGATTACGCCCCAGTCGAGGGGCAGGCGCAGTTCAACTCCGTTTCCGGCAATCTTTGACATTGCGTTTCTTGCAACGTAAATCCGTTCATCGGCAGGAACTAAGACGTAGTCTCCGCCAACAGCGGCGGATCCAGTTGTGGCAGACGGGCCAAAGCCAATCTTCCTGCCGTTGGCAAGCCGCGCAATGCGCACGCCGGTTGAAGCATCCCGCGAGAGCTTGGCGTTCTTGGGGAGCAAGTAGTACGACTTGGAGGGGATAGTCACTGGCGAGAGCCCTGCGCTGCTCAAGTCTGCTGCTGGCGGCGACACTTCTATTGCATCCTGTGCAAGCAGCATTACCGAGTTTGCGGCAATCGTGCGTTGCGGTACGCGCACTTCAGCGCTCGGAAGCCTTAGCACGAGGGCGTTTTCTTCAGTTGTAGGCGTAATTCCATTTGTTGCAAGCGCCGCTATTGACGGTGTGATAAAGCGCAGTTTTTGCTGGTAGCCTGCAGGGAAGCCGTTCTCGGTCTGCTGGGGCGGGGTTGGAACAAGCGCCTTGGACGGGTTGAAAGTAGTTCCGGCCGGGACAAAGACTTTCTTGTCAGCGCGGTTGTAATTTGCCGCGCGGGTGAAGACAATATATTGGGCTGGCGTGAACTTGACCGCAAGCAGTTGGCCGGCGTCATCCCCGGTTTCAATTATTTGGCTTGCAGAGTCCACTGAAAAAGTAATGTCGAGCGGCAGGCTTACTTGAACCGTGTCTTGCGCGAGTTTTCGTACGTCATCCCCGCCAGCCAAGCCTTGCTTGGGCCTCATTTCAAGCGTGCTGCCAATTTGAATTGTAACTATTGCCTTTCCTCCTGCAAAAACCGGCCTTAATCCGGCCGGGAGTATGAAGAAACTGTCGCCTGAAGCAATTCCGTAACGACCGGCGTAAGCAGCTGGAACCACGATTTTCGTGCCAGTAGTTGTCGAAGTTGACGGAGTGGGACTGGTTCCAGTGGTCACCGGGCTCGAACTAATACCAGGAGTTGTGGGCGTTGTTGCGGTAGTTGCAGTGCTAGCCGAGCCGGTTGTGGGGGTGGTAGTACTCGCCGCGCCTGCAGCGGCTTGTGCCGCAAGTTCTGCAAGAAGCTTGGGCTGCTCGGTGAAAGTAAGACGTATTGCAGTGGGCGTTGTAAACGACCAGTCTATCTGCGAGTTGATTTTTGCTATTGTTTCTGACGGGCCGATTGGCTGACCGGCTGGCACGCGCATTAGGTTGGCTTCCTTTACTGCGTTGACTGGAAAGTCAATGAAAACTCCGCTGCCCAAGTACATTCTCTTGCGCACGCCAAGGCCTGCGCTTCTTCCTTCAATGTCGTTAAGCCCGCCGATAATCGAGTAGGCCGCCTCAACTGGCATGATGAGTTCTTGGGAGTCTCCCGCCTTGAGCCCGGTCTTGGGAAGCATGTCGAAGTGCTGGCCGCGCGAGACTCCTGCAACGCTTCCTCCCTGGCCGTTGTCTTGCGGCGGCGAAGGAAGCTTGATTTCCTTTCCTTGCACAAACACGCTGGTCGTGCCGTCAGGGTTGATGCGCGAGTTCAAGTCGCCAACCATCAACCCGCGCTGGTCTGCAGGAATTGCTATTCTGGCAGAAGACAAACCAAACTTGTCAAAGCTGCCTGAAGAACTTCCAGAGCTTCCGTAAGAAGAACTGCCTTGCGTTCCATAGTCGGGTGAAGACAAGGGCTGGTCGGGCTGCACGTTTGTCGAGCCAACGTTTAGAGGCTGGTAAGGTTGGCCTGAAGTGAGGGGAGTGAGCGGCTGGTAAGGCTGGCCAGTAATGGATGGGCTTAACGGCTGGTATGGCTGTACGTTGGAAAGCCCAATCGGACCTCCCAATGATGCAAGAGGCGAGATTATCCCGCCCTGGCCGGTGAACGAAGTTCCCATTGGGATTAGGATTGACTGGCCGGCCATCATTCCGCCTTGCGACGCTGAAGTCTCATCAATGTTGAGCCCGCCGGTGAACTGCATTGCTTGGCCAGGGCCAAAGTAGAGCGAGCGGCTGTTGTCCTTGCCTATTGGCAGCATGCGCGCGCCGAAAGGCATTGTTAGTTGCAAGTCGAACGGCAGCGAAATCGAATTGCCGCCCATCATTCCCGAGTTTGACGGAAGTATAAGCACTTTAACCATTGCGGGCACCATCATGCCGCTTATCCCGCCGGAAGAACGCGAAGACGAGCCAGTTGCAAAAGCGTTATTGTATCCGCCAATTGGTTGGCATCCTTGCGGAAAACGCACTTCTGCATCTTGAGTGAATATCGAAAGACTTCCGTCAGGATTAGTTGCGGGAGAAGTTCCGCTGTCTAAAGTTGCGGTCCACGCAACTGGAAGCGAGAAGTACTGTGAAGACGCCGTTCCCATTGCGGCGTAGCCATTGAGGGAAGCGGCCCCCGCAAGGCCTGGCGAAGTTGTAATCTGGCCGTAACGGGGCGATTGTATTGCGCGCGACTGGCTGTTTGTTCCGTACGCAGTAGGCGAGGCTGAATAGCCAGCTTGCCCTGCAAAAGGATTGCCTGCAAAGCTTCCGCCAATTGACTGGGGCATGCCATAGCTGCCCGCCATTCCGTAACTTCCAGACATTCCGCCCAGCCCGGCTCCGCCAGCCCCAAGGCTGCCTGTTGCGAACTTTGCGCGCATTCCGCCGGCAAACTCAACTACGACACCGCCGGCGCCGTTCTCGTTGACCATCGAGTCTTGAGGTATTACAAAACTCACGTCGAAAGGCAGGGAAACAGTCGGGCCTTGCACGTCCAAACCAAAAGGCCCTGCTTGGAAAGAAGTTTTTGCCGGAAGGCTTGCCATCTGGCCAGCCTGCCCGTTTGTAACAGGAACGTTTGCGTTAATAGTGACGAGAGTCCCTCCCTGCATAGTTGCGGCTATACCGAAGGGCTTGCGCGTTATGCGCGCATCTTGCGGGAAGATAATTGTTGCCGGAACAGGCAGGCTCAGTTTGTACCCGCCGTTTTGGTCGCCTTGCGCGATGCTTGGCGGGAGTTGCGCGTTAGTTCCCTGCTGCCACAACAATTTTCTTAGGCCGCCTTGGAAACTGGATGAAGTTGAAGTACTTGAAGACGTAGTGCCGGTGGAAGTAATTGGCGTTGAAGCTCCACTTTGGGTTGTCACGCCAGCAATGTCCACAACGCCTTGAAACTCGGCAATGCTGCCGTCAGGAAAGCGCACTAAAGTTGAGGCGCCTTTTGCGCTCGTGCGGGTTCCTGAAGGAAGTTGTAGCTCTACGTCAACGGGCAGGCGCACCATTACACCGCCTGCGTACGCGTTGAACGGCGAGCCGCGCAACTCTATTCTGGTCGAAGGAGGCAGCACGGCAATCCTGTCGCCTCCAGACTGGCGTATGGAAACGCTTGCCGGAATCACGACGTCGACTTGCGGGTTTGCCAAACTGATTATGTTGAAGCTTCCTTCCTGCGAGACTTCAGCCTCGGGAGGAATTGTGAAGCTGGTCTGCAATGGGACTATGAAGCTCACGACATTTTCCTGAGATACTGATGCATATTCTGGAGGCAATGAAAGCTGGCCACCGGCATCCACCGAGAGAACTCGTGCTGCAAGCGTTGGTTGCCCAAGTTCGCCATTGCTGATTCCTGATTGCACTGTTCCTAGAACTGCAGGAGAGGGCGTCGGAGTGACGGATTGCAGTGAAACCGTCTTGCGTTTTTCAAACGTTGCCTGTTGCAGTTGCGCAGAGGGCACTGTTTGCGCGATTATTACTTTTTCTTCGTCCAGCCATATTGCGGTTCCGCCGTAAGCAGGCGTAGTGTTGACGTCGTTAGGAACTACAAGGTCCATCTTCATTGGCAGGATGACTACCTTGTTGTTGCGCGAGTAGAACGCGGCGCGGGCTTCCGAAGAGTTAAAGATTTGGGTTTCGTTCGCTCCGCTGTTGATAAACCCGAACAAGCCTTTGTAGTATGAAAGGAACAACGTTGATTTCTTTGCCGGAATTTCGACTGTCTTTGACAAGTCTTGAGTTGCATTAGTCTTTGGCTGCGACACTTTGGCGTCTGCCGGGAAGATAATCAGTATGCCTTGGACGACTACGGCCTTGCCCATTGCAGTGTCGTTGACGTCCAAGTCGGGCGCGAGGGTAAACGCATACGGGAAGGGCAGCGTGAGCTTGTGGTTTTGCGGGTCTTTAACCGAAAGCGGAATGCCTGCAACAGCCGCGGGCGCGAAAAGCCCTGCAGAGAAAACGATTCCCGTTCCTGCCGGGATTGACACGAGGTTTGCGTCAACAACCGTGCCTACCCCGAGCACCATTTTAGCATTCTGGTATTCAAAGTAAGTCCTGCCGTCGTCGCGCGTCTTGACAAAACCCGCGTCAGGAATCCGAAATGAAAGCGGAACCGGCAGGGTGCGCTCTTCACCCAGCACGTTAAAGTCGGTTGCAACTACGCTCACCTTGCTTGAAGGCTGGATTAGCGCAGTCTTGAAAACGGCATTTGAGTCAGAGCCTGCCTGCGGCGTTGTCTGGCCAAGCTTTGCACCTGCAGGCAGCGTGGCCTTGTAACCGCGGCCGATTATCTGGATTGCACTTGCGCTGCGCAAAACTTGCGCTTCACTTTCAAAGTAAAGCGTGTGCTCAAGCGGTATAGACATGGTGGTGGTAGTGTTGTCAGCCTGCAACACCATTTCCGGCGATAACGCAAGCTGTGTTCCTGCCGGAGCCTTGCCTAGCGTGTTGTTTCCTTCAACTGTAACCGTTTGCATTCCCATTACACGGTTGCCCGGAAGCAGCACTGCAGTTGTTTCCGAAAGGCTTCTGACGCGCGCCTCGGGCGGCAGTTTGAAAAGAACGTCGAAAGGAAGCGTTAATTTTATAGTATTGGAAAGCGAGATTGAAGGCGGTGGCGTGATTGTCACTGTCGAGCCGGGCTTTAGCAGGCTACTGACTTTCATTCCCTCTTTCTCAGTAAGAGTTGCGCCAGCCGGAATTGTCACATCGAACTCTGCAAGTATGATGAGGCGCGTTGTCGCACGGTCTATGACGCGCGAGGTTGAAGGCACGCCGACTGCGTACTGGATTGGCAATGACAGCCGAAAACCGCCCCTTGGAAGGTTAGTGGCGTACGAAGAAGGCGCCGAAAATTTGGAGCCCGCCGGAATTTGCGCGGTGCGCGAGCCATCGACCTGTTTGGTGCCCAAGACTGCTTCGGATGGCAGGCCTAGCACTCCGCCAGTTGCAAGCTCTACGGTTTTCGCCGATGCTGTCTCGTCAACCCTTGCGTCGCCCGGAATGGTTATAATCAAGTCTATTGGCAGTGTGTACTGGTTGTTTGCGGCAAGTGCAGTGCCGTCAAGCAAGTGGAATTCGATGAGCGAGTTAGCGGCAAGCGACGCCTTCTTGCCCCCTGCAGACGAAGAAAACTTTGTGCCTGAAGGCAGCACGGCGTCATAGTCTACGAGAAAAGCAACTGCGTGGCCCTGCCGTTCGACTATTTCAGTGTCAGAGCTCACTTCAATGTCGGTTGCAAACGGGAACTTGAGTGAAAACCCTTTGCTAGGCAGTGAACCGTAAAACGTTGCGGGCACGCGCACGCTTGAAGCAATTGGCGCGGAAATCGTGGCACTGCCGTCCGCGTTCTGGCCTTCAAGAATTGCTTCTTGCGCAAAGTCAAAAACTTGGCCTCCAGCAAGCTGTGCCTGCAGCCTTCCGTCAGTAGAAGTCCGCGTAATAGTGTTTGCCGGAAAACGCAGAGTCAACTTTGCAGGAAGCGTTATTTCGGGGCTCGTGCTCGTGTCGAACTCTGCAATAGGCGTAAATTCGAGCCTCGTCCCGGCAGGCACGCGCACCTGCCGTTCAGTCTTGCCGGATGTGAACATTAATGTTTGTGGCAGCGCCATTTGCGTGCTGCCCAGTATTACGAGGCTCTTGTCATCGCGTTTTGCAACCTGCGTTTGCGCCTGTATCTTTAGAACCGCGTCAAACGGGTAGGACACGGTGCGCACGCTGCCGTCTGCGGACGAGGAAGCAAACTTGCCGTCAACTATCACGGCTTCTCCTGCAGGTACGTCCACTTCCGAACCGGAAGTCACTGCCGCCTGCGAGAAAACAACTATGCTGTTGTCCGGAAGCAACACAACCGTAGTCCCGTCATCGTTCTTGCGCGTCTTAGTGTTTGCCGGAAGCTCTACAGTCATTGCAACTGGCAGCGAAACTTTTTGTGCCGCGTTTGGCAGGCAGCTTCCACTCGCCATCAAGTTTACTTCAACAGGAATCGTGCGTTTGCTTTTTATCCCCTGGAAAGAGGCGATTATTGAGAGCTCGCCTTTCGTCTGCACGTCGTCGAAAACGCAACCCGTTCCTTGAGGTGCCTTCTTGGCGGCAGTAAGCTCGAAAGTTGCCTCGTCTCCCGGCAGGACTTCGTACGAAAGCGGCGAAATCCTGACGCCTTGGGCGTTCAACTGCTGGTTGAACAACAGCGGGTGAGGACCTGCGTTGGTCACCTTGAGCTTGATAATTTGGGTGAGCGAGTCGGGGGCGGAAAGCTTGAACTCTACCTTGTCGCTGTCAGAACTCCAAGCACCATCAATAGGGAGCTGTGAAAGCGCGGCTGTTGCCGAGAACGGCAGTTCTAAAGTCTGCCTTGACGCGCCAGTCCTTGCGGTAATCACTATCTTTCCAAGAATCGTTTCGTTCAAGCTGGTCGCGCGTTGCGCGACGCCCATTACGTAATCGGCGATAGTTGCCTGGATGTAACCATTGAGCGAGCCTTTACGGCCAACCCTGACTGTGACGGGGTCTACGCTCAAGTCAAGAATTTCCGGCGTGCCCTGCTTTACTAGAAACAAGGTTGCAGTCACTTCGTTGTCGAGCAGGTTGTTTGCGCTGAACTCCCCGCGAATAACTTCGTCGCGCGAGCGCACGTTAAGCTCGACCTTGTCTTGTCTCAGTTCTAAAAGCGACTTGGCGTCAACTCGCAGCGTAGTGCGATACGTTGCAAAGCCTGCGGCTTCAACAGAAAGCCGTGCCGTGCCTGCCCCGGCTGCAGTCACTTCTTGCGCCGAGTACTTTCCATTATCCAGCTCTATTGCATCTATTGGCCGGCCAATCGCGTCGTCCACGCTCCCAAGCGTAATGCGCGCCTGTTTTACCGGCAATCCGTTCGAGTCAGTAACTGTGAATTCAACCGCAGTTGGCTGGAGCGCTATGAGCGAATTCGGCTTTGACGCGACTCGAAGAGTCTGCGCTGACGGCGAAGTTACGCGCACGAATGCTGTCTTGTCAAAAGCAGTTGCCTCGTTGCGCTTTAAGGAAAACTTTATTTGCGCGCCATTCGAAATTCTTTGGCCGCGCAAGAAAAACCGCCCTTCACCGGCAGTCACCGGAATTGTTACGGTTTGCGCGCCAGTTGCGGCGTCGGTTTGCGGCGTTGCCTGTACCGAACCGCTTTCCGCGCGCAAAACCCCAATTGAAATAGAATTGCTTTCGAACTGCGCGACCAGCGAAGCATTGCCTGCAAGCGCCTTGAACGCAAGCTGGAACTCGGTTGCAACTCCCGCCTCGTAGCCGTCAAGCGGCCGGCGCCCGGACGCATCCTCAAAGAAAACTTGTACGCACGCTTCGCCCGAACACTTGCCTTCAAAACGTATTGGAAGCGTTTCAACGTAGTCGTTGGCAAGCAAGTCGCTCTTCTTGATTCCCGCTTCCGCGTCATCAGGGTTGCGGACAACCTGCCCGCCAATTGCGAACGCAGTTGAATAGTGTATCTCGACGGTTCCGGATTCAATTGGTTTTGTTTGGATGTTCACCGCGATTTCGCGCGTTCCCTTGAAAGGCGAGAAAGTGCTGTGCACCCACTTGTAGTCCGACACTCCCGGGGAAGCCGCAAGTGCAGCGTTAGTCGGAAGTACGCCCGTTTCGTTGTCTGCGCCTGCAAGTGGCAGGGAAGCTGCAAGCTCGAAGCCTGTTCCCGCAAAAGTCCGGCTAGCGTGCGAGTCGAACGAGCTTATTGTGGCCGTTCCAGCGTCAAGCGAATCCTGCCGTTTTCCAACAAACACGAGCGCCTGCGCCTGGGTAAAGTCGGTTGGCGGCGAGCGCAGCAAAAAGCGCGCCTTGTACTGCGTTGCCGGCGCAAGCGAAGTCATCTTGTTTCCGCGCGCGTCGAACACGCCAATAAATTCAAGCTTAGTGGTTGCGCGCACGCTTGACGGGAATAACGGGGTTTCAAGAGCGTACTGTGAATTGGGGGTTACTGCAAACTTGGAGGAAACAAAATCATCGTAGCCAACTGCAGTTATTGCCGCGGTTGCCGCGGGGTATTCCGCAATAGTAAGCGTGCACTCACCGGTTTGCTCGGTTGTGCACGAAGAAGAATTAATGGCTTGAACCGTTACAACCGCGCCTAATACGGGCTTTCCGGAAAACAAGTCGGTCGCGCGCGCTTTTACCGTACCGCTTGCGCGCTGTAGAACGACCGTCGTATTCTCGTCAGGGTTTGCAAGAGTAACTAACACCTCGCCCTTCCTTCCCTTTCCGTCTGCCTTCACAAGAATTTGGCCGCGCGGCGCGTTGTCGAAAAACTGCACGCCGTCGGCGCCCGTAGTCTTCTCGGCAAGGCCCAGCGGACTGCCGTCAAAAGAGAACAGCGCAACGCTTGCGCCTGAAGCGTCCGCCCCGTCAAAAGTAACGGCATGCACTTTCAGCCGCGCACTATTGTCGGAACC
>Ga0163199_1000661_pt1 | contig 21597 bp, 16 predicted proteins | sample PL_2010_150m_FD_113537 | JGI IMG/M metagenome (GOLD analysis project Ga0163199, IMG submission 113537) | Freshwater microbial communities from Powell Lake, British Columbia, Canada to study Microbial Dark Matter (Phase II) - PL_2010_150m | ecosystem: Environmental > Aquatic > Freshwater > Lake ...
ACGGCGGTGTTCGGCTTCGGCGCGAGTTTCTCCATATTGCTCGCCGGCGGGATCGCAGCGGCCCTGGATTGGCGCTGGGCATTCGGCCTGTGCGCGTTCGGCCCGCTCGCGGCCGGTATGATGATTTTCGTGGGCCTGCCGCCGCGCCGGCCGCCTGCTGCGCAGCGCAGGGCATTGCTCGATTTGCGGCCGGTGCTGCGAAACCGCGCGGCGCGCGGCTATATTTTCGGCTACACGCTGCATTGCTGGGAGTTGTTCGGCTCGCGTTCGTGGATGGTCGCATTTTTCGTGTTCAGTCAGAGTCTGTCGGGCGGCGAGCTGTGGCCGTGGAGCCCGGTGCTGATCGCGGCCATCGCCAATCTGTTCGGACCGGGTGCGAGCGTGCTCGGCAATGAGCTGGCGATGCGCCATGGACGCAATCGGGTGGTGCCGGTGGTGATGGTCTGCTCGGGGCTGTGCACCTGCCTCTTCGGCCTGCTCTCGGGCATGCCGTGGTACGCGATTGTCGCGCTGTCGTTTGTCATGCTCAGCCTGCACATGGGCGATTCCTCGGCATTGACCTCGGGCATGGTTGCCAACTCCGATCCAACCATGCGCGGCGCCAGCATGGCGCTGCATTCCATGCTCGGCTTCGGCGCCGGCTTCATCGCACCGCTCGCCTTCGGCGCCATGCTGGACGCGACCGGAGGCAATGCCAGCCCGACCGCATGGATGCTGGCCTATGCAAGCCTCGGCGTGTTCGGCGTGATCGCCCCGGTATTCCTGAGGCTGCGATGACCTCGGCGGACAAACCCGTGGTGCGCGAATGGGCGGTGCTGCTGGTGCTCTGCGGCGTGCAGTTCAGTCATATCGTGGATTTCATGGTCCTGATGCCGCTGGGGCCGCAGTTCATGCGCATGTTCGACATCGGCCCGACGAAATTCGGCTTGCTGGTGTCGACCTATACCTTCAGTGCCGCCGCCGTCGGTTTTGCCGCCGCGTTTTTCATCGACCGCTTCGATCGCAAGAAGGCGCTGCTGTTTCTGTATGCCTGCTTTGGCGCGACCACGCTGTTCGCGGCCTCATCCGACAGCTATGCGATGCTGCTGACCGCGCGGGCCATGGCCGGTGCCTTCGGCGGAGTGCTGTCGGCGATCGTGTTCGCCATCGTCGGCGATCTGATCCCGGAAGGCCGCCGCGGCTCGGCCCTGGGTTGGGTGATGTCTTCGTTCTCCATCGCCGCGACGGTGGGCGTGCCTATCAGTCTGTATCTGGCCAATCACTTTACCTGGCGCGCGCCGTATTTCTTTCTCGCCGGTTTGTGCGTCACCGTCTGGTGCGGCGTGCTGTGGCTATTGCCGCGCATGCGCGGACACCTGCAGGCCGCGCGCGCGCGCCATCCGCTGGCGCAGGCGCTGGAGGTGTTTCGCGAGCCGAACCTGCGCCAGGTGTTCCTGTTTTCGGCGATGCTGTTCTTCTCCGGCTTTGCCGTCATTCCTTTCATCAGCCCCTACATGGTGGCCAATGTAGGCGTCGCCGAAGCCCAGCTGCCGCTGCTGTACCTGGTCGGCGGCACGCTTACCCTGATCGTGGTGCGCCTGGTGGGCCGGCTTACCGATTTGCACGGCAAGCAGCGCATGTTCGCGCTCGTCGCCTGCGGCTCGGCGCTGGCGATTCTCAATCTTACGCATCTGCCGCGCGTGCCCATTTATTTCGCGATCGCGTCCTCGGCGTTCCTCATGTGCATGATGTCGGGACGCTTCGTCCCGGCGATGACCCTGATCACTTCGAGCGTGGCGCCGCGCTTGCGCGGCAGCTTTATGAGCTTCAATTCCTCGTTCCAGCAATTCGCTTCCGGCAGCGCGTCCTTCGGTGCGAGTTTGCTCATCGGCAGGAACGCGCAAGGCGAACTGACCAACTATGGTTTGGTGGGAATTCTCGCCGTATTCGCGACGCTGGCCAGCATCTATCTCGCGCGCCGCATACGCCCCGCAGCCGGCTAGCCGCAGGTGCCTGCGCACAGTAGGCGAATCCGCCGCCTGCGGTTTATGATGGCGCCTGCCGCACACAAGAGTTCCCCACCTGAACGCGCTTTAGAGGAGAGCATGGCGCATGGAAAAGATCTGGCTCAAGCACTATCCCTCGGGCGTGCCCGACGACATCGACGCGAACAAGTATCAATCGATCCGCGATCTGTTCGACGAAAGCGTCGCCAGCTTCGGCGGGCGCCCGGCCTACTATTGCATGGGAAAGGAAATCACCTTCGCCGAACTCGAGCGCCTTTCGACTGCGTTCGGCGCCTGGCTGCAGTCGCAGGGCCTGGTGAAAGGCGATCGCGTGGCACTGATGATGCCCAACGTGCTGCAGTACCCGGTGGCGCTATTCGGCGTGCTGCGCGCGGGTCTGGTGGTGGTAAACGTCAATCCGCTGTACACGCCGCGCGAGCTCGAGCACCAGCTGAATGATTCGGGGGCGAAGGCGATCGTGATTCTGGAAAACTTCGCGCATACGCTGGAGCAGGTTATCGCCAGGACGCAGGTGAAGCAGGTCGTGGTCGCGGCCATGGGGGACCTGCTCGGCGGGGTGAAGGGGGCGCTGGTTAATTTCGTGGTGCGCAATGTAAAGAAAATGGTGCCGGCGTATGCGTTCGGCGACGCGCTGCGCTTCAACCAGGTGCTGCGCGCCGCCGCGGCGATGACGCTGGCGCGGGTCGAAATCAAGCCCGAAGACATTGCATTCCTGCAGTACACCGGTGGTACCACCGGTGTATCCAAGGGGGCAATGCTGCTGAATCGCAACATCACCGCCAATCTCACCCAGGTCGACGCCTGGCTGGACCCGTTCCTGACCGAATACGACCGCAAGCACTACATCATTATCACCGCGCTGCCGCTGTACCACATTTTTTCGCTGACGGTGAACTGCCTGATGATGCTCAAGCTCGGCGGCAAGAACGTGCTGATCGTGAACCCGCGCGACATGCCGGGGTTCGTCAAGGAACTCGCCAAACACAAGTACACCACCATCACCGGGGTCAATACACTGTTCAACGGCTTGATGAATCATCCGGATTTCGAAAAACTCGATTTCAGCGCGCTGCGCATTTCCAACGGCGGCGGCATGGCGGTGCAGAAGGCGGTGGCGGAACGGTGGAAGAAAATAACCGGCGTTACCCTGACCGAGGGTTACGGCCTCACCGAGACCTCGCCCGTCGCTACCACCAATCCGCCCGACATGAAGGAGTTTAACGGCTCGATCGGATTGCCGGTGCCGTCCACTGAAATTTCGATCCGCGACGACGCCGGCAACGAGTTGGCGCTGGGCGAAGCGGGCGAGATCTGCATACGCGGGCCGCAGGTCATGGCCGGCTATTGGCAGCGCCCGGACGAAACGGCCAAGGTGATGACGCCGGATGGCTATTTCCGCAGCGGCGACATCGGCATCATGGACGCGACCGGCCACACGCGCATCGTCGATCGCAAGAAGGACATGATCCTGGTGTCGGGGTTCAACGTCTATCCGAACGAGGTCGAAGGCGTGGTGATGATGCTCCCGGGCGTGATGGAGTGTGCCGCCGTCGGCGTGACCGATGAGCTGTCGAGCGAGGCGGTCAAGCTGTTTGTGGTGCGAAAGGATCCGGATCTGTCGGAGAAGGAAATTCGCGCGCACTGCCGCGACAACCTGACTGGCTACAAGTGTCCGAAGCACATCGAGTTCAGGACGGAATTGCCCAAGACCAATGTCGGAAAAATCCTGCGACGCGCGCTGCGCGACGAAAAGGCCGCGTAACCCGAATTCGCCTAAGCGCCATTACACCGGCGGGGTCGAGCCGTAATCCGGCGCTCTGGTGCGCCCTATGGCTCGGCTGAGACACGCTTCGATCGATTCCAGCAACTGGTCGAGCGTCACCGGCTTGATCAGATAATCCGCGGCACCAAGCTCGACCGCCTTGGCCATGGTGTCGCCGTCGCTGCGACCCGAGAGCAGGATCACCGGAATGGATGCGGTTTCGGCTTCCGTGCGCAGCAGCGACAGCAATTCAAAGCCGTCGAGGAACGGCATGTTGAGATCGGAGACAATCAGGTCCGGCGTCTGCGCGAGCAACGCCCGGCCGCCCGTAACCCCGTCTTCCGCGACCCCGACTTCATAGCCTGCCGTCGACAGGTGAATGCGCAACAAATCGCGAAAGCCGATGTCGTCGTCGATGATGAGTATGCGAGTTTTGTTGTCAGGCATGCGCCGCTCTGTTTCCCCCGGAAAACGCACGGCGAGAAAATTATTGTAATGGAATTCGCAGAGCGCTTGAATGATAATTCTCAAGCGCGCGTCGATCTGAGTTTATGTTGCCGATGCAGAACCGGCGAACCCGCCCGTTAATTCACGAGGAGACCAGGTGCAGTCGAATCAGTTCAAGGGCGTAGTAGTGATGCTGTTCACGGTGCTCATCTGGGGCGGGACGTTTCCGGTGGCAAAAGCCGCGCTGTTGACGCTGGATGCGTTCTGGATGTCGAGCATCCGCTACAGCATTGCGGCGCTGGTCCTGGTCGCCGTACTCTGCTGGCGCGAGGGCGCCGCGGCGCTGCGTTATCGCGGCAAGCTTGTTGCCGCCTCGTTTTTCGGCATTCTGGGAATAACTGGCTTTTCCGTGCTGGTATTTGTCGGCCTGGCGCGATCGAGCCCCGAGCATGCCGCCATTATCATGGCGCTGCAATCGCCGATCGCAGCGTTTGTGCACTGGGCGCTGAAGGGCACCCGTCCGGCGAATTTCACCCTGGGTTGCGTCGCTGTCGCCATCCTCGGCGTGTTTCTGGTCATCAGCAAAGGTGATCCAGGCAATATTGTCACCGGCGGCAGCTTTGTAGGCGACCTGCTGATTTTTCTCGGCGCCATGTGCTGGATCAGTTACACCATAGGCGCGGTCAGTTTTCCCGGCTGGTCGGCGCTGCGTTTTACCACGCTCACCTGCCTGCCCGGGACGGTCGGGATCTTCGCCGCCACCGCAATCGCCACCGCGGCCGGACATGCGAGCGTTCCGGCGGGAGCGACGGTGATTGCAGTGGGGTGGGAGCTGGCCTATCTGGCACTGCTCACGGTGGTGCTGGCGGTGCTGTTCTGGAATATGGCCATCGGTTACCTCGGGGCGCTGAACACCATGCTGCTGGGCAATCTGGTGCCGGTGGTGACTTTTGCCATTCGCATCCTGCAGGGACACCGCTTCCAGATGATCGAGCTCGTCGGCGCGGGTTTGGTCGTGGCGTCGTTGATCGCGAACAATCTCTATCTCAGGGGGAGGGTCAGCGGGGCTGCAGCCTGAGCGTGCCCAGTGACTCGGCGAGTGCGTCTTCGCGCTTCATCGACATCGGAATATATTCTGTGCGCGACCAGCGTTCGGCGAAATTGCTGTACAGCGGCGACAGCAGATTGCCCGACTGGCCGGTGGAGTGGATGTAGACCGATTTGTCCAGGTCGGACAGGTCGTAGATCGCGCGCAGCGACGCGGCGTGGCGACTGGCAAAGGGCGCGGCTTCGTTAGAGAGCGTATTGCGGCCGACGTTGACGGTATAGGTATCGCCGGGCGAGGGCACGCGGATATCGAAGAACTTTGCCAGCTGCGCCTGGCGGCCGAATGGCCGGTGCTCGGACAGAGCGAAATGCGCGTCGCCCCAGCGCCATTGATTCCTGTCGTCGCCGTAGCGGCGCTTCAGATCGGCCATTGCCAGATCGAGCGCTTTGGGCAGCAGCTCGGCGCAGGTCTCTTTTGCCGGTGTGCGCACGTCGTCGCACCAGCGGCTCTGGCCAGCGGTGTTGGCGAGCACGTTGTAGATGAAGTCCGCGCGATGCGACCACTCGCCTTTGAATAGATCACCCAGTTCGTCGGCGTAGATCAGCCGTCCCAGTTCGCGCAGCCAGGCGCTGACGATCAGCGGCTCCGCGCTCGGGCTTTCCATGTCGCCGTTCCACTGGCCCAGTTGCTGCAACACCTTCTGCGCGTCAGCATCTGCAGTCCTGGTCTTGAGCAGCAGGGGAAGTATTTCGCGCACCTGCAGCGACACCGTATCGGCCTGGATTTTGGCGAAGCTCTGCAGCGTATGCTTGGGCGTAGCGTCGAGCAGTTGCTGGATGCGTTCCGCGCGATAGGGCAAGACCCACTCGCTGGTGAGGAAGTGCGCGTAATCCTTGGGCACGATCTTGTGATTTGCCGTCATGATTGCGCCCGAACCGGGGTTATAGGTCTGCGGCAGATCCTCGAAGGCGATGAAACCGTCCCAGTCGTACTTCGCGTCCCAGCCCGGCGCGGGCGCCATGCCTTTGAGATCGTTCGCGGGCTTGCGCACCGGCACGCGGCCGGGCGCGATGTAGCCGATGTTGCCGTCGGTGTCGGCGTACACCAGGTTTTGCTGCGGCGAACCCACGTCACGCGCCGCATCCAGAAATTCGCTCCAGTTTCTGGCATAGGCAAATTTACCAAAACCCTGAATCGACAGGTCATCGTCGCGCAGCGCAGTCCAGGCAAAGGCCAGCGCGTAGTTTTGTGGCAACGCCGACGACGCCGGCTTGAATACATCGGATATCAGCGGCCCGTGGCGCGACGCGCGCACCGTAAGCGTCACGTCTGGCTGGCCCTTGACCTTGATGATTTCAGTGCGTGTCGCGAGCTTGCCCCAGCCTTGCGGCGTCAGTACTTGTCCGTTGCCGTCAAGGCTCTCTATGTACAGGTCCTGTACGTCCGGGCCGGTATTTGTACCGCCCCAGGCGATACGCCGGCTGCGCCCCAGCACCACGCCGGGCACTCCCGGGAATGTCGCGCCCATCGCGTCGTAGCCTGGTGCCGAGAGATGGGCGAAATACCACACCGCCGGCGCGGACAGGCCCAGGTGCGGGTCATTCGCCAACAGGGGTTTGCCGCTCTGCGTGCGGCTTCCGGCGACCACCCAGTTGTTGGAGGCGCCGTCTTCAGTCAGGCCGGGGAGCGCGAGCTTGGCGAGCTTGCCCGCGTCGAGTTGGCGGTACAGGGCTGCGTAATCGGCGATCGTCAGCGGCGCATCGCCCGGATAGGGCGGCAGGAACTCGCCGATCTGGGCAGTGGAGAGTTGTTTCGCAAGTTGCAGGCGCAGGAGTTCCGTGCGCCAATTGGCGCCGAGGTCCCAAGCCATCATCTTGCCCCAGGTTACTGCGTCTGCGCTCTGCCAAGGTTCCGGTTTGACTCCGGTAAGCAGAAACTCCGGTGGCAACGGGCCGGAGCGCTGTTCCAGGAACGCGTTGACCCCGGCCGTATAGGCATCGAGTTGACTGCGCGTATCCGCGCTAAGAGATTTCAGCGTTGCTTCGGCCACACGGCGCACGCCGAGAGTGCGCAGGAACTTGTCGGCGTCAAGCGTCGCTGGGCCCAACGCTTCCGACAGACGACCTGCACCGATGCGCCGATTCATTTCCATCTGCCACAGGCGATCCTGGGCATGAACGAAGCCGAGGGCGAATTGGGCATCGGCGACGCTGCCGGCATATATATGCGGCACGCCGTGGCGGTCGCGCACGACTTCCACCGGCGCCTTCAATCCTGAGAGCGAGATACTGCCGTCGAGCTGCGGCAGCGACTGCCGCAGCCAGGCGTAGCCCGCGGCTGCGGAGAGGAGGATCAGCACGATCAGTACCGAAAAAATGCGCAATGCAAGTTTCATTGGATCAATATTCCATGATGGCGGTTGCAAACCGCGACAGGCTAGCATAAGTACAGCTTATTCCGGATGACGAAACCCGGTCGAATTCGGGCGCAGAGGGGTGCGCGTGACCGCGAAGTTTGGTATAAACGCTTAGCTCGTCTTAAACGGAGTTCATAATTTGCTCTATACCCTTCACGAAATGAGTCACGCGGCGCTGGCACCCTGGCAGATGTGGGCCAGTATGTACGCCAATTTGTTCAGTCATCCTTTCAGCCCGCTCACGTACTCCCCCGGCAGCCGCAAGATTGCGGCGGGCAGCGAACTCTTCGTCCGTGTTACCCAGCGTTACCACAAGCCTCAATTCGGCATCCGCAAGGTCACGGTCGGCGACAAAACGGTCGCGGTCACCGAATCTGTCGCCGTCGACAAGCCGTTTTGCCGGTTGCTGCACTTTGGGCGCGATTTTGGTGCGCACCGCGCAGCGCGCAAGGGGCGTGCTGATCCCAAAGTGCTGCTGGTGGCGCCGCTGTCGGGGCATCACGCCACGCTGCTGCGCGATACCGTGCGCACGCTGCTGCGCGATCACGACGTCTATGTCACCGACTGGGTGGATGCGCGCATGGTGTCGCTGGCGCACGGGCCGTTTCATCTGGACGACTACGTTGACTACGTGCGCGAGTTCATTGCGTTCCTCGGACCCGAAGTGCACGTCATTTCGGTGTGCCAGCCGACGGTCGCGGTATTGGCCGCCATCGCGCTCATGGCCGAAGCGGACGACGCGGTCAAGCCGCGCACGATGGTGATGATGGGCGGGCCGATCGACGCAAGGCGCAGCCCGACCGCGGTCAACAACCTCGCGACGCAGAAGCCGCTGTCCTGGTTCAAGAGCAACGTTATCCAGCGCGTGCCGGCGAAGTATCCGGGCGCGATGCGCCAGGTATATCCCGGTTTCCTGCAACACCTGGGTTTCGTCGCCATGAATCCGTCGCGCCATGCAGACGCCCACCACGACTTCTACAACCATCTGGTCGAAGGCGACGGCGACTCGGCCGCGGCGCACCGGCGCTTCTACGACGAGTACAACGCCGTGCTCGACATGCCGGCCGAGTACTACCTCGACACCATCAAGACGGTATTTCAGGATTTCGCATTGCCCAAGGGACGCATGTTCGTGCGCGGGCAGCTGGTGCGTCCGCAGGCCATCCGCAACACGGCGCTGCTTACCATCGAAGGCGAGCTGGACGATATTTCCGGAAACGGGCAGACCGAGGCCGCACACGGGTTGTGCACCTCCATCCCCGCGAAAAGTCGCGAGCACTATCTCGCCCCCGAGGTGGGGCACTACGGCATTTTCAGCGGCCGGCGCTTTCGTGAAACCCTGTACCCGCGCATCCGCGATTTCATCCGGCGGCACGCATAGGGCCATCGCTTGACCGGGTAGGCCGCGCGCCGGCGCCTAACTTGACCTACAATGCCCGTCCCATCCAAATGGGTTCGCAGCCTGGACCGATGAAGAGCGACGTGCCGGTCACTCTGCGCGGGGCCGTCGACGCAGCGGCCGCGCAAAGCGCGTTTTTTCAGCGTGCCAACACACTTTCGGCGGCATTCATGCGGCGCCGCGGGGCCGTTCTTGGGTTTTCGCTGATTGCGCTGGTGGCCATTGCGCTGGCTGACCTTTCCACCGGATACGAGCTTGCCTTGTCGTTGCTCTATATCGGTCCGGTCGCGGCCGCCACCTGGGTGTTCGGGTATCGCGCCGGCCTGGCGCTGTCGGTATTGGCAACCGCAGCCTGGCTGATTACGGACTTCTTTGCCGAGCACAATTACTCGCTTGCCATCTATCGTTACTGGGAAGGATTCATCCGGCTGGCTACGTTCGCCCTGTTCGCCCTGATCGTCGACCAGCTCAAACGCGCGCTCGCGCGCTCCGACAATCGAATGATCAAAGTGCTCGAGGGACTTGACGCGGCGGTCTGCGTCATCGATCCGGCCACGGGCGCCATCCTCTATTGCAACCGGCCATTCGACCTGGCATTCCCGGGTGACGCGCGTGGCCATGCGGCGCAGCGACTCCTCGAAGCCGCAGTCGTATTCGAGTCCGGGGACGGAACCGGCGAGGAACTGCCGCTCGGGGAGCGGTGGTTCCTGGTTCGCGGCCGCTGGCTCAACTGGACCGACGAACGGCCGGTGCTGCTTCTCAGCGCTACCGACGTTACCGCCCGGCGCGACGCCGACGCGCTCAATCGCGAAAGGGAGGCACGGCTGCAGGCTACGGCGCGCCTGGTCACAGTGGGCGAGATCGCGAGCTCCATCGCGCACGAGCTGAACCAGCCGCTGGCCGCGATCAGCAGTTACGTTCTTGGCGCCTTGCGCCGGCTGCGTGCGGGCCGGGCAGAGCCGCAGGAACTCGCCGGTGCGCTGGAGCAGGCGGGCGAACAGGCAGAGCGCGCCGGCCAGATCATCCGCCGGGTGCGCGATTTCGTACAATTGCGCCAGCCGGTGCTGGCCGCGCTGGACCTGAACGCGCTCGCCGCACGGGCGGCGTCAGCCGCGGCGCGCGAGGCCGAACGCAGTGGCGTGCGCATCGAATTGCAGCAGACGCCAGGACTGCCGCCGGCGCAGGCCGATGAGGTGATGATCGAACAGGTTATTCTCAATCTGGTGCGAAACGCCATGGATGCCATGGGTAGCGGCGTCGGCGCGGTTCAATCGGTAGAGATCATTACATCCCGCGGGGAGCGGGGCGCGCTGAAGGTGACGATCGCCGATCGCGGGCCGGGTGTGGCGGCGGAAATCGCCGGCCGGCTGTTTGAGCCGTTCTACACCAGCAAAGCAGACGGCATGGGGCTCGGACTCAACATCTGCCGCTCGATCGTCGAGTTCCACGGCGGCCGCCTGTGGACCACGCCGCGCGAGGGCGGCGGCGCGGAGTTTCACTTCACCGTGCGCGCGGCGCTGGACCGGTGATGACGAAGCCGGCGACCCTGGTGCATGTCATCGATGATGATGCGGCGGTGCGCAATGCACTGCGCTGGCTGTTCGAGGGCGAGAGCCTGATCGTGCAAACGTACGCGAGCGCCGAAGAGTTTCTCGCCACCTTCAGCAACGAGCTTCCAGGGTGCGCGGTCGTCGACCTGCGCATGCCGGGCATGTCCGGACTCGAATTGCAGGAGACGCTGGCGCGACGCCGCGTGCAGCTGCCGCTGGTTTTCGTGACCGCGCACGGCGACGTGTCTCTTGCGGTCATGGCGATGCGGCGCGGTGCCGTCGATTTCGTCGAAAAACCGTTTGCCGACGAGCGCCTTGTCGACGCCGTGCGGCGCGCGCTCGGCACACATGAGCGCCACCCGGACGGCGAAGAAGAGCCCGGGATCGTGCGTGCCCGGGCGGCGGGATTGAGTGCACGCGAGCGCGACGTGCTCGTGGCCGTGGTGGAAGGAAAGTCGAGCAAGGTGATTGCCGCCGAACTCGGCATCGCCACCAAGACCGTCGAAGCCCACCGCGCCCGCATCATGTCGAAGCTCGGCGCACGATCCCTCGCGGGTCTCGTGCGGCTGGTCGTGCGACACGGCCTGCTCGAACTGCCGCGTTCCTGAGCCGCTTGCCGCCGTTCTGCTCTCCCTCCAGTGTAGTGCGGCCGTCGGAAGCGGCCGGCCACGCGCGCCTGCCTTAAGTGTTTCCCCCTCATGACAGTCTGACCGCGCTGCTGCAGTATCGGCTCTCACTCGAGCCGATGCGGAGACCGTCTTGCTGCGAAAAATCATTTATGGAGTTGACGAGCTGAGCCGGACTGTCGGGCACGTTTTCTCCTGGTGCGTCGTCGTCCTCATCGCCGGAACGGTCTACGAAGTATTCATGCGCTACGCGCTCAACGATCCGACCGGCTGGGCGTTTGATCTGAGCTACATCTGCTACGGGGCGCTGTTTTTCATGGCCGGCGCCTACACCTTGTCTCGCGGCGGGCACGTCCGGTGCGACGTGTTCTACCGCCTGCTGTCGGTGCGCAGGCAGGCGTGGGTAGACCTGGTTCTATATGTCTTATTCTACTTTCCCGGAGTGCTCGCGCTGGTGAGTTACGGCTGGGCCGACGGCTTCGATTCGATGCGGATCAGGGAGTCGAGCATCAGCGGCCCCGCCGGGGTGCCGATTTGGCCGATGAAAATGCTGGTGCCGTTCGGTGCGGGACTGCTCACGCTGCAGGGCATCGCCGAGATGCTGCGCTGCGTCGTGTGCCTGCGTGAGAACGAGTGGCCGCCGCGTCTGCACGATGTCGAGGAACTCGAACTGCAATTGATACACCTTCACGCCAAGGGCGAACTTGCGCCTTCCGCCGGCGCTGCGGCCGCTGCGGCGGCGACCGCGGGAGGTGCGCAGTGAGCGCGCCGGTAATCGCGCTGGTGATGCTGGGGCTGTTCGTCTTTGTAATCATGATCGGTTTTCCGGTCGCGTTCACGCTGATGGCGATGGGTGTAATCTTTGGCTACTACGCCTATTTCCAGCCGCACCAGGCGCTGATGGACAACCGCGTGTTCGACCTGCTCACGACCAACACATTCAGCGTCATGAGCAACGACGCGCTGGTGTCGATTCCGCTGTTCCTGATGATGGGTTATGTGATCGAACGCGCAAACGTGCTCGACCGGCTGTTCAGCAGCCTGCAGATTGCTGCGCACCGTGTTCCGGCCTCACTCGCGGTGGCGACGCTTTTGACCTGCGCGCTGTTCGCCACCGCTACCGGCATCGTCGGCGCGGTAGTGACCCTGATGGGTCTGCTCGCATTCCCGCAGATGCTGAAGGCGGGCTACGACGTGCGCCTGGCTTCGGGCGTGGTCTGCGCCGGCGGCTGTCTCGGCATACTGATCCCGCCTTCGATCATGCTGATCGTCTACGCGGCGGCGTCGAGCGTTTCGGTGGTGCGCCTGTATGCCGGCGCCATGATTCCGGGGCTCCTGCTTGCGGGTCTGTACGTCGTCTACGTCGTGGTATTCGCCATGATCAGGCCGAGCGTCGCGCCGCCGCTGCCAAAAGGTGAGTCTGACGTGCCCATCCCCCAGATTCTGCTGATGCTGCTAAAGTCATTCTTTCCGCTCGCGGTGCTGATGTTGTCGGTGCTGGGCGCGATTTTTTTCGGAGTTGCGACGCCGACCGAGGCGGCATCGGTGGGCGCATTCGGTTCGCTGCTTCTGGCGGCAGGCTATCGTTCTCTGACCTGGCAAGGGTTCAAGGAGTCCGTTTATCTGACGGCGCGCACCTCGGCGATGGTGTGTTTCCTGTTCGTCGGTTCGTCCACATTTGCCTCCATCTTCGCCTATCTCGGCGGCGCGGAGATGATCAAAAACTTCGTGGTCGGCCTCGAGCTTTCGCCGGTAACCTTCATGATTCTGGCGCAGGTGATCATTTTTCTGCTTGGCTGGCCGCTGGAGTGGACCGAGATCATCGTAATTTTCATTCCGATCTTCCTGCCGCTGCTGCCGCTGTTCCACATAGACCCGCTGTATTTCGGCATCCTGGTTGCGATCAATCTACAGACGGCGTTCCTGTCACCGCCCATGGCGATGGCCTGCTATTACCTGAAGGGAATCGCACCGCCGAGAGTTACCCTGGTGCAGATCTTCAACGGCTGTTACCCGTTCCTGGGACTGATCCTGCTGACCATGGTTCTGGTCTATTACTTCCCGGGACTAGTCTATTGGCTGCCCAACCTGCTGTACGGATCGCGCTAGGCGCAGCGTCGCGCCGAGGAGGAAGAGATATGCGGATAAACACACTGACAGCTATCACCGCGTTTGCCCTGTTCATCGCATACTTCGGTCCTATCGTGATCAAGCTGCGGGACATCCCGCTGACGCTGGTAGTGATCGGTGGAATCGTGCTGGTGGCCGTCGATATCTGGCAGTCGCTTTCGGATAGTGCCGACTGACCGCGACGTTCAGTCAGGCCGTTTCCGGTTCAAAGTTGTTTGCGTACGCCCGAGCCGCGCAGCATGATCCTGTAGATCAGGAACACGCCCCAGCCGGCTGCGGCAATTGCAGCAGTCATTGGCACGGTGGTGCCGTCGTGCAGTCTGCCCACCGCGAACCCTACGCCCGCGCCAACGCTCATCTGGATGAAGCCCATCAGCGCCGCTGCCATTCCCGCCATTTTCGGAAACGGTCCGATGGCGCCGCCCATGGCATTGGGCAGGTTGATTCCGGTGGCGATCAGATAAAAAAACATCGGCAGCAGCAGTGCGGCGAGGTTTTGCACACCGGCGAGCGCCAGGGCGAGCATCACGCTCCCGGAGGCGAGCGCGAGCAGCGTGCCGAATTCGAGCATGCGGTCGATGCCCAGCCGCACCGACAGCCGGCCTGCGGTCATGGTGCCGATGACATAGCCGAGCACGGTAACCCCGAACAGCATGCCGAAGCGCTGCGGTGACAGCCCCAGAACGGGGATCATGATGAAGGACGCGCCCGAAAGGAAGGCAAAAATTCCGGCGTAACCGCAGCTCAGGCACAGTGCATAGCCGACATAGCGCCGGTCGCCAAGCAGCGTGCGGTAATTCGCCAGCATCGGTTTCAATCTGGTTGCGCCAGGATCCGGATGGCGATTGGTTTCGTCTAGCAGCAGCCAGGCGGTTGCAAGCAGCGCGCTGCCGATACCGGCCAATAACGCAAAATTCGCGCGCCAGCCGAACCACATGTCCAGCGTGCCGCCTACGGTCGGTCCCAGAATTGGCGCCAGCGCGACGCCTGCGTGAATGTAACCCAGCATGCGCGCCGTGCCGCCCTCGCCATAGGTATCGCGCACGATGGCGCGTCCGACGACGGTACCGCCGCAGGCACCGATTGCCTGAACGAATCGTGCGACCAGCAGTATCGTCATCGAGTTCGCCAGCATGCAGGCCAGGCTTGCGCCGACGTAGAGGGCGCCGCAGACCAGCAGCACCGGTCGCCGGCCGTAGCGGTCGGAAACCGGACCCAGCACCAGTTGCGACAATGCAAATCCCGCCACGAACACCGACAGGGTAAGCTGCACCTCCGAGATGCTGCTGCTGAAGTAGCGCGAAAGACCGGGCAGCGACGCCAGGTAGAGATCGGTCGAAAGCGGCAGCAGCGCGAGCATTACCATGATGATGGCGACAAAACCCGCCGAGGATGGCGGCAGCTTCACTGGCGTTGCGCCTATTTGGGCGCGCTGTATCTGGCGACCTGCTGCTCGATCGCGCCGAACAAGGAATTACCCTCGGCATCGAGCATCTCGATGCGCACGCGGTCGCCGAATTTCAGATACGGCGTCGCCGGCGTGCCGCCGGAGATGGTTTCGAGCGCGCGCTTTTCGGCGATGCAGGCGGTGCCTGTGCTCTGATCCGCGTTGGACACCGTGCCCGAACCAACGATGGTGCCGGCCCCCAGCGGCCTGGTTCCCGCGGCATGCGCAAGCAGTCGCGGGAAATCCACGCTCATGTCCACGCCGGCGTTGGGGTGCCCGAGTTCTTCGCCGTTGACTAGGACCAGCAGCGGCAGGCTCAGTTTGCTTCCATCCCAGGCCGAACCAAGCTCGTCCGGCGTCAGCGCCAGTGGGGAAAAAGCGGAACTGGGCTTGCTCTGGAAGAAGCCGAAGCCTTTGGCCAGTTCGGCAGTCGCCAGATTGCGCAAAGACAGGTCATTGACGAGCATCAACAGACGAATGTGCTCGCCCGCCTCTTTTTTCGAGATGCCCATGGGCACGTCGCCGGTGATCACTGCGATTTCGGCTTCCAGGTCCAGGCCACTATCCTCGGACTCCAGCGGAATGTCGTCGCAGGGGCCGAGGAATGTGTCCGACCCCCCCTGGTAGATCAGCGGATCGCTGCGAAACGACTTGGGCATATCCGCGCCGCGCGCCTTGCGCAGTCGCTCGATGTGGCTGATGTAGGCCGAGCCGTCGGCCCATTGATAAGCGCGCGGCAGGGGCGATGCGCATTGCTTCGGGTCGAATTCGAAAGCGCGGCTGCCCGGGGCGCGGTTGAGCGCGTCATAGCGGTCGGTGAGCTGCGGCGAGGCGTAATTCCAGTCATCCAGCGCCGCCTGCAACGTGGGCGCGATGTCGTCGGCCTTGATCGCGTGCTTGAGATCGCGCGACACTACGATAAGGGTGCCGTCGCGAGTTCCATCCTTTAGGGTGGCGAGTTTCATGTTGATTCAATTTTTCGTGTGCAGTCGCATTCTAACCTGCGCCGTGTGATGGTGCGGGCTGCGAGCGGTGGAGCTTCTCTTTTGTCCTCAGCCGCGTCGCCAGGAATGGAACCGCGCCACCCATTCGAGCAGTTTCTGCGGCGCATGCGCCTTCTTCCACGCGCCTGCCGCGTACTTGTTTGCTTCGGCCAGCGTCGGGTAGATGTGAATGGTGCCGAGGATCTTATTCAGCCCGATGCCGTGGCGCATCGCCAGCACGTACTCGGCAATCAGGTCGCCGGCATGCTCACCGACTATGGTGACGCCGAGAATCCGGTCTTTTCCGGGCACGGTGAGAATTTTGACGAAGCCGTGGGCTTCTCCATCGGCGATGGCGCGGTCCAGGTCGTCGATGCCGTACCGGGTTACCTCGTAGGCAATGGCGCGCTCCTTCGCCTCGATCTCGTTCAGTCCCACGCGCGCCGCTTCGGGCTCGACGAAGGTGGCCCAGGGAATCACCGAATAGTCGGCGCGAAATTTCTTCAACGGGTCGAACAGCGCGTTCACCGCGGCATACCAGGCCTGATGCCCTGCGGTGTGGGTGAACTGGTACGGTCCGGCGACGTCGCCGGCGGCATAGATGTTTGGAAAGCTGGTCTGAAGGAATTCGTTGGTTTCGACCGTGCGGCCGGCGGGGATACCCAGTTCCTCGATGCCATAGCCTTTCAGGTTGGCCACCCGGCCTACGGCGACCAGGACGGCGTCGAAGGGAATGCGCACATCCCTGCCGTCGTACTCGGCGATGAGTATCCGTTCGCCGCCTTCGACAACGAACTGTTTCGCCCGGTGATTGACCAGGACCTCGACACCCTCGGCGCGAAAGCGCTGCGTCACCAGATCCGATACTTCCGGGTCCTCGCGAATCAGGATGCGTGGCGCCATTTCAACCTGCGTTACCTGCGCGCCGAGCCGGGCAAAGGTCTGGGTGAGCTCGGAGCCGATCGGGCCGCCGCCCAGTACCACCATCCGGCGCGGCAGCCGGCGCAGTTCCCACACGCTATCGGAAGTGAGATAGCCGACTTCCTCGATTCCGGGAATCGGTGGCACGAAGGGACGCGCGCCGGCGGCGATGACGATGCTGCGCGTCGTCAGGCGCTGCACCGTGCCGTCATTGCGCGTGATCTCGACTTCCCACGGAGAGATGATTTTCGCAGTGCCTTCGACTACGTCCACCCCGAGTCCGGTGTAGCGCTCGATCGAGTCGTGCGGCTCCACGGTCCTTATCACGCGTTGCACGCGCTCCATGACGTCGGCGAAGTCGAATTCCGCTTTGGCCTCACGGATGCCGAATTCGCCGGAACGGCGCATGTGCGACAGCAGCTTCGCCGAGCGTATCAGCGCCTTCGAAGGTACGCAGCCGGTGTTCAGGCAGTCCCCGCCCAGCTTGTGTTTCTCGACCAGCGTGACTTTCGCTTTGACCGCCGCCGCGATATAGGCCGCGACCAGGCCGGCCGAGCCGCCGCCGATTACGATCAGGTTGCGCTCGAAGCGCCGCGGTTTTTTCCAGCCGGCGTAGACTTTCTTTTTGCGCAGGTGTTCCGTGATTTTCTTCGCCACCAGGGGAAACACGCCCAGCAGCGCGAAGGAGGCGACCAGGGCGGGCGAAAGAATGCCCGACAGCGATTCGATTTTGGCGAGTTGCGTCCCCGCGTTCACGTATACGATCGTCCCGAGCAGCATGCCGGCCTGGCTGACCCAGTAGAACGTGCGGGTGCGAATGGCGGTTAGCCCCATCAGCAGATTGATCACGAAAAAGGGAAACACCGGCACCAGGCGCAATGTGAATAAATAGAATCCGCCTTCGCGTTCGACGCCGGCATCGATGGCGCGCAGCCGCTCGCCGAAGCGCAGTTGCACCCAGTCACGCAGCAGGAAACGCGACACGAGGAAAGCCAGCGTTGCGCCGGCGGTGGAGGCGAAGGAAATCAGGACCGTACCCCACAGCAGGCCGAAGACTGCGCCGCCGGCCAGAGTCATCACCAGCGCGCCGGGCAGTGACAGCCCGGTGATCGCGACGTAGATGAGAAAGTAGGCCAGGGCCGCCTTTGCCGGTTGCGCCGCGCGCCAGGTTTCGATCGCGGCCTGCTGGCTCTTGAAGAAATCGAGGCTCAGATAGCGGCCAAGGTCGAATGCGTAATAAGCGGCAACAGCGGCAAACAGCAGCGCGATCAGGGCAAGTCGTCGAGGATTCATCTGGATTCCAGCGTGGAGTTCTTCAGGGAAGTGCCGATTGGTCGGATAATTTTGCCTATTTCTTACGCATCGATACGCCGACGTACGATCTGGGAATCGAACCTGGTGGTCGCGTCCGTTCTGATTTTCGGCCGCGTATCAAATCGGCGATCAGCCGGTCGATCGCTGCCCGCTCGGTCGCCGGATCAACCTGGCGAGCGCGTGCCCTCACCGCTGCCTCCAGCGTGGCCAGCCAGGCAGGGTCGCTTTGCGCACGTGCCAGCAGTGCTGCCAGCGCAACCTCGTTCCCGAACGGGTAATAGCCTGGATAATCCTCGCCGAGCAGTCCGATATTGCCGCGAATGGCGGAAGCGATCACCGGCACACCCATCGCTATTGCTTCGGAAACCACATGCGCACCGCCTTCCATCCGGCTCGATATCACCATCGCGTGGCTGCGTGCCAGCCAGCGCATCGCGCCGGCATGGTCGAGTTCGCCCAGCCAGCGATAGCGCGGCTCTGCGCGCATGATGGCGCGCGCCTCCCGGCCCGTTTCCGGCGTCATCGCCTGCCCCAGCTGCACCACGCGAATGGCGCGCTGCGGCAGGTGTGCCAGCGCGCGGGCCGCGCGAAAAGGATCTTTCTCATCGCGCAAATGACCGATAACGGTAACGAGGAAATAGCTGCGCGGCGGCGCCCGCCGCTGCAGGGTGCGCACCGACTGAAAAATTACGCCGGTCTTCGCGCGTTGTGCCGGGGTCAGTTCGTCCACGCCCCTGGGCTGCAGAACCACCAGGCGATCGGCCAGGCGCAACGACGCGCGGGCATCGGCGTCGCTGCGGATGTCGCGATATAAATCCGTGCCGGTGAGCACCAGCGCCAGCGGAAGCGCGGGATGCGTGGATTTCCATGCGTGAATCGCGCCGTGGCTGCGGCGCGCGTGCAGTGCGACGAGCACATCGCAGTCGTGTCCATCCCACTCGAGCGCAACCTCGGCCTCATGCCCCAGCGCGCGCAGATGCCCTGCCCAGCGCAGCGCAGTCACGCGGTTGCCGTGGCGCGAACCCGGCGCGGCCGGCGTTACAATGAGCACGCGCAAGGAATTCATCGCGGCTGCGAATTTGCGGGTGAGGGAAGGATAATGGGACCTATGCTTCGAGTTGGTCATACCGTTGCGTCATGGACAATATAGCAGAGCCGCCGGCGCGAACCGGCTGGCCGGATTTTTCGCTGTTTCGGCCGCATCCCCCGGCGGACCGCCTGCGCGTTTGGCTGACCGAGGCGCGCGACCTGACACGGGTGCTGACGCGCTCAATCGACGACCAAACCCCTGCGGTTCCCCTGCTCGCTATCGTCAATCCGCCGTTGTGGGAGATCGGTCATGTCGCCTGGTTCCAGGAATTCTGGCTGCATCGCGGCGGCGACTTCGACGCGCCGTCGATACTGCCGCACGCCGATCGCTGGTACGACTCGGCGCGTGTGGCGCACGATACGCGCTGGTCGCTCGACCTGCCCGACGCGCAGGCGACGCGTGACTACTTCGAAACGATATTCGAACGCACGCAGTCGCTGCTCGCCGGCGATGCGCTGACCGACGCCAGCGCCTATTTCGCCCAGCTCGCGATCTTTCACCAGGACATGCACAACGAGGCGTTCTGCTATATGTGGCAAACCCTGGGCTATCCGATGCCGGTATCCTGGCCGGAAGTGGGCGCATCGATTTCGTCGGATATCGAAATTCCCGCGGGAGTGATAACGCTCGGGGCACGCCCGGGCTCTGGCTTCGTATTCGACAACGAAAAATGGGCGCATGAGGTGGCGCTGCCCGCGTTCGCGATTGCGCGATGCGCGGTGAGCAATGCCGAGTACCGCGAGTTCGTCGATGACGGCGGCTATGTCCGGCGCGAACTATGGAGCGACGCCGGCTGGGCGATGCGCGCGCGGCTGGCACTGTTGCAGCCGCGATACTGGAAGCGCGCCGCGGATGATTGGTCGGTGCGGCGTTTTGATCGCTGGCTGCCGCTAGCGCCGCAGGCGCCGGTGATGCATCTGAGCTGGCACGAGGCCGAAGCCTATTGCGCCTGGGCCGGCCGGCGCCTGCCGAGCGAAGCCGAATGGGAGCGTGCGGCGCGCGCGTGCCCGGGGGAGTTCGATCATCGACGGGTATGGGAGTGGACCGCCGGCCGTTTCGCACCCTATGCGGGATTCGCCGCCGATCCCTACAAGGAATACTCGGCACCGTGGTTTGCGGACGAGTATCGCGTGCTGCGCGGCGGCAGCTTTGCCACGCCGCCGCGGATGCTGCGGCCGACCTGGCGCAATTTCTACCAGCCGGAGCGCGCGGACATGTTCTGCGGGTTCCGCACCTGCGCCGCCGCCGGTCAAACGTAGTCGCTAGTCGGCGAGGCGGGTCGGGATCGTGATCTCGGAATGCAGCGTCCGGTGCACCGGGCACTTGTTGGAAATTTCCAGCAGCTTTGCGCGCTGTTCGTCGGAGAGCGGGCCTTCCAGACGAATCACGCGCTCGATGCGGTCGACTTTTCCTTCGCGTGTTTCGCACTCGGTGCAGTCGGCTGCGTGTATCTTGTCGTGGGTCAGTTCGACGGTGGCGCGCTCAAGTGGAAACTTCTTTAGGTCGGCATACATGCGCATGGTCATGGCGGTGCAGGCGCCGAGCCCCGCAAGCAGCAGGTCGTAGGGCGACAGCCCCGAGTCCATGCCGCCGACCGCGACCGGTTCGTCCGCGCGGATCACATGCCCGCCTGCGACCACGCGCTGGCTAAATTTTCCTTCGCGCGTTTCCTGCACCACTACCTTGCCCGGCGCCGGCGCGGGGACCGTGGCGGCCGCAGCGCCGATGTAGCGCAGCGCCCACGCCGCCAGCATGCTGCCGGCGAACAGCGAGTCCTCGCGCCGCGACAGCAGATGATCGGCCGGATCCAGGGAAATGAAATTCTTCGGGTGTTTTGCCGCGGTGAAGATCTGCGTCGCATTGTCGATGCCGACGACCGTGTCGCGCGGCGAATGCATCACCAGCAGCGCCTTGCCCATGCGCGCGAGATTGTCACCGAGCTTGTTGCCGGCGATGTCCTCCAGAAACTGTTTGCGTATGCGGAACGGGCGGCCGCCGATATCGACTTCGGCCTCGCCGTCGCGCTCGACTGACGCCTTGTCCTTGATCAGGTGCAGCACATGCGCGGGTTCGAACGGCGAGCCCAGAGTCGCCACCGCGACCGCTTCGGGCACGCGCCGCGCGGCGGCGAGGACGGCGGTGCCACCCAGGCTGTGGCCGACCAGGATGGCGGGCGCGCTGTAGTTCTGCCGCAGGTAATCCGCAGCGGCAACGAGGTCCTCCACGTTCGAAGAAAAGTTGGTGCTGGCGAAATCCCCGCCGCTGCCGCCCAGTCCGGTGAAATCGAAGCGCAGAACGGCGATGCCGCGTTCGGCCAGTGCGGCGCTGACATAGGTCGCGGCCTTGGTTTCCTTGGAGCAGGTAAAGCAATGCGCAAACAGGGCATAGGCAATCGGCGCTCCTGCGGGGGGCGAGTCGAGTCGCGCGGCAAGCGTGGCGCCGCCGGCGCCGGGAAAGG
>Ga0163199_1000663_pt1 | contig 21563 bp, 21 predicted proteins | sample PL_2010_150m_FD_113537 | JGI IMG/M metagenome (GOLD analysis project Ga0163199, IMG submission 113537) | Freshwater microbial communities from Powell Lake, British Columbia, Canada to study Microbial Dark Matter (Phase II) - PL_2010_150m | ecosystem: Environmental > Aquatic > Freshwater > Lake ...
AAGGTTGTTGCGTAACGAGAGAATGCCTTACTGGTAAAGGATATGATGAAACGCATACCCGAATCCTACCCAATAGCGAAGAATGCCTGTGTCGTGGGTGATCAGCCCCCCAAGGACCCACGGTTCGGGAGGCAAATGGCACTGCTGCCGCCCCGCGTCGCCGTCATGGTCGCCGCACACTGAACGGAATTCACGCAGGGAGGCGGCGGGTTGGCATTTTCCTGACCATGCCGCCGGTATGCGGAGGGTGAACTGGTCGAGGCGGCAACTTGTAAGGATTACTTACAAGTTCGCGCCGAAGGTCGCCGCGAGGTGTCCCGCAACCTGCGACATTACTGGCTGGAGGTCATCTTGGCGGTCGGCTACCGCGTGCGGAGCCATCGCGGCACGCAGTTCGTCCAGTCGTCCCGGGACGGACTCGTGTTTGGTGTTTGTTTGTAGGTTCGTCGTCTTTGAGGTTCGTCCCGTCCTATATAGGGACGGGGACGAACCCCCAAATTGACGACTAATTTCGTTCGTCCCCGGACTACTGAAGACGACCAAAGACGAACAGACGAACCCACCTCCTCCGCGCCAATTTTAATGCGGAAGGAACGACTTTCCCAAGCGGGTGTGCGTGGAAACCAGGTGGGGGTAAATCAGCATTCGAGGATGGGGGTGGGGAAGGATTTTTCCACTTGGATCAATAACCGCATTCAGCAATACGGATTTGAGCAGGACAAAGACTTCGTTGTTGTCGAAGAGTTGAGCTCGCCAAATTTGACGAACTCAAAATGTGGCAGCGGTGAGTTTTCCCCAAATTTGGGGAAAACCTCCGAAGGCGGGCGTCCCTCCATCGAATACCACCTGGCTGCCGCGATGGCGAATCCGTGGACCGGCTCCGTGGACCGGCTCGAGCCTTCTTGGAATCGGAGTCGTCGCCAGGTCAGCCATGAACAGGCTCGACCTGAAAAGGCAGATGTGGCAAGATCGCCCTGCCACCATGAAAAACGATCTGGCCATCTTCGAGGGACACGGGATCCGTCGCATCTTCGACGAGAAGACCGAGACCTGGTTCTTCTCCGTCGTGGACATCATCCAAGTCCTGACTCAGCAGGCGGATTATCAGACTGCCAGAAAGTATTGGAACAAGCTCAAAGAGCGGCTTCGCAAGGAAGGCAGCGAGTCGGTGACAAATTGTCACCGACTGAAATTGCCCGCCTCCGACGGCAAGAGCTACCTCACCGATGTGGCCAATGCCGAGACCCTGCTGCGGCTCGTCCAGAGTGTTCCCAGCCCGAAAGCGGAACCGATCAAACTTTGGCTCGCCCGCACCGGCTACGAGCGGATGCAGGAAATGTCCGACCCAGCTCTCGCGCTCGAACGAGCCCGAGCAACTTGGCAGAAGCATGGACGCAGCGAGAAGTGGATTCAACAGCGCATGACCGGGCAGGAAACCCGCAACAAACTCACCGACTACTGGGCCGGGCACGACGTCAAGAAAGGCGAGGAATTTGCGATCCTGACAAATATCATCCATCAAGAATGGAGTGGTCTCAGCGTGAAGTCCCACAAGGAATTGAAGGGAATCAAGAACCAAAACCTCCGCGACCACATGAGCGAGGCCGAACTCATCTTTACCGCTCTCGCCGAACTTTCGACCCGCCAGATTGCCGAGACGGTAGAGGCGACCGGATTGGCCGAAAACCAGACCGCAGCGAAGACCGGCGGGAAGATTGCCAAGCGGGCGCGCCTCGAACTCGAAGCCAAAACAGGGAAACGTGTCGTCACGGGAGAAAATTATCTTCCGCCCAGCAGCGTAAAACGAATTCGAGATGTGTGAGCGTTGACATGGGCATGTGGGCATCATGTCCATACTTCCAGCCTCCAGCGACACCATCACCATTGACGAAGAATTCCGCGCCCACTGCCCACCGCTCACGGAAACCGAGCGGCAGATGTTGCGGCAGGACATCGAACGCACCGGGCTCCTCTCCCCGCTGATTGTCTGGAATCACGAGGGAAAGACGATCCTCGTGGACGGCCACAACCGATACGAGATTTTGCAGGAGCTCGGCAGGTTGGACGAGATCCAGACGACCGAGCTGGTTTTCGACACTCGCGAAAACGCGTTGGACTGGATCATCAACAACCAGCTTGGCCGGCGCAACTTGCCCCCGGACGCGGCGGCGTTGCTCCGGGGCAAACTCTACACCGCCGAGCGTATTCCGGCGAAGGAACGGTTGTTCAAGCCGGGGGTCAGCGCAAACCCAGGTGGAGTGCCAAAAACTGAGGACTGCCACAGTGGCAGTCCTGAAACAATCGCCGATGCAATCGCCAAAAAAACAGGCGTCTCAGCCAGAACAATAGCAAGGGACGCCAAATTCGCGGAGGCCGTCGAGAAACTGGGCATCACCAAGGAAGTCATGGCCGGGACGGAAAAGCGCACCCGCAAGGAAATCATCGAGGCAGCATTCCCTCCACTCCCGACACTAAAGCGGGAACGTCCGCTGGAAGACATCCTCACGCAGCGCTGGGAGCCCTTCATCAAAGACATCCCCTTCAACAAGCACAGGGATGTCTACCAGTGGATCACCCGAACCCTCAACCAGCCCCGCTGGTAAAATCTGGCGCGGGATCGTGTGCTTCGTTCGGGTTGACGCGCGTCCACTTTTCGCATTCTGAGCCTCAACCACTGGTAAAACGACCGCTCAAAGTGAGCCTCAACCGCTCTTCGCGCGGAAATCACCGCGAACCCGTCATTTCGGGGTCCCGTGACGTAAAGTGAATGTAAAGTTGAGGGGGTTACTTTACATCGAAAAGGGGGTTTTTGAGGCCGGAAAAACAGGCGTTTTTGCTGCGTAGGATGCTCATTATCAGGCACAAGCACAATCACAAGGGTTGAGGGAGTGTCCGGAAAAATAGTGTAAAGCTGAAAAAACAGGTTCTCATGGAATTAAGGGGGTGGTCGCTCCCCCCATGGCCTAAGTCATTGATAGGTAATAGATTTCCTTACTCGTCACGCCCCATTTTTCACTCGGCCAGTTGACACGGGTGCGCGGAGCGCTCGGAAGATTATTCAGCTTGTTCTTTTGCGGCTTACCACGCCGCAGAAAAATGGTGCGGTCCCAGCAGACACCCCTCCCCAAAGAAAAGTGTCTGCATATCACTTCACCCCCATGAAGCGAGGGACCGCACCAAAGTTTTCATCAATCCCTTTGCCAATCGGGCTTGTTCTCGAATACCCAGCGGTAGTAATCGCGCCTCGCGAGTTTGGAGGCGGATTTTTCGTCAAGGTAGAGTTTCACCGTCGGGTGCATCTGGAGGATCGAGGCGGGGTTGCTGGCTGTGATCGGCCCCTCCACGGCACCCGCCACCGCGTCGGCTTTGTTTTCTCCGAAGGCCAGGAGAAGAACTGCCCGGGCCTCCATGATCGTCCCGATGCCCATCGTGATGACGTGATGGGGGACGTCGTTCTCGGATGCGAAAAAATGGGCGTTGTCGGACCGGGTGCGCTGGGTCAGCGTCTTGATGCGAGTCCGCGAGGCGAGCGACGAGGTCGGCTCGTTGAACCCGACATGCCCGTCGCTGCCAATGCCGAGCACCTGCGCATCGATGCCGCCCGACTCCGCGATGCTTTTTTCGTAGGCGGCGCAATGGGCTGGAATATCTTGAGTCAAGCCATCCGGGATGTGGATCCGGGCGGCCGGCAGGTTGATCGAGGAAAAGAGATTCTCCTGCATGAACCGCCGGTAGGACGCGGGGTGGTCCGCGCCGAGGCCCACGTATTCGTCGAGGTTGAAGCTGGTGCAGCCCGAGAAATCGAGGCCTTCCTCGCGGTGCATACGGATCAGTTCGCGGTAGAGCGGGACAGGGGTGCTGCCGGTCGCGAGGCCGAGGACGGCTACTGGCTTTTTTCGGATGAGCGCGGCGAGAAATCGCGCGGCCTCCTGGGAGGCGGTGGCGGGATCGGATGTGATGATGATTTCCATCGCGTTGTTTATTCGAGGCGTTTTGTGAGCTTGTTGCGGACGTCAGCCTCGAAGCGGTGGATGAACCCGAGCACGTAGTCCACGATGTCGAGCGAGGGGTCAGTGACGAGCGGGGTCAGATCCATGGCGAAGGCGACGCTCTCGCAGTCGTCCACGGCGTGGGATTCAAAATAGGTGGCATTCGCTCGCCTTCTGCCGAGGGTGGCGAGGTCGTAGCGCTTACCTCCGGCGATCTGGGAGTCGAAGACCCCGTTCAGCGCGGCCGCCAGGTTCTCGTGCGCGGCGACATTGTGGACGACTTTCTCATTGTCCTGCATCCAGTCCAACCCGCGCCAGACCTCGCAGCCGTAAACCGCTTTGGGCCGGTCCGCCTGGGGCATTTCCCTAAGCGCTTGGATCGTGGCGGCAAAAACTCCGATATGGGTGTCATGCTTGTCCGCCGGATTGTGGGTATAGACGATATCCGGGCGGGTTGCGGAGAGGATCTGCAGGAGGTCGTCTTTCAACGAAGGATCTGAGGGGCTTTTCACCGTGCTGCTCGGGTAGCCGAGCTGGACCATGGCCCCGTAATTGCCGACGACGGCTGCCGCCTCCTGCTCCCGGATCCGCACCTGCTGCATTTGCTCGTCGGTGAAATCCGCGTAGTCTCCGGTGCGGGAGCTTCCGGCACCGTCCGTGCAGGTGACGCCGCCAAACCATTTCTCCACGCTGCGGAAACAGGCAAGTATGCCATGAAAAGCCATGAACTCGAGATCATCCTGGTGGGCACCGATTCCCAAGTGAGTGATTCGCCCGAGGGGGTCCGGTGCCTGGTCGGGGACAAAGAGACGTGTGTTGGCGTTGTGGAATTTCATGGTTCTATTTGAGTTTGGGAAGGCTTGCGGCGGCCACGGCCTGGCCAACGCGGCGACTCTTTTCATCGGGAACATTGATGGCGACCCGGTCGGCAAGTTCCGGGAACTGTGCCAGGAGGACGTCGCGAGCGTAACTGACCACCACATTTCCCCCTTTTCCAGATGTGACCCGGCCCAAGAGCAGGATGTCTTTGAAGTCGTAGAAATCCGCGTAGTGGGCAATCGTGTAGCCCAAGCTGACCCCGATGGATTGGAAAATACGATGGGCGCGAGGGTCGTCTTCGGCCATGAGCCTCTGGACTTCCACGAGCTGTTCGGCGAATGGCATTTCTGCGGGAAGAGGGATGCCAGCGAGCGGCACCAGGCGGGCGACTCCCTGCTGCGAAAAGTATTGAACGCCACATCCTGCGTCACCGGACCATTCGTCGATCGGGGCGTTCTCGCGGTAGTCCACTGGGGCGAATGCCAGTTCGTTGAGCCACGGGCGGATATGCCCGTCGGGGTCAACGTATCCGGCAGCCAGGCTCGTGCCGAGCGAGATCCCTAGAACGGCATTGACGTTCATGGACATCGACCCGGCTAGCGCGGTCACCTCGCCGTCGTTCACCACCTCGAAGGGAATTCCTCCCCATTCTTTTTGCAGATCAAAAAATATTCTTCGCACCCGCTTTTCGAAGTCGCCCTCCGAAACCCCTCGGAAAAGTGAGGCGACGCGCACCTCGTTGTTCACATAAACTCCGGCCGCGCTGCCGCCGATGGCATCCACTCTCGGCAGATGTTCCGCCGCACGGCGCAGGGTTTCTCGAATGCCATCGTAATGGTATTGCGGGTCGCTCTGGAAATACGGGTCCCACGGGACCTCTTCCGAAAAAACCACTTTGCCGTCCAGCAGCGCCGCGCACTTTCGGTCGCTGCCCCCGAGATCAAACCCAATCCGGCAGCCGTCGAGGTTGCGCCCGAGCGGTATGGACAGCTCTCTCGGTTCCGGCACGGCATCCAAGTCGCAGGATTCCACCTCCATCGAACGCCCATAGACCTTGCTCCCCATAAAATTGAAATCGAATGCGCGTGCGCCCACTGGCGAGTAAATCGTCTTGATCTCGGCCGCGATCACCGGATCCCCGGCGATCAGCACCCGGTATCCGCCACGCTGCCAGAGAAGAAATTTTAATAGCCTCTCGACATACCGGATGTTGAGGGCCGAATTTTCCGGAGTGTGCGGAAGCACTGTTGTCCGGTAAACCGAGACGGTCGAATCCCCTCTCTCCAAGCTGATGACCAGCGGCTTTGAGCCGGGGGTTTTTGCCGCCTTGGCTGCGTAGCTTCTGTTCCAAAGAACGGCCGGGACAAAATCAGGGTCGAGGGCAGGGCGGTGTTTCATGGTGCCGAAGAAATTGATGGGCCGACGAGTTCTTTGAGCCCGCACGGCACATCGAAACGCGGCTTCCATCCCGCCGCCCGCAGCTTCGAAGCATCCGATGTGGAGTGGCGGATGTCACCGGCGCGGACCGGTTCATGTCGGATTTCGGAATGAGAGCCGGTGAGTTTGAGAATTTCCTGCACCAGCTCGCCAATTGTTAATGCCGATCCATACCCGGCATTGAAGACCCCTTGCGCTTCCGGTGTTTCTGCCGCGAAGGCGAGTGCCCCGACGATATCCTTCACGTAGATAAAGTCGCGCGTCTGGCCCCCATCGCCATAGATCGTGATCAGCTCGTTGTTCCTGGCGCGATGCAGGAAGATCGGAACCGCCGCCGCATACGCGCTGTTCGGGTCCTGCCTCGGGCCAAAGACGTTGAAGAAGCGGAGGCATGCGGTTGGCAGCCAACCTTCACGGGCGTAGAGCCCGCAGTAATACTCGCCATCAAGTTTGGTGATAGCATACGGACTCTTGGGATCAGGGGCCATGGTTTCGACCTTCGGCTGGATCGGATTCTCGCCGTAAACTGCTGCAGAACTCGCGAAGCAGAGCTTTTTTACTCCATGGCTCCGGGCGGATTCGAGGATATTCAGGAGTCCATGAACATTGATGTTCACGGTTTCCCCAGGCTTGGACATGGACTCCGGCACGCTCGCAAGGGCCGCCAGATGAATGACGTAATCCACCCCATCCATCACATCGTCCACTAGAGTGCGATTGAGAATGGAGCCTTCAACAAAACGGCACTTCAGGCCGTCGAGGTTTTTCCTGTGCCCCGTGCGCAAGTCGTCCAGAACAATGACGTCCGCCCGATCCTGATAATGCTCGACGACATGGCTGCCGATGAATCCAGCCCCTCCGGTGACCAGTATTTTCATCGTGCCAACTCCCGGACCAAGGCTGCCATGGCGGCTTCCTGTTCCTCGATGCTGCGGACCAGTGCCAGTTGAGTTCGGCAACGGTCAAGGTTGTGGCTGGCGTGCTTGGTTTTGAAATAGATGTCTCCCTCCAGATAATCCGTCAGGAACCGGATCCCGATTTCCAGAGTGATCAGCTTCCCGGAGAAGGGGAGATGATCGATCTCGCCTTCGACCAAAAATTCCTTCGCCGTCGAGAGGTAGCCGCGAACAAGCTCTTCAAACATCGGCATTTGCATGCAGACCTTCGATGTATTCGGTTCGTCCTCCAGTGCCGGGCTGGTCGCTGTGCGCACCATGTCGCCAAAATCATAGAGTGCCAACCCCGGCATGACGGTGTCCAAATCAATGACACAAATGCCTTCGCCGCTCGCGTCATCAATCATGACATTGTTGAGCTTGGTGTCATTGTGAGTGACCCGCTCGGGGATCGCGCCGCTTGCTTGCAGGTCGAGCAATAAGTCCACGAGGCCTTCTCGCGAGCGGATGAAATCCCATTCTGCACCGACTTCTGCCAATCGGCCTTTCGGATCGGAACCAACCACTTCTTGCAGCCGGTTGAAGCGGGCGCGGGTATTGTGAAAATTCGGAATCGTCTCGTGCAGCCGTGGTCCTTCAAGTCCAGCGGCGAGTTTCTGGAACTCCCCGAACGCCCGTGCTGCCTGAAAGGCCTGGCGTGGATTCTGGATAATGTCATACGTGCGGGCTCCCTCAATAAACAGGTAACAGCGCCAGAGCCGCCCCTCGGCATCGCGTGCAAACGGCCGTCCGTTTTTGGCCGGAATCAACCGCAGTGCCCGCCGGGTCGAATCGATTACGCCCTCAGAGGCAAGTTTGGCCGCCGCCGCTTCCGTCACCCGCTGGATGTTTTCCATCAGGTTTTCGGCCTGCTGGAAGATGCGCTCATTGACACGTTGAAAAATGTAGCGAACCCGCGTGCCAGCATGGCTGAACGCCGCGACGAACGTATCGTTAATATGCCCGCTGCCATAGGGGCGACTCTCCAGATAAGCGCCATGGATGGCAAACTGACCGATCACTCCTTCGACCGGCCACTTCATGAGATGTGATTCCATAGTGGTGTGGGATAAAGTCGGTCTTTGACCATTTGGCCCAAAGCGGAGGCCACGGATTCACGGTCCTCCTTGTAGGTTACTCCGAACCAGCGCCCTGCGGAGGGAATCACCGAAGCCGGAGCCGCACCCGAGGCGATGATTTCACTCACCGCGCTCGGAATATAGAACTCCGACTTCGGGTTCTCGTTCCCCCCCGAGTCGAGAAACTTTCCGAACAAATCCTCCAAATGAGGAAAAACCTCTTGCGTAAAGCCCCAGAAGTTCATGGAAACCATCTCGGTGCCCGTCAACTGGCGAACTTCTCCGGTGGTGTCAGTGCCTCTGATTTCTCCAGCATTGCGGACGATCCCGGTATGCTCTTCGACTCGGATGAGCGTTTGGTCTGCGGCGACCGTGCAGACGCCGCGAGAAACCTCCCCGTGCTCCGAGAGAGTATTGCTCAAAGTATAGGCGACCATGCCAAAGCGGAGTCCTTCCTCCGGGCGGTCCAGAAATACAGCCATCTTAGAATAGGCCTCCATGCCATAAAAATCGTCTGCATTCACCACGAGGAACGGCTCGTGAATCAAATGTCGGGCAGCCCGGATGGCGTGACCGGTTCCCCATGGCTTTTGTCGTCCCAATGGCAGCGCATGCCTCTCCGGCAGATCGTCCAACTCCTGAAAAGCGAGTTCGATGGCGATCTGCCCATGATAACGCCGCACCACGATTTCTTCGAACTCGTCTCGAAAATCCCGGCGAATCACAAAGACCACTTTGTTGAACCCCGCCCAAAGCGCATCGTGGACTGAATAATCGAGAACCACCTCTCCCGAAGGCCCCACTCCATCAAGCTGTTTGAGCCCGCCATATCGGCTGCCCATGCCCGCAGCCAGAACCAGAAGCGTTTTATTCATCCGCTTCAAAATCGCAGATTAATCATTTCTGCAAAGAAATTATCTGTTGCAAATAGAAGGGGATGCCTTCAGAACCTCCTCATGCCCCGAAAGCCCACCCTGCTTGCCCGTGAAGCCAAGGCAATTCTTCTCAAGCGGGTTGAGACTCTCACTAAAGACATCCCTCTTCCCACCCTTGGAGAACTCGCCGGGGAGTTGAATGTTCACCCCTCCACGGTTTTTCGAATCCTCCGCGACATGGTGACGGAAGGACTCGTCTGGCAAAGTCCCACTGGAAAATTCTACGCCGCCTCAGCGCAGCGCAATGCCCTTCGTGGGGCACCAATCTGTTTTGTTGGTCGCGAAGTCTGGCAGTGGAGCCGCTTGTATCATGAAGTTCTGGAAGGAATATCCGAGGTGTGCGCGGCCAATGAGAGCCCGCTTGTAGCCCTCAGTTCTCGCTTGCTTGTCCGACAGATCACGCCGACTGATCCGCCGGTTTTTGCAAAGAAGAAAGCCCAGTGCGAAGAAATAGCCCGCCTTCTACCCATGATCCCCAAGGGCTGTGCAGGCATTATTCTGGACCATGTTTGGGCCGAGTCGGTCATTAAAGCCCAGCGGTGGCCCGGAGGCTCGCGGCTACAGCTTTTTAGCCCTGGATCTCCCTCCTGTCCCGGTATCGGCCCGAGTCATGAAGCCGCATCTTCCATGGTCGCCGACTACCTGAGAAAGAAATTATTTCGCCGCGTGGCCCTCGTTGTGCCCTTTGAAGGGGACCCCTCCATTGATGCCGCAACGGCAAACCTGAGGAGGGTTCTCTCTGAATTCAACATCACCGAGATTTCCTATCCCGATTTTGTGACGAGCCCGGCCAAATTAAAATCCCTCCTTGCCAAACACGAAGTCGTAATCTGCCCGGAAGACAACGTCGCCTTGGCCATTGCTGACCTCCTTCCTCCAGCCAGTCAACTCATCGGCATCCAAGGCACAGGAGTCCTCCACGCCCCCCACGCCCGCCTGCGCTACGACTTCCGCCGCCTCGGTCGTGCAGCTGCATCAAATATTCTTCATGGGACAAAGGCGCCCGTCATTTCTCCAACGCTGATTTCCCAGCAGATCTAGGGGATTCATGAGTGTCGCAAAGAAGTGACGGACGCACGAAATTCACCGCCCAGGGCGAGCCGCAGGGATTTGCCATTCAGGCTGCCATGGAGTCCGGATTTTGCCGGCCAGGCTTCCTCCACTTCCCATCCGGCATCCGGCAAAGGGATCTCGATCGACTTCGGAAACGCTTTGCCGAATGTGTGGGCGACGAGGATGGCGCGCTTGCCGTTTTTCGAGGTGCGCAGGACGGCCTGCCAGCCTTGCGGATGTCGCCAGCTTTTGCCGACGTCACCATGGAAGGTGGAATGGCCGTCGCGGATGACCGGATAGACGTGGCGGTAAAATTCCATGGCGGAAACGGTGAGTTTCCACTGCGCGTGTGAGAGGTCGTGGAGTTCGCCGGAAAGGCACATGCGGCCGAGAAAGGTCGCGGCGAGCGAGTAGGCGAGGCGCTGCGCGGTGTCCGCCTTGCGCAGCACCGCCCAGACCTGCGACTGGCGGGGAAGAATGAGGCGTTGGAGGTTTGCCGCGATGATCGGGATCTCGCGCGTCTCGTGCGCGTCGGAAAACGATCCCATCGCGCTGAGTGCCATCATCGAGGGCTCGAGCCGGTGTCCGCCGGATGAGCAGTTCTCGATGACGAGATCCGGGATTTCCTCGCGCAGCTTGCGGAAGAATTTCTGAACGCCTTCGAGATGCTGGCGCAGCCCCTCGCCGGGGGATTGAAAGCCTAGCCGTTGCTCCGCGTCCGTTGCAGCCTCGCCATCCACACCGAAGCCGATGGTTTCGTTGTAATCCACCTTCAGGTAGCCAAAGCCATTGTCGCGCAGGAGGTGGATCACCTTTTTCGTGAGATAATCGAAGGTAAAGGGATCGCGGAAATCCCAGAAGCGGCGACCACCGACCTGTAATACCCGCCCATCGCGATGGAGATGGTGGTCGGTGAGCGAGAAGGCCTTGGATTTGTGACCGAGCGTTTCCATTTCAAACCACAGGCCGGGAATCAAACCGCACTCCCGAATCGCGCGGGCGGTTGCGCCAAGACCGGCCGGAAAAAGCTGGGGGGAGACCTTCCAATCCCCATGGCCGTTCGACCACTCAACTCCTTCAGCTTGATACCATCCGGCATCGATCACGAGATACTTTGCCGGCGTGCTCTGGAGACGCTTGGCCAGCGCGAGGAGGTTTTCCTGCGTCGGGTTGCCCCAGCTCGTGCACCATTCGTTCATCACGATGGGCAGCTCATTTTCAATCTTTGGCAGCGTGGCAAGCGGCCGTTCCTGCGCGGAGGTGAGGCGCTGGGCAAGCTGATCGGGATTTCCCTTGATGCAGGCGAGTGTGGCTGGCGGTGTCTCGTAGGAATCACCCGGCTGGAGCGTCTTGCACCAATGCCCGAACTCGCGGTCGGCCTGGCCGCCGGAGAGCGCGACGAAATCATCCCTGCGGAAGACCTCCATCTGCCACGAGCCTGGACAGGAAAGCTGCGCGCCCCAGAGGACGCCGGCCTCGCGATCCTCCAGTGCGACGAAGGGGAAAAATCCTCGCACCGGCATCGAGCCGACCTGGCCAAAGCGTTCGCAGGCGATGCCTGCGCCGCTCCATGAGCGTTCGAGTTGCAGTTGCTCGATGCCTTGCGTGTCGAGGCGTCCTTCGGCGCTCCAGGTCGAACGGTAGCGATGGACTAACAATCGGTTCGGCGCGTCGTCAAGAGCATAGGGCGTCATGCCGCCGAGTGAAAAACTGCTGAGCATCTCGAGGGTGACCGGTTGTTTTCCGGCATGGCGCACGCGGACCTGACTCGAGAAGACCGGCGTGTTCCCCTGCCAGGAAAAATGGTGCTCGCAGCGGAGTCCGGACGGGTGCTTGAGCGATGTCACGACGCAGGTGGTGCCGCGTGTTTTGACGACTTTCTGTCCGGTGAAAACCAGCGCGGCGGTGGAGCTGCCCGCCCGCAGGGTGCGGCCCTGGGAAAACGATCCTCCGCAGGCATCTTCCTTGCACTTGAGCTGAACCAGCGAATCAAGCGACCAAGCCGGAATCCGTTGCCAGCGTGCAGGAAGCCCCGCGATCTCGACATCGGGCGGCAGGAACTCGCGGTGCTTCACCGGGGCGAGCGACTTGGGGTGGAGGGAGAGTTGCGGCGAAGCCTTGCCATCGGCGGTCGCGTCGAAGCGGACAACCGTGTCGCCGACGGTGAATTTGGAGAGGGTTTTTTTCATTTTCGGTCAGGTTGACCAGGATATTTTGGATGTCGAGGTCGAAGGCTTCCTGTGAGGATTTTCCGGTGCGCTCCAGGATCCGCTGCTCGACAGGTTCTGTGGTTGGAAGATCGAACGGGAGACGCCCGGGCGAGCCCCCTTCGATCATTTGGAAAAAGTTTTCGCGTGAGTTCATCATGGGTGTTTCTAGACTTTAGCAGATCAGCCCGCGCTTGCCGGCCGGGCCATGGGCGATCGGGTTTTCGCCGACCCACCGTTCGTCCACCGGTTCATCGGAACGCTGGTAGCGCGTGTCGGTGGAGAGGCGGATGCGCTGGGTGGTGTTATCAATGCTGCCGTGGATGATCCCCTCGCAACATCCCATCGGCGAGCTGGCAGCGCTGGCCGCCGCGAGTCGCCTGCAAGCGGTGATCGCCGATCTTGCCGCCCAACAACACACTCGCGTCCTGTCCTATAGGCTGAGGGTAACACGCAGTAAGCAGGCGTTGCAGCGCGGAGATTATCGCGTGCTGACGTTGTTGGGCACGGGGTTGATGGGGCAGTTGGCGGCGGCGCTCGGTGAGGGGGGCGAACCATGATTCCAAGATCCGCGCTCGCAGGAGCGGATTGCCCAAAATGGCCAGGGCAGCAGTTGCATACGCCAATGTGCACAAAAAAGCATTGGAAAGAAATATGCCCGCAAGCCATTGTTAAGTCTTTGCAAAGTTTGCATGACCACTCCATCGAAACAAACTCCGGGCCAACGCCCCGGATGGCCGAAGAACATGACGCACAAAGCAAGCCAAGTGACACTCCAAAGTGGCGCCTCGACGCTCATCCTGGATTCCTCCGGAAGACTGAGCTTCAGCCCGGATGGCCGGAGCCAATGGCAGGTGGATTCGCTCTGCCTGCTGCACTACTATGACCGGCAGCATCCGCGGGCGCAGCAGGTGCGCGTACCCTGGGATGACACGAGGGCTTTCGGCACGATGGGCACGCTCTCCTTGAGCGCGCGCAGCACGCTCTCGATCCGCCAGCTCGACGATCGGAGGGCGGAGATCGACGTGGGCTGCGACACGATCCACATGCGCCTGAGCCTGCGGCTGGAACTGGATCCTGCGTGGGAAGGCTTCGACGTGTCCGTCGTCCCCGACAGCGTGCGGGAGGACCATCCCCGGCTCTTCCGCCTCCTGGGTATTGAATTCCTGCCGGAGTTCGGCGCGGCGCGCACGGGCGAGCCGGGCTACTTGACTCTGCCCAACTGGTTCGGCTGCCAGACCTTCTTCGACAAGCCCTACCCGCGCGAGGTCTGGCAGACGATCTACAGCTCAAACGACGAGTGGGAAAACAACTGCAACGCCCCGGTCTTCGGCATCACCCGCGCGCACGGCACGCTCTGCGGGCTGATCGCTGAAGGCGACGAAGATGCGCGGCTGGTCTGCCGCCGGCACTGGGAGGAGGCACAAGCCAACAGCGTGCATCCCTATCTCGTCTGGCGCTGGGCGCAGGAGGACGACATGATCTCCGGACCGCGCCGGGTGCGGTACCGCTTCGCGAAGCCCGGCGACCGCCGTGGCGAGGGCTACGCGTTCGTGGGCGCGCAGTATCGCGAGTTTCTGCGCGCCGAGCGCGGCGTGCTGCCCTGGGCGGAAAAAGGAAAACAGCGGCCTGAGGCGCTGGACTACGCGGGACGTTTCTTCCTGAAGATCTTCATGGCCTACAAGGACCCGCATCCAGAGGGCAAGGGCGACTACCATTGCACCTGCACCTGCGACGAGGCGCGAGAGATCATGAAGCAGTGTCTGGATCGCGGCATGAAAAAATTGACGGTCATCCTCGTCGGCTGGGGCCAGGACGGTCACGACGGCAAACCACCCACCTATTTGCCGGTGGACGAGCGAGTTGGCGGCGAAGCGAAGATGAGGGAGCTCATCGCTTGGGCCAAAACGCAGGGCATCCTCCTCGGCGTGCACACCAGCCATTACGCCGCCATCCGCACCGCCGAAGTATCCGGCCATGATCCGGTCGAACAGCGTCCGATCCCGATCGCAAAAGGCCACCACGCATCCGGGTTCGAATTTCTCCAGAAGCACCAACTGGCCGGTCCCGGAGGACCCGGCCCCGATGCACGCAACTCTCAGCGGTTGGGTTGTTTTCATAAATGGTTCAATTTCTCGCGGACGCCGGGTTGCCGTTCGAGCATGGTTGGGTTGGCTTGTGCTCAAAATATGGAAATGCGCCTGGGATTTAACAATGTGTATTATGTGAACATTGGCGTCCAGATGATATTTTGGAATCTCTCTGCTTCTGAGGCTTCGGGGTCAGGCATTGCCTATGACATTTTCCTCCTGTTTTCAGCAATGCGGTCATGCTGGGACCATCCGATACTGGAAGGTAACGTGTAAGTTTTCGTTGACGCCGTTATCATATGAGCTAACATCGCGGCCATGTTGGAAGTCGTTTTTTACCTGACTGGGGAGGGTAAGTCGCCGGTGCGGGAATACCTCGACAGCTTGGACGCGAAACAAGCCATTCGAAAGAAAGAACATGAAAACCAAAAAGTTGGATGATCTGGACCGCTACGTGGCGGACCGCATGAAAAGGGATCCCGAATTCGCCGACGCCTATGGGGAAGAACGTCGCGAGTGGGAGCTTGGGCAGGTTCTCGCCAAGGCCCGCGAACGCGCGGGGCTTACCCAGGAAGCGCTTGCCAGGAAAATCGGGACCACGCGCAGCGCGGTTTGCCGCTACGAACGTCAACCGACAAATCTTACGCTTTCGACTTTGGAAAAAGTCGCCCGCGCGATGGGCCGCAAACTCGTCGTGAAGTTGGCTTGACCTGCAGGGGAACTGGCCCCTGGGGAGTCGGGGTAAAAGATTTCTGAGAATTCTTGCGCGATCAGATCATCGAAGCGATTGAGCAATGTCCGACGCCGACCACCGCCCACGGAGCCGCGGAACCGCGGATTGCGACAATGACGCGGCGCTCAGAGATCCTTGACGAAGGATTCCAGATCTGCGCACCGGATTGCCGCGCGGAGAAGGACATGCAGGCGCGCGGAGTCAACGATCTGCCCGATTTCATCAGGAACCCGATCAAAGCGGATTTCCAGAGCCTCGACGACGGCCTGCTGCTTGGCAATAATCTGCCCCTGTGGATAGGAAAACCGCCGAAGCCATCGCCGACTGGCACTATTGGATGGTGCAGGGACGACAATTCTGAAGTTATTCTTTTCCCAGAATCAGCTTGTCGCCGCCTCCCATAGAGTCTGCCGGTTTTCCGAAGGCATGGCAGGCGTCAAGCTGTTTCACGGCTTCTGCATAATTGGAAAAATCTATTTCGCTGACGAAGCGCTGCGCGTAGTGCATCACCGAAATGAGAGCGGACGTCCGCTGGTTATGCGTCAGCGCACGGAGGGCTTGGAGATACTCGGTTCGATAGACGTTTGGAATCATGATCCGTTCGTGCCCGGCCCGGTGCAGTTCGGCATTCATCATGATTCGGGCAATCCGGCCATTTCCATCGGCAAACGGATGCACCTCGGCGACGAGAAACATCACATAGGTGGCCCTGGCCATCGGGTGCTGGAGTGTGGGGAGCAGTTCGAAACCGCGTAGGAGCGTTCCCAAAACGAGATCGGGTTCAACAAAGCGCGATTCACCTGCACGATTGACCTGCGATTTGAATTGCCCCGGATTTTTGTCGGGCCGTCCCGCAAGGATCACCGAGTGCCGGTAACGGAGGAGTTCAACGAACTCTTTTGCGTTTTCCGCCGTGCGTCTCATCTCACCGGAATCGGAAACAATTCGAAAAGTGCCGAGAACATCATGGGCATCCTCCGGGCGTTCCTGCGGAATGGCCCCCTCGTAAATAATGTCGTAAGCCTCTCCGATGTCGAATTCCGTGCCTTCGATGAAATTCGAAAAGTAGCTCTCAAAGAATGGCAAATAGGCGTCCCCCCCTTTTGCCAATCGATCTGCGAATGGATGTGAAGCCAGCGAGGCTCGCAAATCTTCAAAAAGTATCAACCGGTCAGGGTCGTATCCAATCCCCTTGGAACGCGACATGCCGAGATCCGATGACAGGGGCTCATCTTTGGTTCCCATCATCGCCCCGATGATTGCTGACAATTTTTGAGCTTCGTCCTCCATCCCGAGTTGCGGAGCGATTTCACGGGCTTGATCGCGCAATTTGTTGAGGACCCTCTCCCCGCTGTTGCGAAGCATTTTGTCGATGAATTCCTCAAGTTCCTGTCTGGTGAGAGTGCCCCGAATGCGACCGCGCTGGCGAGTGGCGCGCAAATTGTCCATCAACGCCCTCGATTGCGAGGACATCCAAAGACCTGCCAGAAAAGGCATGTCGTATCCTTCAATGGGAGGATGTCCGCGCCTCAGACGGAAGGTGATGCCCGGAAGTTCCAAATCGGTGAATCGGCTGCCTGTAATGAGGAAAACAGACCCGTCCGTTGCTGGTCTCTGCTCCAAGGCCGTGCGATCTGAAATGAGAGCCTGAGGAAAGAGTGCCCCTGCAATTGCCCAGCAGTTGACCCGAACGATTTTCTCGGGCGAATCCTGCAAGTTTGTCGTATAGATTCGGGGAGCGATTTTCCGAAGTTTTCCGGCCCGGACGGCGCGATGAATTGCAACGCGGTTATCCTCTCTCGAAACGACGATCTCACCGTGTTGATCCGGCAACGAAATCCCTTTTAATCGGCTTTGCACGGAGAAAATGTAACGGAAGATCGAATAAATCGCAATAAATGAAACGGAAAGCGATTTAACCTGAACTCTCGAGGGTAAAAAGGGGCGCATCTCTGAAGTGCAAAAATCAGTTCCACAGGAACTGATGTAGGAGCCAAAAGCCTTGCGAAGCTGGGAAAGGGAGCTGAATTGCGAGAACTTGGAACAAATGGCCCCGCAACCGGTGCTTCCCGTCGTGCCGGATGGTGTAGGTGGACTGCAGCCACTGCATCCCGACCGAAAGGTTCGGCGCCGGGGTTTCCAAGAGCAGGTGGTAATGATTGCCCATCAAAACGTAGGAATGCACCCGCCATCCGGTCCGCTCGCAGGCCTGCTCCAGCGTCTTCAAAAACAGCTCGCGATCCCCGTCATCGCGAAAAATTGTTTCCAAGCGATCACCTCGGTCCATCACATGGTAAACAGCCCCGGCCTATTCCACCCGCGGCTTTCTTGGCTTGAAAGCAGTGCCGCCAGAAATGACGAATATGTCAATAGGCAAGGCCCCTTTTGTGACCCCTTTTGCTGCGTTGCAACCTCGACAAGAAAAGCTGTTTTCGGGTTGAGTGCTGTTACACCTCGCTCAGTTTGACGATGCGCCGCTCCGATTCGGAAATCTCCGCGGCGAAGCAAACCTTCATTGTCTCGAAGGAATCGGCCGCCGGCGTTTCCGGGGGCAGCCCCTTTGCCACCAGTTCGGCGACGCGGATATTCTGGCCGTGCGTGTTGTGGATCCACTCGCTGTCGTCGGATTTCTGATAGGTGACTGTCTCGGCGATTCTGCTGACCATCCGCTCCGGGCTGTCGCTGAATTCCCAACGGCGGATGCGGCGGCGGAAGACGTCGGTTTCGATCGCTCCCTTTGTGCCGAAGATATGGTATTGCAGAAAGTGCCCGTCGTCGGATTGTTTCTCCAAGACATCGAGAAGCGGATCCCCGTGGTCCGATTCCGCGATATACATCACGAAGTTCAGGTTGGAAATGGCCCCGTTTTGAAAGCGCATGCTGATCTGGTGGTTGTCGGAGTGGTTGAAGTAAGGCACGACATTCGGGGCGGTCATGGAAAACACCTCGTCCACAGGGCTGCCTGTGAACCAACGCTGCAGATCCAGATAATGGGACAGCTTTTCTCCGATGAGTGTCCCCGAGCTCCCGCTTCTCCAGGAATTTTTTAAATGAAACTCGCTGCAGTAATAACGGCACTGGCAGTTCACCACAGAACCGATGAGCCCCCGGTCAATCCACTCCTTGGCCAGCATGTAGATTTTTGAATAGTGGAGCTCAAACCCGATCTGCAGGAAGTTCCCGGTCTCCTTTTCAACCCTCATCATCTCCCGCGCGCCCCCGATATCTTCCGCCATCGGCTTCTCGCAGAGGACAGCCTTTCCCGCACGGAGCGCCTTGATCGTCAGCTCGGCGTGAACGGGGTTTACCGCGGCGATATAGATGAGCCTGATTTCGGGATTGTTCAGAATCGAGTCCAGATCCGAAGTGCCGTGGACGCCGAGCTCCCCGGCACGCAAAGCAGCCCGCGCAGGATCCGGCTCGTAACCATATACCGTCCGGACAGACGGGGATGCCTTTGCCGCGCCAACATGGGTTGCGCCCATGGCTCCAAGCCCCAATACGGCGACATCAATACTTTTGTTCATTTCTGAGTAGGAGAATAAAATTTCCGGTTTTCATATATTTGAATGTTATGTGCCCGGACTTTTCTTTCCGTTGGCATTCGATTGCTGGATCTGAAATGGCACGAGGATCGGCCGGCAGCGCTCCCCCTCTGACTGCTTGCGGATCTGCTCCCACAGTGCTGCAGCGACCGACTGAACCTTGGTGATGACGAATGACGCGGGGAAGGGGCAAAACAGATCCACCGCATCGTTCTTGTGGAGAAGCAGCTTCAAATCTTGCGGGATGCTCAACCCCTGCTCCGAAACCGCCATCAAGGCACCGTGAGCCACCGAGTCGGGCCAGATGACCAGCGCCTCCGGGCGATCGGGCTGCCGCCACAGCGCGCGGAACTGCTCGTAGCCGAACCCCGCATGTTCCTCTCCTGACGGCTTGTGCCGGGGGCGGCAAACCCATTCCTTGCGAAACGAAATCCCCAGCTCCCGGGCACGGCGGTCGAAATGCTCGTAAAAAGCCGCGTTGGTCGCATCAGAGGCGCTTCCCTTGTTGGACAACGGATCGGCTGAAATCATCCCCACCGACCGGCAACCCTGCTCGACGACTCGCTGCAGGCTCAATTCCGTGAATTGGGGAAAATCCAGGCTGACGGCCGTCGAAATGCCGCTGCCCTCGGTGAAGGAAGTTGTGGGAACCGGAATCTTCTGAAGCCAAGCGTGGGCGACATGCGGCAGAATCATCGCTTGGACCGCACGATTCCTGGCGGCATCCATCAATTCTGGCCACGGGGTTTTCCGCTCCTGCGGCGACCGCGGGTCCACCCACACAACGAGTTCGATCCGGGATTCCCTGAGCAGCTTTTGGAGCTCGGAATGCAGCGCCCCATAAAAAGCGAATGTCTTTTGGAGCCAGAAATCCCCGTCGTAGTAGATGCCGACACGCGTCATCTTTTGGTCCATCTTCCGCACGAACGTCCCCACCCGGGGGATGCGGGTCAGCAAGCCCTCCCGCACCAGCGGGGTCAGCGCGCGCTGGACGGTGTTCGGATGAGTCTTCCAGAGAACGGCCATCTCCTGCGTCGAAGGAAGGCGCGCCCCGGCAGCCAGATCTCCGGATATAATCCGCTCCCGCGTCTGCTTCTGAAGAAGACGCTGGACCGGGATGTGCGCTTCCTGCCTGGGAATTTTTACAGCCATAAACCTTGCGTGGATTGTCAAATTGTGTATTTTGTGTGCAGACATGTCGAGCCTATTCTTTCAGCGTGTTTCATCTTTCCATGAAAGATGGCAAACAGGACGGCTTTTGTTTTATGAAAGCAGGGGGGCGAAAGGCAGGCCATCCCTGAATGTTTTCCAAGAGGCGTATTGCCTCGGGGCACTGCCTGTTCGCCGCCGAGCTTTCGACTTCATCCCCACCCAAACCCAACCTGCCTGGGGAAATCAATCTGCCCCTTGGCAAACGCCATCGCTGCAAAATCGACCTTCTCAAACCGCGGAACTCGGGCTATGCTGCCGCCGTCAGTTGACCATGAAGCCCATAAAGAGCGACGAGCAAAAGATCAGATTGGCGACAATTGCGGCGAACTGCAAGGTGACCTCCATGACCGTCAGCCGGGCATTGAGGGGGGATCCCAAGGTCTCGAAGCGGACCCGGAGCTTGGTGATTGAAACGGCCGCCAAGCTCGGATACCAACCCCAAAACGACAGACGAGGCCGCCCTCGGCTTCCTTTGGAAGGGAAAACCCCGACGGTGGAGCTCGTGTGGGGGATCTCGCTTGCCCCAGTGAACCTCTTTCACGCACAGCTTCTGGTTTCCATCGAGCAGGAGCTGGCCCGCCACGGCTGCGACTGCGTGGTCAGAACCTGCACTGAGGATTATAACCTCTTCCTGAACCTTTGCGAAATGCTACGCGCCTCCACCGCAATCGCAACAATGGTCATGGGAAACTTTCAGTTTAAGCAGCTGCAAACCCTGGTGGAAATCCTGCCTCGCCCCATGCTTGTGGATCACACCGGAGATTCTCGCATAGCCAAGCCCTATGAATTTGTTGCTTTTGATAACGTCGAGGCCGCCCGGCTGGCAATCCGCCACCTCGTGGATCTCGGCCATCGCAGAATTCTTCTCATCACCGGCCCCAGGGACCATTGTTTCACAAGAGACGTGGAATTGGGATATCGTGAAATCTTCCGCGATTGGGACATTCCGCTCGATCCGGAGATGATTCACTATACCAACTTTTCAGCCGCCGAGGCCTGTTCAGTTATTCTCCGCACCATCGAATCTGGAACGGATTTTGACGCGGTTTTTACAACCGAAGAAATGGCCGCAGGCACATTGAGGGCCTTGCACGAGAAGGACAGGAGCATTCCAGACGACATCTCCGTGGTGGGCTGCGAGGGCTTGGGGTCGGGGCGCCACACCATTCCGGCACTGACCACTGTGGGGCTTGATTACAAGAAGTTGGGCGAGGTGGCGGTGGAACGTATTCTTGCGAAAGGCAGCGCCATGGAAGTTCCTTGCCGAATGCGGCTCGTCCCCAAGCTCCTTGTGCGGGAAAGCACTGCAAAACGTGCCCAGCCAAAATCGAAGGCCGGACAACTCCTCTAGAAAAAAGGTCTGTCGCCCAGCCCCCCCCGCGTGACTGCGCGTCCCCGGGGAGGAGGGCGACGAGCGGCTTTGTGAAATGCGGCAGCAAAGATGCAGACTGAGGTGGCCCCCGAAAATAGGACCAGTGGTTAAGCTATAAAAAGCGAGGGCGTTCGGGTAAAACAAAAACCTGAAAAAC